>Ga0335077_10004632_pt1 | contig 16778 bp, 13 predicted proteins | sample Lox_Sample_31_FD_207151 | JGI IMG/M metagenome (GOLD analysis project Ga0335077, IMG submission 207151) | Soil microbial communities from Loxahatchee National Wildlife Refuge, Florida, United States - Lox_Sample_3.1 | ecosystem: Environmental > Terrestrial > Soil > Wetlands | place: USA...
CTGCCGCGACGACCTGGTGAACAGTACCGTGATGGTGAATCGCAGCTTCGCTAACGCCTACCTCGGCGGATCGGCCGCCATCGGGCGCCGGATCTTTCAACCCGGCAACACCTTCATTCGGCCCAGCGAAGTTCGCGGCATCGTCGGTGATGCCCGTGAAAGCGGTATGGATCACGAGCCCGCGCCTACCGTCTACTGGTGTTTCGGGGCCATGCAGCCCGGCACGTTCTTCCTGGTGCGGACGAATGTCGAGCCGGCGGCCATGATCGAGACCATTCGCCGCAAAGTCCACGAGATCGAGCCACGACGGTCGGTTTACGACCTCACGCCGCTCAACGCACAGATCTCCGATTCCTTCGCCGAAAACCGCCTGCGCACCATCCTCCTGGCCTTCTTTGCCGTTACCGCTATGTTGCTGGCCTGCGTGGGACTCTATGGAACTCTCAGCTACCTGGTTAGTGTGCGGCAGCGCGAGGTGGGCCTGCGCCTGGCTCTCGGAGCCATGCGCAAGCAGATCGTCCGCCAGTTCCTGACGCACGGCCTGCGGGCCGCGCTCCTCGGCTGCATCGCTGGCCTGGCGCTCGCGGAGGCTTCGGGTCGCCTGCTCTCGGGGATGCTGTATGGCGTCACGCCCTCCGATCTCCCGACCCTTGCGGGCGTAGTTGGCATTATTGTGGCGGTCTCCGTCCTCGCATCCTTGCTGCCCTCGATACGCGCCGCGCGTCTCCAGCCGATGCAGGTCCTGCGCGAAGGCTGAACCGGCAGACAGTGTGCGGACGTCGATCCCACCCGCCAAAGCTTCGGAGGGCATGTGGCGCGGGCGTGCACGTTGCCGGTTGTATCGACGCAAAATCGCTCGTCATTCGCGGCGAAGACCACGCCACCCTCGAAGGCCCCGCCGCCCGCTGCCACGAACGCTTCCAGCCCGCTGGCTCCTCCGCCGCGTGCGCCAAATCGAGCCGCAGACCTGGGGAGATCAGCGAACGGGCTGACGGTTCATCGCGTAGACGCGGGCCGCCTGATTGAGAAGGCTCTGCGCCTTAGGCAGGCTCTCGATGGCCTTCTGCACCTCCGGATCCGCCGCCCACATGCTGCGGTATGCGGCGTTCTTGTCGAAGGCGCGGAAGTACATCTCCCAGCGGATCCGCTCTTTCAGCCAATCCCGCTGGGCGTCGAATTCGGCATTGGTGAAGGTGATCTTCTGGGTGTTCAGGAACGCGCGGAACTTGTCCAGTGTCTCGTCGGTCGGCTGCCAGTTCTGGGGAAGCTCGGGCTTTTTCGTCCCGAAATAGCTGGACGCGAACCGGTAGAAGGCATCTGCATAGCCCGGCACCGGGCCGAGGCGGCGCTGGAAGATCGTGTATCGCGGAGAAGGATATTTCTCGTCCGGGGTGATTCCCCCGCCGCCATACACCTTGCGTCCGCTATCGGTAGCCTTCACGTCGGCGGTCGTGTCGGGATTATTGGCCTCCTTGCGGGAGTAGTAATACTCGAAGAACGACTTGTGGGAGTAATCCCGCTGGATCAATCGGCCGCTCGGGGTGTAGTAGTGCGCGATCGTGAGCAGCAGCGCGGCGCCTTCCGCGAGCGGATATTGCGCCTGCACCAAGCCCTTTCCGAAGGTGGTGTCGCCCATAATCCACGCGCGATCGTGATCCTGAAGCGCGCCCGAAACGATCTCGGAAGCGGAAGCCGACTGCGCATTCACCAGCACCACCATGGGATATTTCTGCGCCAGCGGATTCGCCTTGGCGCGGAAAACCTGCTCCTGCTCGGCGCGGCCGTGGTGCGAAACGACTGTCTGATTGTCCCGCAGGAAGCGTCCGGCGAGCGCGACGGCCTCGTTCACCAGCCCGCCCAGGTTGCCGCGCAGGTCGAGAACCAGACCCTGGACATTCTGTTCGCCCATCTTGCGGAGGAGCACTTCCGTGTCGTGGCCTACGTTCTGTGCTTCGAACGTGCTCACCCCCAAATAGGCGATCCCCGGCTTCACCCAGAAAGCGTCCACCACACTGGTCTCGATCTCCCCGCGGGTGATGGTAGCGGTATAGGGTTCGGTGGCTCCTTCCCTCTTGACGCTGACTTTGACCTGGGTGCCCTTCGGCCCGCGAAGCATGTCGGCCACCATATCCGACTTCATCCCCAGGGTTTCCTTGCCGTCCACCGCCGAGATCACGTCACCGCGGCGAAGGTCGGCGGTCCAGGCGGGCGAGTGCGGGAACGGCTCCATCACGACCGTATTGGGACCGTCCATGCTGATCTGCATGCCCACTCCGTAATACTGGGCGTGTTGCCGGCGCTGCATTTCGCGATATTCTTTGGGATCCACGAAGCTGGAGTGCGGATCCAGGGTGTGCAGCATGCCCGGTATGACGCCCTCGTAAAAGGCCTTTTCGGAATCGACCGGATCGGCAAAGTTCTTCTCCACCAGGGCGTACGCCGCCGCTACGGAGCGCATGTCCTTGTCGAGATCGTCGGTGCCGCCGCTCGCGGCGTTGGCTCGGATGGCGGGACCGTACACCGGCGCAAGGAGCACCGCTGCGGCAACGAGGACGGTGGCAAATGCAGTTTTTCGGCTTTTCATGGTTTTACCGGGCGGCGGGACGGCTCGGAGCGCGACCCGCCAAAACGTTCAGATCAGGAAGACGGCCCTCGCTCGAAATCGTGAGGGGCACGAATCGCGCCATTGATTCCACGGCTGGCGGAGCGAAGACGAACAGACGAACACTCCCTTCCTTATATCATACCCCCGGCCGGCAGGGTTGCCAACTGCCGCCAAAAGACCAGGATCCGGGTTTTGGCCCGGTACCCAATGCGCCCGCCAAGTTCCATTTTCTGGGTGGCTACATATAGCCACCAGATCGGCGTAACCAACTGTGCTCTGCCGCACTTCTCACGTTTGTGCTCAAATCTCATTGGTCTCATGCCTGTGCCCATGGGCCCCGCCGTCCCACCGAAATTCAGGAAAACCCGTGCCGGCGATGTGGCGCGGGCACTCGTGGCTGCCGCGTCCCCACTCATGGGGACGCTTGTCGGGCGCGTACTGTGTCGCTGGCCGCAAGCTCTCTATGCCGGTCTTACGGACGGCTGGTGTTGTTCGTATGCGCGTTCGCCCCGGCAGTCTTGGCACAGAGCGTCACCGGGTTCGCGCTGCCGGCACCCGGATGCGAGCCGAAGGGAATCGCCGCCGGACCGGACCGGGCGCTTTGGTTTGCCGAGTTGTACGGCAATAACATCGGACGGATCGCTAGCGATGGGACCATTACGGAGTTCCCATTGCCCACCTCGAGCGCCTATCCTTACTTCATCACCACCGGGCCGGACGGAGCGCTCTGGTTCACGGAAGTGCAGGGCAACAATATCGGCCGGATCGCGACGGACGGCACGATCACCGAATATCCGTTGCCGAATGCTGGGACCTACCCGTATGGCATTGCCAAAGGTCCGGATGGCGCGCTGTGGTTTACGGAGCCACACCAAAACAACGTCGGGCGGATGGGCACGGATGGGAGCGTCAAGGAGTACCCGGTGACGACCGCGGACGCCTTGCCCACGGCGATTGCCGCCGGACCGGACGGCGCGCTTTGGTTTACGGAGCAGGCTGGCAACAATATCGGGCGGATCGGCACGGATGGGACGGTTACCGAGTACGCGATACCCACCTCTTTCGCGACTCCGGCGAGTATTACCTTGGGCCCGGACGGAGCGTTGTGGTTCACCGAATGGAACAGCGCGAAAATCGGCCGGATCGGGACCGACGGCTCGATTCTCGAGTATCCGCTTCCGGTGGGAACGACCTTTCCGTATCCTGCCGGGATCACCGCCGGGCCCGACGGCCGCCTGTGGTTCACCGAAGGGCCGCTGAGTGGACGCGTCGGCGCTATGTCCACCAGCGGACAACTGCAGGAATACCCGGTGCCAAGTCTCGGGCCCTATGCGGCATACCCGGCGTGGATGGCCGCGGGAGCAGATGGGGCGATCTGGTTTACCGAAGAGGCGGGAATGATCGGCCGGATTTCGGTTCCGGGTGGGGCGTCAGCGGCGGAAGTGCGGTTCCATTCGCGATGAGGTAAGACAGGTCTGGCTTGCCCGTCCAGGCCTGGCGGAGCGGGCAAGCCAATGCACTGCACTACGACGCGGCGCCGGCCCTACTTCGGCGCGATCCAGGTGACGGACGGAAGTTTCGATAGGGCTTCGAGGGCGGCTATCGCGATGTGGCCCACGACAACGTTGCCTTCGGTTTTCATAACTGCCAGCCCGGCCGACCGCAGTTGCCCGATTGCGGCTGGAGAGGCGTCGCTCAGAGTTACCCGGATGTACGCCTGGTCGCCGAAGACGAAGCGGGCTTCGTCCACGGAGGGCCGGCCGCCGGTCTTGACGCGCTGAATCACGGCCGCAATCACGGCGTCCAGGTTGGGGGCGGGTTGCGATGCCTGCTTCACGTTACGCTGTTCGGGCGGCGGAGGGCCGTTGCGCGGGGGCGGAGCTCCGGGCGCGGCCGTCTGTGCCCTGACGCCGCCCGTCACGCCGCCGGCAAAACCTGCCATCACGGGCATCGGGACCGCTCGGGCGACCGCCTTGTCCCTCTCCATCCCGTTCCCGAAGACGCCCTGATAGCTCATCCCTTCGGGCATCTCGACCGGTACTTCCACCCGGCGGGGAGCACCCCCGTCGGTGACGGTCTTTTCCTCGACGGCCACAAACGAAGTGAACTGGGTCATCAGGCGAAAATCCAGCCCCAGCTTGGTAATCTGCGCTTTCAGATCGTCGCGGGTCGTGCCCCGTTGCAGGCCCGCGAAATCCTGGCTCATCAGGTCGGCCACTTTGCGGCGCGCCCAGAGCGTTTCGAGCACGTCGTCCTCGGTGCGGGACGCCGGTAAACTCACGCGAATCTCGCGGGTAAAGTCGTGGCCGGCCAACTTGCCTTTCAGCCGGATCACTCCACTGCCCGCCGAGGCATAACGGGCGGAAATTACCACGGGCTTGGCGGAGAACAGATCCGGAATACGGGCGGGGAGCGTGTCGGTCACCGCCAGGCCGCCCCAATCCACCGAGATGTCGGTCAGCAGAGGATTCCGGACGCGCTCGTGGAAGCGCCGGGCGGCGGCCGATCCATCGTCGTTCAGTCCCACGTACTCCACCTCGCCGCGGCCATAGCGGGCAATGTTGTCGAGCAGGAAGTGGTTCACCGAACTGCCGATGCCGAAGGCGAAGACGCGGGCATTCGGATGCTTCTGCACCTCCGCGATGATGTCGAGGTCATTGCCCACTTCGCCGTCCGTCATGAAGCAGACCACCCGAACGTGGTTCTGGTCGTCGGAGGGCGCGAGCGCCGCGCGGATCGCCTTCATCATCTCCGTGCCGCCACTGCCGTACGCTCCGTCGAGCACCTGGCGCGCCGCGCGGATATTCTCCGGCGTTGCGGGCACGGGCTTGGGGAAGAGAATCCGCGTATCACCCGAAAAGGTAATGAGATTGAAGGTATCGTGCGGGTTCAGCCCGTCCAGCGCCATCCGCATGGCCTCCTTGGCCTTCTCGATCGGGAAGCCCGACATGGAGCCCGAGGTGTCGAGCAGGAAGATCAGTTCCTTGGGCTCGATCTCGTCGGCGGTCACGCGATCGGGCGGCTGCAACAGCAGTGTCACGAAACCGCCGTTCGCGGCCTTGTGAGTCAACACCGCATCTTCGACATGCTTGCCGGCCACGGCGTACTTCAAGATGAAGTCCTTGTTCGGGATGGCCGCCTTGTCGCGCAGTCGGACCACGGCGCGATCGGCTCCAGGCCGCTCCACGGCCACGTCGTGGGTTTTGGATTCCAGCGCTTCGATGGGTACTCCCGCCTCGACGTTCACTTCCACGGAGATGTCGTGCCCGGCGCGGGTGCCTTCCGGCGTGACGTTGGGCGAAATGCGCGAGGCATCCGGTACCTTGCTCGTGTCCGGCGACCAGCCGCCTCCCTGCTTTCCAGTAGCGTGGCCCGGCATGTAGCGCGGCGCCACCACCATGGGGAAGTTGAACTCGTAAGAGCCGGCTTCGTAAGGCATCGTCTCCACGTAGCTGATCTCGATCTTCACCTGGGCGCCAGGCATGATGTTGGCCACTGCCTGGGTGAAGATGTTGGGCCGTTCCTGATCGAGGAGCCCCGCGACATGGCCGGCGCGACGCGCGTCATCGTAGATCTTGCGGGCTTCGTCGCGCGGCTTGATGAGGCCCTTGATCGTCCGCTCTCCCACCAGCATCGTCATATCGTCCACCGCGGAGTCGGGCGGCAGCGGAAAAGTGTAGACGGCTTCGATTTTTTCGGCGAAAGGATTCTCGAATTCCTGGGTAACCGTGACGCGCGCCAACGGGCCGCTGATCCTGGCTTTGACATCGGTGTGCTTGAGCGGGCAGATGCCTTTGGGGGTCACCAGCGAGCCGGGATTTCCGTCCGGGGTCGCCGCGGGGAGCGAAACCGCGAGCCACAGCGGAATCCAGGTGCAGGCTGCAACGCTGAACGATCGGAACGACATTCGAACCTCCAGCGTGGAAATGCCGGGAAGCCGGCGTTCCTTTCACACCCCTACAATGGTTTCTTGCATGTCGAAGCGGTCCGGGGTTCTCCTCTTTGCAGCCTTGGCGGTGCTGTTCCTGGCCGCGAATCACGGGGCATACCGCGGGTATTTCCAGGATGACGAACTCGATACCATCAGTTGGGCGCGCTACGGGTCGTTCCCGGACTATCTGAAGGCCGCGGCCTCGCCGCTCTTTCAGGAGAACAATTTCCGGCCAGTGGGCCATTTCTACTTTCATGAAGCCGCCAACCGGTTCGATCTGGACTTCCCGAAATACGTGGCCGCAATTCACCTGTTGCATCTGCTGAACGTGTGGCTGTTGTGGCTGGTGGAGCGGCGTCTCGGGGCGTCCCCTATGGCGGCCGGAGCGGGGGCGGCATTTTTCGCATTTCACATGGCGCTTTTCGACAACTTCTGGAAGCCCATGTATGTGTTCGACGTCCTGTGCGCCACCTTCTGCCTGCTGAGCATCCTGTTGTATTCCCGGCAACGGTGGGTGTGGAGCTTCGTGTCGTTCTGGCTGGCGTACAAGGCGAAGGAACTGGCGGTGATGCTGCCGCTGGTACTGGCAAGCTACGAAATCTGGTGCGGCGAGCGGCGCTGGAAGCCGCTGATTCCGTTTTTCGCGGCGTCGGTCTCGTTCGGACTGCAGGGTCTCCTGCTCAATCCCAACCGCGACAACGAGTACACGTTCCGGTTTACGGCGGCAGCACTGGCGAAGACCAGCGTGTTTTACGCGAAGCTGGTTTTCCTGGTGCCCTACGCGGGATTCCTGCTGCCGCTGCTGTTGCCGGCGGCCCGCAACCGGCGGGTGTGGTTTGGGCTGGCGACGACGGCGCTGTTCTTCTTTCCGCTCCTGTTCCTGCCGGGGCGGCTCTTCGCGGCATACTGCTACCTGCCGTTCACCGGCCTCGCGATCGCGCTGGCGGGCCTCGCCGAAGACCGGCGTGCGGTATGGGCCGGCCTCTTCTTCCTGGCCTGGATTCCGCTGGACTGGCAGGCGCTCCGCGGGCAGGAGCGCCTTGCGTTGCAGAAGGACGACGATGTCCGCGCGTGGGTCGGCGCGCTGGTGGCATTTGCCAGGACGAACCCGCCGCCGGACGGGATTGTCGTAGACGGCGCGCCAGTTGGATTCGCCCGCTGGGGAGTGGAAGGCGCGGCAAAATACGTGTTTCAGAAACTGGATCTGAAGGTCAGTTACCGAGGAGATCCGGACGCGAGCCAGGTCGCGGCGGGCAAGCGGGTAGCCCTTCTGCGATGGGACGGAGAGCGCCACCGCCTCGACATCACCCGGTAGAATCACCGGCTCGCTTCTCCCGGAACGTACGATTCGCGCCCTTGGGCGAACGCTTGCACCCGAAAGGCAGTGGCGGGAAGTTCTCGCAGAAGGAAGATCGGCTATGTTTCGGAAATACTGGTCATTGAGTAAATGGGCGGGGCTGGTTTTCGCGGGCATTCTGGCCTGCGGCACCGCGATGAGCGCGGAGGTCATTATCCGGATTCCGCCGCCTCGTCCGCGGATCGAACACAGGGCAGCGCGCCCGGGGCCGCGCTACGTCTGGGTTGGAGGCTATCACCGCTGGGATGGGAGGGCGTATGTCTGGGTGCCAGGCCGCTGGGAACTGCCTCCAAGGCCCCATGCCTACTGGGTGGCACATCATTATGAGCGGCGCGGCGGCGGGTGGGTCTTCGTCGAAGGCCACTGGCGATGACGCAGCATGGCACATCTGCCAGCCTGGCGGGCTTCCGAATCGCCCCTACCGCCATCGGGGCGATGGCACGCTCGAAGGCATCACCGATAAGGCAGGCGCCGGGGTCTTGGAGGCCGCCTCCTCGGCGCTGTTCGTGGACTTTCGCAATTCCGGCCTTCAGGATCTGGTGGTGTTGCGCCCCGGCGGTCCCTTGCCGTTTCTGAGCCAGCTCTATCGCAATCGCGGCGACGGGACCTTCGAGGAGACCGGCGCGGCTGAGGGCGTCGAGATGGGCCGCCGGGCGTGGTCCGCTGACGGAATCGACTTCGACAACGATGGCATGCCGGCAGATCTTCGTCACCGCCGGCATGCTCACCAAAGCCGGCCGCCAGCCCAATATCCTTTATGTCCGCCGCGGCAAGCGCTATTGCGATTTCTCGGCAGTAAGCGGGTTGTGGTTTCAGGAAGCCCGGCGGCATTCCGCGCTGTCCCGCCGGCAAACCCGGACTCCAGGCCCTCCGCGAACTCGACCTCCGCTGACCGTGTATGCTTTCGAAACTCACTGCGATTCGCCGGGCAACCAGTACCCGGGCCGCGCCCGGATATGATATTCCCTGCCGCGCACCAGCACGCTGAGATTGTGGTACCCCGGCGCCGAGCCCTCGGGCACAAAGCTCAGGATGTATTGGGAGTGCAGTTCGGCTCCCAGCTTGCCGATCGCCTCTTCCAGCCCCTTCTGGCGTGTGAAGGGAAACGCCGTCCCGCCCGTGACCACGGCCAGCGCGTGCGTGGTGTTGGCGCCGTGGAGGCGGAGCAGTTCGGCAATCCCGGAACTGATGCTGGCGCGCTGTGCGGTAGGAAGGATCGGCGGATTGTACTTCGTGGGCGGCTGGCCATTGGGCGTCTTCATGGCCTCCGAGGGTGTCTGCGCGTGCGGCGGCGGAGGAGGCTCTCCCACCCTCGATTGCGATGTGAAGGCGGCCTTCGCGAGCGAGTATGTGGCCGCATAGATGGTGACGTCGGCGGACTCGGCTGCCTGGATAACATTCTCCAGGGTCGTCTGGCTGCTGCGATCGCGCGATTCGGAAATCAGCAGGACCACGCGCCGCGTATTCTCGCGCTTGCGCAGCCGTTCGATGGCCTCACTCACCGCGTCGAGCATTATCGCTTTCTTGTACTTGCCGGACTCGATGGAGCGAAAGGCGCGCTCGAGCGCGTTGGCGTCGTTGGTGCATTCCTGCAGCCAGGTCACGCTCTCGGCGAAGGTGACCAGGGCGGCACAGCCGCGCTCGCCGGTGACGAGCGGCTGCAGCATGGCGCCGATCTTCCGCACCTTTTCCAGGATAGAAGCCGAAATCCCCGAGGATTGCACCGCGATCACCAGTGCGATGGGAGCCACACCTGTATCCAGGGTGTCCACCGCGATGGTACGCTCGCGCTGGTCGTCGAGCAGCAGGAAGTCCGCGGTAGCGAGGTTGTAAACCGGGCGTCCGATTGCATCCGTGACCGTGGTGGGAACCAGTACCAGGCGGGCCCGCACGCCGAATTGCGGCTCCTGCGCGCATAGCGCGGCCAGCGAGAACCAGACAGCCAGCTTCATCCCCGTTCCGCAGGCATGCCGATGGCCAATCCGCCCACTCCATGGAGTTGAACAAATCGTTTAGCGCAATTAAAAGGAACTGTGCGATCCTCGGATTCGGGGGCTCAATGAATATCCGCCAGTTCGAGGTGTTCCTTGCGGTGATGGAGAATGCCAGTGTCACGCGGAGCGCCGAGAAACTGGTGATCTCGCCCGGGGCCGTGAGTCTGCAACTGCAGGGGCTGGCCGCGGAATTGGGAACGGAGTTGTTCGTCCGCTCCGGCAAGCGGCTGGCGCCCACACCCCACGCGTTCCGGCTGGCGGAGCGGGCGCGGGAAATCATGCGGACGCTGCAGGAGATCCAGCAGGAGTTTGAAAACGACCCGTCGCGTGACGAACGGCCCTTCCATTTCGCTACCGGAGCCACCACCCTGATCCACCGGCTGGGCCGTCCGTTGCGCCAGCTTCGCAAGAAATTCCCGAGGGCCCAGGTGTATGTGACCGTGGTTCCGACCGAATCGATCGTGGCGGGCCTGGTGAGCCGGCGATTCGACCTGGGGCTGATCTCGCTGCCATGGCCGGAGCAGGATCTGAAAATCGAGTCCCTGTTCGAGGAGGAGTTGCTGGTGCTGCGGCCTTCTCCCACCCGCACCGGGCACGGCAATATCGCGACGATCCAACCTTCCGAACTGGCATCGGTGCCCTTCCTGCTCTATCCCAAGCACAGCAACATGCGCGGCATGATCGACCGTTTCTTCGCGGAACTGGGGCTGTCGCCGAGAGTGATGATGGAGGCGGACGACACGGAGGCGATCAAGCGGATGGTGGAGTGTGGATTCGGCTACTCCATCCTGCCGCAATTCGCGCTGCGGGACCGCCCTTCACGATTCCAGACGATGCGCGTGGCCGGCCATCGCCTGGTGCGCCAGCAGGCGCTCGCCATGACGCGTTCGGATTACCCGCGCGCGCTGACAATGGCGGTCGCCGATTTTTTGAAGAACTCGTTGCGGGAGGGCTAGATAAACATCTCTTCGTCTTGCGTCGCCGAATCCACGGAATACTTGCGGGACTTTCCGACCAGGGTGGAGACCGCGGCCGAAATGCCGGCGGCAATCCCGTTGACTTCGCGAACGGGACGCATCACGGCACGCGTGACCGCGCCGCCCACCTGCTCCACCTGCTCGACGGTGGTTTCCACCGTGTGATCGATCTGTTCCAGGCGATTGCGCGCACGCCCCTCGGCGTCTTGCAGGAGTTCTCCAAGCCGCTCCACCTGTTCGCGTCCGGAGTGAGAAATGGCCACTACTTCGTTGGAAACTTCGGAGATTCTCGGGCGGGCGTCTTCCACAATCCGATTGGCGCTAGCCAGAATGGCGGTGGCCTGCTCGACCGTGGCCCCGAGCTTCTCCACCAAGGGTCCCACCTTCTCGAAGGCGGCGCCGGCCTTCTCGGCCACCGGTCCCACTTTCCGCAGCGCGGGAGTCACTTCGTCCATGATCGGCCCAAGCTTCGCGGCGAAAGCACCGATCTCGCCGATCACCGGCTCTGCCTTTTGCGTCAGCGGCTCCGCCCGCCTTTCCAGCATCCGCATCAGCCGGAACAAACCGAAAACCAGGAACACCTGGACCATCGTGGCAAGACATGCCAAAACTACCGCAATCGCGACGATAATGCGAAAGGCTTCTTCCGTCATGTCGGGAGGGATTGCCGTCCTCGTGAATTGCGCGCTGACTACGACTCCGGCGCTACCTGGCCTACGGTGTCGCGATAGGCCTGCTTGCCCGCCTCGACAGCATCGGCAATGTTGTCGCGCTGGCGGCCCAGTGCTTCCCGGCCTTTATCGACCCACTCCGAGGCAGTCTGCTTCATCTCAGTTCCGCGCGCTTTCAGATAATCGGAGCCCTCGCCGGCCTTGTCTTTGATGATCCGGCGCGTTTCATGTCCGGCCTTCGGAGCGAAGAGCATGCCGATGCCGACTCCCACGCCCAGTCCCAGCAGGAAGCTGGAAAGCCCGTTCTTGTCCATGTATCCTCCAATGTGTGCTCGACTTTCGAATCAACGGGAAAGCCGTCGGGTCAACCAATTACAGTATACTCCGCATGAGAATGCAAAATGACGGATGAACGCAAGCCGCGGCTGCTGGACGGCGAGGCGTTGTGGACCTACGCACTGAAGGTTCTGGCCGGCCGGGCCTATTCGGTTGGAGAGTTGCGCGAGAAATTACGGCGTCGGGCCGAACGTGCCGCGGACGTGGATGACATTCTGGCGCGCTTGAAGGATCACGGGTACCTCGACGACCGCCGTTTCGCGGAGGGATTTGCCACGGCGCGTCTATCCAACGATCGCTTCGGGCGCACGCGGGTGTTGCAGGATCTGCGCCAGCATCGCGTGTCCCCCACCCTGGCCGAGCGCACCGTGAAGAAGGTCTACCAGGAGGTGGACGAGGAAGCTCTGATCGAGGAGTGGATCCGGCGCAAGTACCGGACGGCGGAGCGTGAAGCCCTGTTTCAAGAGGACAAGGACTTGGCCGCGGCCTACCGCAGGCTGCTGCGCGCGGGTTTCCGGGCGAGCGAAATCGTGAAGGCGCTGAAGCGATTCGCGAAGAATCCCGACCTTCTGGATTCCTTCGAGCCGCCGGAAGAGGAAGTAACATGAAGGGCAGTCACCAACGACTGCCCACATGGTGAGTGCAGGCGCGTTAACCCAGCATTTTCCACACGAGAAACAGGACCCCGACTACGAAACCCATGCCCGCCTGGTATTCTTTGTTGATCAGATATTGGGAGACGCGAAAAGGATTCGAATTTTCTTGAGAAAATCGCGAAAAGCGCGGCCAGAGCGCCGGGACATGGGCCGCGTAGGCGGCATAGTCCGGAAAGAGGCGCCGCAAATGCTGCTCTTCGAGCTGGATCACGGGAAGATAGACCAACAGGAATACTGCCGCGAACAGAACGCCGAGGCCCACGCTGCGGCAGGCAATCACCAGCCCGGCCGCCACCAGCAGCGTCCCGAGATAAAGCGGATTGCGGGCATATGCATAAGGCCCGCCAACGGCCAGTTCCCGATTCTTGACCAGCGAACCGGCCGCCCAGGCACGCAGGCCCAGACCCAGGACCGAGAGGGGCAATCCCATGGCGAGCGACTGCGCGGTCGGGTGCGAGAACCCGGCAAACACGACGACGATGAGAAATCCGCTGGGAACGCGGAGTTTGGCCACCCGGTCGGCATACGGTTTGGGGAATTCGAGCATCAGGCCAGGCACCGGGCTCGGGGACGGCGCCGTTCCAGCGCCAGGCGCAACGCTGCGAATACTGCATCCGGGGAAATCTGCCGCATGCTCGCATCGATGGCGGCCCCGCGCTTGTAAGTAGTGGACATACCGGGCGCACGCAAAACGTCGATCGAACCGCCATACGGTCCGTTCCTCGCCGGGTCTGTGGGCCCAAATATGGCCACGCCGGGTTTGCCGAGGGCGGCGGCGAGGTGCAGTGGCCCGCTGTCCACCCCCACTACCGCGGCCGCCAGGCGTGTGGCGTGAATCAGCCCCGGCAGACCGGATTCGTGGAGGAGCGCGCCCGGCGCCTCGGAGAACCACGATCCGGGAGGCCCGTTGAGCACCAGCGGCATGTCCAATTCCCGGCGCAAACGGCCGGCAAGAGCGCCGTACGACGCGATCGGCCACTGCTTGGCCCCCCAGCCCGCCAGCGGACAGGCGAGCACGAAATCGGCGTCGGGAAGGTGGCCTTCGGGACGGCCGGGGGGAAGCGGAAAGGTCAGCAGGCGGTGGCTTGCACCCGCCGCCGCGGCAAGATCGAGGTTGCGATCCACCACGTGCGGCGAGGCGCTCGCAATCCGGTTGGTGTAAAACAGCGCGGCGGCGCGTTCCCGGACCTGTGATGGATCGAAGCCGAAAATCCGGTTGGGCTTCGCGGCGCTCGCGGCCAGTGCCGATTTGACGAGCCCCTGGAAGTCGATGGCGAGATCGTATTCCTCGGCGTGGAGAGCCCGCCAACTCCGGAACAGGCCGGCAGGAGTGTCGCGATCCAGCAGAAGCACGCCATCGACGAACGGGTTGCCTTCGAGCAGGGGCGCCCACCGCGGCTCGACGATCCAGGTGAGATGGGAATCCGGGTGGCTGTGCTTCAGAGAAGCTACGGCCGGCATGGCATGGATAACGTCGCCCATGGCGCCCAGGCGCACCACCAGGATGCGCAGTGCAGCGGATGGAAGGGCGGCCGACACCCCGTAGTCTAGCATGCAGCCAATGGACCCCTTCTGAAAGGCAGCAATCGGATCGCCCGGCCGGGCGCAGCCGGCAACCCGGGGCTACAGCACAGTTGACAGCCTACATGCCGGTTCGCGGCCTTCGAGCCTGTCCGCTCACCGACAACGTCCGCGTGGCATATGCGATCCGCGACCCGGATCCGGGGGTGGTGGCGGTGTACGTCACTTCCTGGCCGGGTGTGGTTGCCAAAGTCCGCAAAGCGGCATCCGACAGGGGCGGCGAGTCGTCGTCCGGGACGAAGTTCCTGGCGTTGGGATCGTACAGGTAACCCTTGATCCGGCCATTTTGCACCACCTGCGCGACCAGGTCGCATTCCGTTACCACTCCGTTCAGCGACTTCGAAGTGAAGGCCGCTCCGGCGCGTTGCATCATCAGATCGATCCGCGGGCCTGCCCCGGCGGCATTGTCGCTGGTCAGAGTGACTTGCTGGCCGACGATCGGCGCCAGGTCACTGTCGAACGCCAGCACGAACTGCTCCATATCGCGGCGGGACTGACTGTTGGCTCCGGCCGGGTCCGGGAACCCCGAGTTCGAAGTCTGATCGAACACCGAAGCGTTGAAGAAGCGGTATAGCGTATCCACGCTGCCATCGCCCAGATAGCCAAAACCGCGCACCTGGGCGCCCATGTCGCCGCTGTCCGGCGCGGAGAAGAAGTTGATCAACGGCGAGCCGAACATGCCCAGCTTGTCGTAAGCGTTTCGCAGGTGCGGGATCTTCACGATCTGGGTCAGATTTTCGAAGCTCTGGTTTCCGCCGGTCCCGAAAGACCCCTGCGAGGGATCAAGCGTGTGGCACCCGTTGCAGGAGAAGGACGCTTTTCCAAACAACTGGTCGGCGATCGCCGAGTTGATGCCGTCGGCCGGCCGGTCGCCCGTGAAGAAATCGTGCCCGCGCTGCTGCGAGGCAGTCAGCGAGTTGTCGAGATTGCGAACCGGATTGGGCGGCGGCAGCACCTGTAGCTGGAAATCGGCGAACGTCTGCATTTGAGCGGGCGAGGGCTGATCGACGCTGCCCACTAACCCCTGGAAGGCGACGATGAAGTTATTGAACGATATGTTGGAATCGAACGGATCGGTGCCCATGGGGCCGGTGGAACGGTCGCCGCGCCAGTGCATGGCGCCGGAGTACTTGAGGCCTCGCAAAGTCTGCGTGGTGAACGGGCCTTTCATGGGGTGGAAATCGGAGGGCTTGTTGCTGCCGTTAATCGGCGTCGATACCGGCGAGGCTCCCACCTGGATCAGGAAATTCAGCAGCCCGTTGAAGTTGATCGGGATGGGGCTGGTGGTGACGGGATTGTCGGGATTTCCCAGATCCCAGGCGAGGTCGTCCTTGTCGCCGAAGATGTGACAACTGGCGCACGAAGCTTCGCCATTCCCGGAGAATCCGGTGGCGTCGTAGAGCATCGGGCGGCCGCGGATCACCGAGGCCGGCTCGGGGTTGGACAGGGTCGATCCGGCCACCTCGATCCCGGAGCGCAGGTTGATCGTCTTCACCGCATTGTCGAAGCGGGTCATGACGTAGAGCTGTCCGCGGGCCTCATCCAGCGACAATCCACTCACTCCGCCGCCGCTCACCGGGAGGTAATTGGTGCTGGCCGCCACCGGGTCGAAGGTGTCGTTCTCGAGCGCAGCGGTGTCGAACACCCCCACCTCGCTCGAACCGAACGCCGCTACGTAGAGGGTCTTTCCGTTGCTGGTGACCGCCATCTCGAGCGGCATGGAGAGGCTGTGGGTCTTGGCCGTGGGATCGAATCCGGGGTTACCCGCGAGCTTCGTGTAATCGATGTGCTTGTTGAGGTGGCGCGGCGCCACGGCCTGCCCCGAAATCACGGTGATACGCGCTTCCGCCAGGTGGCCCTGAACGGTGTGGCCGCCAAATACTCCCGGGCCTTCGAAACGCACCTCGTTATGGGCATCGGTATTCGAGACGTACAGGGTGCCGGTGGCGGGATTGGTCGTCATGTTGAACAGCGTGGTGCCGACGTGTGCCCATGAAGCGGTCTGGGTAAGCGCATTGGCATCGACTGCAAAAACGTCCGTGTCCGGCAGGTTGAACCGGACGGAACCGTCCCAGGCGCGCTTCAGCTCGTCTTCCCAATGGCCGCTCGAGTTGTTGTACTTCACGATCAGGCCGACTTCGGGTGCCGGCTCGCCGGCCGAATCGGTTGCCGGACCGGGATTCCCGCCGGGGCTGACGGTGCCGTCCGGGAGAGTGCACGGCGTGGCCGGCTGAAAACCGGTGCATACGCGCTGCTGTGGAACGGTGGTGGTCTGGTTGCCGGTCTTGAAACCGGCTACGTAGACGGTATTCCGGTCGGGGCTCACTGCGAGCGCTCTTGGCGTGTCGGTGAAGAAGCTCAGAATGCGGATCGGCGTGCCGCCCATGGTGGTTCCGAGGTTGGTCGGGTCGAACACCCAAACATCGGCGCGCGGAACGCCGGCCGTAGTGAACTGCGGGTCTCCCGCTCCGGGGACGTTCGCGATCGAGGGATCGGTGCGCTGCTGCCCGCGGTGCGCGGTGGTGATGAAAGCCCGCGCCGGCAATCCCGCGAATACGATGTCGCGTGGCTCGTCGCCCACCAATAAGGTGCGCATCACGTGCGGGGTGCCCGTCAGGCTGACGATGCTGATGCTGTCGGAGAGATGATTCACCACCCAGACCTCGCTAT
>Ga0335077_10004634_pt1 | contig 16774 bp, 16 predicted proteins | sample Lox_Sample_31_FD_207151 | JGI IMG/M metagenome (GOLD analysis project Ga0335077, IMG submission 207151) | Soil microbial communities from Loxahatchee National Wildlife Refuge, Florida, United States - Lox_Sample_3.1 | ecosystem: Environmental > Terrestrial > Soil > Wetlands | place: USA...
GGAAACGAGGCGTTGATCTAAATCAAGTCCGGCCGGCGCGTGAAATGAGTTGTCTCGCGTCCGCGCTCACCCGCTCACTTCGGGCGTTCAACGACCGCTTACCGGAAATTTCCGACCCACCCCTGGATGCCCGGTTGGCCGAGGGCGGGCGTTGAACCCGCGGCTTACACGGCCGTGGGCGTTCAGCGCCCTGCTTTGGACCGCTCCGTGAGCAACGCCAAGAAACAGAGACACCCCGCAATCATCGCCGCCATTCCGGCTTGAAACAGGGTTACGAGCTGGAAGCTACCAAGGAAGTAGTGGCCACTGAGGCGCAACACGGCAACCAATGCGCACAGCGCCAAGCCACCGACACCGGCAAGGCGCCCGATCCATAACAGCTGTTTGTCCATTTGCATCCCCTCCACGGTTGTTTTTCGCGCTACTTGGCGCACACGGCGAGCGAAGACGGCGGCGCCGCCTACTCCTTTTCGCGCTCCGGAAGATGCCTTTCGCAGGCTACCCGGTCGCCGCCGCGATCGCCAGGCGAGGTCACCGCTCATGTTAGCGCGATGGGGGCAAATCGTGGTATAGACCCGCCTTGGCCGCTGGTGGACCCATATGGTTGTTCTGACATGGAACGTGCAGTGGTGCCGCGGCATAGACGGAAGGGTCGATCCCCTGCGCATCGCGCGCACGGCCCGAGCTTTGGCCGATTTCGACGTGCTGTGCCTGCAGGAGGTGGCGGTGAACTTCCCGGGCCTCGCGGGCAGCCGCGGGGAGGATCAGATGGCCGAGCTGTCCGCCGCCCTGCACGGTTACCTGTCCCTGTTTGGCGTCGCGACTGATCTCGACGACGGTCAAGGCCGGCGGCGCCAGTTCGGCAACGCCATCTTCACGCGCCTGCCCGTGCTCCAGGTGTTCCGCCACCTGCTGCCGTGGCCGGCCGATCCGGGCGTGCCGAGCATGCAGCGCATGGCGCTGGAAGCGATCGTGATCTCCCGTGCGGGCCCGCTGCGCGTGATCTCGACTCATCTAGAGTACTACTCGGCGCCACAGCGCAAAGCCCAGGTGGAAGACTTGCGGCGACTGCATGCGGAGGCCTGCGCGCATGCGAGGGCACCCAGGCTCACAGGCGAGCCGGGCGAACCGTTCGAGGCCGTAACGCGCCCGGCCTCGGCTATCCTATGCGGCGATTTCAACTTCACACCGGAAGATCCCGAGCACGCGCGCATCATTGCAGCGCCCGACCTTGGCGCGCGCCGCATCGTCGACGCATGGCAGGCCGCGCATCCGGGCCTACCGCACCCGCCGACGGTAGGCGTGTACGAGAAGAGCTGGCCGCTGTACTGCTGCGACTTCGTCTTCCTCACCGACGATCTGGCGGAGCGCATCGAGCAAGTGACCGTGGACCACGTCACGCAAGCATCGGATCACCAACCGCTGGTGCTGCGCCTCGCGGATCGAGTCGGATGAACGCAGAACGACTCCAACCTAGGATCTCCCATGAGCGAATGGCAAGACCAGTTGTTCGAGGTGCTGAAAGCGGGCGGCATCAAGCAGGTGGCTTATGTCCCCGATGCCGGGCATGCACGCCTCATCGAACGGGTGGAGGACGAGCCCGGCCTGCGAGGCATCGTGCTCACGACCGAGGAAGAGGGCGTGGCGCTGGCTTGCGGCGCGTGGCTCGGGGGCGAGCGCGCCGCGCTGCTCATGCAGAGCAGCGGCGTGGGCAACTGCGTGAACATGTTGTCGCTGGTATCGAACTGCCGCTTTCCGTTCCTGACCCTGGTCACGATGCGCGGCGAGTGGGCTGAGTTCAACCCTTGGCAGGTTCCCATGGCCAAGGCCACTCAAGAGGTGCTCGAGTCGATGGGGGTCAGCGTATTTCGCGTCACGCAGGCAAATGAAGTAGCGCCGACCGTGCAGGCCGCGGTAGAGCTTGCATTCGATAGCGATCAGGCGGTCGCGGTGCTGCTGTCGCAGCGGTTGATCGGGAGGAAGTCGTGGCTGCACACGAATTGACGGACACGGACGGGCTCGATCGGCGCTCGGCCACGGCACGACTGCTGAGTGCATGCCCGGATGCTCTGGTGATCTCGGGCCTGGGATCGGCCTCTTACGACGTGTTCGCAGCCGGTGATCGGAGCTCCAACTTCTATCTCTGGGGCGCGATGGGTGGAGCCGCCGCGATGGGCCTGGGATTGGCGCTGGCTCAACCACGCCGCCCGGTCCTGGTGCTCACCGGCGATGGCGAGCAGCTGATGGGAATGGGTACGCTGGCCAGCATCGGCGCGCAGCGTCCCGCGAACCTGTCGGTGGTGGTGCTCGACAACGGTCGCTACGCGGAGACCGGGATGCAGCGCAGCCACACGGCATTGGGCGTGAGCTTGCCAGCGGTCGCCGCTGCTTGTGGCTTTGCCTGGACGCTGGACATCGGCGAGATGGGAGCATTAGCGCCGCTGGGCGCCCGCATCGAGGCGATGCATGGGTGCGGCCTGGCCCGGATCAAGGTGCGCGCGGAAGAAGTGCCGCGCGCGCTTCCCTCCCGCGATGGCGTCTGGCTCAAGAACCGCTTCCGATCGGCGCTGGGTTTCCTGCCGATGTGAGCCGCTCCTCCGCTGCGTTTCCAGCGTGGTGCGCTCCGCTCTACCGGATATAGGCCTCGATTGCGTAGCGCCGCATCATCCGATGGCTGTTGAAGTAGGCTGCATTCTTGCCGATGGCGCCCTTCATCACCGGCGCCCACGCGTGGACACCGGAACCATACAGCGGCAGCACCTTGCTTTCGAGTTTGGAGTACAGCGCCTCGGCGTCGTTGCGTTCGGACAACGGCGAGGAGTCGCCGATCGCCCAGCCGGTCACCCCTTCGATGCATCCCTCGATCCACCAGCCATCCAGGACGCTCAAACTCGGCACGCCGTTGAACGCGGCTTTCATACCGCTCGTGCCCGACGCTTCGAGCGGACGCAACGGCGTATTGAGCCAGACGTCCGCCCCGGCGACTGCCTCCAGGGCGATCTGCATCCCGTAGTTGGGCAGGAACACGACGGGAATCAGGCCCGCCAGTTCTCGGCCGTGGCGGCTCAGCGTCTCGATCAGCTGCTTGCCCGTCTGGTCGTGCGGATGCGCTTTGCCGGCCATGACCACCTGGAACGGAGCGGAGCGCGCGATGCGCTCGAGTCGCCGCATATCGGAAAAGAGCAGATCCGGGCGTTTATACGCCGTCATCCGACGCGCGAAAGCGAGAATAGGTACGTCGAGCTTGAGCTCGACGCCGGTCACGCTCTTCACCCGCTCGACTAAAGTGCGCTTGGCGCTCTGATGCGCCTCCCACAGCACCTCGTCGGGCACCTGGTCGATGACGCGGCTCAACAGTTCGGGCTCGTAGCGCCAGCTGGGGAGCCTCGCATCGTAGAGCCGCACGAAACTGGCGCTGGTCCAGGTCGACGCGTGCACGCCGTTGGCCACGGCATGGATCCGAAAGCCGGGAAAGGAGCGCTGCGATACTTCCGCGTGTTTCTGGCTGACGCCGTTGACGTATTCGCTCAAGGTGAGCGCCAGTCGCGTCATGTTCAGCCGCTGCTCCCCGGCCACCAACTTGAGCTCGCCGATATCGACGACATCGCCCATGACTCGCTGCACCAGGTCGTAGTCGAACTGGTCGTGCCCGGCTTCGATCGGTGTGTGGGTGGTGAAATTGCACAACTGCCTCACGCGCGGGACATCGTAGACCGAGCCGGAGCCCGCCTCCTGCGCCGAGCGCGCGAAGCGCCGCAGCAGCTCCAGCGCGAGCAGCGCGGAATGTCCTTCGTTGAGGTGATAGCGGCGGATCTCGAAGCCCAGGGCATGCAGCATTCGTACTCCGCCGATGCCGAGCACCATCTCCTGCTTGAGCCGGTAAGCGTCGTCGCCGCCATACAGCTGATGCGTGATGCGCCGATCCTCGGGTCGGTTCTCGTGCAGGTCGGTGTCGAGGAGAATCACCGGCTCGCGGTGTCGGCGCAGCCCCTCGACGACATACAACCAGCTCCGCACCCAAACCTCTCGACCCTCGATGGGGATTGCGACCTTGGCCTCCAACGGCCGCGCAAAGCGCTGCGGACTCCAGGACTCGTCGTGCTCCAGCTGCCGGCCTTGGGCGTCGATCTCCTGTCGGAAGTAGCCGGCTCGGCTGATCAGGCTGACCGCGACCAGCGGCACATCCAGGTCCGCGGCCGAACGCACGGTATCCCCGGCGAGGATTCCCAGGCCACCGGCGTAGGTAGGGATCTCGTCGCGCAGAGCGATCTCCATCGTGAAGAACGCGATGCGCGACTCCGTCAGAAATTCAGTCTGCATGCAAGCGGGTCTCCGCCCGCGCGGGTCCGGGCAACTCCGCGGGTGTCCGCTCGCCGAGCGGGCTCAGGACTTCTGGCGTTCGACCCCTGTCTTTGGCGCTACGGGTGTCGTCGGCTGGGTCTCGTCGCTGGACGCGGGCGGGCTGAAGACCTCCACCAGAGGACAATCGCGCCCGCCGCAGTCGTGGCTCGCAGCGCACTCCTTCATCGTTTGATCCAGCTCGACGTATTGTTTGCACTTGGGGCAGTATTGCAAAGGTGAATTGAACATCGGTCCTCCATGTGGTTTGCCACGCGCTCGCGCGCCTCGGGAAACCGGCGCGAATCGATCCCCGAGAGCGATCTTCGCCCCATCCTGCGTGTGCGGTGCTGACCGCTCCAGCGACTCTCCGCCAGCGCCGCGCCTTCGCCTAGAGAGGCAGCCAGCGCCGGCGGAACTGTTACGCGCACAGATGGACGTTCAGCGGACACCACCCCCTACTGAACCGACAGCTTCTTGGCCGCCGATGTCGCTTTCTTCGGCAAGGTCAGCTGAAGAATCCCGTCGGAGTACTTCGCCGACGCGCCCGCCTGGTCCACATCCTGACCCAGCGAGAAGCTGCGATACAGCGCGCCGTAGTAGCGCTCGCTGCGGATCACCTTCCCGCCCTCTTTCACGTCCTTCTCCTTCTTCGCCTCGGCGCTGATCGACACCTGGTTGCCGTCGATCTGGATGTTGATGTCTTCTTTTTTCACACCGGGAACCTCGGCCTTCACGGTATAGGCCTTGTCGTTCTCTTCCACGTCCACCTTGATCTGCAGCGGCTGCTCCTCCCCTTCCCAGCGGATGGGCTTGAACACGCGCCGCACCAGGTCTTCGAACGGATCCCCAAACGGATCGAAACGTACGAGATTTGCCATGGTTCATCTCCTTTGTCCATCACTTGAGTACGGGCGCCCCACATGGCCCGTCGAGGGAAAGGTTACGCGTTGGACAAAGAAGCTCCTTGATGCGGATCAAATCCCGCCGTGTTTTGCGCGTTTTCGCGCTCCGCTCACCTCGCGAGCGGATCGGGGCGAAGCTGGAACTTCACGATCTTGCTCGTCGTCCCCTTGCCGCCTTCGAGATGAAAAGGCGTTCTGTTGCCGTAGGTCGACCACAGCCCTCTGCCCTTCCAGCCGCCGGCGGGATCGTCGATGCGCCCATCCATCCCCTTGGCGTAGAACCCCATGGGATAGGGGACGCGGAGATTGACGAACCTCCCGTTCACCAGCGCCATCAGCGATTCGTTCGCATTGCCGGTGGCAAAGGGCACATTGCGGCCCAGCCCGAACGTGTCGTGCTGATCGACCCAGGCGTAGTAGCTGGCTTCGGCGCTGCCGGAGTCGGTCACCCCTTCGAACTGCGGTCCCGGGAAGGGATACAGCGTCCAGCCCTCTGGACAGTGCTGTCCTGTCGCTGCCGGCCCGTTGAGCGGACCTCTGCACTTGCGCCGGTCGAAGCTGGCCAGGTGCCCGCTCGCCAGCGATGCCCATACGACGCCGTTACGATCGATGTCCATCCCGCGCGGCGAGTAGCCAGGAAAGGGCGGCTCATAGATCTCCGCCAGGGCGGTCGCGGGCGGATTTGCGCCGGGAACGAGCCGGACGATCGCGCCGGGGAAGCCGAGCACGGACCCCCAGACCGATCCATCGAGCGGGCTCGGGGCGACGCCGTAAAAGGCGGCCGCGATGCGCTTGTCTTTGGCGGGATCGATCGGCTGATCGGGCTCCACATACTCGTCACGCTTGCCGTTGCCGTTGGTATCGAGGATGAGAGCGGTCCACCCCTGCGCCTTCTGTTCGTCTCCCGTCTCCTCGAACACCTTCCGGTTCAGCCACCCCACGACGTTGGCTGCGGGGCCACCGGCGCTGGTCCACAGCGTCTGGTTGGCATCCTCGGCGAACTGCAGGTGATGCGTGGGGAAACACGTGCTGATCAGCGTGAACTTCCCGCTCTTCGGGTCGTACATGGCGAGGTGGCGGTTGGATTGCTCGAGCGGGAACAGCTGCGCCGAGGGATGGTCCGATCCCTTCTTGCAGAAGGCCGGATTGTCGGGCGGGCGCACTCTCGTGGTGAACCACACCCGCCCCTTCTCGTCGAACATCGGGTTGTGAACGCTGGTCTGGCTGCCCCAGATCACTTCGTCGCCCCAATAGGGGGACGGCCCCATCGGGTTGTTCTTCGACGAGGGCGTCCTTGGATCGCGGACCGGCACTCGCACCTCGCTCTTCGCGTTGCGTACCGGGTCCAAGATCGGAACGAAATCGGTGCTCTCTTCGGGGGACCCATAGATCGGGCCGTTGGCATTGACCGTGGGGTCGCGCTTGTCCGTGGCGATCTCGTCATGCAGGTAGCTCTTCGGCCCCGCCCAGTCCCACAGGCTGATGACGACATTGCGCTCGACGCCCTGCGGTCGCGGCGGCCGCGATGCGGGCAGCGCGCCGGCGGCGATCCGATCGGTCCAGTCCCCGAACAGCGCAAAGGCGCGCTGTGCGTCAATCTTGGCGATCGCCGCGGCCATCTGCGTCATCGCCTGTCCGGATTGAATGCGCCGCGCCCACGCCGCCGCCGAGGATGGGAACTCGCCCAGCTGCTTGGGAATCGTGCGCGTCGCCTTGTTCCCCAGCTGATGGCAGGTGAAGCAGCCGTCCGTCTTGATGATGTCCAGCCACTGACCCTGCGACTTCAGGTTCTTGGGCAAGCCGTTGCCTTCGGGGCCCGTGCCCGGGAACTCGTTGCGGTCCGGGACCTTGAGCATGGCGTACCAGTAGATGGCCGGATAGTATTCAGCCGCGGCAGCCGCCGTCGGCGCCACGACCGCGCTCAGGTTAAGGATCTTGCCGGGCGTCGTTTGGACCTTTGGCGAATCGACCAGGCCGTAGCCGCGCACCCACACTCTGTAATTCGCACGCGGAAGGCCGGGAATCAGGAAGAGCCCTCGATCATCCGTGACGACGATCTTGGCAAACCTGGTGGGAAGGTCCGTGGTTTCCGCGATCACCCAGACACCGGCCTCGGGGCCATCCGCACTGGTGACAGAGCCGCCGAGATCATCGCTGCCGACTTGCAGCGCCCCGCCGGACTCTTGCCCGGCACTCGGTCGGCTCGACAGGGCGGCGAACAGGACGGCGGCGCCGCATGCCATCGCTGCGAGGGACACCACCGCTCTGCTCTTCATCCGGTCACGCCTCCCTTGTCCAATCCGCTAGGAAAGCGTAATGCTACTTCAGGCGTGAGGATCGTTGTTCATGCCGGGGCCACCACGGGCAGCGAGCCTCAAGTCTTGCCACAAGGGAACGCCCACACGAAGGCGCGAAGCACGAGCACGCCGGCGGGGTAATTCAAGATTGCAGGGTCGGCCTCCAGATACCCTCGGACTGCATCCACCAACTCCGTGCCGGTCACTGCAGGCGGCGCGCAAACCAGGCGCTCGGCGCTCGGCGCGTGGTATTGAACGATCTCAACGCCGTCATAGACGCCGAAGACATACGTGATCGCACTGGGATCCTGGCGCAGCAACCGCTGGTACAACACGTTTCCATCCATGAAAAACGGCTGCGCCTGCGCGCTCAACGCGAATAAAGCGAAGACAAATGCGAGTACGCCTCTCATGCTTCCTCCTGGTTCCGGTTCATCGAATGGGTCACGCGTTCGCCGGCGCCGGGCGTGCGTCGCTGAGCGCCATGACGCGCCTCAGCTTGCCGCTCACCGGGTGCCGCCGCAGGCTCCCCTGTTCCACATCGAGACTCACGTTCGCCGCCCCTTGCGCTTGCAGGAAGCGGCCCAGCGAGTGCCGGCAACGCCGCACGGCGTCCGCGTCAGCGATCTGCGGATCGAGCCGTAGAACCAGAGCGGTCGGACTGGACTGGATCAGCTGAAAACGGTTGACGCTTGCCTCGTCTTCGAGCACGGTCGTGAGTGCCAGAGGAAGAAGCTTGATCATCCGCCCCGTTGCATCGCTTACTCCCACGATGTCGTCACAGCGGCCCTCGACCCGGATCGCCGGGAGCGCGCTGCCGCACTCGCAGCGGTGATCGAGCAAAGTTACGCTGTCGCCCAGGTCATACCGAATGAGAGGCTGAACATGGTTGGCGAGGTTCGTGAGCAGCACGGTGTGCGAGGGGACTCCGGGCGGGACAGGCCGGTAGGCTTCATCGACCGGTTCCAAGACGATCCAATCGGCGTTGACGTGCAACGCACCGCGCCCGCAGTCCCAAGCGATGGCCAGGAACTCCGATGCCCCGTAGCCGTCGTGGACCTCGCAATCGAACACGCATGCGATGTGCGCGCGCTGAGCGTTGGAGAGCCGCTCGCCGCCGGTCCAGATCTCGCGCGGCCGGATCGCCAGCCGTCCAGACTGCTGTTCCTCGGCCAGTACGCTGGCGGCCGTAGGGTAGGTCGCCAGCAAGGTCGGCTGGTAGTCGTTGAGCTCCCGCGTCAACGCCGCGGTCGCTTGCAAGATCGAAAGGATCCGCACGCGTTGAGCGAGCCAGGGATAGAGCAGGCGCAGCCGTTGTGCGGTGGCGTTGCCGGCGAAATGGCCTCCGGTCGCAGCCACGAGCGCGTAGCGATCGTTCGCCAGAAATGTTGCGGCGAGCAGCGCCGGCGACAGCAAGCGGCGGAAGCGGATCACTTCGAGCGCCTCATACACGGCGAGCGCGTGGCCGTCGTGCACGAAGATGCCGGGTTCCCCGGTCGTGCCGGAGCTCGTCCACACCGCGTAGCGGTCGCGCAGCGGATAGCCGGCGCGTCCCGGGTCGGCTACGAATTGCTGGACCGCTTCTCGAGTCACCGCCGGATCGGTGACCGCCGTGTCGAAGTGCGCCATCAACTCGCGCTTCGTGACAACCGGTAGATGGGAGAGATCACACTCGTCAGCCGGTATTCCGCGATACAGATGACGATAGAAGGGCGAGCGCTCCCGCGCTAACGTCACAAGATCAACTAGCCGTCGTCGCGCGAGCTGTTCGACGTCCCGGGCTCCGGCAAGCATGGAGAACCAGACGTCCCAGCCCGCCTCGAGGGATTGCCGCGCATCGAAAAACCCCGGAGCGCGATCCCGACTGTCGCCTCTCCAACCGGGGCTGCGATTCATCATGGCCGCCTGAACCATCCGCCGGGACACTACGTGCCCGCCAGCTCCGCCGCCTCTGCCTCCGCCTCGCTGCGGCGGGCGCTCAGGGTCACATGATCGACCTGGGCTTCCGCCTGCAGCCAGTCGTCCAGATCGTAACCGTCCGTGTAGCCGCGCCGCGCGTATAAGTGATAGGCGGCTTCGCTGATCATGCGATGGCGCAAATCCGGTTCCAGTGCATCGCGCGCGCCTTCTTCGAATGGCGTGTCGGGCATCACATCCTGCTCTTCGATGAACGCCACCGGCGCCGCGCCCGCCGGCAGGTGGACCCGTGCTTTGCTCTTGGGATGGATGGTCGGTGCCCTTCTCATCTTCGATTCCTCCTTTCTCGAGCGGCCTCGGCCCGGCCGAGTCGCACAACGGCATGATCATCCCTGTCTGTGAGCCCTGGTTTGACCCAGATCAACCAACCCTGGCCGTCTCGGCGGGCGAAGATGCCCGGCGCGATCCGTTTGACCAAGATCAACCACCCTTCGACTCGGCGGGCGTAAGTTGCACATGCGGTCGCCGGGAAAGGCGATTTGCAGGGCGCGCGGCTCCAGGGCCGACGCAGTTACGTCCAACTTCCAAGGAGGGGAAAAGTGCGTGCATCCCTGTTCGCAACAGCGTTGAGCGCCGTGCTTGCGCTCGTCTTGTCTCCCGCCGCCACGGCCAAGGATACGTTCACGATCGGGCTGAGCAACGGATGGGTCGGAAGCGAGTGGCGCACCCAGATGATCGACGAGGCGGAAGCCACGGCGAAGGAGTGGGGGAAGCATGGTGTGACGGTCAAGACCATCGCGCAGAGCTCCAACGTCGACGTTCCGGGGCAGATCGCGCAGGTGCGCAACTTCATCAACCAGGGTGTGGACGCCATCATCGTCAACCCGAACAGCCCGACGGCCTTCGATCCGATCTTCGCCCAGGCGAAAGCGAAGGGCATCCTCGTGATCGCCACCGACGCAGAGGTGTCCTCGAAGGACGCCATGTACGTCGGCATCGATCAAAAGGGCTGGGCCATGAAGTCGGCCGAATGGCTGGCGAAGACGCTCAAGGGCAAGGGCAACGTCGTCGCCATCAATGGCGTAGCCGGCCACCCTGCGAACCAGGCACGCGTCTCGGGGTACCGAGAGGTCTTCGCCAAGTATCCGGGGATCAAGATCCTCAACGAGGTGAACGCGAACTGGGACGAGGCGCAGGGGCAGCAAGCCATGCAGAACTTGCTTGCCACCTACCCGCAGATCAACGGCGTCTGGGTGCAGGACGGCATGGCGGCCGGCGCCTGGCGCGCGCTGGAGGACGCCAAGCGCACCGACATCGCCGCGACCGGCGAGATCCGCGTCGATTTCCTCAAGACCTGGAAAGCAAAGCACTACAACAGCGGCGCCTCGGTGAACCCGCCGGGCTGCATGGCGAGCGCACTGAACGTGGCGGTCCTGCGCCTTCAGGGGCGCGAGCTCAGGGACGACGTATTCCGGGGGCAATACGGCAACGCGCTCTATATCCCCATTCCCTTGATCGACGCCTCGAACTTCGAGAGCATCTATCAGCAATGGAAGGACAAGGCCGGCTACATCTCGGTCAGCACCATCGTCACGCCGCAACAGGCCGAGGAGATGTTCTTCAAGAAGAAGTAACCGCCTGGCCGCGCCCCGGGATCTCACGCACATGCCCGTCCTGGAGGCGAGCGGCGTTCGCAAGCAGTTCGGAGGCGTGGTCGCCCTCGCCGGCGCACAGTTCGCGCTCGAGGCCGGCGAGGTCCACGCGCTGATCGGCTCCAACGGGTGCGGCAAGAGCACCCTGTGCAAGATCATCGCGGGCTCCGTCGCCGCCGATGCGGGGCGGCTCGCGCTCGACGGCCGCGCGGTGAGCTTCGCCGGACCCCGGGAAGCGGCGGCGGCAGGGATCCGGGTGTTCTACCAGGACCTGAGCCTGATCCCGCAGATGAGCGTCGCGGAGAATATTTTTCTGGGCCGAGAGCCGCGCCGGCGCAACGGCCTGGTCGATCGCCGGGCGCTGCGCACTGCGGCCACCGCGGCCCTTGCCGAGTTTCGCGAGGTGCTCGGCGCGGGAATCGACGCGGATGCGCGCGTGGCCGATCTGTCTGCCGACCAGACCCAGATCGTGGAGATCCTCAAAGTCCTCGCCGCCGCCCCGCGCATCATCATCTACGACGAGGCGACCGCGGCGCTGGACCGCAATCAAGTGGATGCGGTCTTCGCCCGCATCCGTGCCCTGAAAGCCGAGGGGCGTTCGATCATCTTCATCACCCATCGCATGGACGAGGTCTTCGAGATCGCCGACCGCGTCACCGTCATGCGCAACGGGATGACCGTGATGACCAGTGCCACGCGGCAGACCACGCGGGATGCGCTGGTCACCGCGATGGTCGGCGAGGCTCACGCCAGCCGAACAACGAAAGCCCGGCACGCGCCCTCGGACGAGACGGCGCTGGAAGTCGAGAACCTGGCCTCGGACAAGCTTCTCGGCGTCACCTTCGCGCTCAGGCGCGGCGAGATCCTCGGCCTGGGCGGCCTGCACGGCCAAGGCCAGTCCGACCTGCTGCGAGCGTTGTTCGGAGCGCTCCCGATTCGCGCCGGGACGGTGCGCATCGGACAGCAGCCGCTGGTCCTCAAGGGGCCGCGGGCCGTGATGCGCAGAGCTGTCGCCTATATCTCGGGCGATCGCGCACGGCATGGCGTCATGGCGATCCGTCCCATCTTCGAGAACCTGGTGGTTTCGCTGCTGGCCCGCGAGCGCCGGGTCGTGGTGGCACGGCGGCGACTGGAAGCGATCATCTTGCCGATCATCGAGCGCCTGAAGCTCAAGTTCGCGTCCCTCGATGCGACCGTATCGGAGCTGAGCGGCGGCAACCAGCAGAAGGTCGTGATCGCCCGCTGGCTCGCGACGAGCCCCATGGTCCTGCTGCTCGACGATCCGACCAAGGGGATCGACATTCAAACGAAGCAGGACCTGTACGCGACCATGGACGAGCTGTGCGGCCACGGCGTGTCGATCTTGTTCCATTCGTCCGACGACGAGGAGCTGCTGGCGGTCGCCGACCGGGTCCTAGTGTTCAACGGCGGCCGGATCGTCGCGCAGCTCAGCGGTGAGCAGCGGACGCGGTTCGCTCTGTATCGTGCCGCGTACGCGACAGGAGACAGCGATGCCGGCGCTTGAAAAGCGGCCCACCCGCTGGTCGCCGCAGCGGCGTCCGTTCCTGATGGCCGTCGTGGTGTTCCTGGTGCTGTGCGCGGTCAACGCGCTGCTGCAGCCGACCTTTCTGCGCTTCGGCGTCGCGGTGTCGAACGTCTCCGCTTTCCTGCCCATGGCGCTGGTCGCGGTCGGGCAGACCTACGTCGTGCTCGCCTCCGACATCGACCTCTCGGCGGGCGCGATCGTGTCTCTGGTCAATGTCGCGGTCGTCTCGATTGTCGATGGCATGGGTGGAAGTGCAGCGTCCATCGCGCTGGGGCTCGCGACCGGCGTCGCACTGGGGTTCCTCTGCGGTGCGTTCAACGGATTCTGCGTCGCGGTGCTGCGCTTCCAGCCCATCGTAACCACCTTCGCAACCGGCATCATCTTCTCGGGATTCGCGCTGTGGATCCTGCCGGAGGCGGGCAAGCAAGTCCCCGCGGCCGTCTACAAGGCCTACGCCGGTGCCGTTGTGGCCGTGCCGACGATTCTGTGGATGCTCGCCGCGGTCATCGCGTTTGCAGCGTTTCTCGCCCGCACCGCCTTCTACCAGGCTCTGCGCGCAACCGGCGGCAACATCCAGGCCGCCTATCAGACGGGCATTCCGGTGGCACGCGTGCGAATCGGCGCCTACGTGATCTCCGGGGCCTTCGCGTCGCTCGCGGGGCTCGCCTTGGTGGGCGAGACGGCATCCGGCGATCCGCTCATCGGCGGGGCGCTCACCCTTTCCTCGGTCACGGCGGTCGTGCTGGGCGGCACTGCGCTCAGCGGCTGCGTGGGAGGCGTGGCCGGCAGCATCCTCGGCGCATTCATTCTCGGCATGATCAACAACGTGATCTTCTTCGCGCAGCTGCCGTTCGAGTGGCAAGGGCTGATTCAAGGCGTCATCATTCTGATGGCACTCGCGGGCGGCGTGGCGATGGCGCGTGGCAAGGCCAGCTGAAGCGATGGGCCGGTTCGTCGCGCTCCTGAAGCGGCCGCTCACCGTCGCCATCGCCGCGATCCTCGTGCTGCTCGCGGGCGGCGAACTGCTCTCGCCGGGCTTCGCTTCCCCGCGCCAGATCGTCACGTTGCTCACGATCGCGGCGCTGCTGGGCGTGGTCGCTGCGGGTCAGAACCTCGTGATCCTGGGCGGGCGCGAAGGCATCGACCTCTCCGTCGGAGGCATCGTCTCCTTCGCCGCATTCCTCGCCGGCAATATCATGCGGCAGAGCGATGCAAATATCCTGCAGGCGCTGGCGGTCGTCTTCGGGGCCACTTTCATGATCGGGACGGTGACCGGCTTAGGGGTCACGCTCCTGCGCATTCCGCCGCTCGTGATGACGCTCGGCATGCTCGGCGTGGTACAAGGCGGCCTGGTGCTGCTGACGCGTGGCGTGCCGTCAGGCCGCGCGGCACCGTTGCTCTCCAGGGTAGTCAGCGACCCGGTCCTGTTCGGCCTGCCCGGGATCGTCTTCATCTGGATCGGCGTCGGCATCGCGCTTACCTTGGTGTTGCGCCGAACAGCGTTCGGCTTCAACGTCTACGCTATAGGCGCTAACGAAGGGGCAGCCACGCTCGCGGGCGTGCCCGCGCGGCGCACGCGCATGCTGCTTTTTGCGCTGAGCGGGTTCTTCAGCGGGCTCACCGGCGTTCTTCTGCTCGGTTACACGGAGTACGTGTTCGTGGGCGCAGGCGACCAGTACATGCTCCCCTCGATTATCGCGGTGGTGATCGGCGGCACATCGCTCGCCGGCGGAAACGGCGGATACAGCGGCACCATGGCGGGCGCGATCGTGCTGATCCTGCTGCAGAGCATTCTCACCACGCTGAACATCCCGCCCTTCGGCCGGCAGATCATTTTTGGAGTCACGTTGCTCGCCCTCATGCTGCTCTACGGCCGGCAGCGACGCCTGCGAGGTTGAAGCGGCGCCGGGGTCGCGCGCGGAGAATTCTGTCATGGTCGAACGCTCGGTTCTGGAAAGCGAGGCGCTCGAGGTATCCGCTCTGGCGGCGCAGCAGTTCGAGCGCCTGGCACGGCTGTTGCCAAGCCTCGCGGAGCGGCTCGACCGGTTATCGCCGGCGCTGGTGGCGACCATCGCTCGCGGCAGCTCGGACAACGCGGCTGCTTTCGGAAGCTATCTGCTCGGGCTGCGGTTGGGCCTGCCTGCGGCATCGCTTCCCCCTTCGCTGGCCTCGGTCTACGGACGCCGGTTGCGCCTCGAGCGCGCATTGGTCCTGGCGGTCTCGCAGTCCGGAGCCAGTCCGGACCTGTCCGCAGCGGTCGCCTCGGCCAGAGCCGGTGGCGCATTCGCGATCGGCGTGCTCAACGAGGAGGACTCGGCGCTTGCGCGCGAGATGGACGCGAAGATCGCGATCGGCGCTGGCGCCGAGCGCGCGGTGGCCGCGACCAAGAGCTTCGTGCTCAGCTTGACTGCGCTCGTGCATCTCATCGCCGCATGGACCCGGGACGCCGCGCTCTCGGGTGCTCTCCAAGCGCTGCCGGAGACGCTTGCGCAGTCGGGCAACGCCGACTGGAGCGCTGCGATCCGGCTGCTCGTGCAAACGCAGGGCGCGTTCGTCGTCGGTCGCGGCCCGACGCTCCCGGTCGCGCGCGAGTTCGCGTTGAAGCTCAAAGAGGTCGGCGGGATCCACGCGGAAGCGGTGAGCGCAGCCGAGCTGTTGCACGGGCCGATCTCGATCGCATCGCCCCGGCTGCCGGCCATCGCGATTGCGGGTGACGAATCCACGCGCGCGACACTCAACGCGGCGGTAGCGCGACTGCGGGCCGCCGGCGCACCCGTCGTGCTGCTCGCCTGCGCGCCGGAGGACATCACCGGCGGCACAGGAGTGATCGCGCTCCCGATGGCGCCGGAGCCGCTCCTTCAACCGATCGTCACCATCCAGGCCGCTTACCCCTTTTTCGCCGAGGTGGCCAGAGCGCGCGGCCGAGACCCGGATCATCCACCTCAGCTCCAGAAGGTGACGCGGACGCTGTAGATGAAAATATAGGATCAGGTTCTGGGCCTGCAGGGAGACCATCGAGCCGTCACAAAAGCTTAACGCCGCAGCGACACAATCGGATACCGCATGCGAACTTTCGTCCTGGTCTTGTCATGAATGCCACCTTGGCCTCCTCCGTCTCGGACTCAACCGCCGGTGCGCCGCTGAGCGAGTGTGCCAGTCAGCTGGCCGCGCTGCGCCAGGAGATCGAAGCGCTCGAGGGGCGCTTCGCGGCCCAGCTCGGAGCCGTTCATCCCGACCAGCGCGCTGGCGCGCTCAACCTCGTGCACTATGTAGCGCTCCGGGGCCGCGACCTGCGGCCTCTCCAGGAGCGCCTGGCTTCGCTGGGGTTGTCGTCGCTCGGCCGCGCCGAGATCGGCGTAGTGGGCAACCTGGACGCCGTGAGTCGAGCAGTGGCGTGCCTGTCGGGCCAGGCGTCTCAGCCGACGGATTGGGACACCTACACCCAAGAGCGCAAACAGGCCAGAGCTCTTCTGGAGGAGCACACCCGGCAGCTGCTGGGCCAGCGGCCGGCCCGGCGCGTAGTCCGCATCATGGTCACGCTGCCTACCGAGGCGGCACAAGACTACGCGCTGGTCGAGGCCCTGTTGTCGGAAGGCATGGACTGCGCTCGGATCAACTGCGCTCACGACGACGCCGACGCGTGGTCGCGGATGATCCGCAACATCCGCCGAGCCGAAGCCGCAACGGGCCGGCACTGCCGCATCGAGATGGACCTGGGAGGGCCCAAGCTGCGCACCGGGGAAATCGAGCCCGGGCCACAGGTGATGAAATGGCAGCCCCAACGCGACGACTACGGCCGTCCCACCATCGCGGCGCGCGTGCGCCTGGTGAGCGAGGACTTCAACTGGCAGGAGATCCAGGCGCAAGGTCCTTTCTTGACTCTGCCTGGTCCATTCCGCGCACGCCTTCGCCCCGGAGACAAGCTGGACTTCCACGACGCGCGCGCGGCTTCCCGCGTCCTGGCGGTGACCGAATGCGCGCCCGAAACCTGCTGGGCGGAATCGGACGATACCTGTTATGTGACGCCGGGCACGCTGGTCCACCTGCACCGGCGCGGCGAACCCGAAGAAGCGGCAGTCGGGGCGCTGCCTCTCGTGCAACGCGCGATCGATCTATTCC
>Ga0335077_10004635_pt1 | contig 16774 bp, 15 predicted proteins | sample Lox_Sample_31_FD_207151 | JGI IMG/M metagenome (GOLD analysis project Ga0335077, IMG submission 207151) | Soil microbial communities from Loxahatchee National Wildlife Refuge, Florida, United States - Lox_Sample_3.1 | ecosystem: Environmental > Terrestrial > Soil > Wetlands | place: USA...
CAACCAGCGTCTCCAGAACTTGAATCCGTCGGTGTTTTCGTTAACCGCCAGCCGCGATCGCGAGCAGTCCTTCGAAGGAACAAAGTGGGGCGGCGGCCACGGCGTTTTCACGTATTACGTCTACCAGCCAGCGTCCCAATAAGCACCTCGCGGCCCTTGAAAATGTTAGCGAATAGCTTCCAGTTATCGGCACGTTCGATGATTTGTTTCAATTCCCCGAAATTCGTGTAGTAGATTTGGTGGAATGGCACGAACGTCGACCAGCGGGATGCCCTTTCAGCCTCGTAACGGGCAGTTGCCTCTTTGCGAATCGTTTCTGGCACGCGCTGTTTGAACCATTTCGGACCTGCGGCGCCGCCAACTTCTTGGATAATGAGCTCGCCTAATGCGGTTTCGATCGAATAGAGGTATCCGCTGATTTGGTTGTTCGTGGCGGGGACCGTTGTTGACTCGATCCCGCTAGGCTTTTCGCAATCGGTTCTTGCATTTTTGGGAGTCATGTAGCATTTCCAGGGCCGCCGAACTGCCTCAGTGTACAACGCCTCAGGGTCTCGAGGGCCGGCGCGCCTTTGCAAAGTCCCGGGTTAGCGGTGAGCTCCGGTCCGAGCCGCGAACCAACTCCGCGAACGCGATGGCAGTTCAGGCAAGCCCCTTTGCCTTCGAAGATGGCCTTACCACGCACTGGATCGCTTCGATTACGTGTCTCGTGTTCGGATCACTCACAAATTTCGCAGCAGCAAGTGCTGTCAGCACGCCGACGGAAGTGAGAACCCCGAGTATCCCGCGTTTATTGCTGAGTTCCATATGGGGTGAAAGTATATCAGATTGCTGACAGATAAAGACTTTTCAAATTGAGACACTACCGGAGCATTGTTCGTGACACACCACTGCTCAAGGGCTTTCCACGATTCCGCGTGGCGATTTTTAATTGCTCCGGTGAAAACCTTGTGCAGCGCCGACGAGTCCTGCCGCCTGCACCCATCATTTATACGGGGTCGGTGTCACTGATATGGCGGCTTTGCGGGTTACGAACCTAGCGGTCGTCAACAAACGGCGGAACTTCTTGAGCGCATCAAGATGGAGCGGCTTGCCGCAGATAGCTATCGGTCGGAAGATCAAGTGTCCGCTGAAGCAGAGGTTCTCCATATCATCCAAAGCTTACGAGCTAATAAGTACAGCACTGGCAACCGTGAGATCTACGAGCACTTCTACTTTGTCTCCCAAAGCACCGTCCTCAACCGGGTGATGTCCGACGGGTCCGCAACAACGTGGAGTCCTGAAGCGGTGTATCGATATCTCACAGCGCTTCCCGCCCACCCGCCCGATCCGGAACTTCTGCAGCAGTGCATGTTGCATCAGTATCCTCTCCTGACCTCGAAAATCGGCGAGGCCGTCACCCTGTTCGGGTTCGCGAAACTCGTATCGGGACAAAGCAGTTGCGGAGAGCGCAAAACCGTGAGCCGCCGCGAGAGACCCGCACAGCCTACTTAGACTCCGCAAGACAGGCTGGCCGTTCGAAATCGCCGGTCTGATTGAAGCCGAAGTAGTTCATCTGCATACTCCCACCGGCGCGTGCATCGTTCATCGCGATGCGCACCGGCAATCCACTTCCCTTGGCGACAAACATCTGCAGCGGCCCATGAAACCTTCCATCCTGGTGTACGAAGAACTCGTATCCCGTGACCGCCTCGCCGTTCAACGTCTGTTCGCCGAGAACGTGCAGATCGGTAAGCGGCGGCATCTCGCGTTTTTCGACCGTCGCGTTCGAAGTATCCATACAGGTCCACTGGAAGAAGTCGTGGATTTGTTTCCTGGCGGATGCGGCGGCGGCGACATTGGCCGCGGCCGCTCCCGCGGTGATCGCGCTGCTGATCATTCCCATGGGCCCACCGGCGAGGTTCCGGGCGATCGACTTAGCGGCCTGTTCTTCCGATTGCGCGAGTTCCCTCGCAATCTGCATATCTGCCTTCGCCTCGATGCGGCCTGATGCCGGCGACACCCATTTCTTCGCCAGCCTGTCATTGCCGCGAACGGCGCGCAGTTCGAAATCTTCGGGATGGCCATCGACCGGCAGCTTAAAGTGCATCGACACCTGCTTCAAGTCCCCCATGGTGGTGATTTCGGCGGCTCCAAATCCCATCTCCGCCATCATCTGTTCCATGCGCGGATCGCTGGCGCTGAACGAGGTCCGCTGGCGATACACACTCTGTTGCCCCAAGCGTTCGAATGCCAGAAAAACCGGGCTGTCGGGCGGGATCGGAACGCCCTGCGCACCTGCCGCCGACCCGTCGTCAGGGCCGCGGCGAGTGCTCGAATTGTCCTTGTGGCGTTTTGAAATGCCGGGCAGTCTGGGAAACTGGGCGAGTGCCGTTTGATGGATTAAGATCAACCCGGTCGCCAGGCTGCCAAATCGAAAAGCTTGCGAAATTGTCATATTTTTCTCCTGAACTCTCTGTGGCGTCCCGGCTCTGCCGCCGGGCCAGCCGTTATTTGAAGGTCAACCGTGCCAAATTGGATTCGGTACCGGCAGCCGAAAGGATCAGCGGCACGTCACCACGGCCCGCCAGCGACGGCGGTAACAGCACGTTCACCTGGTCCAACCCGGTGTAAGATCCTTGCGGGCCGGCATACTGCGCCGGCAGATTCATTCCGCCTACCGTTATCGTGACCTGGCTCTGCGCCACGCGCCGGATTCCCGTGGCGTAAAGCACCAGATAAACCTGGCCCTTTGAGACATCTATGGGCGCCGCTACAATGTTGTTCCCAGCGTCCACCGTGTAGACATTCTGGTACACCTGTCCGGAGTCCGTAATTCGCAAAATGGAGGCGGCCGCCAGGCCCGCGGCGTTCAGTGTGAACACAGCCGGTTCGACGTTCGCCACCACTACGGACCCAGTCCGGACGGTGCCATCGCCGGCTTTCACGGTGACCGTGGCCGCGCCGAGGGCAAGCGAAGCCGGCGCTGCAAAATCCACTAGGGAAGACGAAACATAGAAGAGCGACGCCGGCGTGCTCACCCCGCTGGAATCGGTGATCGTCACGGTAGTTCCGTTCAGGCTCGTCGAAAGTGAATCGGATGCGGATTCTGTTCCGGTTGCCAGCCCCATGCCATACGCAGCGACGATGGAATCGGGAGCGAAGACCGATTCGGTGCGGCCGGGCGCGGTGGTGGTCAGCGTCGTCGCTTCCTGCTGGTTGATGATTTTCGCGACCATGGCGTCCACTGGACGAGTCAGCAGCGTCATCGGCTCATCGGCATTCGGGTTTGCTGCCACAAAACTCGCCAGGGTCTGCTGATAGAGCGCAAGCGCGCCCGAGTAGTCACCCTGCGAGGCCAGAAGATCGCCCTTCTCGCTGTACGCCTCCAGAATGGTGGGCTGATGGGCGATTAACGTGTCGAGCGCCGACCCGATGCCCTGGGTGTCCCCTTTCAGCCGGGAATACGCTGCGAAAGCGAGATATTTCGAAGCTTCGTCATCGGGGGAGAGCGAAGCCGGCTCCGCTGCGAGCGTCACCGACACGCCGCTGCTGGTCGACGCGCCGCTCCAGGATCCATCTGCGGCCGTGGTGGTCGTGTCAAGGGTCACCGTCAGGTTATAAGCGCCGGGCAGGATCACTGCCGAATCGGCCGGAGCAACCAACCAGACCGCCTCGGCCGTGTCGAGCCCGCTGAGCGCCAACGAAGTCGAGGTGGGCGGGACCAATTGGGCGGGCCACGCCTGTGATATTCCATTGTTATCCGTAACGGTTAGGTGAAGAGCATCCGTCCACGGACCGCTTTTTAGGCCGATGCTCAAAGGCTGGCCGTCCGCCGACATTACCAGCACTCGGATCAACAGCGGCCAACCGTTGGAAACCGATGCGTCGCTTTGCGCGTTCACATCGAGATCCAGTTCCGGCGCCGGCGGCGGCGTTTGCGCATACAGCCAAAATGCCGAAAGCAACAGACCGAGAACCCCCGCGAGTCTCATCGCATTATCTCCGCGGCGCCGCTACTCCGTCATTCACCAGAATCTGGCTCATGCAATCGCCGCGGCCGGAGGCGGCGTCGAAATATCTCGGCTGGGGCTGCCAGTCCGGACCATTGAAACCCGTCCCGCTGCCGGATGTGCAGATGCTGAAACCGGCGTCTTCCGGCGGTGTGTAGTAAAGGACACCGGGACTCGTTTTGGAGAGGTGCCCCCGCGCGTTGTCGTAGCGCATCACGCAGTACTCATCGCCGCTGGATTTGCCGTTCTCCAGACCGACTACGATCTGGACCGGAACGCCTACCGGGAACAGGTAGGCCGCGGAAGTGTTCTGCTCCGTGAGCACCTGGACCCGTCCACCGCCGCCGTGGTTGGTAGCAGACGAGAGCAGTGTGTCGTCAGCCTGGCGCGTGATCCAGGTCGTGGCCTCTGCTTCGCCATGGTGAAATACGTTGCAGGCATGCAACAACTCGTGCGCCAGGCTGGACTGATTGTAGGCGATATCCGTGTCGACTCCCGGAAGAATTCGCGGCGCCACAATCATCGTGATCATGCCGGGGGTTCCGGGGCCGCCGACGGCCTCCAAATAGCGGGCATTGGCGGCGATCGGCACAATGATGACGGCGTGCTCATCCACATTGTGGGCGCCTTCGTTATGATTGCGGTTGATGACGCGGTCGTCGGCCAGTTCTCCTCGCCGAAGCTGATAGTGGACTTCGAGCCCGCTGAGGTTTTGAAACAGCCGGATGCCCCCCAGGTAGAAAGCGCCCGCGGTATTGAGGACGAAAAAATCCTTCTTGTTCGGATTGCCCTCCACGTGCGCTCCACCGATGATGAACCCCCGATATTCCTCGTAAAGGGACAATCCGTCTCCCGGGTGACCATCTCCCGTCGGAGAAGTTTCGTTGTCGTTGACGTCCGCCAGGCCGGTGAGACCGTGATTCTGTTTCCAGATATCGGCAATCAGGCTTTGTTCGCCGCGCAGCGGAAGCCGGACGTCTTCCTGTGAAGTGTCGCCATCGAGATGCCCCACCAGGGTGCTGCCGTCGGGCAGATACGCCGTCACTTTGATGGTGCCAAACGCGCCCCAATCGTATGGAATCACGTTAACGGTGTACCCGGTGTACTGGCCGGGCTTGCTCTTTCCGCTCTGCGCGGTGGCGTCGTCGAGAATCACACTGCTACCGTCGAGCTTGAGGTCGAAATCCTGGCTCGGGTTGTTCACGGGAGCATTTAGGGCGTAGCCGGGCTCCTTCGAGCTTTTGGTCAACTGCCACTCGAAATACGCGGCCACGACGTTGGTCGAGCCGCCACCGGTAGCTTGCAGTTTGGCAGTCACGGCAATGCTTTGGCCGGCGCTTCCTCCCGCACCTGCCGTCGGCCTCCAGTTTTGCAGCGCCGCCGTTTTTTCGATAATCAGTTCCGGGGGCATATCCAGTCCCGGTTCGATATCCCAGGTGATGGTGACCGTGATGATGGCTGCCTCCCCGCCGAATATCTGCGAATTCGGTTGTATCGGGGAGTTCATGGTCACGGTAGTGGAGCCCTTCAGGCTGAACCCCGTCGCTGGCAGGTTTTGCAGCAGATTACTGGTTACCGGCGACCAATTGGCCGGTCCCGAGCCGCCCAGATTTCCGGGTGCGCAAGATAACGAAGTGTTGCTTGTAGCGCCCTGAACCAGGTAGCCGGACGGATAAAAAGCGTATTGGTTGGTGCCCTTCAACAGCAGCGTAAACGGGCTGGCGGTGGGAATCGTTCCTTGATACATCAGCGTTGACGTCTGAGTGCAGCCGCTGAAGCTGGCGACATCGCTGGCGTTGATGTTGGCAGTGCCGGCATAACTCCCCTGCCACCCCTGAATGGCTGCGTTGTAGGTGGGGAGTGTGAAACTGACGTTGGAGGTGATTCCGTACTGCCAGACATCCGAGTACGCACCGCCATTCGTACTGCCGGAGCCGGTTCCCGTGATGGTAAGAGTCCCGTGCCAGTTCTGCACCCCTAAAAAATCATCTACCCTGCCTTGCCCCCACGCCAGCGTCGCGGCCGCCAGAAGCGTAAGGCAGGCAGCCCGTCCCGTATGAACCCTCATTGGACCCTCCCGTGTGCCGCCCCTAAACGCGCAGCAGGAACGAGAACCTGATCAAAAAATGTAAGTTTTGTCGCAGATCGTCTAAAATGGGCGAGTGTAGAATCGCGGGCAATCCGATGACGAGCGCTGGGGTGACGGGACTGCTGATCGAATGGGGGCACGGCGACCGCGGTGCGCTCGACCGGCTTATGCCGCTTGTGTATGAGGAACTTCGCGGCATCGCGCGGCGTCATCTCAATCTCGAAGGACACCCTCATACCCTGCAGAGCACCGCGCTGGTGCATGAAGCCTATCTTCGCCTTATCGACCAGAACCGCGTCCAGTGGAAGGATCGCGCTCATTTCTTCGCCGTGGCGGCACGGCTCATCCGTCGTATCCTGATCGACCATGCCCGGCGGCGCCACGCAGAAAAGCGGGGCGGCGGCGCACCCAGGCTGACGGTGGAAAACGTGGCCCTTCCCGCGCCCCAAAACCTCGACGTGATTGCGCTCGACGATGCTCTCGACGCGCTGGCGGCGCTCGACGCCGCGCAGGCGCAGGTAGTCGAATTACGTTTCTTCGCCGGTCTCACCATCCCCGAAACGGCGGAGGCGCTGCAGATCTCCACCGCCACTGTGGAACGTGATTGGATTACGGCGAAAGCCTGGCTGTTTGACCACTTGAATTACCCGGGCCGGTCCGCGCCCTCGCCACGATGAGTCCCGATCGCTGGAGCCGGATTCGCGAACTGCTTCACCAGGCGGCCACGAAAAATGCGTCGGACCGCGCGGACTTCCTGCAGGTCAATTGTGGAGACGACCTCGACCTGCGTGGAGAGGTCGAACGCCTGCTCACCGCTCTCGAAGAATCGGGCAGCTTCCTCGAACCGCGCGAGGCGGCCGAAGGGGAACCGGGCGGCGCGCGAATCGGACCTTATCTGATCGTGGAGCGGGCAGCCCAGGGCGGCATGGGAACCGTATTCCGCGCCGTTCGCGAAGACGACTACCGGCAGCAGGTGGCGCTGAAGCTGGTGAAGCGCGAAATCGAAACAGACTTCCTGTTGGAGCGCTTCCGGCAGGAACGGCAGGCGCTGGCTCTGCTCAATCATCCCAACATCGCGCGATTGTTAGACGGAGGGACCACGAGGGACGGGCGGCCCTACCTTGTGATGGAGTGGGTGCAAGGCTGCCCGATCACGGACTATTGCGCCAAACAGAAGGTGCCTCTCAAGGAAAGGCTCCTCCTTTTCCATAGTGTTTGCCGCGCGGTGGCGCACGCCCACTCCAACCTGGTCGTCCATCGTGATTTGAAACCTTCCAATATCTTCATGACCGACGATGGCGTCCCCAAGCTGCTGGATTTCGGGATTGCCAAGATCCTTTCGCCCGACCCCGATGGCAGCGCGACCGCCGCGACCGTGTCCGGTTCCTGGGCCCTGACACCCGAGTATGCCAGCCCGGAGCAAGTGCGTAGCCAGCCGATCACCACGGCTACCGACATTTATTCGCTTGGCGCAGTCCTCTACGAGTTGCTCACGGGCGTCTGCCCTCACCGATTCGAGAACGGAAGCCGCCCGGAAATCGAACGCGTGGTATGCATGGAAGACGTACAGCCTCCGAGCGCAGCCACCGGCCCGGCGGGCCTGCCCGCCCGCGAACTCCGCGGCGACCTCGACAATATCGTCCTCAAGTGCATGGAAAAACTGCCGGCCCGGCGTTACTCCTATGTCGAGGAGTTGGCGGCGGATGTTCGCAACTACCTGGAAGGACGTCCGGTTACGGCGCGGCCCGCATCCATCGGCTACCGCGCCGCCAAGTTCGCGCGCCGCAATAAGACGCTGGTCGCTACGGCGGCGGCGATCGGAATCTCCCTGACCATCGGACTGGCGCTGGCGCTCTGGCAGGCACGCGTCGCACGCGGACAGCGGGAGATCGCGGAACGGCGCTTCGAGCTGGCGCGGCGCGTGGCGGCATCCCTTCTTTACGACGTCCACGACCAGATTGAGGATTTGGCCGGTTCGACCAAAGCCCGCGAGTACCTGCTGCAAAAGAGTCTCGATTATCTCGATGCCCTTTCCCGAGAGGCTTCGGGCAGTCCCGCTCTGGCTCGGGATCTCGCCGGCGCCTACCGTCGCGCGGCCGCCCTTCAGGGAGTCTCCGGCACTTCCAACTTCGGCCAGACGGCGGCGGCACGCGAGAGCCTCCGCAAAGCTGTGGATGTCCTCAACCAGGCCCTGAAGCTGGACCCCCGCTCCTTCGAATTGCGCCGCGACCTGGCGTCCACCCACCGCGAATTCGTGGGGATTGCGAACGATGCGAACGATAAGTTGCAGCATGCCCAAACCGCCATGGCGATTGTCGAGACGCTGCGCCGGGAAAGGCCGGGAGATGCCAGCCTGGTGGACGACCTGCAGCTTTCGGAGTTCGATATGGGCCGCAGCCTGGTAATGCTCAACCGCGATACGGAAGCGATCGACTATTATCGCCGGGCGATCTCGCACGGTGGCGAATCGCGCGCCGAGAACCTTGCGCTCGATCACCGGTCGCTGGGCGCGGTGCTCATCCGGACCGGCGCACTCGATGACGCGCTCGCCGAGTATCGTGCGGCCGCGGCCCTCGACGAGCAGCGCGTCCGAAACGAACCCGCGAATGGGCGCGGCAAGCTCGACTTGTCCTACGACTATACAGACTGGGGATTGATTCTGCTACGCCTGAATCAGGCCGGCGCGTCGGTGGAGAAATACCGGCAGGCGGTGAGACTTCGAACCGCCATGGCGGCAGCGGATCCGCACGATGCCCGTGCCGCGACAGCGCTGGTCTCCGCCGAGTGGAGAATGGGACGGGCGATGACACGCGCGGGCGATCGGGCGGCCGCGGCTCAGGCGTTCCGCCGGGCCGTGGCGGAAGGCGAACGGATGATCGCGACCCTCCCGGACTCTAAAACGGGGACCAGCGTTCTGGCTGACGCCTGCTGGAACATTGGTCTCTGCTACCAAAAGGACTGGGGTTCGTGCACCCAGGCAGAACCCTGGTTTGTGCGGGCGCGGCAACTCTTCCAAAAGCTGAATCACCCCACGCCGGATATCGATAAGGCACTGGCGGAGTGCCGCTCGGCTGTGCCAAGCTCTGAACGCAGGTAGTCGCGGGCCACCGCGTCCCCAACTTGCCGACGCCAGGATGCGTGAGACGCTGGTTGGGAATGCCGCGCTGCAACTAGCTCGGGCTCGACTTCAACGGTTAAGCCGGGTCCGTCATCGCCTCCGCCGGGTCCATCTGGACCACCGGAACGTTTGGTCCCGACCTCAATTCGATTTGCTGGGGCGTCGGAAATGCCGGGCCCGACTGGAACGGTTCGACGCGAGCTGGCGATAACCTGTTTAGGCGTTCTCTGATCGCGCTCGACGCAGACACGGGGAAGCTCAAATGGCATTATCAATTTACGCCGCACGACGAGTTTGACTTCGACTCGACTCAGGTTCCCGTGATGGCCGACATTGTCTGGAAAGGAAGCCCGCGCATCCTCTTCGCCAACCGGAACAGATTTTTTTACGTTCTGGATCGTCGAACCGCAAATTCCTATCGGGAACGCCTTTCGTGAAAGTGACGTGGGCAACCTGAATCGATCGTCATGGATGGCCCGAAACGAAGCCTGACGGACCGCCGCGTTCTCGGTCGCGCCTTCGCGAATGCCCAGCACGGTTTTGCGTCCATCGCAGCCAATGCCAACGGCTACGATCATCTGCCGATCCTTAAACGGCGTGCCGTCGATCAGCACGGCGCACAACCGCAACTCGCCCAACGGCCGTTCTATCAGCTGCTTCACTTTCTCCCGGCTGGCCTCGATGAAGTTCTCGCTCACCGCCGATTTCTCGATCCCGTAAGCGTCGTGAAAATCCTTCACGACCGCAGCCGTAGTTGCGCGTCGACCACCCGCGCATCATTTTGTCCCACACGCTCGCCTGCATCGGCGCACTGCGCTAGAACAGTTCGTAGTTCGCCAACCAGCGACTTTGCCACGACCTCCTCGCTTGCCACCGCTGGAGCACTTCGTGAGGAACCATGGTATGGCGATCGTCGCCTGCGATTTCTTTGTGTCTGTCATGGCGACTATCCAGGTGCTGTACGTTTTCATAGCGATGGAGATTGGCTCGCGACGGATTCTACACGGCAGTGTCGCGAAGTATCCCTGGGGCGGAGTGGATCACACAGTTCCGAGAGATTCCGGCCTTAACGAGCGACACCTTCGCCGAATCCTGCGCGATTTCGCGTCACCAAAAACATCAGTCCTCGGCGGTTTGCATCACGACTATCGCTTGGGAAAGGAGGCGGCTTAGCATCCGACATATTTTTGCGGACTACACGTTGCGGCTCATGCCCCGCAGGGTTACGCGGCGCGGCGGGGCCGGACCTCGGATTTCACGCGATCCTCCCAGTGATCGCGTGCGGTCTCAAGGTCACATCTCGCCTGCATATTCAGCCAGTATTCCGGAGTGGTGCCGAAATATCGAGCCTGCCGGCCCACTCTCCATCCCGATGAATCGGTTTTCGTGTGGCCGCGCAAGAGAATCGCCCGATGGTTACGGCTTCCGGGCTACAATGAGCCACCAGAAATGATTATCGGGCCGGTCGCCCGGCCGCTCCAGTGCCGGGTGCTCAATAAAACGATCGTTCCGACTAATCAATGAGAATCCGGTTGCCCGAATCTCAGTTTCTACTTCTGATGGATCTCGTTCGTGGTGCTGCGTTTCGAATTCACGGGATTCTTCCCCATTTGGCAGTGGGCCTCGATCGACGACGACCAGCCGGCCTCCCGAGTGCAGGGCGTGGAAGGCCCGATTTAGAACGGCCCGAGGATGCATAAACTCGTGGTAGGTGTTCGCCACCAGGACGGCATCGACCTGGCCTGCAGGCAAATGAGGATTGTCCTGCTCACCGTGAATAACCTGAATGTTATGCCGGCGGCGCAGGAACGCTCTGATCCATAGGAACGCTAACGGCTCTCTTAAAATGTCCTCCGCAATAACCCGGCCTTTGTCCCCCACAATCGCCGCCAGCTTCAAAGTGAAATACCCCGCCCCGGAACCGATGTCGGCCACGATGCTGCCATCTTTCACATTGAGAGCCTCGATCACTGGGCCGGCTTGCTGCCAGCCGTCGCGTTCCTGCTCGACCACGTCCAGTACTCTCAACGTCTGAACGGCCCGAGAACCCACCACCCATACGACCAGGGCGAGGGTGACAGCCAGGAGAAAAAGCGATATCCGCACCCGGTAGGCGCGTTGGACCCGGCTATCAGGCACTGCTGCCATTGCTTCTCGCGGTATTGGCACTCAAGAACAGCGCCGCCCGTGCGCTCAGGGGAGCTGCGCTCTTCGCGGGACGCGATTGCCATTCTACCGCATAGCCGACCGCCGTTCGAACGATGCAAGGTAGGCCACTTTGCCGCATCACGCCCTATTTTTAGATTTGTCCCATCGTGCTTCTCCCTTTTGATCCGGCGCTTCGTCGGAACGAGCTCCCAATTCCTTTGGAGTCCAACACTGCAATGCAGATTTAGAGGTCCGTGGCCGCCTTAGCCGAAGCCGACCGTGAGGAGCGTGTCGCGGTTCACGCCAGTAGTCGCCAATTTCGGGGCCGAGGCTGGTGGGTGGATGGGATCCGCAAAAAGCGCTAGGGGCTCCGTGTAGAGCGTATTGACCGGGATTGGGCCGTCGCCGAATCCTTTGACGAGGATTGCCCGCTTGAACACACGAAGGATAAAGCCCGGCCACAAATAAATGAAGGTAAGCCAATTGATAACGCAAACCCCGCCGAATATGAGGAGGTGTTCGAGTCTCATGGTATTTTCGCCTTGACGACCGGCGGCACCGTATACTTGCCGTCGAGAATGGCCTCGCCGGGTTCGTAAACGCGCAACCAGAGTATGAACTTTCCCGACGGCGCGGGCAGCCAATTGGATTCATGGCCAGACGGCGAGGCATTCTGGATGTAGATGTCGATTGAACCGTCGGCGTTCGGCAGGAGGCCGGAGCGATCGCCCACGCTGTACCGTTTGATCGGATTCGGCACGAAACGGTTCCGGGCCGTACCCATCGTGAGCGACCAGAACGCATCGTTGGGTGGAAGCTGGCCCGCCGGGAAATGCATGACATAGTCGTGCCGGCCAGAGAGCGTCCTCCCCGCGCCGTCCGCATTCGTCCACCAGTACATCGCCTCTTCCGGCACGTTAACCGGACCGGGAAACAGTTGGGCGTGCGCAGCCCGCACGAACATGCCTTTGACGGGTTTGCCGAGGCCGAACATGGTGATCCAGCCGTTTACCTTCACGGCATTGATCCTCGCGTAGGCTTGGGCCGAGACAAACGCCAGCCCGTAGCCTATGAGAAAACCCTGTATCACGTCGTTACGCACCGTTCTCACATGAGTAGAGAAGAAGAGGTGAATGATGAAGTAGATGCAGGGCGCCCCAACAAATGCCGCGAAATACGAGAGTGTCCTGCTCATAGTGCCTCTATCTGCTGGTTCAGCGGCGTGAGTTGTTTCTGCTTTTGCGGGTCATAGCCGCAATTCCTGTCGCTATAGACGAGGATGCCACGAAGCACGAGCGCCGAGATGTTCGGGCAAGGACGGAGCCCGGCATCCGGCCTTCTGAACCATGGGCTGGTCTGCATTTGTCATAGTTCAATCGCCGCCACTGCCTGTCGCTCAGCCACAACTTTTTCAACGCTAGCCCCGCTCGTTTAAAGTTTGGATGTGGATGGGCGCCATTAAAGGCCCTTTTAACGCAAGCGTCCGCAAGCTGAACTGCATACTCTATGACGATGTTTGCATGGCCGGAGCCGAAGGCCCTCCTTAAAGCCATTCCGGTGCATAAGGTTCGTCCAACGACAATGCCTATTCCGAATCTGATCGGATTTGGAGAAGGTTGTCGTCAACACGGGACCAATCCACCGGAGCGTATAGTCGCCTATCCGCCGAAGTGCATCATAGTTCGCGTTCGCCGCGCTCCCACCGCCAGGGAGCGTTCTATCAGGTCGCTACTTCGGGCCGAACTACGAGATGGCGATTCCGCACTGCCGCGACCTCATTCAGATACATTCATTCTCAAACCCGGTGAGGTGCAAAATCGCGATAAGATGCAGTAACCATGCCGAGTAGCTGCATCAACGTTGTCACGGTTTCCGCCACGCTTGCGCTTCTTGTGGCGCCGCTCACTTTCGCTCAGGAATCCCCCCGCCAGCGCGTTCCTCCATCGCCGCCGCATCACCGGCCGAACGAAATAGGATGGAATCTGGCGCCGGAGGATCAGAAGTACGCCGCGATTGACGGCGAGCACCTGATGGAATTTGTTAAGGACCAGACCGCGATCTCCCGGCGCTACCGCGAAAACGGCCATTCCCAGTATTGGGGCCGCATTACGGGAACGGAAGCCGACGTCGAGAACGCCGAATGGATGATGAAGAAGCTGAAAGCTATCGGGCTCGAAGACGTACACGAGCAGATGTTCGACCTGCCGCCGCAGTGGGTGCCGCAATCGTGGGAGGCGGTGGTGTCGCTCAACGGCAAGTCGATTCCGCTGAACTCGGCCCAGCCGACGTTCCTTTCGAAGGGCACGGCCGGCACGGTGGAGTTGGAAGCCGTCTACGCGGGGATGGCGAGCGACGCGGAGATCAAGTTGGGCCGCGATGTAAAGGGCAAGGCAGTCTTCTTTTACAGCAACGACACCGGGTCGCGCCATGTGGGGATTTCCGGCAACGCGATCAAGCGGCTTTCCGATCGCGGCGCCGCTGCAATCTTTGTGATCCTGGGCGTGCCGCTTGATGAGAAGACGCAGTTTTATCCGGTGAATGCGCCGGTGCCGACGTTCTCACTGGGAACGAAGGAGGGGCTGGCGGTACGGGACATGATCGGTGACGCGGCGAACGAGCCGGTTCATCTGAAGCTGAACCTAGAAGTGAAGATGGTACCGGGCCTGAAGTCGGGCACCGTGTGGGGCACGTTGAAGGGCACGACGGATGAGAACGCGGTGGTGGTGGCGCATCGCGATGGGTGGTTTGAAGGCGCGAACGACAACGGCACGGGCGTAGCGACGTTCCTCGGGCTTGCGGAATACTTCGCGAGGATTCCGAAGACGCAGCGGAGGCGGACGATTATCTTTGCCGGCACGGACGGGCACCACGATAACGGCGCGGAAAGCGGCGTGTGGTTCCTGGATCATCCGGAGTTTTTTGCCAAGACGGCGCTGCTGTTCAACTGCGAACACACGGGTCTGAAGGACACTGGGCTCGGGTTGAGCGCCTATTCGAATGCTCCTTCGACATATCGCTGGTATGCAGGCGACAGCCCGGCTCTTTTGAAGGTGGCGATCCAGGCGCTCGATGCATTCGGGATTCCGACGTATCCGGATTCGCTGCCGAGGCCGAGCGGCGAGACGACGCGTTATTACTTCCTGGCGCCTTCGGTGCAGATCATTAACACGGGATACGTGTGGCACTCGGATAAAGAGAACGACGCGAGCATCTCGATAACGGGGATGGCGGCGGTGACGCGAGCCTATGCGAAGATCATCGCCGACACCGACAATATTCCGCTGGCGGATCTGCGAGCGAAACAGTAATGAAGGCGATTCTGGTTCACGAATTCGGCGCCCCGGAGGTCTTGAGACTTGAGGAGGTCCCCACACCTGCGCCGGGACCGGGCCAAGTGCTTGTCAAGGTGCATGCGGCGGGCGTCAATCCATACGATACCTATATGCGGGCAGGCACGTACGCGATTAAACCGCAGCTCCCCTACACGCCCGGATCGGATGCGGCCGGGATCGTAGAGGCGGTCGGCGATGGCGTCCGCAAAGTGCGGCCCGGCGACCGAGTGTATACGGCGAAGACGGTGACCGGCGCATACGCTGAGTACGCATTAGCCACGGAGGCGCAGGTCTACCGGCTGCCGCAAAGCGTCAGCTTCGAGCAAGGCGCGGCACTGTGGGTGCCCTACGGTACCGCCTATCATGCCCTTCATCAGGAGGCAATCGCGTGCGCTGGCGAAACGGTACTGGTGCACGGCGCAAGCGGAGGGGTTGGGATAGCCGCAGTGCAGATCGCTCGCGCGATCGGCCTCACCGTGTTCGGAACCGCGAGTACCGATAAGGGTTTAGAACTTGTAAGACGCGAAGGCGCGCATCAGGTGTTTAACCACGGCGTGGCGGGATATCAGGACCAGATCGTGAAGGCCACCAGCGGCCGGGGTGTCGATCTCATTCTTGAAATGCTCGCAAACGTGAATCTCGGTACTGACCTTAAATTGCTCGCGGAACGAGGCCGGGTGATTGTCATCGGCAGCCGCGGCGACGTCACCATCACCCCGCGCGACCTGATGGCACGGCGTGCATCGGTTCGGGGCTTCACGTTATGGGCTTTGAACGAGTCGGAAGTGACGGAAATCCATGCAGGCATCGTCACGGGTCTCGAAAACGGCACGTTGCGTCCTGTCGTCGGGAAACGAATTCCGTTGGCTGAAGCGGCTCGCGCTCACAGCGAAGTGATCACCTCCCGTGCGTCCGGGAAAATCGTTCTCATCCCTTGAGGACCGAGTTGCAACGTCGTAACCACCCATAGCGCTCTCAGGCTCCCGAGTAAAATCGTTTGGCGGCGACTATCTGGAAAGTTGTTCCTGTCGAGCTAGCATCCGCCCGACCTTTTGGGGATGATGCGTGGCATAGAAGGAGCCGATAAGGGGATGTATTGTTCTCCCTCGGTGAATCCCAACTCGCGATCGTGTACGGAGGCGGCGGCCAGTGTCATTAATCCGAGCTTTGTGCGGATTGCACTCAGGCGGAACTGGGCTGCGGGGCCACCGCCTTGCGGGGCCACCGCCTTTGACAAGCGATTGCGAAGGATGGATAATCACATGGTCCATTCGGCTTAGAGAGGCCGTGTTCATAGGCAAATCCCTCCGTTAGGGGAAAACATGAAAAACACATCACTGAAAGTTGTGCTTACGGCGGCGGTTCTGATTCCTGTGGCGGTCTACGCCCAGCCCAGGCCGGGAAATCCGACGACCGCTACCGTCATCACCAAGGCTGAGATCGACAAGATCAGCGCCACGGAGCAATCTCAGCGGGTTCGTGACGAGAATGCCAAGGTTGTCGATATCGGCGATGGCTGGAGCATGGAGTTGGGCATCATTCATCGCGCGTCCACTCGGAACCCGCCGCCCGCGCCTGCTGCGCGGCCCCGCGGCGGCCAGTCAACGGCGCAACGCACCCCATGTGGAGAGCAAATGGAAAATCCGCCGGCGGACGCAATTCGAGGCGCCATTACGCATGATAATCAGACCGAAGGCTATTACATCATCTCCGGCGGTGGCACGGCGTTCATTGATGGCCATCTCGTCAATGGCCGGCACGGCACGGCCAACCCCGACGGCGGACCGAACGGTCCGGGCTGCGGCGGCTTGGCGGTGGGCTCACGCAAAATCGAGTTGAAGGTCGGCGATGTGCTGATCGTGCCGCCGGGCGTGATCCATGGATGGGCCGATATTCCCGATCATGTGGACTATCTCAGCTTTCGCCCGTCGCATGGCGTGATGAAGAACGGCTGGGTGAACCCCACCATCGCCCCAAAGTAACGCTTTTCCACTGCGGTCCGATCGGTTTTCGTACGCCTCGGTTTTCGCACTTCTGGGCGAAACCTCGATATCATACGAACCATGCGCCGCTTCGCCACAGTCTGGATCGCCCTTCT
>Ga0335077_10004637_pt1 | contig 16771 bp, 18 predicted proteins | sample Lox_Sample_31_FD_207151 | JGI IMG/M metagenome (GOLD analysis project Ga0335077, IMG submission 207151) | Soil microbial communities from Loxahatchee National Wildlife Refuge, Florida, United States - Lox_Sample_3.1 | ecosystem: Environmental > Terrestrial > Soil > Wetlands | place: USA...
CCATGCTCTCGAAAGTCGCAGCGGGCTTCGGGAGGAGCGCATCGTTTGGGTGCGAATGGAGGACGCGGATGAGACTCGCGTGCGTGACAGCTTTATGGAATCGTCTATTAGCCGCGAGTTGCAGGTTCTGAGCAGCCACACGATTCACCATTTTGCTTTGATCGCAATGACACTCCGGGCACACGGCATCCAACTCGATCCCGATTTCGGCATGGCGCCCTCCACTCTTCGCCACCTCGCATCGCAGCGTGCGGAGGCCGCGTAATGTGCACCGTCAGTTGGGCTCAGCAGCCGGGTGGGTATCATCTGCTCTGCAATCGCGATGAGAGGCGGACGCGCACGGCGGCGTTGGCGCCACGCGTCGTGGAGATAGGCGGCGTGCGATACATCGCTCCCATCGATCCGGATGGCCGCGGCACATGGCTCGCTGTTAATGAATATGGAGTATCGGTCTGCCTGCTCAACGGTCGATCCGGCTTCGAATCAGCCGGTCCGCGACGAAGCCGAGGCCTGTTGATTCGTGAGTTGGCATGGGCGCCCTCCGCCGGCGAGTGCGCGCTCTGGGCACGGGATCTGGACCTGAGGCCATTCTCACCGTTCTCGCTATTGATCCTGGAGCCGGGGCGACCCGCTATTGTGGCCCAATGGGACGGCAGGAAACTCGCAGTAGATCTTGAGGGCGACGCTCGCATGCCCCTCACATCGTCGTCCTATGATCCAGAGGGGGTGCGCCGCTCCCGGGTAATGGAATTTGCGCGGCGGGTAGATCCGGCGCGTCCCGTCGATCCAGCTCTCCTGTACTGGTTTCATGCGAGCCACGGCGCGACGCCGGATGCGTACTCCACTTGCATGCATCGGGAAGACGCGGAGACGGTAAGCTTCAGTTGGGTGGTTGTTACGAGGGATGCGATTCGTTTCCTCTATAGGCCCGGTGCTCCATGCCTCTCGGTGGCGAGCGAACAACAGATTCTAGTCCGCGCCGCCTGACGGCCGGAACTCCATGACCCAAGTTCTGCTCATCGCGGCGGCCACGTTCTTGAGTGAAGACCTCACCTGCATCACCACTGGGGCATTGATCGCAACAGGGAAGATCGGCTTCGTGCCAGGCGTACTCGCCTGCGTCGCCGGCATTTACTTCGGAGATCTGCTGCTGTACCTCGCGGGCCGGCTCATTGGACGCCCCATCCTTCGTTGGAGACCAATACGCAGGCTCTTGACCGACGAGAAGTTGGACCGCGCATCCGACTGGCTCGCACACCGTGGTGCCGGCGTGGTGATCCTAAGCCGTTTTACGCCCGGCCTTCGGCTTCCGACGTATGTGGCAGCGGGCCTTCTCAAGACGCATTTCTGGAAATTCTCGTTCTACTTCCTGTTGGCGTCTGTGCTCTGGACGCCGGCGCTGGTTGGGGCCGCGGCGTTACTCGGAAAGAGCCTTCCGCATATAGGCTTCGCCGGTCCAGCGATTCTCCTCGTTGCTGCCCCGTTGGGCAAGATTCAACCCACCTGGCAAACACGCCGCCGCCTGCTTGGTTGGGTTCGCCGAAGAACGCGCTGGGAGTTTTGGCCGCTCTGGCTGTCATATGTTCCCGTCGCGCCGTACGTTCTCTTCCTCTCGATGAAGCACCGCTCACTGACTCTGTTTACGGCCGCCAATCCCGGCATTCCTTCGGGAGGTTTCGTAGGCGAATCCAAGTCTGCAATCCTGGGGAACCTACCAGGCGTACCGGATTTCATGCTCCTGTCGAACGATCTGACGGCAGGTAATCGGTGCCAGGCGGTGAAGCATTTCATGGCCGCGCGCGACCTCTCCTATCCGGTCGTTCTCAAACCGGATGTTGGCGAGCGCGGCTCAGGCGTAGCGATCATTCGAGCCGATCGGGATCTTGCTTCGTATTTCGCGAACACTGCCGGCGACACGATCGTCCAGAAATACGTCGCTGGGGTGGAATTCGGCATTTTTTACTACCGCTATCCTGGCGAATCGGAAGGTCGAATCCTCTCGATCACGCAGAAGCGATTCCCAGCCGTAATCGGCGACGGATCGAGCACGATCGCCGACCTTGTCCTGCGCGATGACCGCGCCGTCTGTCTGGCGGATCTTTATTTGGATCGGCTGAAGCGCTCCGCAGACGATGTGCCCGCACCCGGAGAGATCGTGCCGCTGGCGGAATTGGGATCGCACTGCCGGGGCGCAATCTTTCTTAATGGCGCCGCGCTCGAGACCGCGGCCCTGCGATCTGCCGTCGATGGCCTCGCTCGAAACTTCCCTGGCTTTCATTTTGGGCGATTCGACGTCCGGGCAGAATCGATCGAGGATCTTCAGAACGGTCGATTCGAAATCCTCGAACTCAACGGCGTGTCGGCGGAGGCGACTCACATCTACGACCCTTCCGTCACCTTGTTCGAAGCCTATCGCGTGCTCTTCCGGCAATGGAGAATCGCTTTCGAGATCGGCGCCAGGAATCGTGATCTGGGTCACCAGCCGATGCCGATGCGGAAGTTCGTCGCATTGCTCATCAATGCGGCGCGACGTAATCCCACGCCGGCAGCATGATTCTCTCTACCTCTCCAGCCGCGCAAGAGCCCATCAGCTCCCGATAAGAACGGTACGCGAGAACACAACGGCATGAGGCTACGGCCGGTGCTGCTGTCCTCCAAGGGTGGCGCATAGGTTGAGGCATTTGATCCCTTCGGGCTCGGGGAACCGGATTTGAGGGCTATAAAGAAGGCGCCGGGCGGGCCGGCGCCGGATTGAGGTTGGCACGCCTCGACTGTACTTCCGTGGGATAAATCCACCACTTACGTCGTGCGAAAGCTCCGCCCGATTAGGGGCAGTTCCTGGCGGTGCAGGAGAAGTACGACCATCGAGCAAAGCGTAACCACCACAGCGAGCGCGAACAGCTCTCCATGGTCGCCGACTGGTGTCAACGCGATCCCGAGGCGAGTAACGTGGAAAAGAATCGCGCTACCCGTAGCCGCCAGCGCCATCGCCGCGCCCAGGGTCACCGTGCCCGGAATGAGCAGGAGGATCGACGCGATGAGCTCGAAGATGCCGGACCCAATGCGGCCCCACGGCTCCATGCCAAGCGTCGAAAAGATATAGACAGATTCCTTCGCCGCGGAGAATTTGAAGAACAACGTCTGAAGAAGGATCACGGCCACGATCAACCGCAACGCCCAGCTGGTCAGGACGAACGCTTTAGTGTGTTCCATTATGTTGCTCCATCTTGCCTTTCTGGAATTCGAGAAATGCCGTTGCCTCAGCCTTGCCTAGATAGCGTTCCAGCAGCTTCGGCTCAGTTTTCGTCAGATCGACCACAATGAGGCCATCCAGCGCATTCGAAAACTCCGGATCCGCGTTGAACCCGAGCAATTTGCCCCCAAGCCGCAAATACTGGCGGAGCAGGACGGGAACGCCGGTCTGCTTCTGTTCGATGTCACTCACTACCCTCGAGAGATCCTCGATATCAAAACCGGCGTTCGGCAGAGCCGGCCGGCACGAGCCATTCAGTAGCCGTTCGCGCAATGCGTGGCGGTTTCGAACCAGCCCGGTCCAATCATGCAGAAGCGCGTACTTTTCCAGGAACGAAATCATTAACTCGCGCGAGACCGCCTGATACTGATTGCTGATACTCACCGCCCCGAAGAGCGACTTGTATTTGGGATTCCGTGCGATGAAGCCGCCGATTCCCCGCCACAACAGGAGCAGCGGCGCGAAGCCTTTCTGATATTCCTTGCGCACGAATGACCGCCCAAGCTCGACAGCCGGGCCCAGGCGATCAAGGAACGAATCGCCATAGCGGAATAGAGTTGCCGTATACAAACCCTGGACGCCGCGGCGCTTGCGCACCACATCCGTGGGCGCCAGGCGGTAGGCCCCGACCAGCTCGTGAGCGCGAGCATTCCATACGAACAGGTGCAGGTAGTGAGAATCAAACTCGTCGATATCGATGGGCTTGCCTGTGCCTTCACCCGCCGCGCGGAAAGTGATCTCGCGAAGGCGGCCCAGCTCGTGAAGCACATTCGGAATGTGCGTGGCGCGCGCCACGTACGCTTCCAGATCGCCCGATCGGCTCAGCAGAGCGCCGGGCGGCAAACCCGCGATCTCGGCCACAAGGTCGGCCGTCGACAGTGGGGGTGCGACCTGTTCCTGTTTCCCCTGTGTATCTCGTCGCAGTAGCCCCACCGCGGTGCGCGGCTTGAACTGTTCGCGGGTCGCGAGCAGATGCGTCCGCCAACGAAGATAATCCACCTGTTCACGCGCTGTCGGCATGGCCAGGAGCTTCTCCGGGGCGATTGGTGAGCCGGCGTGAACTTCAATCCGTCGGCCGCGCTTGTTCAAGAGCTCGTGGCCGAGCAGCGCCGTCCGTAGCGCCGGATGGATCATGCCGGCGATATGGAACATCGGCCCGTTCGCGCCCGCCAAGTACATAGGTACGACGGCGGCCGGCGCAGGTCTTACGAGCCTTGCGACTATGGGATTCCAGTGCGCATCCTCGACCGTGCCGGCGCTCCAGCGAAAATGCGCGACCTCGCCGGCGGGAAAGATCACGAGCATCCCGCCTTTCCTGAGGTGCTCGATCGCCTGTCTCAGCCGGCGGCTATTGTTTCTGGCCGCGGAACGGCCCGAGATGGGATCGACGGGAATCACGATCTCGCGAAGTTCGGGAATTACGGATAGAATCCCGTTGGCCAGAAAGCGCACATCCGGCCGAATCTTGGTAAGCAGACTGGCGAGTATCGCTCCATCCAGAATTCCGAATGGATGATTTACGGTGACGATCGCGGCGCCACTCCGCGGAATCTGCGCCAAGTCGGCCGCCGCCACGGTATACGAGATGTCCAGGAAATCCAGCAGCCGGTCTGCAATTGCCTTGGTCCGCTCGGTATTCCGAATCTTTGTATAAATATCGAAAATCTCGTCGATCCCGAGCACGCGGCCGAACACCCCGCGCAGAGATCGCGGAATGCGAAACGGCAGGATGCTTGGAAGAATCGACTGAAATGCCGCGGTTGCCATCACTCAGAAATCCGCGGAGGCGGGCCATTTATTCCTGGTAGAGCGTCAACCGGCCCGCAGTACGAACCAGATGCCCACGGATCGTGACGGGCTCCGCGATGTGGTCGAGCAACTCGCGCTTCCAGTGGGCGAGCAAGAGCGTGACGGTCTTCCCGCTGGAATCGCGCACCAAGAAAGCGGGAGGAATTCCGCCGCTGATGCACCGTGCCGCGCAGTCGCGGTGAACCTTGCCGGCGCCTGGATTCATCACGCCGAAGAAGCATTTGCTATCCACGATCTCGCCGGTCAACTGCATCTCGCCCAGGCTTTCGGAGAACGGAAAGGAGTCCCCTTGCCCGGCTGCCGTCAATGAGCCTGGCAGCAATTCGATCATGTGGTCTTCGCCTCGCATGATGCGCTCGCCCTTCAGCTTCACAACGCGGCCATTTAGCTTACGAAAATCTCCCGCCGTGTGTTTTCTAGGCCCGACCAGCAGCCAGGGCAAGCCCTGACCCGGGATGGCGATGGCGGGGTATGGCTCGGTGAGGAGAGTGCCGCTGAATTCCCGATACTGTTGGAATTCGAAATCACTCGCCGCGAACGGGTTCTGTCCGGCAATCAGGATCGCGGCCAGCGCTACGACCATAAAGGCAAGCGCGAGGACCAAACGACGGATGGCCTTCTTCAATCCACCCGGCATCGGAAGATAGCCGACATAAAAGTCAGACTCGTTGGACATCGTGAATCACCGAAGGCGGAACCCGCGTGCCCGGGGGCAGAGGCGAGGGATGAACGAATACCTGGCGCCCGACGACACGGGTGCGGTACGTCGGAACCTTTTCTGTAAATGGCGGTGGCGAGGCGCCGGAATCGGGCAGATATTGGTAGCCGTGCCACGGGCAAGTGACGCATCCGTCAAGAATCTTCCCTTCGCCAAGCGGTCCGTTCTGGTGCTGGCATACGTTCGACATTGCCGAGATATTTCCGCCGTATTTGAATACCGCGACCCGCTCACCTCCACAAGACACCACGCACGCGCGGTTCTCCGGAATCTTCTCAATGGTGCAAACGGCGATGTATCCGTCCGCTTCAGGCGCCCGCGCGCGGTCCTTCCGACGCTCCGCGACGGCGCTCATGACATGCAGCGCCGTCACCACCGTTAATCCCACTCCAAGAACTGCCGCAAGGAGCGGGCTGGTCTCCGACTGTAAGGCGCCCAGCGTCACATGGCCGATGAGGAGAGCGTACGCTACGTATATGAGCATGTGCAGCCGCTTCCAGAGCGGCGCGGTCAGATTATGCAACCAGAAATCATGGCTCGTCGCCGCCATAAGAAAGAGAATCAGCAGCGCAAAAAATCCGAGCGCCTGAAAGGGGAAGTCCGGGACGCTGGTGTAGCGGTTATTGCTGACAAATACGCTGACCAGTGGATTGAGATTGCCCAATGCATGGAATTGAACAATCGAAAAAGTCCCGTGCGCCAATCCGAGAACGAACATCGTGACGCCCAGGTGTCTGCGATTGTAGAGCAGGGGCAGGAACCTACGGTCTAAACGGCAGATTGGACCAATGCATAAGATCAGGTGGAGCAGCAACAGCGCGGCGGTTCCCAGTCCGCGAATCAACAGAGTCTCCGCGGTCGCATTCGAATGCACCAGGGATCCGATTCCAACAAAGATGCCAAGGTAGACGAGCAACCCGGCAGCAAGGATGCCGTCGTAAATCTTCTTGGTGCGGTTCCAGCCCACCGCTTGGTAACTGACGCTCATCGATATTGCTCCCAATGCAGGCCGGGGTTCGGCGGCGTCGTGGGACGACGGGCGAGCAACCCGGCGATGAAGATGGCGTACAACGCAAGCGCAAGCGCCAGCCAAATTCGAAAGTGAGCTCGACGAAGCGGCGCGATCATGATCTCTGTCCCCTTGTCCTCAGCCACCGGCCCAGGAGTAGCGGCCAGAGTGCCGCCGCTCCCGGCATGACGATAAGCCGAAAGCCGACGGGGGCGTGATCGGCAACGGGGTCAACCCGATGAATGCCGGAGATTACGAAAGCAACTGCGAAGACAGCGCCGGCAAGCCCATACACCCCAAGGGCGCCCACGAAGAACTCCGCGGCCTGCATATTACGCCTGCTGCCCGTAAATCGGGATCGCCGCTCCCGTGATCTGCGCGCCTGCGTCGGAAGCCAGATGAACCAGGATCGAAGCTACCTGCGAGGGCTGCACCCACTGCGAGCCGTCTGCCTTAGGGTCGCTGGCGCGATTGCCCGGAGTGTCCATCGTCCCCGGCAGGACTGTATTCGCGGAGATGCAGCGATCCTTGTTCTCCAGCGCGATAGTCCGGATCAGCGAAACCAGGGCAGCCTTTGAGGCGCTGTACGCGCCCACCATCGCGGCGGGCTCGACTGCTTGCCTGCTGGCGACCGCGAGGATCCGCCCGCTACCCTGCTGCCGCATCTGAGGCAGCACAGCTCGCGCGATATAGAAGGCGGCGCGGTAGTTCAGGTCGAGCATCTTCTCGAACGTTGCGTCGTCCGTATCGGCAACGTTCTTTCCGCCCGCGAAGCCTCCCATCACATGCACAAGAGCGTCGATGCGGCCGAAGCGCGCTACGAGATCCTCGGCGAGTTTCCGGGCTGCGTCGCCGCTCGAGAGTTCCGCCGGCATGGCGACGAATTCGGCTTGTGAGAAGTCGTCCGCTTGGATCGAGCGCGAGACGCCGATTACCTTAGCTCCAGCAGCCAGGAACGATTCCGTAACGAATGTGCCGAGCCCGCCTTTGGCGCCGGTGACGAGTGCGATCTTGCCTTCGAGTGAGTTCATGTACGGCTCCTATTCTCCGGAGGACCAGGCGACCCGAAATTCGGGATACAGCGTTAGTCCGCCGCATGCAAAGATCGTTTGGCCCGTGACATACGATGCTTCGTCGGACGCGAGAAACGCGAATACCGCTGCGATTTCACACGCATCGGCGGCGCGACTCATTGGAATGTGGCTCTCCACTTCGCCGCGCGCCTTCGGGTTGTCGATCCATGCTTTGTTGATCGGCGTAACCACCGCCCCAGGTCCGACCGCATTGACACGGATGCCTTGACCGGCGTACTCCAGCGCCAGGGATTTGGTGAGATTCTCCATGCCGCCCTTGCTGATCGAATAGCTGAGGTATTTCGGTTTGGGAATCATCTCGTGCACGCTCGAATTGTTCAGAATTACGCCGCCACCGGGCCGGGAAAGGAAGTGCCGGATGGCTTCGCGCGAACATAGGAAGGGCCCCTTCAGATTGACCGAAAGAACGCGATCGAAATCGGGGCTTTCGATCTCGTGGCTGGGGCAAGGTTTCTGTATGCCCGCATTGTTGACCAGGACATCGAGGCTGCCGAACTGCTCGATCGTCGTGGCGAACATCTGCTTCACGTCGTCCTCTTTCGAGACATCGGCCTGCACGATGATTTCGCGGCCGCTGCCATTTGAACGTGCCGCCCTGGCCATCACGCGAGTGGCATCGGCCTGTTCGGCGCCGCTTCGGTAGTTGATGGCGACATTGGCGCCCTCGCGCGCGAACCGCACCGCTATCGCCTGACCGATACCGGAGGATGCTCCGGTAATCAAAACATTCTTGCCTTTGAGACGCTCCATGTGTGCTCCTGTGATTTTCGTTTCACCTGCTTCATCCACAACCCCCGTTCGAATATTCCGCACCGGCGGTGGAATATTTCAAAGGCGCTGCAGGATAGAAGATCGTATGCACACCACACGACGTCTCATTCTCACATTAGGAATCGCGGCCGCGTTGCCGCTCTTTGGCGACTCGAAGGCCGATCCCATCAACAAGGACGCGAGCGGGGTCGCCATCAAAGGTTATGATCCCGTGGCGTACTTTACTCAGAGCAAGCCGGTGAAAGGATCGTCTGCGTTTACGCACCAGTGGATGAATTCAACCTGGTGGTTCGCAAGCGCGGAGGACCGTGACGAATTCGCGCGAAATCCGGAAAAGTACGCGCCCCAATACGGAGGCTACTGCGCTTACGGTGTCAGCCAGGGCCACACGGCTCCAATCGATCCCGAAGCCTGGACCATTATCGAAGGCAGGCTATACCTCAATTACAGCAAAGGAGTGAAGAAGACATGGTCGGAAGCCATTCCGAAGCATGTTGAAGAGGCTAATCGGAACTGGCCCGGCCTGCACAAGTGAAGTCCTGCCGCTCTTCGCACGCAATCTCCCGTTCCAGTCCATAGTTCAACCCTGTCCGAAGCACGGCGATCGCCGCCAGTTGGCCAATGTCGCCCCAACTCGCGGCGACCGCCGTGCGGAGGATATCGGCCGAGCCAGCTCCATAATGAAAAATGCACCAAAATCACCGATCCAAGCTTCATGGGGGTATTCCTCGATTTTTTTGGCTCGCCCGGAATATTTCGGCCCGCCCACTGGATTATGAGTCGTAGAGGAAGTACCTCTCCCAATGTTCTTCTCGAAAAGACCGCGAACCGAGGAATTCGAAGCCGCCGCGATGCCGCACATGAGCGACATCTACCGCACCGCCACCCGCCTGCTAGGCAACGGGACCGGGGCGGACGACGTGGTCCAGGACGTTTACCTGCAGGCGTGGAAATCCTTCGATCAGTTCGAGATAGGGACGAATTGCCGTGCCTGGCTATTCAAGATCCTCTTTCACACTCTCAATCATTACCGGCGGAAATGGTTGAACATCCGGATGGTTAAGGAGAGCGAAGAGCTTCTGGCCCTCACTCCGGCCGGAGGTCCGCCCATACCGGACCATGTTACGGACGAAGAAATGTTGGCTGCATTGGCAGATGTCCCGCAGGACTTCCGGGCAGTCGTTCTGTTGATCGACGTCGAAGAGTTCTCGTACAAAGAGGTAGCGGGGATTTTGAATGTTCCCATCGGGACTGTCATGTCCCGTTTGAGCAGGGGCAGGAGGATGCTCCGGGAAAAACTGGCCGGGCATGCGGCCTCGTATGGAATCGGCCGTCTCTACCAGGAAGGGAAAAGCGCATGAATCGGATTCAATTTGGAGAGGGCGGCTGCGAAAAGACTCGCAAGTACCTCGACGCGTACGTCAGCAACGAGCTCACCGTGGAAACGAACCACCAGATTCTGCGCCATATAGAGGGCTGCCCGACGTGTGCGGCGGAGCTCGACACTCGTGCCAGGCTGCGCTCTCGCCTAAAGGCCGCCGTGAATGCCCAAAGCGTTCCACCTGAGCTGCAGGTTCGGATCCGTGGGCAGATCCAGTCCAACCGCTCCGGAAGTTGGGCCGATCTTGGATGGTTGCGGGCAGGATGGCCCCGTTGGGCAGGCGCGATGGCGGCGCTGGTGGTTGCGGCCGGGCTCTGGGTCAATCATTCGTCGGAGCGGATGCCGGCACTTTCCGACCGGCCTGCCCAGAAGACTTACATCAACAGAGTCTCCGCCAATTTGGCGGCGGTCCTCAAAGTCGGCCTCGGAGACCATATCCACTGCTCGATCTTCCGCAAGTACCCGAAAGATCCGCCACCCGTCGAGAAGATGGAAGGCGATCTCGGGCCGGCATACGCGGGATTGCTTCCCGCGGTCCGCGCAGCCGTTCCCAAAGGGTACAAGGTCATCATGGCTCATCAGTGCAGTTTTGCCGGCCGGAAATTCGTTCATTTAACGTTCGAAAAGGATGGCGGCTTGCTTTCCGTTGTAGTCGCGCGTAAGCAAAATGGTGAATCGCTCGATGGCCTCGCGCCGGCGGCCGAACCTTCGGGAGTCCGGATCTACCAGTCCGCGGCCGGCCGCTATCAGGTAGCGGGATTCGAAGCCGGCAACTTCTTCGCGTATGTTGTTTCCGAGCTAAACCACAACAGGAATCTGCAGATTGCGACGAATGTCGCTCCGGGTGTTCACGAGTTTCTGATGAAGGCGCCGGCCTAACTCGGAGTTACGTGGTTCAGACACCCCTCGGATGGGGTGGCTCGGTGCCGCGGCATCTCGAGAACCCGCTCCCTGCCGATCAGCCCGCACACCGCCGAAAATCCCCTATGCCACTTCAGCGGCCGGTAACCTCGAGTATGATTTTGCCAGGCGAGTGCCTGCCGGCAGCGTACTCGAAGGCCTCACGTGCGCGGGCGAGCGGATATATTTCGGCGATGATCGGCTTGAGCTTTCCTTCATCTACCAGCGTGGAGATTTGATCCAGTTGCCCGCGATTTCCATTGACAATGAAAAAGACTCCACGGGCGCCGTGCTGCTCGGCGACGGGGGGTATCGGCGAAACTATGCTGACCAGCACACCGCCCTTTTGCAGCACGCGCCAGGAACGCTCGCGCGTCTCGCCGCCGACCGAGTCCAGCACCATGTCGACATCCCGAGCCTTCTCCTCGAAACGCTCTGCGTGGTAATCGATCACCTCGTCGGCGCCCAAGCTCTGCACCAACGCCACATCCCGCGCGGATGCGGTCGCCACAACTCGGAGGTCTCGCGCATGCGCGATCTGTACTGCGAGCGAGCCCACTCCTCCGGCTCCGCCGTGAATCAGCACGCTCTGGCCGGCGACGAGGCCCGCATGCTCGAAAAGTGCCTGCCAGGCAGTGAGGGCCGAAAGCGGCAGCGACGCAGCCTGCGTGTGCGTGATGCTCCGCGGCTTCCTCGCCAGGTTGACGGCTGGCACAGCCACGAATTCAGCCGCTGCACCGTCGCGCGGAAAATCCGCCAGGCCGTACACTTCGTCTCCCAGACGAAAGTCGCCGGTATCAGGCGCGAGGCGCTCGACCACGCCCGAGACTTCATGCCCGGGGATGCTCGGGATTCGCGGCGTCCCGTCGGCGTGCTGGTACGTCTCGTCCCAGGTCAACTCGGTGGGCGTGATCCCGGTCGCACACACTCGAACGAGCACATCTCCGGCCCGAACCTCCGGCACGGGCGCCTCTTCGAAAAACAATTGTTCCGGTCCTCCCCGGTCGTGGAGTCGAATGGCTTTCATAGAATCTCCCCTCGCTTTCAGATTTTCCCTCGCCCTCACCGTTAGCCCGAGCGCGTCAGCACGGATCAGCTCTGCGCGCCGGCTGTCGCGTGGGCGGCCAGACACTACTTGGTCGAAAGGCTGCCGGCTCCTCCCGGCCTACATGAGGTGAGTCGCCGCGTTCCTGGATGTCTCGCGGACGATTCCGGCCCGGACGCCGCAAGCCGCCAGGTGCTCCCGTAGCATTTGCCGGCCACGGCTCAGCCGGGACATTACCGTGCCGGCGGGAATTCCCAAGGTCTCTTGAATCTCCTTATAAGAGAACTCCTGTACATCGGCCAGCATGACCACTTCGGCAAACTGCCGGGGCAGTTTTCGAAACGCCTCGATCACTTCATCATCCGTGAGATCTTCCCGCACCGGCTCCTCGTATACTAATGTCTGCTCCAATTCCTCCCGTTCGCTGAACGCCAAACGACCGAACCATTGGCGGCGGTGATGCGAAATTACGTGGAAGAGGATGCGAAACAGCCAAGCGCGGCAGTTGGTGCCCGGCGTAAACCGGTGGAACGATTTCAGAGCCTGAAGGTACGCCTCCTGGACCGCATCTTCCGCTTCGGAACGGCTGTGGAGTATCGAAGCGGCCGCGCGGTAGAGGGCGGGCATGTGTGGCAGCGCTTCGGCTTCGAATGGGGCGGCGCTGCCCGATTCGAGGTTCGCCGCGCCCGTTTCCCCGAGGTGGTCCCTGGAATCGCTCTCCAGCCCCATATCACCAATTCCCTCTCAATCGGCTTTGTTCCCGGTAGGACGGGATTGCTCAGGAAAAGATTCAAAACTTCAACGGACCGACGTTCACGAGTTCACCCAGACGGGCTAAGATAACGGGAAAATGGGTTTCGTCCGAGAGGTCGAATTGGATGCGTCGTTCGCGCCGGCCGCGGCCTGTCGGGACTACTTTGGGTACCTGCCCGCTGTGTTCCGCGCCCAAAGCCTGTTGCCTCACCTGATCGAGGCCGAGGTCGGCCTCGCAGCCGCCATCCTTTTTGAGGAGTCGGCGCTTTCCCGTCGCCAGAAGGAGCGGACTCTGCTCGTGCTCGCGGCGGCGGAGGGCAGCACCAGCTGCGCCACCACGCACTACGAGATGCTGCGGGTTTTGGGCGAAGCGGAAGACCAAATCGATCGAGTCGTCAGCGACTGCCGCCACTCCGAGATGCCGCCGGCCGAGGTCGACTTGCTCGAGTTCGCCCTGAAAGTGTGCCTCAACGGTGCTTCCGTGTCGCGTGCGGATATCGTAGAGCTCCATCGCCGAGGTTGGAGGGATGAGGTAATCCTCGAAACCGTTCTCGTGGCGGCGTGGGCCAGGTTCGAGTCATGCATTTCAGCCGGCATCGGGGCTTCGCCCGATTTCCCTCCGATCCCCCTTCCTCCGCCGGCGGCGTTCTTGGCACAGCCGGCCGGCGACGGACAGACCATCGAGCCAGGACCCTATCTGCGGTTACCAGATCTAGGCGCGGAGGGGTTTGCGCCCTTTGCGGTACTTCGCGAGCAGCTTGGTTTTGTCCCCAACGTCTTCCGCGCGCAGGGCGATCGTCCCAAGGTGATTGAGGCGGAAGTCAGCGCAATGCGCCTCTTGCTGTTCGCCGAAGAACAACTGACCCGGGTCCAAAAGGAGCAGATTCTGTTGGTGGTCTCAGCGGCCCATAGCAATGTCTACTTTGTGGCCGTCCATTCCGAAATTCTCGCTACGCTCGGAGTCGCACGGGATGCGGCCGACAGAATTGCAAAGGACTACCGGCAGGCAGGACTTAGCGACGCCGACGTTGCGCTCCTCGATTTTGCGCACAAGCTGGCTGACCAGCGTTCCGCATTCGGCCTCCAGGACATTGCGCGGCTTCGTGCCCACGGCCATTCCGATGAGCAGATTCTGGAAGCCATTGCGGTGACGGCGCTAACCACCTTCCTGAACACTGTCCAGTTCGGCGTCGGCGCAGCGCCGGACTTTGAACCTCGCGTCGCCCTCCAACGAGGTCCCGCGAAAATAGCGAATCTTTTCGGGCCGCCCAACGGTCCGACCGAAGGGGGTCTGTCGACCGATCCCGACGCTGCGGTAATTGCCAAAGTTCAAAATGGAGACGCGGATGCGTTTGAAGATCTCATCGCGCGGCACAGCCGACGCGTCTACCGCACGTTGCTCGGGATTCTTGGGAACCAGGAGGAGGCGCGCGATGCCATGCAGGATACATTTGTGAAAGCCTTTCAGCATATCGGCGCGTTTCAGGGACGCTCCAGGTTCTCGACGTGGCTGACGAGCATCGCCAGCAACACGGGCCTCCAGTTGTCACGAGATCGCAGACCGATGCAAAGCCTCGACGAAGGTTTGGCCGACGAGGACGAAGGCTTTCGGCCGCGGCAGATTCGCGCCTGGACCGAAGACCCAGAGCAGTTGTATTCGAGAACGGAGACGCGCGCGCTGGTGGAAGAGAGTGTAATGAAGCTGCCGCCCAAGTATCGGGTGGTGCTGATGCTGCGAGATATCGAGCAGCTTTCGATTGAAGAGACGGCTGCGGCCCTGGGCTTGGGAATCCCCGCGTTAAAGTCCCGGCACCTGCGAGGGCGTCTGATGTTGCGCGAAGCGCTGACCCCTCATTTTGCCGCGAGTGCGAAAGGAGGAGCGGCGTGATCAGTTGCGCAGACTTCATGGCGGCTATTGGCGATTACCTCGAAGGTGATGTCGCCGCTGAGGTCCGCCTTCAGCTCGAAACACACCTCTCCCACTGCACGACGTGCCAGGTGGTTTACGATTCGGCCCGGAAGACAGTTAAGGTCCTGACCGATAGCGGCTCTTTCGATTTGCCGGAGGCCGCGGCAAAACCGATCGCCGAAAAGATAATGGCCAGAATTCGCAGCCAGGGGAGGTCTTCATGAGCTACTTCCCGTTCGTTGCAGACGAGAGCGAGGTCCCGACGCTCCAAGCCATTAAGGACAGTTTTGGCTTCGTCCCGAATTTTTATCGGGCGCAAACCATGCGTCCCGATCTGGTCGATGCCGAAGCGCAACTTGTCTACACCGCTCTCGTTAAGGATGGAGCCCTCACCCGCCAGCAGAAAGAATACATATTCCTGGTCTGCTCAGCGGCGAACCTCAGCACATACTGCCTCACCGCTCATTGCGAGATCGTACGCATGTTGGGGATCCAAGGCCCCGAGCCGGAGCAAATCGCGCTCGATCACACCGCGGCTCCGATCCCCGTTCCGCTCAAGGCTCTCCTGAACTTCGCCGCCAAGTTGAACGGTCAGCCGACCAAGATCACCCAACGAGATATCGACGTGCTGAAGACCTATGGGTATACCCCGCAGCAGATCATGGAGGCAGTGGTGATGGTCGGCGTCGCCAAATTTGCCAACGTCGTCGCCTTCGGTCTGGGGACCTCGGCGGATTTCGATCCTTCCGGCGCGATCCTCGCGCACCTTGGCGCCGCGGCTGGGAACGCCCGGTAAGCCTCACGTCGGGCCGCTCTAACTCGCGGCGACCACTGCGGCGACCTGTCGACCGGGCTCGACTGCCTGAATCTCTTCCACGGATAGGCGGAGTGACTCCGCAACGCTCCATGCCTGGGCCAGACAGCCGCCGGGGCGGCGTGGCGCGTCGCCGTCGAAGACCTCAGGAATCTGGCCGACGCCTTCGTCCTGAATGAACCTTCGTGTCTCCGTCAACCACTCTGCCGCCTGTTTGCGTGCCTTGGCAGATCGGTCGTTCACCTTCAGGTACCCCGTGAGGAACGGCCCCATCAACCATGGCCAAACGGTTCCCTGATGATACGCGCTGTCGCGGCTGTGGGGATCGCCTTCGTATCGGCCGCGGTATTTGCCGTCGGATGGAGCCAGGCTCCGCAGGCCGTACGGCGTCAATAGGTCCCGCTCGACTACCGCGACCACGGCTCTGGCCTTTTCGCCGGAGAGCATGCTATGGAACAGGCTTACAGCGAGGATCTGGTTGGGCCTGATGGACCCGTCGCGGGTTTCGCCGCTCACGACGTCGTACAGGCATCCAGCGGATTCGTTCCAGAAGAGCTGAGCAAATGCCGATCGTGCACGGCCGGCGAGTTCCTTGTAGTATGTAACGTTCGATTGGTCCCCGAAGCGCGGGCCAGATCCTCCATCGTGCGCAGCGCGTTGTACCAGAGCGCCTGAATCTCGACCGGTTTTCCGCAACGAGGTGTCACCACCCAACCGTCTATCTTGGCGTCCATCCACGTGAGTTGCACTCCTGGCTCGCCGGCCAGCAGTAGACCATCGGTGTCCATGCGGATTCCGTACCGCGTCCCACGCACGTGCCACGCGATGATATCCGTCAGAACCGGGTACAACCTGGTACGGAGAAAATCGTAGTCCTCTGTATGTGCGGCAAAAGCTCGGACGGCCTCGAAGAACCACAGGGTCGCGTCGACCGTGTTGTATTCGGGCGTTTCCCCCGCGTCGGGAAAACGGTTGGGTAGCATTCCGCGATCCGCGCTCTCCGCAAACGCCAGGAGCATGCCGCGAGCATCGTCATAACGACCCGTAGCCAGTGTCAGCCCGGGCAGAGCGATCATCGTGTCGCGGCCCCAGTCGCTGAACCAGTGGAATCCGGCGATCACGGTAGCCCCGCTTCCGCGCCGCACAACGAATTGATCGGCGGCCCGCGTAAGCATCTGCACGAACCGCTCCTCGGTGGGAGCTGCCGATGCAATGGCATTTCGGCGCGCAACTTCCTCCGCGCGATACCGCTCCGCAGCCTCGGCGCTCCGTGCTTTCGTCGAGGCGGCAACAGTCGCATGGGCGTTATGGCTCA
>Ga0335077_10004639_pt1 | contig 16764 bp, 11 predicted proteins | sample Lox_Sample_31_FD_207151 | JGI IMG/M metagenome (GOLD analysis project Ga0335077, IMG submission 207151) | Soil microbial communities from Loxahatchee National Wildlife Refuge, Florida, United States - Lox_Sample_3.1 | ecosystem: Environmental > Terrestrial > Soil > Wetlands | place: USA...
CCCGAACCAATACAACATTCAGACCTCGAAGTGGCTGGACCAGTCAAACGCCAGACACTATACCCAACCCCAAACCGTCGGGTTCACAGACCCATACGATTTGGATCATTCTCATCAGGCATTTAACCAGATGTGCGACAACATGTTTGCACTGAACACGCCATGCAAAATGGATGGTGCAGCCCGAATCGCCTGCTACGGTACTTGCCCCAGCAAACCCCAGTTCCGCTACGTCGACAACTCAGCAGGAGTTCTGAATCCCTATCTCGACATTGCGACGCAATATGGCTTTGCGAACTACATGTTCCAGACCAATCAGGGACCGAGCTTTCCTGCTCACCTCTATCTATTCGGAGCTACTTCGGCGCCGAGTGCCGACGATGATGCCAAAGGTATTTTCGCCGCCGAGGAATCACTTCCAGGAGGTCAACCGACCGGCTGCATCGCCGACATGGACGCTATCGTCTACTTAATTGAGCCTCCCGGGCGAGAGGATTTACAAATCTATCCCTGCCTGGAATACCAGACTTTGGGTGACTTTCCGCAAGCGTTTTCCTGGAAGTACTATGCGCCGAGTGCTCCCGCCACCTGGACCGCTCCCACCGCCATTCAACACATCTGCCAATCCAGCGGATATAACGGCCAGTGTCTGGGCGCGCAGTGGACGAACAACGTTGACCTGACTCCGTCCGACGTGTTCACGGACATCAGCCACTGTACTCTGCGTGGCGTAAGCTGGGTGATTCCTTCGGCTGAGAATTCGGATCATGCAGGTTATAACGCCCCAGGAGGACCTGCCTGGGTGGCTTCGATCGTGAATGCCGTCGGAGCCAGCAACCAATGCGACAACGGGGCGGGATATTGGAACGACACGGTGATGTTGATTGTCTGGGACGACTGGGGAGGATGGTACGACCACGAGGTGCCGAGTCTGCAGCAGCGACCGCAGAATGACTATGAGTATGGCTTCAGGGTCCCGTTGCTCGTGGTTTCGGCCTATACTTCCGCCGGCTACATCGATAACAACCGATATGACTTTGGAAGCATCGCTCGATTTATCGAGCAGAACTTCGGACTCCAGGAGGGTGTGCTGGGCTTCGCGGACGCGCGGTCGCACACCGACCTGACCTCGTTCTTTAGCTCCGCTATGGCTCCACGGCCGTTCAAGAGCATCTACAGCCCCAAGGACGCAACCTACTTCATTAACGACAAGACGCCGCCGCGCGATCCGGACGACGACTAGCACGTACGATAGGGACCGCGCGACCGCAATGAATGGCTCGATCGCGCAACTATCCCATCGTGTGAATCTTTTCCGGCTCGATCTTGTAGAGCACACGCTGCTCGCCCGGTTGGGCAAAGGGATATTTGTCTTTCCCCAGATACTTCTTCGCCATCTTGTCGATGTGCGTGGTGGCGCCGTCCTGGGTGATTTCCTTGACCTTGCCGCGAATCTCCAGATAGCGGTAGGGATTGTCGGGATCCATCAGCGTCACGGCAACACGTGGATCGCGCCGCATGTTCTTGTCCTTTTGCCGGCCGAGCGCAGAGTTCACCCAGACCAGGCCATTTTCGAAGTCCACCCACACCGGTTGGGTTTGCGGAGAGCCGTCGGGCATGAGGGTGGTCAAAACCCCGAACGCCGGCTTGTTGAACAGATCCATGTAGTCCTTGGGAATGGAAGCGGCCATACGAAGCCTCCTTGCAGACGATGAAAGACGTGTGCCCCAGCTTCGCCGCTCCTGGCTACGCTGGGCGGCCTAAACCACGGCCATTGGACTCGAAACATTGTACGGCTTCACAAATGGCTGTGCCGGAAGTGAACCGTGTCAAGAAGCAAAGCCCAGGAGAATGTCCTGGGCTTCATGGTAATGAGATGGGCTCGAGACTTACGCCCCCACCGGTGCTGCCTGCGTCACCTTCTTGCTGCGACCCTCCGTTGCCACCACGTTGATGCAATCTTCGAGAACATCCATTGCGAGGTCCGACTGCTCTTTGGTGACGATGAGCGGCGGCGCCACGCGGATGGTGTTCGGGCCGCACCCGAGCAAAATCACCCCGCGTTGGAAAGCGAGTTCAACGATGCGGTCGCGCTCGGCTCCGCCGGGTGTACGTGCTTTCTTGTCGGTCACGATCTCGACCCCGATCATCAGCCCACGTCCTCGAACATCGCCGACGAGCTCGAGGCGCTCGGGCCAACTGGAGAGCCGCCGCAAAATGTGATTGCCGACGGTCTCCGCATTCTTGACGCCTTCACGCTCCAGCACATCCATCGTAGCCAGGGCCGCGGCGATTGATACCGGATTGCCGCCAAACGTGGAGGCGTGCGATCCCGGGACCCAGTCCATGATCTCGGCGCGCGACATGGTGACGCCCAGCGGCATGCCGCTGGCGATGCCTTTCGCAATGCAGACAATGTCAGGCTCAACGCCGGCGTGCTCGATGGCCCACCACTTGCCGGTACGGCCTGCGCCCGACTGCACTTCATCGACGACGAGCAAGATGCCGTGCCGATCGCAAATCCGGCGCAACTCCTGCAAGAAGTTGGCGGGCGCCGGAACATAGCCGCCTTCCCCCTGGATCGGCTCGACGAAGATGGCCGCTACTTCTTCCGGCGCGAGCACCGTTTTGAACAGCCTGTCTTCGATGTAGCGCGCGCAGCCAAGAGCCAAGGCCTCGGCTTCCTGCGGGCTACCTTTGCAATCGCGATAAACGTTGGGATAGGGCACGTGGGTCACGCCGGGGACGAGCGGCGAGAAGCGGCGCTTCTGCTGCGGCTTCGATGCCGTCAGTGACAAGGCGCCCATGGTGCGTCCGTGGAACGCGCCCAGGAACGCGATAACGTGCTGGCGCTTGGTGTGATAGCGCGCCAGCTTCAGCGCGCCCTCGACCGCCTCGGCTCCCGAGTTGCCGTAGTAAAACTTGTGCGGCCCCCTCATGGGCGCAACGTTCGACAGGCGCTCCGCTAAGGTTACCAGCGACTCGTAGTAGAAGTCGGTGCCCGAGATGTGAATCAGCTCGGCAGCCTGTTTCTGAATGGCGGCGACCACGTCTGGATGACAGTGTCCCGTCGAGGCGACGGCGATTCCGGCCGCGAAGTCAAGAAATTCATTGCCATCCGCGTCTTCAATAATGCAACCGTGCCCGCTCTTTGCCACCAGGGGATACGACCGCGTGTACGAAGGCGAGATATAACGTTCGTCGCCCTCCAGAATGCGCCTGGCATTCGGCCCGGGAAGCGGCGTAATGATGTTCGGTCCGGCGACGCGAGTAACAGTATTGCTAGCCATGGTCTTCTCCTGTGTCGGCTGGTGCACCGGAGGTGCGGATTGCGGCCTGCGATCGGACGTTTCGCGTCTATAAGAAGAATGAACTGCGGCGGCTACCGATCGCGTGGAAGATTGCAGTCGGGCGGTTAGTCGCCGGAGAAGAGATTAGGACGCGCCATGCAGGGGGCGAGCTTCGAGTCGGCCCGGGCAGAGATCGGCCGCGACCATACGGCGCGCCTGCCTGGGGAAAAAGCGCCCGAGGCAATGGCTCCGTTGAGCACGTGATGGACGGCGACGCCTACCATAGTTGCGAATCCTACTCACATTATAGTCAGCTTCTTAGCTGGGCGTAACCCCCATTTGAGCTGGAAACTAGCGCTTCCAGAGCTTACGCGGCAGCAGGTAGGTACATCCGAAGAACTCTTCCCACTGGGTTGAAGAGCTGGTAAGCCCGTGCTCGAAGCCCACGTCAAAGACCAGGTTCTTGCGCGGCGAATACGATACCGCCCAGAGCAATCCGACCGCGTCTTTGTGCAAGAACGGCTGGGTGAAATGCCAGATCTCGGCTTGGCCCGTCAGCTTCCACACCGGATGGGAAATAGAGAGAGTTTGGCCGTATTGGGTACGGCTTTCCTTGTCCATGGTCTGCTGGTTGAAGATCCCGTTGAGGTCGAAGTGGAAGTTGGCTGCATTGGTACTGAACAGCACCAGCCCCGAATTGGTTGGCGTTCCGATATCGGTGTCAGGAACGGGGGAGCTAATCGCCTGGTGCAAATAGCTGATCGCCAGGTTGGTATTCGCGTCGCCCGTCCCCAGGAGCACTGACTGGAATCCCAGCGACAGACCGCCGAAGTCGGTGTCGTTGATCTCGCCGGTTGCGCTCGCTACCGGATTCACCTCCAGGATGAACTCCAGTCGAGGGTGGACGGAAAGCTTCACGACCTCGTTTATGTTCGCCAAGGTTGAGAACTCCGGCGAAGTTTGCGCGAAGAAAGCTCCCGTCTCAAATTGCAAGTAGCCAACCGGGGTCAGCGCGGCAGGAGTCGCAACCGTGGGCCGAGCGGGATTCGCCTCAGGGATGCCTGCTGGCTGCGCGCTTTGCGCCAGGACCGCAAGCGGCACCAAGAGCGTGCCGAGAACGGCAGCGCAGACTAGCCACACCCTTCGTAACGTGCTGTGCGACGTGAACATTGGATCGGTGGCGACCCGAGGACGCGAAGGCGTCGCCGAGTCAGTTGCATGTTACTCTAGCCCCCGAGCGAGGCCGCCGAGATGGGCAGCCCTTCGCAGCGACAAGCTAGACAGTTTGGCGCGCCCTCCAGATCACGACGATAGAGTGAATCAGACCGAGCACAGGAAGGTATCTGGTACGGCGACCAAATCGGCTTACAATGAAGCAGCTTGTTTGACGCTTTCCAATAACGCTGGCAAAGGTTGCCATGTCCTCCGACGTCAAGACTGCATTCTTCAGCTACAGCCGGGAAGACCAGGATTTTGCTCTCAAGCTCGCCCAGGACCTGCGCGCGGGCGGCGCCGAAATCTGGATGGACCAGATCGATATTGAGCCCGGCACAGCTTGGGACCGGGCGGTGCAGGCCGCACTGGAAAGCTCTCCCCGGGTGCTGGTCATTCTGTCTCCACGTTCGGCCTCCTCGGACAATGTGAGCGACGAGGTATCGTTCGCCCTGGACAACCACAAGCACGTCATCCCGGTTCTCTATCGCGATTGTGACGTTCCTTTGCGCCTGCGCCGGCTGCAGTATGTTGACTTCCGCGTCGACTATGCCCAAGGTCTCGGCAGGCTGCTGAAAGCTCTCTCGCTGGAAGCTGCGGCCATCGCGGCGGCCTTTTCGGCGGAGGGTTCCGGCTCGGGAAGATCTTTCACCAGTCAGTCTGTGCCTGCCGCTACGTCAGGCGCGCCAGCCGTAACGCCCGCGAGTACCTCAGACAGCGCAACCAGAAAACCGTTGTCCATCGGCATGAAACTTGGCGCTGCCATCGTGGCGCTGTTGCTGCTTCTCATTGTCATCTGGTCCATGAACCGGTCGCGTACGAACGAACGCGAGGGCGAGCGGAAGAAACAACCGGAAACTTCGCAGAGCTCAGAGCAGCGAAGCGGCTCGAACGCGGAACAGAATGAAAGTCTCTTGCCATCGAGCTTAAGCTCGAAGTGGGCTCCCACTTATCATCAGGCGGTCGCGGGCGACGCGGCCTCCATGGCTGATCTGGGTTGGGTGTACTTCAACGGAGACGGAGCCAGGCGCGATTACGCAGAGGCTCAGAAATGGTTCCAGAAGGCTGCCGACGCTGGGAACGCTAACGGTATGGCAGGCATGGGATCCATCTACATGGAAGTCCGTGGCACTCCCGCTGACGACAAGAAGGCCTTCGAGTGGTACCAGAAAGCATCCGATGGCGGTAATCCCTATGGCATGTACAGCCTGGGCTACATGTATGAGTACGGGCGCGGAGTGCCAAAAGACATGGACCTGGCCATCGGCTGGTATCGCAAAGCTGCAAAGGCGGGCAGTGATTATGCCAGGAACAGCCTGAAGCGGCTCGGCGTGAAGCCGTAGCCAGCGAAAGGGCTGTGCCCCTCTGCGAAGCGCGCGGCAGAACTCACGAACATTACACAGCCACGGAAGACGGTGCGGCATCCACCGGAACACCGTCGCGCAAGGTGACGAATCGTCCCGAGATGGCGGGCACGCGTTCCCCCGGAACGATAATTCCGACTAGGTTCAGCGGGTCTGCGGCTGAAATCGTGACGCTCTCACCCGTGCAGGGCCGGTTACGCATGGCGCGCAGCGACTCCACGGCCTCCGGTAACGCAAACTGCTCGCCAAGAAAGCCATTCACGAAACGTCCACCCCGAAGTTCGCCGCGATCTTCGAGCCGGCGGAAGGCGATGACCAGTTCGCGCCACTTCGGCAGGTTCGACTCCCGCGCCAGCACCTCGCGAAAGACGACCCCGTATCGCCGCAGCAGCATCCAGCAGGTGGCCTCCACAGCCTTGTAACGGTCGCTCGGCGGGTCGGTGTAAAGCAGCGACCAGCGTCCGGCGGTGTTCCTGGGTTTCACGCTGTTTCTCGATGTCTGAGAACCATTACGCTGGTGGGGATGAATCAGCGTGCGCAGGTTTTGAAATCCATCGGCTGTAACCAGGCCTGCGGCGACCAACTCCCACAGCGCTGTTTCGACCTCGGCTTTCGGTTTGCCGGTCCCGCGAACGATGTCGGCGAAGAAGGATGCACCGCGCCTGCGCAGCAGCTCAAGCCCGCTGCGCCCCGACTCACTCAGCAGCCGCTCCTGGCGCTGGTCGCTCTCGATGCTGCGGGGTTGCATCCAGTCGGCATCTTCGCGAACAAAAAGCGTGATAGGCGCAACGCTGGTGGGCACTACGCGCCGCTTGCTTTCCCCGGCGTCTTCCAAGGTCGCCGGGTGTGGCGACAATCGGCCCCAGCCGACTGCGCCGGTGAGACATAGCTGATCCAGATGAGCCGGGTCGTAGTTGCCTACGCGCGCCGCAAGAATGCAGCGCTCCCAGGCATTCGCCGGAACTTCGAATCCCTGCAGCTGACGAACTACTTCCAGAAGTCCGCGCTCTCCGGCGGCCTGCGCTTGCGGTGCTACATGCTGCCAGCGCAACAACCAGCGCATGTACTGGGCTGCAGTTACCGGCTCGATCTGCTTGCGCAGCGAAGCGACGGTGAGGTGATGAATGCGCGACAGTAAGCGGCGCTCGCACCACTCGCAGTTATGCGGCTCATTTCCGGTTGCGCTGCCGGTGAAGTTCCCCCGAAGGATAATTCCGCTCGCTTCGAGACGCAGAAGCGCCTGCTCGATCTCCTTGGCCGCTACGCCGAGCAGGCACGAAACGGCCGCGGCTGTGGTCGGCCCCAAATGCATCATCCAGCCGTTCACCATTGCGAGCAGCGCGTCTTCGCGCGATGCAGAACGTGATGGCAGGTCGGGAGGCGAGACTTCGAATTGAGCTTCCGGGAAGATCAGGCTGAAGTCGGCAGCGCGTTCGGAAGCCACAAAGTAGTTCCGCTCCCCGACCGCAACGCGCACCGCTCGCCAGCTTTCCAGCAGCTCCGCCATGTAGGGCAGCCATCCCAACACAGCGCGCTGCCAGCTTTCCTCAGGCAATTCTTCGGGCAAGGCAACGAGCGTTTGCAACGTATCGTGCAGCTCATCCGCGTCGCGCACCTCGGGCCGCGCCTGCTCTCGAACCTGAGCGATGGCATCCTGATCCAGCCGCCCAACTTCGTTGAGCACCGCCTCGGGAAGCATGCGGCGCAACTGCACGGCGCGAGCTCGCCGCTCCTCCAGCGGGGCGTCGTCAAGAAACGCGTACGGATTGGCATTCAGGATCTCGTGCGAAAACTGCGAAGGCACCGGCGTATCCACCGCCAGAGTGCGAATGCTGCCATCGTGAATGCCGGCCAGCACACGCCGCAAAGCTTCAACGTCCATCGCCTCGGTCAACACATCTTTCATAACCTCGTCGATCAGCGGGTGGTCCGGAATCTTGATATCACCCTCGATGTTCTCGAAACACGCCGCAACATCAGGGAAGACCGAGGCGAGAAGATCGTCACTGCGGATACGCTGGATCTGCGGCGGAACTTTCTTCCCACCCTGGAAGCGGAGAAGCGCCAGCGAGCGGTTCGCGTCCCAGCGCCAGCGCGTCTTGAAAATCGGCGAAGCGAGCGCAGCCTGCTCGAGGATTTCCTGGAAAGTCTCCAGCTGCAGGAAGTGAAAAACGTCGGCCAGCGGAAAACTGTGCTGCTCAGCCAGCGAGATGTTCAGCCCGTTGTCGGTTGCCGATGCCTGCAGCTCGAAGTTGAAGGAGCGGCAGAAGCGCTTGCGCAGAGCCAGTCCCCACGCCTTGTTTACGCGTGCGCCGAATGGAGCATGCACGACCAGCTGCATCCCTCCACCTTCATCGAAAAAGCGCTCCGCAATGATTGTCTGCTGCGTGGGAACCTCGCCCAGCACCGCGCGGCCAGTGACGATGTACTCCACCAGCTGCTCGGCTCCGGCATCGTCGAGACCGCATTCGTCTTTCAACCAAGCGACCGCGGTTTGCACCTCGGGACTGAAGCCGATTCCGCGCAGGCGACCCTTGAGCTTGGAAGGGGTGCGCCCTTCATCCCCATTGTCATTCGGCTTTGAAAGGGGACGGCTTTCGGCCGCGCCGTTCATTGAGGAAGGGAGCTGGGCTTCAGCCTCTGCGGTGGAAGGGCACGGCTTCAGCCGTGCTGAAGAGGCTCTTTCGGGTAACGGCTTTAGCCGCGGCTCGCCATGGCTAAAGCCAGTCATAGAATCGCAGAGTTCACCGGACTGAAGCCCGGTGCTGCCACCATCGTGCACCGCAGGTCCCAGTTCGAATGCTGCGGCCGGCACAGCCAACGGCGCCGTGTTTGGCAGCAATGCGCTCAGTTCCTGGCGCAGCTGGCCCACATGGTGGGACAACTCTGTCGTACGTCCCGGCGCTTCACCTCGCCAGAAGGGGATCGTGGGCGGCGCGCCATGTGCATCTTCCACCAGCACTCGCCCGCTATTCGACTCGACGCGAGTGATACGCCACGAGGTGTTGCCCAGCAGCATGATGTCGCCGGCGTTGCTCTCGACAGCAAAGTCTTCATCCAGCGTTCCGACGACAATCTCCTCCGGTTGCAACACGACCGAGTAGAGCGCGGTCTCCGGAATGGCGCCGCCGCTGGTAATCGCCGCCAATCGCGAACCGCGGCGAGCTCTCAGGCGATGGTTAACCTGATCCCGGAACAGATATGCCCCATAGCGGCCTCGCTTGGCGGCAATTCCCAACGCGAGCATTTCAAGAACGCGCTCGTACTGCTCGCGCGTGAGTTCACGATATGGGGAGGCGCGCTGAACGGTTCCGAACAGCGCGTCTTCCTCCCACTCCTCGCAGCAGCACATGGCAACGATCTGCTGGGCAAGAATGTCCAGCGGGGCCGCAGGAACCTCAAGACGATCCAGGTCGCCATGCCGAATTGCGCGAATCGTCGCCGCACATTCGACCAAGTCATCGCGGGTTGTGGCGAAGAAGCGCCCTTTCGGAACCGCGCCGCGCCAGTGGCCGGCACGCCCGAAGCGCTGCAATGTCACGGCGATCGAGCGCGGTGAGTTGATGTGGCAGACGAGATCGACAAACCCTATGTCAATGCCGAGCTCAAGCGATGCCGTAGCAACCAGCGCACGAATTTCGCCATTCTTCAGCTTGCGCTCGGCAGCGAGGCGGAGCTTACGCGCTAACGAGCCATGATGCGCAGCGACCTGCTCTTCGCCAAGCCGCTCGCCCAGATGCAGCGCCACTCGTTCGGCAAGCCGGCGCGTGTTGACGAAGACCAGCGTCGAGCGATGTTGCAACGCCAGCTCCGCAATACGGTCGTAGATCTCGCCCCACATCTCGTTCGTCGCGATCGGCCCAAGCTCGGAGGCGGGGACTTCCACCGCGAGATCCATTGTTCGCCGATGGCCTATGTTGACGATGGCAGGCGCTGGGCGACCGTTGCCGGTGAGAAAATGCGCGACCACTTCGATCGGCTTTTGCGTCGCGGACAGCCCGATGCGCGTCGGCTGCTTTGCTAGGAGGTCCAGCCGCTCGAGTGAGATCGCGAGGTGAGCTCCACGCTTGTCATCCGCGACGGCATGAATCTCGTCAACGATCACTGTCTCAATGTCGCGCAGAATCGCACGGCTCTTGTCGGCGGTGAGCAAGATGTAGAGCGACTCCGGCGTGGTGACGAGGATGTGTGGCGGACAGCGCAGCATCTCGCGCCGTTCTTTCATCAGCGTGTCGCCCGTGCGCACGGCAGTGCGAATCTCCCCCATCAATAAGCCGCGTTGGGCGGCAAGGGCGGTGATCTCGCTCAATGGCCCTTCCAGGTTCTTCTGAATGTCGTTGCCAAGTGCCTTGAGGGGCGAAACGTATAGGACTTCTGTGCGGTCGTGCAGTGCGCCTTCGAGCGCCTTGCGAACCAGCCGGTCGATGCAGATGAGAAACGCCGCCAGCGTCTTTCCTGAGCCGGTGGGAGCCGAGATCAGAGTCGTTCGGCCAGCGAGAATCTCAGGCCAGCCCTGCTCCTGCGGTTCAGTCGGCGAACCAAACTTGCCCAGAAACCACTCGGCCACGAGCGAATGCGCCCAGGAGAGCGAGAGCGGAATGGGCGCAGAAGACATTGCGCGATTCTAGCAGAGTTTCGCTATTCTTTCGCTCATGCTCGCGCCGGATAAATAGCCCGAATAACGGAGATTTCGACACGAATTCTATTTCTTTCGCGAAGCTTCCGGCCTACAATGGAAGGCCTCTCTGGGACAGCGGTCACAAAGGATCGCAAGACCTGAGCTTGTGAGGCTCATCCGACACTCCGGTGCGCTGGGTTCCCACGGCGAAAATAAAGAGAGACAGGCCCCTTCACAATCCGTGTTCTCCATTTGTGCGACCTCACCGAAAGGTGAGGGATGGGAAGCTCGGATGCATTCCACTTCGGTCTATCAGATCGGCAAGTTATTGCCGAAAGGAGGAAACGTGAAATCTGGAATCCGGTTAGCCTTGCTGCTGTCCTTTCTGGTGCTCGTTGTTTCGGCGCAGGCTAACGTCATCCTCGACCAGAACAATCCACCCAATAATGTCGGCTTGAACGACGGTCTTGAGTGGCAGCAGCAGATCACGGTGGGTATCGGCGGATCATTGGCCGGTATCACGCTTTACACCAATTCCGGCAGCGACACCGACCTCGTGAGAATTGGAGTTGGCGGGGCGCCCTTCCAAGGCAACTTCTCCTTCTCGACGACTACAGCGATCACTTCCAGCGGTACCTTCATCGACACGTCGTCCGCGGGCATTCACCTGAATCCGGGCGATTTCTTTACCATCGACGTCTCGGGTGGTCCGGGATGCTGCAACCTGTCGGGGTCGATTACCCCCTACTCCGGTGGGGACCTGTTTCTCGACATCAATGGCCAGTTCACCGACTACACCAAGGATTTCGGCTACAGCATGGCCTTCCAGACCTACATGAACAACGCCGTGCCCGAGCCGGGCAGTCTCGTTTTGCTGGGCAGCGGAGTGCTGGGAGTCGCGGGCCTGCTTCGCCGCAAGATCAACCTGTAATCGAGTCGCAGTTTCTACCGCAAGCCGGGGCATCGTCCCCGGCTTTTGTATTTGCCCCTGGACACTACTGGACCTGGGTTGCCGGATCGCTGCTGCGGGCAGCGATGTATTCGTCGATGACCCGCTGCAATTTTCCCTGCTCGCGCAGGACATACTCGATGGCGTCGCGCACCGCGCCGTGTCCGCCCTCGTGCTCGGTGACGTGGTGGGCTTCACGCAGCACTTCGGGGCGGGAATTCTTCACGGCAATGGCCAGCCCGCATAAGCGCATCACGGGCAGGTCGATCACATCGTCCCCAACGTAGCAGACTTCCTCCGCATGATATCCGTGCTGCTCGAGTATTTCGTGGAATACCGCCGCCTTGTGTTGCCGGCCTTGGTAGACGATGTCGATCTTCAGATCGCGGGCGCGCAGGGCTACGGTTTCGGAGATTCGCTTCGTGATCAGGCCAGCCTTCAGCCCGCCGAGACGCAGCAGCGTGAACCCGGTGCCGTCGTGCGCGTTGAAGCCTTTGGCTTCAATCATGGTGGTGCTGGCGATTCCGAATCCACCCTTGTCGGCGTGCCGCTCCCGGTGCTCGTGGGTGTCGTGGCCGGCCATGCCTTCTGGTGCGGGAAAGAGAAAGATGGTGCCGTCCGTCATTACACCGTCAACGTCAAACAACATGAGCTTGATCTTCTGCGCGCGCGAGTCGGCCATGAAAGGATGGTAAACGAGAGAGCGGTGCCGTGCTCAACCCTGAGCCCTTGACTTCACATCACCGGCGGGACGGTGATGCCCATCGTTGCCAGGATCTGGATTAGTTCACGCCGTACGACTGCCGCGGTGGCAAGCAGGAATTTCTTCCGTGCGTCGTCTTGCTCGGTCAGGATGTGATGCCGGTGGTAGAAGTTATTGAACTGCTGCGCCAACTGGAATGCGTGCTTGGCCGCATAGGCAGGCTCGGTCGTGGCAATGCATTGCTCCACGATGCTGGAAGTCTTGCCGGCTAGCAGCCACAGCTCCCAGATTTCGGTTCCGCTTTCGTCGGAGAAGAAGCGGGCGAAATCGACGTCGCCGTTCAGCGCTTGCTCTGGCTCGAGTCCCGCCTTGCGGAAGATGTTAGTCGCCCGCACCACGGCGTACTGCGCGTATGGCCCGGTCTCGCCTTCGAAGGCCAGCGCTTCCTTGAAGTCGAAAGCGATGACCGACTGTTTGGTGAACTTCAGCATGAAGTAACGCAGTGCGCCGATAGCGATCTGCCCGGCAATGCGCCGGCGCTCAGGTTCTTCCAACTCCGGATGGCGGGCGTCGACCTCGGTCTTGGCGGCGGTGATCAGCGCATCGAGCAGATCGTCGGCTTTCACCCCGAAGCCCTTGCGCCCTGATACCTCAATGTAAGACTTCGCGCGGTCTTCTTCGCTTACGTCATAGCCCAACTCCATCGCGCAACGTGGAGTGAGGGCCACCATTTCGTACGAGAAATGCGTGTAGTGGGCCGCCTGCTCGGTGTAGCCCAGGAGCCGAAGAGCTTCGATCACCGTGTTCTGCGGATCGCTCTGACGCGAATCGATGACGTTGTAAATTGCCGCCACCCCGCCGAAGTGGGGGTGATCGGCAACGCCCTGCTCGGCCGAAATCCACACCTCGTGATCGTCTCGATAGCGATAGAACCTGTGATAGCCGAAATCGCGGCCCAGCAGGCCGAATTTCCAGAGGTGATAGGCGATGTCCTTGCCGACATAGCCGACTGTCCCGTTGGAGCGAACGATGACTTTCGCGTCCTCATCCGGGCCTTCGCTCGGAGCTTCTTCGGTGCCTTCGCCCGGGTGCCCCATCCCAGCTTCCTTTGCCGGGGCGGGAGTCGCAGATCTCGAACCAGCCGAAGGTCGAGTCATCACCCAGCAGCCGGTGTTCTTGCCTCGGGTTTCGTAGTACAGCACGCCTTTTTGCTTCAGCTGCTCAAATGCCGAGTCCCAGAAGTGAAGGCGCAAGATCTCGCTCTCGCGCGGCAGGAAGTCATACTCGATGTCGAGCCGCTGCATGGTCTGAATATGACGGCGGAGCACGGCCGTGGAGATGAGTTCGGCGACTTCCGCCAGCGCGTTGCCGCCCTGTTCGATGGCGTGCAGCACATCCATGCGAACCTTCAAATTTGCCTTGTCGTGTTCGTACCACTGTGAGACACGGGCATACAGGTCCCAGCAGTAATAGTCGAAGCGCGGCGTGCGTGCGATGAGCTCGGCAATTTCGCGTTTGGACTGGTGCTCCAGGTGAACGAAGCCCACCACCACGTCAGCGACCTGAACTCCGGTGTTGTCGATGTAATTCTGAACATCGACCGTGTGCCCGGCTGCGCGCAGCAGTCGAACATACGTGTCGCCAAGGATGGCATTGCGCAAATGCCCAATGTGCGCCGCTTTGTTGGGATTGATGCTGGTGTGCTCGACCAGAATCTTACCGCCTACATCGGCAGCGCCTTCGCCGTGATGATCGGTCGCGGGAGCGGTGTCGCCGTGCATCAGCTCGCGCGCTGCAACATCGCGTTTCAGGCGAGCGTTGATGTAGCCTGCGCCGGCGACTTCCAGCTTCTCGAAACCTTCTGGAACCGGGAATTGAGCGACGATCTCTTCTGCAATCTTGCGCGGCGGCTTGCGCAGCTTCTTCGCGAGCTCGAACGATAGCGGCAGGGCGAACTCTCCCATCTCCACCTTGGGAGGCTGCTCGATCACTACATTTGCCAGCTCAATCTGATATTGATCGCGCAGGAACTCGCGAATGCGAGCGGCCAGAAGCTTTTGCTTTTCGAGGTACACGGGATATTTGAAAGGGTGCGGCTTTAGCCGCGCCGACTCTGCGCAATCAATATGAACACAGCTTTAGCCGCTGTAAGACTTTTCGCCAAAGAAAGCAAACTCACCAGGGGCTAAAGCCCAGATGATTATTCGGCTGAGCGGCACGGCTGAAGCCGTGCCCCTTCAGACCGAGTAGGCTTCTACTCCGAATCTTGAGTGTAACAAACCACTCTGTTTGCGCAGGTTTGACGCTGGCAAACGCCTTACCTATGATGAAGCTTCCTGCGAGCTTCGACCTCCAGCGAGTTGACCCCCATGCGAATCGCGTACCTCGACTGCTTCTCCGGCATCAGTGGCGACATGTTCCTTGGCGCCCTGGTGGATGCCGGAGTACCGTTCGAGCTGCTGCAAAAGGCCGTAGCCGATCTGAACATCGGCGCAACGCTGGAATTGTCGCGCGTCACTCGAGCGGGAATTTCTGCGGCCAAGATCGACGTCCTGGTGCATGGCAAGAAAGATATGCCGCGGGAAGAATTTTGGGCACAACGCCAGCGTGAACTGCAAAGTCCGCATCCGTCGGAGCAGTCGCATTCAGACCACCCTAAGCATGGCCGTTCGCTGAGCGAGATTCTGGGTCTCATCTCTGCAGCTTCGATCAGCGCCCACGCTAAGCAGACCGCGAGCGACATCTTCAGCGCTCTCGGGCGCGTTGAGGCCAAGATTCACAACGTCGATCTCGACAAAATTCACTTTCATGAAGTCGGCGCCGAGGATGCGATCGTCGATATTGTTGGCGCCGCCGTTGGTTGCGAGGCGCTCAACGTCCAGCAATTCGTGTGCTCTCCCCTGAATGTGGGTAGCGGCACCGTTGCCTGCGAGCACGGCATGCTTCCGATTCCGGCGCCGGCAACACTGGAGCTGCTGCGCGGCGCGCCTGTCTACTCGGGAGAAGTCGAGAAAGAATTGGTTACGCCAACCGGTGCAGCCATCGTGAAAGTACTAGTAAGCAGCTTCCGCTCACGCCCGCCTATGACCATGGACGCAATTGGATATGGCGCCGGAACCCGCGATTTTCCTCGCCACCCCAATGTTCTGCGCCTGAGTATTGGCGAGACGATCGAGGATGTCGTCCAACCTGGCGAGTCGAGCCATGGCGCGGTGACGGAAGAGATCGCGATTCTCGAAGCCAACCTCGATGATCTGAATCCGCAGCTGATCGGCTACATCACCGAGGTTGCTATTTCGCAAGGCGCGCTGGACGTCTTCACGGCAGCAGTGCAGATGAAGAAGAACCGCCCGGGCACGCTGTTGACGATCCTCACTAGGCCGCAGGACGAAGTCAGGCTAACGGAGTTGATCTTTCGCGAGAGCAGCACGCTGGGTGTTCGCGTGCGCCATGAGAAGCGATACGTGCTGCCGCGCCGCCACGAGTTCGTCATTACGCCTTGGGGCGACGTGCGGATGAAGATTGCAGGCGTGAACGGATCTGCGTTGCAATACGCACCCGAGTACGAGGATTGCAAGCGCATCGCGTCGCAACATGACGTGCCGCTGAAGACGGTCATGCAGGAGGCCATCCGGCGGTATCTGGACCAGAAGAATGAATAATCCGGCTAAGTTCTACATCACCACGCCCATTTACTACGTCAACGCGCACCCGCATATCGGGCATACGTACACCACCGTGGTGTGCGATGCCATCGCACGCCGCCAGCGCATGATGGGCATGGACACGTTTTTTCTCACCGGCACGGACGAGCACGGGCAGAAAATCGAACGCTCGGCCACGGCTGCCGGTTGCTCGCCGCAGGAGTTCGTCGACAAAATCGCCGCCGAATACCGCGAGTTATGGGACCGGATGAAGCTCAGCTATGACGACTTCATCCGCACCACCGAACCCAGGCATGCCCGCGGCGTTCAGGCGCTGTTTACGCGCTTGCTGGAGCGGGGGTACATCTACAAGGGGTCGTACAGCGGGCAATACTGCGTGTACGACGAGCTGTACGTCGATGCGGTTGGAGCTGGCGCACCTTGCCCGGAGTGCGGCCGTCCGACGGAAACCGTGCAAGAGGAAAACTACTTTTTCAAGCTGTCGGCCATGGAAGACCGGCTGCTGAAGCTCTATGCTGAGCAGCCCGATTTCATTCGCCCAGAGACTCGACGGAATGAGGTCGTTGCCTTCGTCCGCAGCGGACTGCGGGACCTTTCGGTGAGTCGCACGACCTTCAAGTGGGGCATCCCTGTCCCGGGCGATCCCAAGCACGTCATTTACGTCTGGCTGGACGCGCTGGCGAATTACATCACCGCAATCGGCTTCGGTTCCGACAAGCCTGCGGACAAGAAGAAGTTCGAGCACTACTGGCCGGCGGACGTGCACATGATCGGCAAGGAGATCGTGCGCTTTCACTGCGTCTACTGGCCGGCATTTCTCATGGCCGCAGAGTTGCCGTTGCCGAAAGCGATCGTGGCACACGGCTGGCTCTTATTTGAAGAGAGCAAGATGTCGAAGTCGCGCGGCAACATCGTCCGCAGCGAGACCATTCTCGATAACCTCGGCGCCGATCCCCTGCGTTA
>Ga0335077_10004640_pt1 | contig 16762 bp, 12 predicted proteins | sample Lox_Sample_31_FD_207151 | JGI IMG/M metagenome (GOLD analysis project Ga0335077, IMG submission 207151) | Soil microbial communities from Loxahatchee National Wildlife Refuge, Florida, United States - Lox_Sample_3.1 | ecosystem: Environmental > Terrestrial > Soil > Wetlands | place: USA...
CGGTGGTGGCGGCACAACTCCGGGCGGCGGTGGTGGCGGCACGACCCCGGGCGGCGGCGGTGGCGGCTTTATACCTGAAGGCGGCGGTGGCGGTGTTCCGCCGGAAGTTGTCCCCGAACCGAGCTTCCTGATTCCGTGCTTCGGCGGGTTCGCCGTGATCGCAGTCCAAGCGTATCGCCGCAAACGTTCTAAGCGCGGCTAGGCTCTCTACATCTCACACGAACTGCGCTGGCGCACCCTGCTTCCTCGCCGCGCAGTGCTCCCGCAATCATTTCCGCGAACGTTATATAATGAACCGCAAATCTCACGCGAAGGTGTGGAGGCGGTCCCATGAACTCTCAAAGCATGCGTAATCGGCACGCCGCCATGGATCGCAGATCATTCCTGGGCGGAAGCTCTCTAGCGGTGGGATTCCTTCTCGGCAGCACAGTTCCGAAACTCCGCGCAGCTGCGAAGACGGAAACCTCAGGATCGATCGCCACCACAACGTCCGGGAAAATCCGCGGCACGCTGCAGGAGAAGGTGCACGCGTTTAAAGGTATCCCGTACGGTGCGTCTACCGAAGGCGCCGGGCGCTTCCTGCCGCCCGCCAAACCGCGGCCCTGGACGGGCGTGCGCGACGCACTCGAATTGGGACCGGCCTCGCCGCAGATTCCGTCGAATCTGATTCCGGAGTCCATGGCGCAGCAGCCCAAGACCGATGGCAACGGCAGCGAGGACTGCCTGCACCTCAACGTCTGGACTCCGGCGCTCAGCGGCAAGCGGCCGGTGATGGTGTGGTTCCACGGCGGCGGATACTCAGCCGGCTCGGCCAACTGGAACATGTACAACGGCGGGAACCTGGCCGCCAAGCAGGACGTGGTGGTGGTGACGGTGAATCACCGCCTCAACGTGTTCGGATATCTGTACCTGGCCGAACTCGGGGGCGAGCGGTTTGCGCAGGCGAGCAATTTTGGGATGCTCGACTGTATTGCGGCGCTGGAATGGGTGCGCGACAACATTGCGGCGTTCGGCGGCGATGCCGGGAACGTCACGATTTTCGGTCAATCGGGCGGCGGCGGAAAGGTCAGCACGCTGATGGCAATGCCCGCGGCAAAGGGGTTGTTCCATCGCGCCATCGCCATGAGCGGATCGGCAGTGAAGGGCGAACCGCGCGGGCGCGCCACCAGGATCGCCGCGGACTACATGGCCAAGCTGGATTTGAAATCGAGCCAGGTGGAGGAACTCCAGAGGATGCCCCAAGCGCAACTGCTCGCGGCCATGCGCGAGCTGCGGTTGCAGTTGAATCCGGTGGTGGACGGCCGCACGCTGCCAAGCGGCCCATTCGATCCCACGGCGCCGGCGATCACGGCCAACGTGCCGCTGATGATTGGTTCGACCGAGACCGAAGTGACCTGGAATAACAGCATCAGCTTCGATCCGCTCGACGATGCGCAATTGCGCGAGCGCATCTCGAGCAGCCAGCATATCGATGGCGCGGCAGCCGACCGGCTGATCGCGGTTTACAGGAAGGGCCGGCCGAAGGCGAGCAATCTCGACCTGTTCTTCGTCATGTCCACCGATTTATCGAATTTCCGGACCGGGACCGATACGGAGGCGGAGCGAAAAGCTGCGATCGGCGGAGCACCAGTCTACAAATACTACTTCCAATGGTATTCGCCGGTGCGCGAGGGTAAGTTGCGCTCCTATCACACGCTCGACATCCCGTTCGTTTTCGAGAACGTGGATATCGCGGAGTCGATGGTCGGTTCGGGGCCGGAGCGTTATCCGCTGGCGGATCGGATGAGCGGAGCATGGGCGGCCTTCGCGCGCAGCGGCAATCCCAATCACAAGGGCATTCCGAATTGGCTGCCGTTCGACGAGGCGAAGCGCGCCACCATGATTTTCAACAACGAGTGCCGCGCGGTGAACGATCCGTATCGCGAGGAAAGGTTGGCGCGGAAAGAAGTGAAGGCGGTTTAGGGGGAAATGCGAAAAACACCGCTCCTTCCAGTCGCGGCTCGGTAACGACAGGCGGCGGTGCTTTGAGGTTCGATTGAGGTTGAAATGAAAATGACAGGTTGGCTACTGGCGGTGGCGCTGGCCGTTCCGGCGTTCGCGCAGATGGATTTCAGCGGGGACTGGGCCGTGGTGCAGGATGAGGACAATACCGGCAACCCCTACCTGGGCGAATGGATCGGGATTCCGATAAGCCCGGCATCGGCGCTGCGATCCGCGGCATGGAGCTCCTCGTACATGACACTGCCGGAATGGCAGTGCCGGCCCCACGGCGCCATGTATATCTCGCGCGGGCCCTCGCAGGTGCGGATCTGGAAAGAGATCGACCCGGTGACACGGCAGTTGACCGCGTACCACGCCGAGTGGTTGCGATCGATCGACAATCCCTATTACATGGACGGGCGTCCGCACCCGTCGGACCTCGCGGTACACACCTGGGGCGGCTTCTCCACGGCGGCGTTTGAAGGCGAGATGCTCAAGATTACTACGACGCACCTCAAAGAGGATTACTACCGGCGTAACGGAGTGCCATCGAGCGACCGCGCCACGCTGACGCAATATTGGATTCGCCGCGGAGACTATCTGACGTGGGTGACGATTGCGTACGACCCGGTTTATTTGACCGAACCGATGATCCGCAGCTCCGAGTACCGCCTGGCGCTGAACCAGCAGATACCACCATATCCGTGCGATGTGGTGGAGGAGGTGGTGCGCGCCAAAGGGGTGGTGCCGCACGAGCTGCCGGGCACCAATCAATACCTCGGGGAATTCGGCAAGAAATACAACCTCCCCATGGAAGTAACGCAGGGGGGCGCAGCCAGTATGTATCCGGAGGCAGCTCGGAAGCTGGAGGCGGCGCGCAATGCCAAGAACGCCACCACCGCGTCGGCGAAGTGAGACGGGAGCGGATGCGTGAAAACTAAATTCCTGATCGTTGCTGTGGCCGCGATGGGTGTGGTTGTGTTTGCCCAACAGAACGGGGCGCCGCAGGGTGCGCAGAATAATGCGCAGGTGCGGGTTGAGCCGGTCCGCGGACATATCTACCTGCTGGCAGGCGCGGGCGGCAATATCATCGCTTCGATCGGACCGGACGGCATTCTGCTAGTGGATTCGGGCCTGAAGCAGAACGCGGGCAAGGTGCTGGGGGCACTCGAGCAGCTCAATCGCGAGATCGCGAACCGCGGCGGACTGCCGGTAACTTCCCCCGTTCCGCCAAAACCGATCCGCTACATCATCAACACTCATCTGCACCCCGACCACACCGGCGGCAACGAAGAGATCTCAAAAGCGGGCAAGACCATCACCGGCGGCAACGTCACCGGCGAATTCGGCGACGCTGCCGAAGGCGCAACCATCATTGCGCAGCAGCGTGTGCTGGACCGCATGGGCGAAATCAAGCCGGAGCCGCCGTTTGCGGCGCTGCCTTCGGATACGTATCACGACGACAAGAAGCTGAGCCACTTCTTCAACGGCGAAGCGGTAATCCTGACCCATCAACCGGCGGCCCACACCGATGGCGACACCACAGTGTATTTTCGGAGCTCGGACGTGATCGCGACGGGCGATATTTTCACGACCACGAGTTATCCGTTTATCGACCTGCAGAACGGCGGCAGCATCCAGGGCGAGATCGATGCCTTGAACCGGATCATGGATCTGGCGGTTCCGGAGTTCCGCACCGAGGGCGGCACGTTGATCGTTCCCGGCCACGGGCGGATCTGCGACATAGCCGATGTCGCGTACTACCGCGACATGGTGACCATCGTCCGCGATCGCGTGGCGAACCTGATCAAGCAGGATAAATCACTCGATCAAGTGAAAGCCGCCAAACTGACCGCGGACTGGGATCCACGCTACGGTTCCGGAGATCGGTTCGTTGAGGCGGTTTACAAAAGTTTGAGCAACAAGAAATAACTTGGAGATGATCGCATGAAGCTAAAAGTCCTGGCGTTACTAGCGGCCGCGGTATCCGTCCTCGGCGTACGGGCGTTTGCCCATCACTCTTTCGCAGCCACCTACTTCGAAGACGAGAAGATCACCATCCACGGGAAGCTGGTGCAGTTCCTGTATCGCAACCCGCACTCATTCGTGCACGTGGAAGCTCCCGACGACAAGGGCGAAATGCAGACTTGGGCTGTCGAGTGGGGCGCCGGCGGACAGCTGGGGCGCCAGGGAGTGACTCGCGAAACGCTGAAGCCCGGCGATGACGTGATCGTGGTCGGGAATCCCGGGCGCAATCCAGCCGACCACCGGCTGCGCATGGTGAACATCACGCGTCCGTCGGATGGTTGGAAGTGGGGCGGCTCGTTCGAATAGCGGGTTTCGTGGGGCAGACGATCGGGTTTCGTCGTCTGCCGGCTCACTGGAAGGAAACATCGGCATGAAGCTTGGATTTCTGCGGCGGGTCGCGGTGCTGTGCCTTACGGCCGCAGCCGCGGTGTACGCTCAGGGCGGCCGCGGCGGCGGGAATGGAGCGCCACCTGCCGCCAAAGCGGCTGCGCCCGTCGATTTGACCGGCTACTGGGTGTCGATGATTGTGGACGAGTGGCGATTCCGAGTGACTCCGCAGAAAGGCGACATTCTGTATCTGCCGATCAATGCGGCGGCGCGGCGGGCCGCGTTGGCGTGGGATCCGGCGAAGGACGAATCGGAAGGCAACCAGTGCAAAGCTTATGGCGCTGTGGGCGTGATGCAGCGCCCCGGCCGGCTGCATATCACCTGGGAGGATGACAACACGCTTCGCATCGACGCCGACGCCGGCGGGCAGACGCGGCTGTTACATTTTGGCGCGGCTGCTGCGCCGAAACCGGAACCGAGCTGGCAGGGCTACTCGGTGGCGCAGTGGCAGCTGCCCAACTTTGGGCGTGGGCGAGCGCCGGCGCCCGGAACGGTTCCGGGGAATTTGAAAGTGGTGACCACGAACATGCTCCCTGGGTACATTCGCAAGAACGGCGTGCCGTACAGTGGCAACGCGGTCCTCACGGAGTTTGTGAATCGGATCACGGGCGCGGAGAATGATTCGTACCTGGTGGTGACGGCGATGGTGGATGATCCGGCGTATCTGAACCAGCCGTTTATCCGGTCTTATCAGTTCAAGAAACAGGCGGATGCGACAGGGTGGAGCCCTACGCCCTGCTGGCCGCGGTAGATCTTCGGGTGTCTCCGCGGCGGCGACGCCGGGCAGAAGCCCGGCGGCAGGCCGGAAGGCCTGGCCCCACATCAGATGTGCGGAAGCATCCATCCGTCCAAACCGGCTGCGTTTGGCTCGCGCTACCATGAAGTCGCCGTCGAATGAAGCTCCGAGGAAGCGCGCAAGATCCACTCTGGTATAAAGACGCCGTCATCTACGAAACCCACGTCAAGGCGTTCTTTGACGCCAACAACGACGGCATCGGCGACTTCCAGGGGCTCACTCAAAAACTCGATTACCTGCAGGAACTCGGGGTCACTTGCCTTTGGCTGCTGCCATTTTTCGCTTCCCCGCTGAAGGACGACGGCTACGACATCTCCGATTACACCAGTGTGCATCCGAGCTATGGCACGCTGGACGATTTCAAGGCGTTTCTCAGCGCGGCGCACGAGCGCAACTTGCAGGTGATCGTCGAATTGGTGGTGAACCACACCTCCGACCAGCATCCGTGGTTTCAGCGGGCGAGGAAAGCCCCGCCGGGATCGGTGGAACGCGAATTCTACGTGTGGAGCGATACGGATCAGAAGTACCGCGACGCGCGCATCATTTTCACGGACACGGAAAAATCGAACTGGACATGGGACTCTGAAGCACAGGGTTATTACTGGCACCGCTTTTTCGCTCACCAGCCCGATCTGAATTTTGACAACCCCGCCGTTTTGGAGGAGTTGATCAAAGCCATGCAATTTTGGCTCGATATGGGTGTGGACGGCATGCGCCTGGACGCAATCCCTTACCTGGTGGAGCGCGACGGGACGAGTTGCGAAAACCTACCGGCGACGCACGCCGTTGTTCGCCAGATGCGCCGTGCACTGGATGAGCGATACGCCAATCGCATGTTTCTGGCGGAAGCCAACCAGTGGCCCGCCGACGTGCTTCCCTATTTTGGGAACGAGGATGAGTGCCACATGGCGTTCCACTTTCCTCTCATGCCGCGCATCTTCATGGGGCTGCGCCTGGAGGACCGGCATCCAATTGTCGAGATCATGGCACAGACCCCGCCGATTCCGCCGCGCTGCCAGTGGGGGCTATTTCTTCGCAATCACGACGAGTTGACGCTCGAGATGGTAACCGCCGATGAGCGCGACTACATGTATCTCGCCTACAGCGCGGACCCGCGGATGCGCATCAACGTCGGAATCAGGCGGCGACTGGCGCCGCTGATGGAGAATAATCGCCGGCGCGTCGAGTTAATGAACAGTCTTCTGTTTTCGTTTCCCGGCACACCGATCCTGTACTACGGCGACGAAATCGGGATGGGAGACAACATTTACCTGGGCGATCGCAACGGCGTGCGCACTCCGATGCAATGGACTCCTGACCGCAACGGCGGCTTTTCGCGCGTCAATCCCGCCAAGCTTTATAGTCCGCTAGTGATGGACCCGGTTTACGGATACGAAGCCATTAATGTGGAAGCGCAGCAGAGCGACTCTTCCTCGCTGCTGAATTGGATGCGCAATATGATCGCCTTGCGCAAACTGTTCCGCGTTTTCGGGCGGGGCTCTCTGGAATTTCTCGAGCCGGAGAATCGCAAGGTTCTGGCATACTTCCGCAAATATGAAGGCGATCAAATCCTTTGCGTTGCGAATCTCTCGCGCTTCGGGCAGCCGGTGGAGTTAGATCTCTCAGCCTTGGCAGGGATGACGCCGGTGGAGATGCTCGGCTTCACCGAGTTCCCGCCTATTGGCAAGGCGCCTTATCGGTTGACCCTCGGCCCGTACGGATTCTTCTGGTTCGAATTGCAGGGGACACCAGAGGCAGTGGAGTCCCGCCAACCAGCGCGCGGCGCCGAGGCTTGTCCGGTAGCGCTGAAAAAGAACGCCGAGGAATTGTTCGAACCCCGAGGGCGAAAGTGTCTGGAGACCACGGTCCTGGCCGAGTTCTTGCCGAAGCAACGCTGGTTCGGCGGCAAAGCCAGAACCATCGAGACCATCCGTGTCGCGGACTGGGGGTGGATTCAGAACGACCCTGCGGCTGCGCTAACGCTCATCGAAGTGCGTTATGCCGACGGCGGCGCCGACCTCTACGACCTGGCTTTGGGTGTCGCCACCGGCCGGCCAGCAGAAGATTTGCGAGAGGCACGGCCCGAAGCGGTGGTGTGCGCAATCAACATTGGCAGCGAAACGGGAGTAGTGTTTGATGCGTTAGCGCATGACGGCGTCTGCCAGACCTTACTGCAAGCGATCGAACAGAACCAGAACCTCAGCACCCAAGCGGGCACCGCTCAGGGAGTCACTACGGAAGCCTTTCACGAGCTCAGGGGCGATGTGGCCGCACTCAAAGTGTCCCGCAGCGGGGCCGAGCAGAGCAATACTTCGATTATTTTCGGCGGCCGATTAATCCTCAAACTTTTCCGCCGCTTGGAAGAAGGCCCCAACCCCGATTACGAGATCTCCCGCTTCCTGACGGATCACCACAGATTCAACAGTGTCCCGCAATTAGCCGGTGGCGTCGAATATGAGCCGCGCGGAGGCCAGCGCTCCACACTAGCGATGTTGCAGCAGATGGTTCCGAATCAAGGCGACGGGTGGAAGATGACCACCGACGAACTGGGCCGCTACCTGGAACAGAGCGCCACGTTTCATGACTCGCCCGAGGAGCTTGCCGGTAACCACTCTTCGATATTGGACCTCGCGGAGGCCGACCTTCCGGAAGCAGCGCGCGAACGGATCGGTATTTATCTCGACGCCGCGGCAGCGCTGGGGCAGCGTACAGCCCAACTGCACCTGGCGTTATCGACGCCCACCGACGACGCAACCTTCCGGCCGGAGCCCATGACTCACGCCGATCTGGAGGCTCTGGCGTTGAGCTTGCGCGAACATGCCAATCACGTCTTCACGTCTTTGAGGGCCGGCCTGCCGTCACTGCCGGACGAGTTCGTCGACTGGGCCGCAACGGCTCTCGGGCAGCGCGGAAGGATGCTCGATCGTTTTCGCGGCCTCGAAAAAATGAACACGCAAATGGTTCAGATCCGTATCCACGGCGACTACCATCTGGGCCAGGTGCTGTGGGTGCAGAACGACTTCGTCATCCTTGACTTTGAGGGCGAACCTGCCAGGCCAGTAGCGGAACGGCGGCGCAAGCAGCCCGCGCTAAAAGATGTGGCCGGGATGCTGCGCTCTTTCAGTTATGCTGCATACTCGAGTCTCCTCAACTACACGGCGCGCCGGCCCGAAGATTACGGGCGCCTGGAGCCCTGGGCCGCGTTCTGGGAGAAGTGGGTATCGGCGGCGTTTTTGCGAGCATACCTGCAGACTGCGGCGAACGCACCGTTTCTACCCAGCGATCGGGAGCACTTGAGAACGCTGTTGGAAGCCTTTGTGCTGGACAAGGCCCTTTACGAATTGAACTACGAGCTGAACAACCGGCCAACCTGGGTCCGCATCCCGTTAAGAGGTATTCTGAATCTTACGAGGTAACCGGCTATCCTTTGGCGCGCGCTTGCAATTTCAGCACTGGCCGCTACGTCTTGTGCTGCGCAACATCTGGAAATCGGTCTCGTCAATGAGGCCATCGTAAAGGCACGTCTGGAGAGTGGCCTGATCCAGCAGAACCAGCGTCAGCCGACGATCAAACAGCTTTTTGGCGACGCTGGATGCGCGGTCGAGGAGCAGCCGGTTGATAAGAAATCGGCAAATGTCATTTGTAAGTTACAAGGATCGACGAGTTCCTCGGTGATTGTCGGAGGTCACTACGATTTCGCGGAGGAAGGCAGAGGGATTGTAGACGATTGGAGTGGTGCGGCGATGCTGGCATCGCTATACGAGGCTCTAAAAACCAACGCTCGCCAGCACACATACATATTCGTCGCGTTTGCGAAAGAAGAGCAGGGATTGATCGGATCCTCACGCTATGTAAAGAGTTTGACGCGAGAGGATAAGGCAAGCGTGCGTGCTTTTATCAACCTCGAGTGCCTCGGCTTGTCCTCCACCAAGGTCTGGGCGAGTCGAGCTACCCCGGAGCTCGTTAACCATTTGAGCGCGCTCGCGAATGGTCTTGGAGTGCCTTTGGATGGCGTTAACGTCGAGCAGGTAGGCGATGACGATTCACACCCTTTTCTGTCCGCCCATCTCCCGGTGATTACGATTCACTCGGTAACGCAGGATACCTGGAGGATTCTGCACAGCAATCGCGACCAGTTAAACGCCATCCACTTCGACGATTACTACACAACATATAAGCTGCTGGCGTTCTATCTGGCCTATCTAGATGCGAAGTTGGGCGCGGACGCAGATTCTGGACCTCACAAATGATGGAGTCGCCGCCGTCGAGGAGACAGACCGCAAAAAACGACGGTCTGTCCTACCACCAGTTGAGTTTGGCCGTTCATTTGCTCACTAGCCCAAGATGCTTCCACCGGATGGACGCGCCCGTGTTGTAGTGGAACGAGTTCGTCCGGAAATTGATTGCGGTGTGTTTGCAGTCAAGCGCATCATGGGCGAATCGATGGTGGTCGAAGCGGACGTCTTTACCGACGGTCATGACTCAGTTGCCGGCGAAGTTTTGTATCGTTGCGCACAACAGTCCGACTGGCAGCGAAGCCCGATGAAGCCGGTGGGCAATGACCGCTGGCGCGGAGAGTTCCGAGTTGTTGAGTGCGGGCGCTATGAGTATACGGTGGAGGGTTGGATTGACCACTTCGAAACTTGGCGTAGAGCCATGATCAAGCGCATCCAGTCCGGTCAGGCGGTCCAAACCGAATGCCTGATAGGCGCCGAATTGATCGAGGAGGCCGCGGCACGCGCGACGGGTGACGATGCCCTCAAGCTTCGTGAGTGGGCTCGTAGCCTTCCGAACGACCAACAACTCGCTCTTGACGAAGAGTTAAGGAACATTGTTCAGCGATACCCCGCCCGGCAGTTCGCCAACCGCTACGAAAAATTGCTGCCCCTGCTGGTGGACCGCAAGAAAGCGGGTTTCTCCAGCTGGTACGAATTGTTTCCCCGATCCTCATCTCCGGCGGCCAACACGCACGGCACCTTGCGCGATTGCGAAGCCAGGCTGCCCTACGTCGCCTCGATGGGCTTTGACATTCTGTATCTGCCGCCCATTCATCCGATCGGGCACACGTCTCGCAAAGGAAAGAACAATGAAGTCGCCGCCGGGCCGGATGACGTCGGCAGCCCCTGGGCCATTGGATCCGAAGAGGGCGGCCACACCAGCATTCATCCCAAGCTAGGCACGCTGGATGATTTTGACCGGCTCTTGGCGAAAGCCAAAGAACATGGAATCGAGATGGCACTCGACCTGGCGTTTCAATGTTCGCCGGATCATCCCTACGTTCGGGAGCATCCGGAGTGGTTTCGCCGGCGTCCAGACGGCACGATTCAGTATGCGGAAAATCCGCCGAAGAAGTATGAGGATATTTTCCCGCTCAATTTCGAGACCTCCGAGTGGCGCGACTTGTGGCAAGAACTCAAACGGGTTGTGCTCTTTTGGGTTGAGCGCGGCGTCCGCATCTTTCGCGTCGATAATCCGCACACGAAAGCGTTCCCGTTCTGGCAGTGGCTGATCGGTGAGGTCAAGAGCACACACCCGGATGTATTGTTCCTGGCAGAGGCCTTCACTCGTCCGAGAGTCATGGCCCGCCTCGCCAGGATCGGGTTTTCGCAGTCCTATACGTATTTCACGTGGCGCAATACCAAGAAGGAGCTTACCGAGTATTTCCAGGAAATCACGCAAACCGAGATGCGTGAGTACTTCCGGCCAAACTTGTGGCCGAATACACCTGATATTCTCCCTGAGTTTTTGCAGGCGGGAGGCCGGGCAGGCTTCGCGATTCGACTAATCCTCGCCGCAACAATCGGGTCCAATTACGGAATCTACGGCCCTGCGTTTGAGCTCTTTGAGAACACTCCACGAGAGCCAGGCAGCGAAGAGTATCTCAACTCAGAAAAGTACGAGCTCAAGCAGTGGGCCCTGAATAGTGCCAGCGCCGGGAACCTGCGAAGTCTCATCGCGCGCGTCAATCGGATTCGCTCCGAAAATCCAGCCCTCCAGAGCATGGTAAATCTGCGATTTCACGAGACTGATAATTCTGAAGTGATCTGTTACAGCAAGACCACCAGCGATCTGTCGGACATCATCATCGTGGTCTGCAATCTGAATCCGTTCCATACGCAGAGGGGTTGGATCAACCTGGATCTCGACTCGCTCGGGGTGGATGCTCGCCGCGCTTTTCAAGCACACGACTTACTCTCTGACGGTCGGTATCTCTGGAACGGGCCTCGAAACTATTTTGAACTAATCCCAGAGAGCCTCCCTGCGCATGTCATGAAAGTGCGCAAGTGGGTTCGGACGGAACGGGACTTCGACTACTACTTATAGGTGAAACATGGGAACAGCCACACAGTCATTTTGGCTAACAGATTATGACTTGTACCTGTTTGGCGAGGGGACTCACCTACGTGCGTACGAAAAGTTGGGCGCGCATGCCGGCGAGGTGGATGGCCGCCGTGGCGTACATTTTGCGGTATGGGCGCCGAATGCCGCCAAAGTCGCAGTCATCGGCGACTTCAACGGATGGAATCCGGATTCCCAACCGATGCAACTTCGACCCGAAGCTGGTCTGTGGGAGGTTTTCGTTCCAGATATTGGATCGGGAGCGCTCTATAAGTACCACATCGTTTCCCGTGTGAATGGATACCAGGTGGATAAGGCCGACCCTTACGGATTCGCTGCCGAGATACGTCCGCATACGGCATCGCGCGTGTGGGACCTCGCAACGTATACCTGGATGGATCAGGAATGGATGGCGAACCGGTCACAGAAGAACTCGTTAAGTTCGCCGATTTCCATCTACGAAGTACACCTCGGTTCGTGGAGGCGCATACCCGACGAAGGAAACCGCTCACTCACATACCGGGAGATGGCCGTTCAACTCGCGGATTACGTGCACGACGCCGGTTACACGCATGTGGAGTTTCTGCCGATCACCGAGCACCCATTCGATGGCTCCTGGGGTTACCAGACGATCGGCTACTTCGCGCCCACCAGCCGCTTCGGAACACCCACTGACTTCATGTTCCTGGTGGACTACCTTCATCAGCGTGGCATCGGAGTCATTCTGGACTGGGTCCCAGCGCACTTTCCGAAAGACGAAGCGGGCTTGGGATTCTTTGACGGGACTCACTTATATGAACATGCTGATCCGCGGCAGGGCGAACAGCCGGACTGGAATACGTTCGTGTTCAACTACGGCCGCCGTGAGGTCCAGAGCTTTCTGACGGGCAATGCGCTGTTCTGGTTCGAGAAGTACCACGTCGACGGTCTGCGCGTGGACGCCGTGGCCTCAATGCTGTATCTCGACTACGCCAGGCGCGACGGCCAGTGGGTGGCAAATCGTTACGGCGGCAAGGAGAACCTGGATGCCCTGGCATTTCTTCGGCGACTCAATGAGCAGGTTTACGGTGCGTACCCCGACGTCATGATGATCGCCGAAGAATCTACAGCGTGGCCCATGGTGTCGCGACCGGTCTACCTTGGTGGGCTCGGCTTCGGGTTCAAGTGGAATATGGGCTGGATGCACGACACCTTGGACTACATGTCCAAGGATCCTGTCTACCGCAGCTACGAACATAACAAGATCACGTTCAGCCTGGTTTACGCGTTCACGGAAAATTTCGTGTTGCCTTATTCTCACGATGAAGTTGTGTACGGCAAACGTTCCATGATCGGCAAAATGCCGGGCGACGAATGGCAGAGATTCGCGAATCTCCGGCTGCTTTATGGCTTCATGTTCGGCCACCCTGGCAAGAAACTGCTCTTCATGGGCGGAGAGTTTGGGCAGTGGTCGGAGTGGAATCATGATGCCAGCCTCGATTGGCACCTCTTGCAGTCTCCGCTTCACTCCGGATTGCTGCGCTGGGTCCGCGATCTAAATACGTTTTATCGAGGCCACCCCTCGCTTTTTGAGTTGGATTTCGATTCCGCCGGTTTCGAGTGGGTGGATGGCAGCGATTCTCAGCGCAGCGTGATCTCCTTTCTCCGAAAAGGACAGGGCCAGGAAATCACTCTGTTCGTCTGTAACTTCACTCCGATACCGAGATACAACTACCGCGTCGGAGTGCCCGTGGATTGTCATTGGCAGGAGAAGCTAAATAGTGACGCGCCGCTATACGGAGGCAGCGGGCAGGGAAACATTGGAGGTGTGGCGGCTGCGCCTTTGCCGATCCACGGCCGCCCGTACTCGCTCAGCTTAACGCTCCCTCCGCTCGCCGTTGTGGTTTTTCAACCCGAGGTTTAGGTAGGCTGACGCGCAGGCTCCGACGGATCAGGGGCTCACAGATGGTGAAACCGACCAGCGATCTCTTCTTCGTCGGCACTTCTGCCCGCCTGGCGTTCGAGCGAACGGCTCACCATATCCTTTGATCCCAAGCCGACCGCCAGCGCCAAAGCCAAAACGATGCCGCCGAACAGGATGCCGAACGACAGTTCGACGATCCCTCCGCCGATCCCTAAGTGTTCCAGCGCCATGGCTCCGGCCAGCAGCATCACCAGCCACTTGACTCCAAGACTAAGCAGGCGCGCCGACTGCACCTGCATGTTGACTGCGCTAATCAAGACACTGCGCGCAAAGAAGCGCGCCAGAAAAAACCCGACAGTCACAATCAAGATAGCGGCGAGGACGTGGGGAAGGTAATTCAGGAGGCGCAACACCAACTCTTGAGTCACTGAGGCATCGAACGCGCTCATTCCGATCAGGATGCCGATCAGAATGATCAACCAGTAAGTCAGACCGGCCATGAACAAACTGGGGCTGTGGGCCGGCGACCATTCCGCCAGCTCGGTGAAGCCCCAATGCCTCACGCGCTGGTCGAAGTCGATGCCACGCAAAAAGCTGCGAATCATGCGACGCGCGATGAACGCCATCAGGATGGAAACAGCGAAGACTAAGATAAACGCTAACAGGCCCGGCAAGAAATCGGCCACACCCTTCGCAATCCGCGCGGATGCCTGACTGAAGATGCCACCTACCTGATTAGACATAGAACCTCCTGTGCTGGACGGCACGGCGCTAGGGACTGAAACGATCCGGCCACCTCCAGCGCGAAATCAAATATCGCTTCTGCATCTCAAATTGTCTCGAAAGCCGCTCCAGGCGCTGCTCCACTGCTTCGGCGTCTGAGTCTTGTAACTCCTTAATGATCGACGCGACCCACCCCCAATACAGCGGCGTCAGCGCTTTTAAGAGATGGTCGCGGCCAATCACGCGGAGGTGATAACCGAGGGCGAAGTCATATACGGTTCGTGCCCAAACATCATCGTGAAAACAGAAATCCGTATCTGAGAGCCGCAGCATTCTACGCAGATCGAGCAAGGTTGCGGGAGGAAGAATCAGATTCCAAACTCCGGCGAGGTCCTGACAACCTAAGCGAAACGAATCGATCATCCGTTTCACATTGATCTCCGTGTTCCCAGCGTCAACTTCAGGCGGAGGTCCGAACGAGGGCACATCCTCGGATCCGCGTACCCTCTGCCAGAAGGAGGCGGTTCGGTCCAATGGATCAAACACGATGGTGAGCACCTGTCGCAGCGTGTCACTCAGATCGGGCGAGACTTCACGCGGATGCACCACACGCGGTCCCAAGAAACTTTGACCAATCCGAAAGCCGTTACAGATTACGGGAATCGTGTTCCACGGATCGACAAAAGAAGGTTCATTGCCGTTCGAGTTGCTCTCCTGGCCGGCAAAGAAATCCACGAGCCTGGCGGAGAAGGACAGATCGGCGCCAGCTGGCTGGCGCAGCCGTTTGCCGTATAACGCGCGCAGAAAAGGAGAGACGATTCCGCTGTTGATCATGCCGTCGAATTTGTGTCGGCGGTAGCACGGCACAACCATGTCGACGCCATCATCAAGCACCGGGGAAACCAAGCGGTCAATCCAGTCTTCCGTAATGCTGTCGAGATCGGCATCAACCACTGCGCAGACGCGCGCTCCCAGTTGTTTGGCCAGCAAAAAGAGGGCGCCCGCCGCTTCCTGCCGCCCCGGGACTCCTACCAGAGGAGCGGAAAGGCGGCGCACCGGGTACACCGGATATCGAATCTGAACGAGCGGCACTTTCTCGCCAATCACTTCGTGGAGGTGTTCCGGCGTTCCATCTTTCGAGGCGCCATCAGCGTTCACAATGACTGCCCGTTGCGGCGCCAGGTGATTCGCCAGCGCCTTAAGGCTCGTTTCCACTACGCGGCCCACGGTTTCGCGGTTGTTGAACGTGGGGATACCGAGGACGACATCAGCCGCGCCAATCCGGCCCAACTGCTCCCGGGTTTCTTCGGAGAGAGCCTCCAATTCCGCCACTCCTTACGGGCCGTGGGCCCGCAGCCGCTTCATTCGCATGATCTCATGCCGAACGTGAGTCTGACCGCGGAAACGCCACTGGAAATGTCATTCGGATAACATATTGGCTTGATGACTCCCGAACCGGCATTCGAATCGCTGCGACAGGACGCCATTGAAGTGCTGCGGCACTGCAGCCACCCGATGGGCCTTGAGGGATCGGGGCGATCGAACGGCTACCACCAGATCTGGGCGCGCGACAGCATGATTACTCTGCTGGGCGCTTCAGGGGTGGATGATTCGACGATTCAAGCGGCGCTGCTGGCCAGTTTAACCACCCTGCAGGGCCACCAATCGGCCGCCGGAGCGATTCCGAATCACGTGGATGTCGCCACGGGCGAGCCTAACTTCCGAGCTTATGCCGACGGGGGCCTCTGGTATGTGATTGGGAGCACCATTCTGCAGCCGGATTTTCAGGCCATCGAGCGAGTTCTCGCGTGGTACCAATGCCAGGACGTCGATGCTACCGGATTGATCAGCATCCAGGAAGCATCGGACTGGGAAGATCTATTCTGTACGCGCGGCAAGGGACTGTACGTAAATTGCCTGTATGTGATTGCACTGCGCAAAGCCACTGAAATCGCGGATAGGGCGGGAGCGGCCCGGGAAGCCGCGGTCTATCGCCAACGCGCGGATGCCGCGCAATCGGCTGTCAATCGGATCCTGTGGTATCCGGGCGATGGGCAAATGCTACGCCATATCGAACACAGTTTCAGCACCCCAGGCGCGCACGACTCGCTCGCGAGGAAGCGCTGGATTCCGCAGAAGCGCATGCTGGTGGAGGACCGTTATTATCTTCCGTACGTCAGTTTCCGGGAAGCTGGCGAGTGGTTCGACAGCCTGGGCAATTTACTGGCAGTTCTTTCCGGCGTGGCCGATGCGGAGCAGAGCGCGTTGATTCTTGACTTCATCGATCGCTACGGACTGGCGCTCCATCCGATAAAAGCGATCTTTCCTCCGGTGGAACCAGGCACGCCGGATTGGCGCGATTACTACGGAACGTTGAATCGTCCCCATCAATATCACAATGGCGGCATCTGGCCGTTTATCGGCGGATTTTATGTCGCAGCGCTGGTGAAGGCTGGCCGCTACGATACCGCGCAGACGGCTCTGGTGCGGCTGGCGGAGTTGAACCGGAGCAGCAACTTTTGCGAGTGTTTCCATGGTGAAACTGCGGAACCGACGGGCTTCTTCGAGCAAGCCTGGTCGGCGGGCATGTACCTCTACGCTGCGCA
>Ga0335077_10004641_pt1 | contig 16761 bp, 12 predicted proteins | sample Lox_Sample_31_FD_207151 | JGI IMG/M metagenome (GOLD analysis project Ga0335077, IMG submission 207151) | Soil microbial communities from Loxahatchee National Wildlife Refuge, Florida, United States - Lox_Sample_3.1 | ecosystem: Environmental > Terrestrial > Soil > Wetlands | place: USA...
CGGCTTGGATTTCGTGGACGGGGACGGTGCGGGTCCAGGTGACGGGGTTGAGGTTGGCGCCGGGGACCGGGGTGCAGTTGGCTGGAGGCGGGCTGAAGACGACCTCGGGGACCCAGCAGGTCCGCCAGTTCAGCGTGGCCGTGATCGTCCAGTTGCCGGGCTGGTGGAAGGTGAGCCCGCAGTCGGCCTGGCCGTTGGCACCGGTGCTGGCTACCTGCCTGGGATGCAGCGTCATCTCCTGGGAGCCCAGGTAACCGCAGCCGCTGAGGTATCGCGTGGCGGTGCTGTCGTTGGTGCTGAGCTGCAGCGGCTCGGCGATCACCCAGACGGTGGCGGCCGCGCCCAGGACGGCGGCGTAGTCGGTCACGTAAGGCGCACCGCCCGGCCCGATCTCGTAGGGACGGTTGAACGTCACCCGGACGAACGTGGGCAGGTTGGAGTAGGTGGGCCCATGGGCCGGGCTGAGGATCATCTGGCCCGCGCCCGGGATCTTGAGCGTGGAGGTGGCCAGCTGGGCCAGGGACACCGGGGCCAGGGTGCCGCCGGGCAGCGGCTCGCCCGGCACCACGAAGAACCAGCGGGGCTCGGACTTGCACACCGCGGGCTGGCCCGGCTGGTCCGGGCGGAAGTACCACTCACCGGGTTCTGCGGAGTGCGTGGCGAGCATCTGTTCGGCCTGGGCGTAGGCGGCGTACTGGCCGTTGGGGGCACTGCGCGCGGGCGCCTTGTCCTGGTAGTACGTGACCAGGTACTGGCTGCCGGCCTGCGCGTTGCCCACCGGATTCCAGGTGCACGGCGGCGGCGTGACCGGGATGGGGACGCTGCCGGGTGAGTGCGAGCCGCCGAAGTGGGCGTGGCTGTAGAGCCACAGGTAGCAGCTGCTGCCGGGCGGGCAGGTCACCGGCGGCGGCCCGAACCCCGCGCGGGCCGGGCTCGCGGCCAGGACGGGCAGCACGATCGCCAGCCCGGCGACGAGGAGCCGGGCCTTCCAGCCGGTGCGTCTCACGGCTTGCACTCCTTAGCCTGCGGGTAGTAGACGGGCGCGTAGTTGCCGACGACCTGCCACTGGCCGTCCGCCACCGGCGCCAGCTCGTCGGTGAACCGGTAATAGCTGCGGTCCGAGGCCGATTGGCCGGGCAGCACCTGCCCGGTCTTGAGGTCGGTGTTGAGGGCGCGGGAATCGTCGACACAGCCGGACACGTCCACGTCGGCCCGGATCTTCGGGTCGTGGGTCACCGACATGTCGAAGAACCGGATCGTGCCCTTGAAGGATTCGGTGGTCACGCTCCGCGCGGCCAGCGCGCCGCGCAGGGCCTGGGCCATGGCCGTGCTGACGTAGGACGCCCAGTCGCCGGATTGCCCCCCGGTGTACTCCGCGTACAGGTAGGCCAGCTCGAAGTCCTTGTCCACGTTGACCGGCCGGACCAGGCTGGTCTTCCTGGGCACCCAGCCGGTCATCACGACGTGCGTGTTACTCCCGAACGGCGGCATGGCCACCCCGGGCGGCCCGGACGGCTGGGGCGCGGCGGGCGCGGCGGCGGTGGCGGTGGAAGCCTGGCCGCCGGGGGTGAAGGCCGGCGGCTTGGACGAACCGCAGGCGGCCAGGGCCCCGATCAGGAGCAGAGCCAGGCCCAGCTCGACCGCCATGGTCACGGTCGCGGCCAGCGGCGCCGGCCTGGCCCGGAACCGGCGTCTCATGCCGCCGACGTTCGCCAGGACGGGAGGAGCTCGTCGATGAGCGCCTCGGTTTCCGGGGCCATCCGCGGCATCACCTCGTCCAGCGCGACCCGCGCGGACAGTTCGCCCACCACCGCTCGCAGCACGTGGTCCTGGCCGGTCGCGTGCGCGCCGGTGAGCAGGTCACGCCAGAGGATCTCATCGTTGAAGGCGAGCCGCAGGCCGGACCGCGCCGCCGCCATGGCCGCCTCGAGCTTCTCTGCCGCCAGCCGCAGCGCGGACAGCCGGTGCGCCGCGTCGGCGACCGCGGCCGTCACCTCGTACTCGATGTCATCGGTGGCCAGCCAGGCGTACCGGGATGTGTCGCGCCCGTCCAGGAACTGCCCGCGGACCAGGGCTAGGGCCCGTTCCAGGTGATCCGCTTCCGCGATCGGGTCGGAGGCTACCGCCGCCTGGCTGGCCTGTCTGAACAGCGCCCGGAAGACCTGCCAGTCGACCCGCGCGCCCGGACCGAGCCGGAGCCGGCCGGACTCGTCGGTGACCAGGTTGGGCTGGCCCGCGGAGTCGGTGCCGAGCCAGGCGTGGACCCGGGACAGGGCCGCGTCGCGCACCTCCGGCGACACCCCGCGCGGCCAGAGCGCGCCGGTCAGCACGCTGCGGTGCACGCCGTCGGGGTGCGCGGCGAGATACACCACCAGTTCGGTGGCCATGGCCAGCCGGTCTGACTCGAGCGGCCCGGGGGCCTGGACGCAGGCCTGGCCGAGCAGCCCGATCTCCACCGGCATGGACGACCCCGGGACCAGCTGCCCGGCGGGCGCGGCGCCCGGCGCCAGCGCCGCCAGCGGCACGTCGGCCCCGGCGGCGGTGCCGCGGAACAGTTTGACCATGGCGGTGTACTGCTCCGGCGGCAGCAGCTGCGCCTCCAGATCGAAGCCGAGCACGCCAGCCTTCAGCCGGCCCTGCTCGGACAGGTCCCAGGTCCAGGTGGCACCGCGTACGTCGCCCGCGATCACGTACCCGGCGGCCATCCGGTACCGGCTCCGGGCCAGCGCGAGCAGCCTCTCGGCCTGGACCTGTGTGGGCGGCACGCCCATGATCAGGTAATGCGGCGCCCACAGCCCGGCGTCGCCAGTCTGTGACCGGCCCGTCAGCACCGAGTCGAAGCCCGCTGCTTCCATGGCCTGCTTGACCTCGGCGGCGCGCCTCTCCAGGTCGGGCAGGGCCTCATCGAGGGTCCGCACGACGCACACCCGTTCGGGTGAAAGATCGCTCAGGCCTTCGCCGAAGCCGACCAGGGTCACCTTCATCTGGTCTGACCACCGGTTGGTGACCAGCTCGACGGCCAGCGCGGACAGCGCCGCCTGCACCACCGGCCGCGGCCCGCGCAGGGCGATCAAGCCGTGCGCGGCCTCCAAGTCGACCATGATGCGTCCGGTCTCGTTGGTGCCGAGCGAGACCAGGCCGGGGTAAGGCGCGAGCGCGCGGTCGGCCACCTCGAGACCGGCGATGGCCGCGAACGGCAGCCGCCACACCTGGCCATCGTCGGCGGCCTGCCACGGCCGGGGCGCGCCGGAGTCGGGCGGAGCGATCCACAGGTCCAGGTTCTGCAGGCCCAGGTGGGCCGCGAACACGGTGGGCGGGGTCTTCCCGGTCGCCGCGAGCTGGGCGGACAGGTAGCGCAGGCCGGTGTCCAGCATGCGCACGGCCGGGTCGTCCGCGCCGAGCCGCAGCGCCTTCTCGGCCTGGGCCGCGTCGCCTTCGGGAGCCGCGATGCGCCGCCCGAACGTCCGCCGCCACAGCTGCTCCCGGCGCCGCCGACCCAGCGCGACCAGCACCCCGGCGGCCAGCAGGGAGGCCGAGGAAAGCTCATAGGGCCAGGCCGGGGCCTGCTGGCCCGGCGCGGCGGGTGCGGCGAAGATCCCGTTGGCCGGAACGGAGCTGCCGGGGGCCTGCACCACGGGTAGCTCGACATCCGGCCCGGAAGCCCAGTCGCCGGATCCCCTCCCGCCAGGCGCCGCGTGGTGGCTCGTCATGCCCATCTCGTCGGCCAGCTTGGGCGTGAGCGCCTGGATGCCGCGGCCGTTCGCGTCCTTGGGCATGAGCAGGATCCAGCCCGGCCTGATCAGGCTGGCGATGGTGAGCTTGGACCCGTCCGGCTGGACCCGGCCGGAGTTGAGCTCGTAGACCTCCCGGTAGCGGCGGCCGTCGCCCAGATGGTTCTGCGCGATCTCCCACAGCGACTCGTGGAACCGGCCCACCGGGGGCTTGACGATGTAGACCTTGTCAGAGTTGGGCGCGGCCTGCGCCGGCACCGGCTGGACGGTCAGGTCGGCCGCGGTGCCCTGGCCGCCGGGGCTAGCCTGGGCGGACACCGAGTGCGCCGGGCGGGCCAGGCCGGAGCTGACCGCCGGCGAGAGCGCGGCGGCCGCGCTGAACAGCAGCAGCGCCGCGGCGACCAGCCGGTGCACGGCGGACTGTGTAGGACCGGCCAGCGGGACCCGGCGGGTTTGGGCGTGGCTGATGGCCGCTGTGATCTCGACCAGCACGCACCAGACCAGCTGGATCCACGCCAGCCAGACGACCACCGACGAGATGCGCAGGATCGAGGCGATGTCGAGCTGGCTGGTGAACGCGGACAGCTTCGGCGCGGAGTGCGGCAGCGGCAGGCCGAGCACGGTGACCAGGGCGATCGGCACACCGATGGTCAGCGCGACCAGGGCCGCCACGGCGGCCACGCCGGCCAGCACGTCACCCGCGGTCCGGGGCCTGATCGTGACCGGCGGCCGCAGGCCGGGAATCGGCGGCGCCATCAGCAGGCCGTCCGTGCGTCAGCCGAGCCGCAGGCCAGGTAGGCCGTCTCGGACGCGGTCACGTCGATCGTCCGGAACGGCGCGACCGGGATGACCGGATTCATCGAGACATGGACCTTGACCGTTACATCCGGGTTGCCCTGAACGCCGGTACCCACGGCGCACTTCAACATCGACGCCGTCACGCCGACCCCCTTGCTGTAGGTGGAAATGAGACCGGTGGCCGGGCCGCCGGCGAGGCACGCACCGGCGGCCACCGCCACCTGCCCGTTCCTGAGCGCGGCCGGGTTGATGTCGTCGGCCGCCGCGCGGGCGGCCTGCTCGGCGATGTCCGCGGCCCGCGATTTGGCCACGATCACCTGGCCGCCGTCCACGACCAGGATCAGCAGCGACAGGGTGACGAACGCGAAGATCACCACCCAGAGCGAGACCGAGCCGCGCTCGGTTTCCCGGTGAACCGGGCTTACGCGCCGGACCAGCCACTGCCGCCCGCCCATCACGTCCCCCGATCCTCAAAAGGATCCAGAGGCGCGGCCGCGGTATCGCCGAAGGTCTGCCGGACCGGGAAGCCGACCGCGTGGAAGGCTTCCAGGCTGCCCAGGCAGGTCACCGTGACCTCGATGTCCTGGGCGGCGGGGAAGCCGGCCGGACCGACCTCGCCACCGCCGGAGAACAGCTGGACCTTCACGGCCGGGCCACCACCGCATACGCCGCCCAGGTCGGCCTGGGCGGCATTTTGCGCCCTGGCCTGGGCCTCGCTGAAGTCGCGGGCCAGGGAGGCCGCGCGCACGGCGTCGCGGGCGGCCGAGCCGACGTCGCCGGTCAGGTTGAGCCACTGGCCGCCCGCGCTGACCAGCAGCAGGAGCAGGACGATGGCGGGCACGGCCACGACGAACTCCACGGCCATCGAGCCGCGGTCGCGCCGGAGCCAGCCCTTGAGGTACCTCATCCGCCGCAGTCCGTTCCCTGACTGGCCTCGGTGCGGAAGCACTCGATCGGCCCGCTGACGCTCTCGGTTACCGTCAGCGGCCAGACACCGGTCAGCTTCCCGGTCACGGTGACCCTGACCGTGCCGGGGCCGTCCGGGACGGCCCGCGCCGTCAGGCCGCTGATGAGGCTGGTGTCCAGGCCCTGGTAGTAGCTGACGGCCGCGCGCTGGGCCAGGCCGGGCCATCCGGCCTGGTTCGTCGCCGCGTTCTCCCGGGCGACCAGGTCGCCCTCTTGCGCGGCGGCCAGCGCAGCGTGCCGCGCGTCGAACCACAGCGCGAACTGCACGATGAGCAGGCTGGCGACGATCAGCGCGGGCGCCAGGATGGCGAGCTCCACCGCGCTCGCGCCGCGGTCGCGGCCGAGCGAGCGAGCTACCTCCAGCCGCCGGCCGAACCAGCCCAGTCTCACCTTCGCGTCACCCTCGCCTGCTGTCGTTTCTCCTGGTTGCCTTGGTGACTCCTAGTTGCCGCCGTTGGCCGGATTCGGCACGGTGGTATTGGTGATGTTCGTGCTCTGCTGGTCGGCGAACTTGACGATGACAATCAGGATGGCCACAGCCAGGCCGACCAGCACCGCGGTGATCACCGCGAGCTCCACCGCGGAGGCGCCGCGGTCCCTGGAGGCCACGGCCGCGCGCAGGCGGGCCATGTGCCAGCCAGTGAGGGCCTGCACGTAGCGGGCCAGTTCCGTCCCTGGCGGCTTGATCATGTTCATCGGACTCCTCTTCGTCACGCTTCGTCTCGCCTGTTCCTGTCGCCCGTCCCTGTCATGCCTGGAGCAACATGTGGACGGCCGGGTACATGAGAAAGACCAGGAACGCGGCGGCCAGCAGCATCTGGGCCAGTAGCATCGACTGGGACCTCTCGCCCGCTTGCCCCTCGAGGTCGGCGAGCTCGCGGCGGCGGAGGCTGACCGCGCGGGCGGTCAGCGATTCCCTGACCTTGGCGCCGTCCTCTGCCACCAGGCTGAGCGCGGCGGACAAGTCCTTCAGCTCGCTCACCTGCACTTCCTCACCGAGCACACCCAGCGCCTGCCACGGGGTCTGCCCGGTGATCCGCGCATTGGCCAGCGCGTCCCGGATCCGCCAGAAGGCCCAGCCCTCGCCGATCTCGCTGGCGGCCATCAGCGCCTCGGGCACGCCCCGCCCGCCGGCCAGGTTCATCGCGACCAGGTCGAGGAAGGCCCCGATGGCGTGCCGGAAATCCCGCTGGCGCTTTTCCACCTGCTGCCTGAGCTCCAGGTCGGGCAGGAAAAAGAAGATCACGGCGAAGATCAGGCCGGCCCAGACCGGGATGATGACCGACAGGTGCACCCCGGCCAGCGCGAGGATGCCCAGGAGGACGGGCGGGAAGATCAGCCCGAACAGCCCGAGCAGGACCTTGGTCGCGAGGAAGTTCTCGAAGGACCTGCCGACCAGGTTGAGGTTGGACTGCAGCGACCGGAACTCCCAGCCCTGCTCGGCGCAGAACCGGGCTAGGGCCGCGCCCAGCCGCTTGCTGGACGCGCTCTCGGCCGAGTCGCCGGGGTAGCGCGCCGACCGCAGCGAGGGCGACCGGTCCGCGTCGAAGGCAGCGATCCGGCGGGCCAGCCCGACCCGGCGCGGGATCAGCGCGAAGATCAGTACGAACAGGGCCAGGCCGGTGCAGGCGCCGATGATGACCGCGGGGATCATGCCGCACCTCCGCGCCAGGCGGCTACGGTCTCGGGTTCGGCCGCGGGGGTGGCCGGCGTCACCGGGGCGGCCGTGCCGAGCAGCCGCTGCGGCATATCGAAGGTGGCCAGCCTGCGCAGCCACCAGATGCCCAGGCCGTAGATGGCCACGATGATGGCCAGCACGAACTGGCCGAACACGCTGTCGTAGGGCTGCAGGAAGGAGCGGTCGAGCACGGCCAGGAACAGCGCCATCAGGACCGAGACGGCGATGACGATCTGCACGCTGCGCCGGGTGGAGCGGCGGCTCGCGTTGACCTTGCGGCGCATGTCCATTTCCTCGCGCACCGAGACGGCCAGCGCGCCGAGCAGGTCGCGCAGGCCGGGACCGCGTAGCCGGGAGTTGATGATCAGCGCCGCGATGATCATGTCCGCGCTGGAGTCGTCGAGGTCCTCGGCGAACCGGCGCAGCGCCAGGTGCATGGGCATCCGGGTGTGCAACCGGTCGACGAGGCGCATGAGCGGCTCGCGGATGGAGGCGTCGGCCACCCGGATCGAGGCCGGGATGGCCTGCTCGAGCCCGACCGCGCCGGCGATGGTGTCGCGCAGCGACTCGGTCCACGTGGCCAGGCCCTCCAGCCGGGCCATGGCCCGGCGCTCGGACGCGGCCCCGCTCAGCGAGCGCCAGCTGTAGGCCAGCAGTGCCATGCCGATCGCGGCCACGACCCAGCGGGTGATCAGCAGGACCAGGATTCCGACGATAAGCGCGATGCTGCCGCGCAAGCTGAAGGCGTCCCTGACCGCGCGGGTCAGCCGGTCCGCACCTGAGTTCCGTGCCCGGGGCGGCAGCCCGCGGATGGCCACGATGAGCAGGAACATGCCAACGCCGGCCAAAGCGCCGGCGCCGACGGCCAGGATCGGGAGCGCCGGGGAGATCATCGCCAGCCTCCCCTCGATGGGTCGTAGCCGACGGCGGCTAGTTCGCCGACGCAGGAGGCCGGCGCGTGCGGCACGGCCTGGCCGTCTCGGCCCGGGGCGAACACCTCGCTGGACAGCACCCGGCCGTCCACGCCGGTCACTTCCCGGACGCTGCTGACGAACCGGCGCAGCCGACCACCCTGGGTGAACTCGTTCCGCTTCTCGGTGAACACCACGAAGTCGATCGCTCCCGCGATCAGCATGTGCGTGGCGTCGACCGGCAGCCGCTCGGAGGACTGGATCGCGTAGGTGGAAATGCGGTTGAACACCTCCAGCGAGGAGTTCGAATGGATCGTGGACAGCGAGCCGTCGTTGCCCTGGGTCATCGCGTTCAGCATGGTGACGATCTCGTCGCCGAGGACCTCGCCGACAATGACCCGGCTGGGGTTCATCCGCAATGACCGGCGGACCAAGTCGGCCATTGAGATCGCGCCCTGGCCCTCACTGTTCGGCAGCCGTTCCTCGAACGCCACGACGTTCGGGTGCAGCTCGGGAAAGTGGTCCAAGCCGAGCTCGAGCGCACGTTCCACGGTGATCAGCCGCTCTTCGGCCGGTATCTGGTTCGCCAGCGCGCGCAGCAGGGTGGTCTTCCCGGCGTTGGTGGCCCCGGCGATCATGATGTTCTTCCGTGCCGCTACCGCGGCGGCCAGGAACGAGCCCAGGTCCGGGCTGAGTGTGCCGTTGCCTACCAGGTCGGCGAGGAAGACCTTGCCCATACGGGCGCGCCGGATGGAGATGGCCGGCCGCAGCGTCACGTCCATCACCGCGGACAGCCGGGACCCGTCGGGCAGCCGCAGGTCCAGCTGGGGGTGGGCGGTATCGAAGGGCCGGCTGGACAGGCCGGAGTAGGCGGCCAGCACCTGGATCAGCTCGACCAGTTCCTCGTCGCTGTCGGCGATCGGCTCACTCAGGATCTCGCTGCCGTCCGCGTACCCGATGAAGACCCGGTCGCAGCCGTTGATATCGATGTTCTCGATGCTGGAGTCTTCGAGCAGCGGCTGCAGCCGGCCCACGCCGAACAGCGCCGCGTGGATCGCCTCGGCGAGATCCTCTTCCTCCTGCGCGTTCAGCGGCGGGCGGCCAGCCAGAATCTCGCTCCGGGCATGTTCCTCGAGCACCTGGGAGATGATGGCCCGGGCGAACTGGCGCTCATCCTCGCCGGTCATCGGGGGCATTCCGGCTGCGGCGTCGAGGCGACGCTGTTCGGCCAGCCGGTCGCCGACGTCGCCGCGAAGGCGCTTAACCAGGCCGTGGTCCATGTCGCGTTACCCCCCGCCGGACCGGCTCGAGCCCATCGGCCCTGTCGGCGGCCGCGAAGGCAGGTCCCACCCGGACTCGTCCGGCCGGCGCTGGTCGCGGCGGGAGGATATATCGGACCTGTCGGCGACCGCGGGGGTCGCAGGCGTTCCGGATGTCCCTGGGGTCTCGGAGATTTCGGGGTCCTGGGGGATTTCGGTGATCCGGGTCTCGGGACCGGAGCCGGGGGGCGGGCGGCTGGTGTCCGCGGAGCTGGCGCCGGATGGGATGCCTGCACCGGACGCGGCGTCGGCGCCGGACGCGGTGAGCGGGCTCATCGGGGTCCATGTGTAGCCGGAGCCGGCCGGGCGCGCTGGATCGTGCGCGGGCCAGACCCCGGACCACGGGTCGCTGAATGCGGCCGGGGTAGCGGTGGCCGGGGTGCTGGGAATCGGGGTACTTGAGTCCGGCGTGGTGGGGTTGTGGGTGCCGAGGCTGGGCGTGGCGGGTGCCGGGCTCGCGGGAATCGGGCCCGCGGAGGTCGGCCGACCACCCGGACCCTGATCGGAGTGGTGTCGGCCAGTGCGGGCGCCGAGGACGCGGCTGAACGCGATCCGAGGAGCCGATGCGGACGCAGTGCCCGGAGAAGAGGCGGCCGGGGAACGGCTGACTGCAGACAGGGCCGCCGGAGCGGCGGGTGAGGAGGCCACGGACGCGGGGCGGAAAGAGGGCGGAGCCTCGGGCCGCGAAGCGGCGGACGGTGCGCCGACGGGGGACAGGAAGGACGGCGGGACCGCAGGCTGCGGGCCGGTGCCGGTAGCGGTGGCGGGCGACCTGGACGCGCTGCCGACCGGCGGCAGGCCCTCGGTGAGTTGCCGGGCTACGCTACGGGCCGTCTTGATTAGTGCGGTACGGTCCAGATTACCGCCCCACTCACCGCTCAGCAGGTCGGCGCCCTTGGTGTCGTGAGCGATGCCGCCGAGCACGGTGGCCGGGGCGCTGGCCTGGCTAAGGACGTGCTGCACCTCGCCGAGCGAGGCCTGGAACTTCTTGTGGTCAGCCACGGCTACCACGCCGACCCCGAAGCCGCGTCGGCCGCGGCTCTGCGCGGCCGCGGCGAAGGCGATGGCCCGGTCCCGGAGCCTGATCACGTCGGCCACGTGCACCCGGGTTACCAGGACGACCGTGGTCGCCTCGGCAAGCAGGTCGTAGAGTGGGCCGTCAGCGCCGAGCCGGCCGCAGTCGGCGATCACGTCCGCCTGTGACAGCGAGGCCAGAACCTTGCCGATCGGTCCCCACAGCAGGCTCAAGCCCGCGCCCTGCTCGGCGTTTGTCACCCCGGCCAGCACATCCAGTCCGCCGTGCAGCTTCTGCGTGTGCTCCCAGAACTGCTGCGGCTGCATGCCGCGGCGGGCCGCCACGGCCAGGCTGAGCACCCCGCGGCGCGGGTCAAGATAGCCGCCGCCGGCCGCGGGGAACCGGTACACGAGATCGCCGCCAGCCGGATCGCATTCGGCCAGCAGGACCGGTCGGGGCCACACAGCGGCGAGCGCCAGTGCCGCCGTCGTGACACCTGGCGCTCCCTTGTCGGACGCGATCGCGATCAGCGCCATGCTCAGCCCGACCCGGTGTTGGGCACTAGTGTGATCGCGACGTCACCCGCTGACGCGTAGCAGGCCAGGGTGCCCGCGTCCGCCTCGGGCACTGCGAGGGTTACTGCGGCGGTGCTGCCGCTGGCCGACGCGCTGCCGGACACGCTGGCGATGGTTCCGGTGGTGATGGGCACGCTGGACACGGCGCCGTTCGCGTTTCCGTTGCCGTTACCCGCGTTCCCGCCGGTGGCGCAACCGCTGCCGCTACCAACCGGGAACGCCTCGACGGTGTCGCCGATCAACAGGTTGCCGGGGACTTGGCCCTCCTTGAGCGACAGCCCCACCTCGACCTTGCCCGCGGCCAGGTTGTTCGCGGACGACGTCATGGCCTGCGTGAGCAGGGTATTAGCCGGTATCTCGGTCGCGGCGTACACGCCGGCGACCTTGCCGGCGTACTGCCACGCCACGTAGTTCAGTCCTGAATCGGAGGCGATCTCGACCTCGCGCAGCGCGGACGCCGGGATCTGCTGGCCCTGGCCGATCTCCTGCACGACTTCCACGGCCCCCACCCGATGCCCGGCGTTGATGACCAGGTAACCGGCGGCGATCGCGCCTAGGGCCACTAGCAGCACGGCCAGCGCGGCCAGGGCCGGCTTACGCTCACGCGGCGCGCTGGGCATCCGCCGCCCGCCCGGTGCGGTCGGCTCGGCCCATGACGCCTGCTGGTCGGTTACCGCACCGCGCGGCAGCGTGCCTCGGTCGCTCACCATAAGCTCGCGGGTCTCCCCTGGGTGTGCCGCACGCGCTACGTCTGCGAACGCGCACTTATGTCGCTGCTATGTCGCCACATCCCCCAGCGGCCGAAGATATCGTGATGCGCCCGCGCCTCGACCCCATATGAGAAATCTGTAACCACAAATGACCCGACTCTCCCGGATAGCGACAATGAGTAGCTGACGAGGCAGGAGTGCGTTTTAACCGCCCACGTTGGCCTGAACCACCCGAATCCCGTTGCTCACGCCCCGGGCGCTTCTAAGCTGTGGCAAAGCGGGCACGCGGCGATCCCGGGCCGACGCCCGGGAAGGGGATAGCATGCGTCTGGCGCTGACGGTGGTGTCGCCGGCCACGCGACGCTGGGCGGATGTAGTGCTCGACGCGGACCCAGCGACGCCGGTCGCGGAGGTGGCGGCCGAGCTGGCCCGGATGGCCTACGGCAGTGCCCGCGCGGCAGCCAGCACGATCCCGCCCGATCCGGCTTCCGGTGCGCAGGTGCTGCGGTTTCCTCCGCCTCGGGCATCGGGATCGGCGGCCTTGGCGAGCCCGTCCGGCTACGCCACTCTGCAGGCCCAGCCGCCGCAGGCGCTGTCAGCGGGCGCCCCCGACATCCCGCTCTTCGTGGACTTCCACCTGGTTTCTCCCCAGCTCACGCTGGCCAGCTCGCCGATCAGGGACGGGTCGGTGGTCAGCCTGGGCGACGCGTCGGGTTGCCTGCAGCCGGAGCCGACCGGGCTGGTCGAGATCCGCCTGACCGGCGGCCCGGCCGCCGGCGGGGTGCACCGGATCAGCCTGGGCCGCGCCGACTTCGGCAGCGGCGAGACGGCCAGCATCAGGGCCGGTGACCAGACGGTCCCCCCGCTCGCACTGCAGTTCGACGTCCAGCCGGACGGCAGCTGCCAGGTCACCCCGTACCCGGACGTTGCCGCCACCTTGGACCTTGAGCCGCTGAGCGGGACCGCGTCGTGGCGGCCCGGCCAGCTGATCGCCGTCGGCAGCACGCTGCTCGGCATCGCCGCCTACGAACCGCCGGACGCGGCCCTGCACCCCTCGCCGGATGGCGGGGGCATCGACTTCAACCGTCCGCCCCGGCTGCTGCCGCCGGCTCGGCGGACCCGTTTCGCGCTGCCGAGCCCGCCGGACCGGCCCGACCGGCGGCCGCTGCCGATCGTGATGGCCGTCGCGCCGATACTGCTCGGCGTGGGCATGTGGTACATGACCAAGGCGGTCTACATGCTGGCCCTGTGCGCGATGAGCCCGGTCATGATAGTCGGCAATTACCTCTCTGACCGCAAGCGCGGCCGGGTGACGAACGCGCGGCGGACCGCGCAGTACGAGGAACACAAGGCCCGCATCGAGCGCGACGCGCAGCAGGCGCTGGAGGCCGAGCGCAGGCAGAAGCGGGACGATTGCCCCGACCCCGGCGCCGTGCTGTCCATCGCCTCCGGCCCGCGCCGCCGCCTGTGGGAGCGCCGCCGCACCGACCCGGATTACCTGCTGCTTCGGGTGGGCACCGCGGACATGCCCTCCGCGGTGGAGCTGAGCGATCCCACCCAGGACGAGCACCGCAGGATTGTCGTGCGGGAGATCCCGGACGCCCCCGTTACCATCCCGCTGCCGCAGCGAGGTGTGGTCGGAGTGGCCGGCCCGGCGGACGCGCCCCGGGCCATCGGCCGCTGGCTCGTCGCCCAGGCCGCGACCCTGCATAGTCCTAATGACCTGCAGATATACATCCTGACCGACGCCAGCGGGCAGCCCGGCTGGGAGTGGGCCCGCTGGCTGCCGCACCTGCGGCCGGCCACGGCCGGGACCGGATCGGGATCGGCCGCGTCGCCACCGCCGAACTGCGTCGCGCTCATCGGCAACGACGCGGAGACGGTGGCCGGGCGGATCGCCGAACTGCTGGCGATCATCTCGGCCCGTCGCGACGCTCTGCGCGAGCGCAACGGCGAGCCGCCGTCGTTCTCCCCCGATGTCATTGTCGTGTTCGACGGGTCGCGCAAGCTCCGGTCGCTGCCCGGCGCCATCCAGATCCTGCGGGAGGGACCCTCGGCCGGGGTGTACGCGATCTGCCTGGATGGCGACGAACGGCTGCTCCCGGCCGAATGCCAGGCGGTCACCGTGGTCGAGCCGGACGGCCTGCGGGTGCAGCAGATGCGCGGGGCCACCTTCGGCGAGGTCCGCCCGGACCACGTGAGTCCCGGGTGGTGCGCGCACCTGGCCCGGCGCATGGCGCCGGTCCGGGATGCCAGCGACGACGAAGAAGTCGCCTCGCTGCCCGATACGAGTCGGCTGCTCGACGTGCTGCACCTGGAGCCGCCGGGACCGGGGCTGATCACTGCGCGCTGGATGACCGGCGGCCAGTCGACGGTGGCGGTGCTGGGCGAGTCCTACGACGGGCCATTCGCCATCGACCTGCGGCGGGACGGCCCGCACGGCCTGGTGGCCGGGACCACGGGGGCGGGCAAGTCCGAACTGCTGCAGACGTTCGTTGCCTCGCTCGCCGTCGTCAACCGCCCGGACGCCATGACGTTCGTGCTGATCGACTACAAGGGCGGCAGCGCGTTCAAGGACTGCGCGCGCCTGCCGCACACCGTCGGGATGGTGAGTGACCTGGACGGGCACCTCACCGAACGTGCGCTGTCTTCCCTGTCCGCCGAGCTCAAGCGCCGCGAGGAGATCCTGCTGCACGCCGGGGCCAAGGATATCGAGGACTACGGTGACGCCCGGCGGGCCGACCCGGCCCTGGCGCCACTGGCCCGGCTGGTCCTGATCATCGACGAGTTCGCGTCCCTGCGCGCCGAACTGCCCGACTTCGTCACCGGCCTGGTAGGCATCGCCCAGCGCGGGCGTTCGCTCGGCGTGTACCTGATCCTGGCCACCCAGCGCCCGGCCGGGGTGGTCAGCGCGGACATCAGGGCCAACACCAACCTGCGAATCGCGCTGCGCGTCACCGACGCCAGCGAATCCGCCGACGTCATCGACGTGCCCGACGCGGCATGGATCTCCAAGGCCACGCCAGGACGGTGCTACGTACGGTCCGGCGCCGCGAGTCCGGTCGGCGTGCAGTCGGCCAGGATCGGCGGCCGCCGGCCCGGCGTCGCCACCGCGACCAGGAATCCGGCCCGGCTCATCCAGGTGACGTGGCGCGACGTCGGTCGGCCGCTGCCGCAGTTCAGGACGGCCGGGACCGACGACGGCAACCCCGTGACCGACCTTTCTGTCCTGGTCGACGCGATCCGGGCCGCGGCCGAGCAGATGAACTGCGCGCGCCAGCCGAGTCCCTGGCTGCCACCGCTGCCGGACCTGGTCACCCTGGACGAGGTGTCGGCCGGGCCGCAGGCTCCGGCCGGCGACGTCGCGCCGATACCGTTCGGTCTCACCGATGTGCCAGCCCGTCAGTCCCGCGAGGCCATGACGCTGGATCTGGCCCACGGCGGGCACGTAGTGGTGGCCGGGGCGGCCCGCACCGGACGGTCCACGCTGCTGCGCACCATCGCCGGGTCGATCGCCGCCCGCGCTTCAGCGGACGACGTGCATATCTACGCCATCGACGCGGGCAGCGGCGCGATGCTGCCGCTGACGGCGCTGCCACATTGCGGCGCGGTCGTCACCCGGGACCAGACCGACCGGATCGAACGGCTACTCGGCAGGCTGCGTGCCGAAATTACCCGCCGTCAGCAACTGCTGGCCAACGACGGGTTCGCCGGCGTGGCCGAGCAGCGTGCCCGGACGGCGGACCCGGCCCGGCGGCTGCCCTGGATGGTGCTGCTGGTCGACTGGTGGGAGGGCTACTTCGCCGGGTTCGAAAAATATGACTACGGGCGGCTGGTCGACGGGCTGCTGCAGCTGATGCGCGAGGGAGCGGCGGTGGGCATGCGCGTCGTCGTGACCACCGACCGGCTGGCCCTGCTCGGCCAGACCGGTACCGTCTTCGCGCGCCGCCTGCTGTTGCGGCTGAACGACCCGAGCGACGCCGGGCAGGCCAACATCCGCGAGCGGTCGCTGCCGACGCACCAGCCCCCGGGGCGGATCATGATGGAGGGCGTGCCTGACCCGCTCGAGGTCCAGGTCGCGCTGCTCGACGGGGACCCGTCCGGGCCGGCCCAAGTTGCGGCGCTGCGTCGGCTGGGCCAGGCGTCGGTCGCCAGGCACGGATCGCCGGCCGGCCTGCTGCGGCCGCTGCGCGTCGACATGCTCCCGGCCCGGATTTCGCGGGCCGAGACGCTGCGGCTGGCCCCGGGCTTCGTCCCGCCCTCGCCGCTGTGGGCGCTGCTCGGGGCGGGCGGAGACGAACTCGTGCCGGTTGGACTCGACGTGCGGGACGAGGGACCCGGACTGACCGTCGCCGGGCCGCCGCGGTCCGGCCGGTCCACCACCCTGCTCACCATGGCCGTCTCCTTGCTCGAGCAGGGCACGCCGGTGCTGGTGCTCACCCCGCGGCGGTCACCACTGCGGTCGCTGGCAGGCCGGCCCGGGGTGCTCGGGGTGCTCGACGGCGGCACGGCGCCGGACGAGATCACCACCGCGGTGGTCGGCCGGGACCGGTTCGTGGTGGCGGTGGACGACGCGGAATTGCTGTTCAACGGGCCGCTCTCCGCGCCGCTGGAGAAGATCCTGGCCAGCGGACGGGACGGAGAGCACGGGCTGATCATCGCGGGCGCCACCGGCGACCTGGTCCGCGCCTACTCCGGCTTCATCAAGGAGACGCTGAAGTCACGCTGCGGCATCCTGGTCGCGGTCGACTCGCCCAACGACGGCGACCTGTTCGGGGTCCGGCTACCGCGCAACGCCGGGCCTGGGCCGCTGGGCCGCGGCCTGCTGGTGCGGCCAGGCACCACCGCGCCGATCCAGATCGCCCTTCCGGACTGAGGTGCGGCGCGGCGGGAGGACAGACATACAAGGGCCGAACGGGCAGCGGGCCGAAGACGGCAAGACGTGGGGCCGGGCGGGGTCCCACGTCTTGGCCAGGCTGGTGCGGCCGGATCAGGCCCCTGCGACCTGCTCGACTCCCTGGACCAGCTTGTTGGTGTCGGTCTGGTACTGCGTGTGCA
>Ga0335077_10004645_pt1 | contig 16756 bp, 16 predicted proteins | sample Lox_Sample_31_FD_207151 | JGI IMG/M metagenome (GOLD analysis project Ga0335077, IMG submission 207151) | Soil microbial communities from Loxahatchee National Wildlife Refuge, Florida, United States - Lox_Sample_3.1 | ecosystem: Environmental > Terrestrial > Soil > Wetlands | place: USA...
GTGATGCATCTGCTGGAAGAAGTGGACAGCGCACTGCATCGCATTGATCACGGTTCGTTCGGCGTCTGCGAGGTATGCCTGGGCACGGTCGAAGACGAGCGGCTGGCGGAGAATCCGCTGGCCAGGGTCTGCCTCGATTGCCTGACGCCAAAGCAGCAGCGTGCGCTGGAGTACGACCTGGAACTGGCGGCGCAGATCCAGAAAGGACTGCTGCCACCGTCGGACCTTACCTTTCCCGGATGGGACATTTCCTACCACTACCAGCCCGCGGGCGTGGTTAGCGGCGACTACTGCGACTTGATTCGCGAGAACGGGCATCTCTACTTCATCATGGCTGATGTGTCCGGGAAAGGTGTTGCCGCGGCGATGCTCGCCTCGAACCTGCGCGCTGTGTTCCACTCGCTGGTTCCCTTGGGCCTTCCGGTTGAGGAGCTTATGGTGCGCGCTAATCGGCTCTTCCGCGAGAGTGCACTGCCGACGCAGTATGCCACGCTGGTGCTGGGCAAGGCTTCGGCGAGCGGCGATCTGGAGCTGGCCAATGCCGGTCACCTGCCGGCGCTGCTGGCGGGCGAGTCGGGCGTGCGCACCTTCGAAAGCATGTGCAAGCCGCTCGGCTACTTCTCCGACGACACTGTAGCCGTTGCCAGGACGCGCATGGCGCCACGCGACACGCTGGTGCTCTACACCGACGGTGTTAGTGAGGCGGAGAACGAAGGCGGCGACGAGTACGGCGTTGACCGGCTGCGCAGCTTCGTCGCCGGACAACGGCTGCGCTGCCCCGCCGAGCTGGTGAATGCCTGCAAGGAGCACGTTGCGGCTTTCCGCGGGACTCGCGAACGGGCCGACGACGAGACCCTGCTGGCACTGCAGTACGGTCCCGCAGGTGGAGGCAACGGCGCGCACGCGTGAACTGAGAAGCGTGTCCCGGCGAATTGACGCTGCCCTTCCCGACGACGGCTTATACTCGCTGAAGTGACGAGAGCCAGCGGGATACTATTCGATGGTCAACTGGGTGTCGCCAACCGCAACACTCTGATTGCGCGCGGGCGACGCCTGGAATACTTCACCCTGGCGTAGAACGGTTTTGAAGCTGCGGTTGCTCTCATCGCCGGGCTGCTCGCCGGCAGCATAGCTTTGGTCGGCTTCGGACTCGACTCGGTTTTTGAGACCGCGTCGGCCGGAATTTTGCTCTGGAGACTTGGCGCCGACGCCGATGTGAGACATCGCGAGTATACCGAGCGGATCGCACGTCGACTGGTCGGAGTTTGCTTTCTGCTGCTGGCCTTGTATGTAACGGTGGCGTCCGTTCACGCGCTTTGGACCAGGGCCCATCCGGAACGCAGTCTGCCAGGCATTTTGATTGCCGCCGCCGCCGTGATGGTCATGCCGCTGTTGGGACGGGCGAAGCGCCAGGTTGCAGCCCAGCTTGGCAGCGGCGCTCTGCGTGCTGATTCCCGGCAAGCTGATTTTTGCGCCTGGCTTTCCGCCATCCTGCTTGCCGGACTGCTGTTGCAGACGCTGTTGGGCTGGTGGTGGGCTGATTCTGCTGCGGCGCTGGTTATGGTTCCTATCATCGCCCGCGAAGGCGCGCAAGGATTGCGCGGTGAAAGATGCGACGAATGCGCCTGATTCCGCCAAGTTTTCCACAGTTAGTCCCACGGCCTTCCGTTTTATCCTGAAGCATGGCCGTTCGACCCAACTCCCTCGATCGGAGGTTCATTCCGCTCTCCATTCGTTTCGATCACGCCCTGCTGTTTGCCGCCCAGGTACATCGCAATCAGGACCGCAAGAAGAGCGGCATCCCTTATCTCTCGCATCTGCTGGGTGTAGCCTCCATCGTGATGGACTACGGGGGTGACGAGGAGATGGCCATTGCCGCATTGCTGCACGATGCGGTGGAAGATCATGGCGGCCTCCCAATGTTGAAAGTGATCGAACAGCTTTTTGGGCCACGCGTGGCCAAGATCGTGGACGGCTGCACCGACTCCTACGCCGAGGACCCGAAGCGGAAGGAGGGATGGGAGACGCGTAAGTTCCGTTACCTGAAACGGGTGCGCAACGAGGATGCTGAAACGCGCTTCGTGTCCGCTGCCGACAAGCTGTATAACGCACGCGCCGTGCTGCGCGATCTGCGCTACAACGGCGATTCGGTCTTCGACCGCTTCTCTGCTCCCAAGGCGAAGATCATCTGGTACTACCGCTCGCTGGTGAACCAGTTTCGCGCCGGAGGAGTGACGCATTTGTTGAAGCCGCTGCTGGACGATCTGGATCGCGTGGTGCTGGAGGTCGAGCACCTGTCAGGCGTCCTGGCCAGCTCACCCGAGCCGCACCGCAGGCTGACAACAAAGCTGAAGAAGCGCTAAGGACGACTCGCTCCACCCCCTCCCCATTGTCTCTGTAAAATCTTGAAAACAAAGGGAAGGCTGTAATGGTTTCCCGCTAAAATATTGCAGTCCAAGGACTTAGATATCAAAATCTTGTATCCAAAGGACTTACAGGAAAAGAGGATTCAGGGGCTCGAGCCGGCCCATGGCCTACGCCGACATACGGATTGTCAAAGAACCCATTCATCTCGCCCTGGGGCGGATGTGCCGCCAACAAAATACCCCAATAGCCTCGGCCAGGACACGAATCCTGGTTGTCGCGGCGGCGGCTGTTCCCAGAGTAGCGCAGCCGCGACCGTTGTCAAGATTACGAAAGTACAGGTATGGTAACTGTACTTTAGTAATGTTTCGGGGACCAGGTAACCTCGCACCGGAATCGTCAGCCAGACGACCGAAAACCGCGGGAAGGGCAAAAGAGGTCGTGCCCGATTGCAGATCTGGTCCATCTGTTACGGGGAGCTACGGGATCACAATGTCCGGGAGCGAAGCTGAGCGCATCACCGAACTGCTGAAGGCAGCCAAAACCATCGCCGTGGTGGGGCTCACTGATACGCCCACGCGACCCAGTTACGGCGTTTCGCACTACATGCAGTCGCAGGGATATCGCATTATCCCGGTGAACCCAAACATCCAGCAATGGGAGGGTGAGAAAGCGTACGCGTCACTGCTCGACGTGCCCGGGAAGATTGACATCGTGAATGTGTTTCGCCGTCCTGATGCCGTGCCTGAAGTCGTCGAGCAGGCGATCCAGATCAAGGCCCCCATGATCTGGATGCAGGAAGGGGTGGTGCATTACGAAGCCGCTGAAAACGCTCGTCAGGCGGGCATCTTCGTTGTGATGGACAAGTGCATCCTGAAGGAGCACGTCAAGAGGCAGTGAACCACAGAGACCGCGATTTCGTACGATGCTGGTTTGCTTCCAGCCAGAAACCAGCCTGCAGGCGCCTCAGCACGAAATCCCACCCAAGCAAAACCGGCTTGGGTGGGCCACCCGGCCGTTGCCTCTACACTTGAGGCTTCTAGGTTGTCTCGGACGCTGTGTAAAGAAAATACTGGTTTGCTTCTATGGGTCGATGACGGCCTTTCTATGGTTTGCCGGCAGGTCCCAGTCAATCCCCTGCTAGCTGCTAGTTATGACTCGGCAGTTGTTTTCTTTGCTCGCCTGATTTCTTCGAGCCGCTTCCTGATGCGCTGCTCTACCCCTTGGTCAGTTGGACGGTAGTACACGCGGTCCTTCAAGCTGTCGGGCAGGCATTGCATATCGGCGACCTTCGATTCCACGTCGTGTGCGTATTGATAGCCCTTGCCATAGCCTAGCGACTTCATCAAGGCCGTTGGAGCGTTTCGCAGATGCAGGGGCACTGGCTGCTGCGCGGTGCGCTCCACGTCTTCCTGCACCGTTCCGTAGGCCGTTAAGAGCGCATTCGACTTGGGCGCGACCGCCAAGTAAATAACGGCCTGCGCCAGCGCGAGGTCGCCTTCGGGAATGCCAAGGAAGTCAAAGGCATCCTTTGCAGCGAGGGTGACGGCCAGCGCCTCGGGATCGGCCAAGCCGATGTCTTCAACAGCCATTCGAACAACGCGACGCGCGACGTATAGCCTGTCCTCGCCGGCTTCGAGCATGCGCGCCAGCCAATAAAGCGCCGCGTCGGGATCGCTGTTGCGCACGCTCTTGTGCAGTGCCGAGATGAGGTTGTAATGCTCTTCACCCGCCTTGTCATACATCAAAACGCGCTTCTGCAGCGCGTCGGTGACCATGGCGTCGGTTATGCGCGGCCGCGCACCCTTCTTCTGCTGCTCGAGCGCCAGCGTCGCTGCCACTTCCAGCACGTTATAGGCGCTGCGCGCATCACCGCTGGAATAGGCAGCAATCTTGCGCAGGACTTCGTCGTCCGCCTCCAGGTGAAGTTCGCCCAAGCCACGTTCAGCGTCGTCTATCGCACGCCGCAACAGGGATACGATCTGCTCCTCCGTCAGCGGATTCAGAACGTACACGCGGCAGCGCGACAGCAGCGCTGAGATGACCTCAAATGACGGGTTCTCGGTGGTCGCCCCGATCAGGCGGATGCTTCCCTTCTCCACGTACGGCAAGAAGGCGTCCTGCTGCGCTTTGTTGAAGCGATGCACCTCGTCCACGAAGACGATGGTGCGCGTGCCGTACTGCCGGGCGCGTTCGGCGTCGGCCATCACCTGCTTGATTTCCTTGATGCCGGCCAGCACGGCGGAGAATTCGATGAAATCCGCGTGAGTCATGCGCGCGATGATTTTGGCGAGCGTGGTCTTGCCCGAGCCCGGCGGGCCCCAGAAGATGAGCGAGCCCGTATCGTCCCGCTCGATCTGCACCCGCAGAGGCTTGCCGGGCGCGAGGATGTGCTCCTGCCCCACGAATTCGTCGAGTGAGCGTGGGCGCATGCGATCGGCCAGCGGACGAGTCTTGTCAACCTTATCGTCGCTTGGAATTTGCTGGAAAAGACTCACTGTGGTGTCCCTTGCTTTCTCTGCCGTGCGGCCTCATACAGCATGATAGATGCAGAAACGCCGGCGTTGAGCGACTCGACGCGCGGTGATTGCGGGATGGCAACGACTTCATCCGCTTGCGATAAAAAATCCTTCGGGACTCCCGCTCCCTCGTTGCCGATCAACAACGCCACCGGTCCGCGCAGATCCACATCCGCGATCGCTTTGCCTTTGTGCGACGATGTAGCCAGCACGCGAACGCCGCGCGACTTGACCTCCTCCAACGCTCTCACGAGATCGAGCTTCAGCGTCGGCACCCTAAACAATGACCCCGCTGACGCTCGCAGTGCTTTCCAGTTCCAGGAACTTACCGTGCGGTCACCCAACAATAGGCCTGTCACTCCAAACGCCTCCGCGGAGCGCGCGATAGTGCCCAGGTTCCCGGGGTCTTGCAGGCCAGCGGTAACCACCACCAGCCCAGGCGAAGGGATAAACACGTCATCCAGCGCGAACAATTTCGGCCGCACCATGGCCGCAATTCCCTGCGGCGTCTCGCTGGGGACGGCGCTGGCGAAGGCATCGTCCGGAAGCAGCAGGGCCTCAGTGTGCGCCGATAGCTGTGGCAGCAGCTTGTGTGCGCGCTCGCGACCTGATTCGTTGATGAAGACCGTACTAAGCCGCAACCCGCTGCGGATGGCCTCTTCGACGAGATGCACGCCTTCGATGGCGACCTCGCCCTGCTGGTTCGGCACCGCCTCCGCAAAGCTCCGCCGCAGCTCCTTTACCCGCGCGTTTTGCCGGCTGCTGACGCGCCGTAGACGACCTTCGATGTCGGCGGAATCGACCATTCTGAGCATACTGAACGCCGTCTATCGTACACCGACCGCACAGCGCTCACCGCGTCCGCGACACACGACGTGATAATCTGCTAAGTTGCCGTTCCCGGGGCGATGTGGTAGGGTTTCGCCCCATCAACTCCTCATCAGTCAGAAGAGGTACGGGTGCGCCCGGAAATCGTCAAGATCGACAGCAAGCAGCCGGAAAGCTCGCTGGTCACCTACATCGCGGAGAAGATTCGCTCCGGCCTGGTGCTCGGCATGCCGACCGATACGTTTTACGGCCTGGCTGCCGATCCCTTCAACCTGCATGCCGTCGATCGAGTTTACGAGATCAAGAACCGGTCGCGCCACAAACCCCTGTCGCTGCTGATCGAGTCGGTGGACCAGGCCGCCGACCTGGCCTGGCCGGTACCAGAAATCTTCTACCTGCTGGCCCGCCGCTTCTGGCCGGGACCGCTCACCATAATCGTAAAGGCCGATCCCAAGTTGCCACTCAAGGTCACGGCGAATACCGGCAACGTGGCACTGCGCGTTCCGGCGTCGGAGATTCCTCTAGCCGTCATTCGCTCTGCCGGCGTGCCTATCACGGCTACGTCCGCCAACCTTTCCGGCGAAGGAGAATGCACCTCCGCGCTGGAGGTACGCGATCAACTTGGTGATTGCCTCTCCATCATCGTGGACGGCGGCCAGTCGCCGCGCGACATGCCATCCACGATCGTCGATCTCACCAGCGAAGACGGAAGCTGGCGTATTCTGCGCCACGGCGCGATCCCTGAAGAACAGCTCGTCGAATTGCTGGGCCGGGAGTAGCCACCACGGCGCAAGATTCCAGCTTGTCACTTAGCGTTTGGATCGTTGTTCTGGCCGTGATAGTTGCGGCTGGGGTTCTGCTGTTCAACACCGCCCAGATCATGCGTGAGGCGGGAGTGGATGAGGCGCACGCCGCCGACGCCATCGTGGTCTTCGGCGCAGCCGAGTACGTCGGCCACCCGTCACCGGTGTACCGTGCTCGGCTCGACCATGCCTACGACCTGTTCGAACGCGGGCTTGCGCCGGTCATCATCACTACTGGCGGTGCAGGCAAGGACCCTCGCTACAGCGAAGGCCAGGTGGGCCGCGACTATCTCGAAACGCGCGGCGTGCCCGATGTCAACCTAATAGCCGAGACCCAGGGCGATAACACCGAAGAGTCCGTACAACGAGTGGCGACGATTCTGCGGGCGAACGATATGCACAGCGCGCTGCTGGTGAGCGACGCATACCACCTGTACCGAGCCAAACAGATGATGGCGCGCGAAGGCGTGCAGGTGTACGTTTCGCCCCGTCCTGGCTCGATCCCCAAGGCTGTCTTTGGACGCTGGATGGCCGCCCTTCGCGAGAGCTTCAGCTACATGCTGTATCGAGCACATGTGCGGTAGGAGCTGACGGCTACTTTACCAGCGCCAGCAGGCGCACGGGCCCGCCGGAGCCGTTTTCCAGCTTGATGGGCGCAACCACAATCGTAGCGCCCGAGGGCGGCGCCTGCGCGAGGTTGGCAACACACTCCAAGTGGTAAACGCTCTCTTTCGCGGTGAACTGATGCACCGGATAGGTGGTCGTAGCGCCGATGTCCACGCTCATGGTGTCAATTCCAAGCCCCACCACCTCGCGCGTCTTCACCAGGAATTTCGCGGCTTCGACCGAGTAGCCGGGATAATGCGGCAACTGATCACTCCCGACGTTCTGAAACTCCTTCTGCGAATTCCAGTGCGCGTCCCAACCGGTGTACGCCATCACCACTGCGCCACTGGGCAGCGGGCCATGCGCGTCCTCCCAATCAGCGACGTCCTGAACGCTGACCTCGTAGTCCGGATTGTTCTTCACCTTGGCGCGCACATCCAGCACCACCAACGGCCGCACCAGCCGCTCCGCCGGAATCTGCTCCACCGTCCACATGCCTTTGGCGAAGTGCGCCGGAGCGTCGAGATGGGTGCCGTAATGCTCCTGCGTGGTGAAGATGCGCGAATAGTACCCGTCGCGGTCAATATTACCCAGCTCGCGCGACTGGAACGGAGACGCCTCCGTACCCTCCCAGTTGGGCGAGCGGTCGTTGAGGTTGTGTGTCAGATCAATGACCGCGCGATAGTCGTTGTGGCTGGACATTTGAGCTTTGCGGTGCGCATACAGGAAGAGCGCCAGCGCCAGACTACAACCTATCGTAAATGTCTTCCAGCGGAGCATGAGGGTCATTACCAGAAGGACGCGGCGTGAGGCGGCCGGTTAGCAGGTACCGCTCTGCTATTTGCGGATCAGCGCAAACCCGAACCACAGCGAGTTCGATCCGTTGTAGTCCACTCCTGATTTCTGCTGCGCCGTAAAGCCCATTCGCTCGGCTTTCACGGAACATCCCTGGCAGGGACTCTCCAGTACGAACTCGTAGCGGCCATCTTTCCTGGAGGTCGCTGTTGCCAGCACCTTGCTACTCGCGTCGGTGAGCGTGACGGTAGCACGGGGCAGTGGCCAGCCTGCGTCGTCAGTCACAACGCCCTGAATCTTGCCCCGAACCGGCAGACCTTCGGGATTGTAGTCGCGCATGATGTATCCCGGGCCGCGTAGAGGTCGCCCGCCGAGTTGTCCGGTGACCTTGTCGTGCTCCAGCGCCAGCACCCCATTCACGAAAACATACTCGAAGCCCACCGATGGCCGGTTGGGGTTGTCGAAGGTTGCGGTGTCGCGCACCTTCTCGGGATCGAAGATGGTGATGTCGGCAAAGTAGTCCGAGCGCAACAGTCCGCGATGGTCAAGCTTCTCGCGCTGTGCCGGGAGCGAGGTGAACTTGCGGATGGCATCCTCCAGCCGCAGGTTGTGCTCCTCGCGCACGAATTTGCCGAGAATGCGAGCAAAGCTGCCGTAGGCGCGAGGGTGCGACTTCGACTCGCTCAGCGGCCCAGTGGTGTTGATGGCGCCGTAATCGGTGCCCACGCTTACCCACGGCTGGCGCATGGCCAGCTTCACGTCGTCCTCGCTCATCTCGAAATACACGGCGCCGGTGTTGTCGCGATCGGCGATGACCAAGTCCATCAGCGCATCCAGCGGGTCCTTGTTGTCCATCTTGCCGATCTGCGCCACCGTCTTGCCCTCGTATTTGCGCAACGCCGGATTCAAGACGGAAATGACCAGCACGCCGGCGGCGCCACCCACGCCCTGCCACATGTTCTCGAATGACGTGCTCGGAGCGGAGAGCTCTTTGCGAATTTGCGCGCGGATAGCTGGGTCCTTCAGACGCTTCACAAATTCGTCCGGACCGCCGGCGTGATATTTCGGAGGGATGACCGCCCCCAGCGAGGTAGCTGCTCCGGTATAGGGATATTGATCGGCGGTCACATCCACGCCGCTGGTCCGCGCCTGCTCGATGGCGGCGACGACCTGCGGCATGCGGCCCCAGTTCTGCTGGCCCGCAACTTTCAAATGGAAAATCTCCACTGGGATCTTGGCCTCGCGCCCGATGCGGAAGGCTTCGTTCAGAGCGTCGATCTCGGCGTCACCTTCGTTGCGAATGTGGGATGCGTAGATTCCACCCTTCTTCGCGGCAACCTTGGCCAGCGCAATCAGCTCGTCGGTTTTGGCGTATGAGCCGGGCGAATAAATGAGGGCACTGGAAACGCCCATCGCCCCGTCACTCATGGCGTCGTCCACCATGATCTCCATTTCCTTGAGCTCTTCAGGAGTCGGCGCCCGGTCCTCGCTGCCGATCACCAGGTGGCGCACCTGTGCGGCGCCGACATAGGTTGCAAGATTGATTCCACTTCCCTGCTTCGTCAGCCGCTGGAAGTATTCGTCCAGCGACTGCCAATCCACGGTGAGGTGGTAGTGCTCCAGGAAGTCAGCATGCTCCTGATTCAGCTTCTCGTTGGTGGGCGCAATAGAGTCGCCCTCACCCGTGATCTCGGTGGTGATGCCTTGCGTCAGCTTGCTGACGGCCTGCTTGTCAATGAGGAGGTTCGTCTCGGACTGGCCGAGCATGTCAATGAAGCCTGGAGCGACGATGAGGCCCGTTGCGTCGATGGTGCGCTTGGCGGTGATGCTGGGGTCAGCTTTGCCGACGAATGCGATGCGATCGCCGATGACGCCCACGTCGGCGTAAATCCAGGGATTTCCGCTGCCATCCACGACACGGCCATTGCGGATAAGCGTGTCGTATCGCTGCGCGGCCAGAGATGCCGTCATGGCGATCAGGAAAGCGATGAGGTGAAGGTGGCGTCGTGACAAGGGCGGCTCCCTGCTGGTACGAGCTACCAAGCTACCACGGAGGATGACCGACGCCTTCAATGACCAATTCTCTCCACGACCATCGCCGCCATCAGCGCCAGGTCAGCGGCGAAAACGGTGCTGACGAAGTTCACCGAATCGTTGCCCATCTTCCCCGAGTTCTCCCACGTCGCTCCCAACCAGCTGTCGAGGAACATTCCCGCTGCGCCGGCGAGCGCCACAATCGGCGTCCGCTGCCATGGCACCAGCCCGGCGAACGAACTGACCCATGCCACGATTGACGCGGCGATACACCCGCTCAGGGTGCCTTCGACGCTAATAGCACCGTTGGTGCCGATTGGCGCGGGACGGAAGTCGGTAATCATGTGCGCGCTGTTGGCCGTCGCCTGCCCTAGCTCGCTGGAAACGGTGTCAGCGGCAGCTTCAGCCAGCGCTGCTATCGCAGCCAACAAAAGAGCGTCGCTGAACTGCGGAAGCCATATCATCGGCAAGGCGCACAAGGCCGCAACACCCAGGTTTGCCAGAATCTGCGACGCGGCGCGGCCGCGCTGGCGCTCCGCTATGCCCAAGCGTTCCTTGCGAGCGCGCCCGATGCCCGTCGTCACTACGGTAAGCAGGAACACGGTCGCCAGCGGAATGAATCCCGCCAGCCCGGCGGCGAGCACCAGAACAAACGCCACCAGCACGCCGGCCAGCGCTCCGCCGTCGGTGACTGCACCCATCAGGCGTGCCAACACGGCAAAACCGAGGGCCACGACCGCGGCGACGGGCAATCCTCTTGCATGGAGGAGACTTGTCACGCGTCTGCCGCCAGTATCGCATGTCGGAGGGCGGCCGTCCGGGCCTGGCCCAGGCGGATCGAACCCCCGTGCGGGGCATCTCACAAATCAAGCAGATCGAACAGATTGCTCATATCAGGTCTTGACAACAGCCAGTGGTCTGGACAATCCTGTGCCGGGGTATTTTGCACAATTTTCTGGGCGAAGGATGAGTTATGGCATCTTCCGTGTGGTCTGGATATCTGACGTTTGGCTTGATCTCTATGCCGGTGCGCCTGTTCTCGGGTGCGCGCGGCAATCACATCTCGTTTCATATGCTGCACCGCGACGATAGCACCCGCATCAAGCAGCAGCTCTGGTGTCCGCACGACGAACGCGTGGTGGAACGCAGCGAGATCGTCAAGGGCTACGAGTATCGCAAGGGTGAGTACGTCATCATCGAGCCCGATGAGATCAAGAAGATTGAACCCAAGACTGCCAAGGCCATGGAGATCCTCGAGTTCGTAAAGGCCGAAGACGTCGATCCCATCTATTTCGAGTCATCGTACTTTCTGGTCCCGGAAGAAGCCGGGCGCAAACCGTACGCCCTGCTGTGCCGCGCGCTGGCAGAGACGGACTACGTCGCCATTGCAAAGCTCACCATGCACAACCGCGAATACACAGTTTTCCTGCGCCCCTACGAGGGCGGGATGATGCTGCACACCATGTACTACGCGGAGGAGGTACGGAAGCTCGAGAACTTCGGGCGTCCTGACGTGGAGCTGAAGGATGCCGAGGTAAAGATAGCCCACCAATTGATCGAGGCGCTGGCCGGCAAGTTCGAGCCGGAAAAATTCCACGACAGCTTTGAAGAAAACCTGAAGACCCTCATCAAGGCCCGCCTGGAAGGTGATGAAGTCACGACCGTGGAGAAGCCGCGTAAGCCTGCGCCCGTCGTGGATCTGATGGCTGCTCTGAAGGAGAGTCTGGCGCAGTTGCCTAAGAAACCCCCTCATCGCGTAGCCGAGGCCCAGAAGGAGTCTGAAGTGAAAGTGGTGCAGAAAGGCGCCAAGCCTTCACGCCGTAAGAGCGCCGCCTAGCGAGGTCACCCAGGCAGTGGTAGGATAGCGATATGGCTAAAGTCATAGTACTACCTCCAGCCCCCAAAGGTTGCCTATAGCTCTTTAGTGAAATACCTTGCCACCATGGTTAGGGTATGCTATCGGCGAGGACTGATGAGCCGATGAGTCCGAGGTTAAACGGAACAGCACCGAAGAAGAGGTTACCCCCCCGCAGAAAGGCCGAGGCCAAGGATCCAATTCGCATTTCTGTTCTGGAAAGCGATCCGCTTCGGTTCGTCGGCTTGCGCGCCCTTTTCAGCTCGGGGGCCGATTTTCACGTTCGCTCCTCCACGCTTCCCTTGATTCTCAAGGCCCTCGACGATGACGTCATATTGATGACGCGCAACCGGGGAGCAGCTTTTTATTCGGGCATGACCGCTTTGAAAAGCGTGCGTCCTGGAGTGCGCATCATCGTCACCGGCCCTGGCGGCAATGACGAAGATATTCTGCGTGCGATGATGGCCGGCGCCAAGGGCTACGTTGCGGACGACGCTAGCCCGGCCGAGTTTAAGCAGGCCATCCGTGCCGTGCATAGCGGTTCAGTGTGGGTGCCGGGAAGAGTGCTGGCCGCGTTTATCGAACGCATTACCGCATCCAACACGGCGAGGAACACCAAAACCCACGATGGCCAGATAATCAGCAGTCGGCAACGGCAGGTGCTTGGTCTGCTGGCCGTAGGCAGCTCCAACCGGGAAATCGCCAAAGAACTCGGGCTCAGCGAACGCACCGTCAAGGCCCACGTCGCCGAATTACTACGAAGAATCGGCGCCCCCAATCGGATTGCATTGTCGGTCCATCCCGTGACCCACACGCTCCTGTCAGTGGGCAAACAAGTTTAGGTGCTTCCCTATGTAACCTGTAAATGACATTTAGTCGGTTATGCAAAGTGGTTACCCTCGGCTGAATTTGTTACTAAAGTACAGTTACCTGACCTGTACTTTCGTAACTTGCAAAAAGTTACCGTTCGTTCCATACTGCACTCACCTACCACAGAACCTGGGAGAAAAGGGTTGGAAGATGGTATGAGGGTCAAATACGCTTCCAACCCCTTGTTGTTTTTGCAGGCGGCAAAAAGCGGTTGAGCCATCTGAGAAGCCTTTTCCTGCTCTTCGTCAGGTCTCTAGAGAGTAACGCCCCGCCAACATCTTGCGGCCTCGAAAGCCGCCGAATCGACGTAAGATGGCATCAATCGGCGAAGGCCGACATCGCGTGGATCGGAGTAGAAACCATGAAGAAGATTACAGTGGCTATGCTGGTCGCGTTCTCGATGACATTGTGCGCGGCCTCAGACCGGCGGGGCGCGACTATGGACCGGGTTCAGACCTCCAGTACCGTTCTGAGCCAGATCATGTCGGCCCCTGACAGCGCTATTCCCGACGCCATCATGAATGGCGCCAAATGCATTGCCATCGTTCCATCGGATCTGAAGGGCGGCTTCATTTTTGGCGCCAATTATGGCAAAGGAGTAGCGACGTGCCGAACTGAGCAAGGCTGGAGCGCGCCGGTGTTTTTCATCATGACCGGTGGCAGCTTCGGTTTTCAGGCCGGTGGCCAGGCGTCCGACCTGGTATTGATTATTCGCACCGACGACGGCATGCAGCACCTGCTGCAGAGCAAATTTAAGCTCGGGGCCGACGCGTCGGCTGCTGCCGGGCCAGTAGGACGTGACGCTCAAGCGGCCACCGATCTCACCATGCGGGCCCAGATTCTCACCTACTCGCGCTCGCGCGGCCTGTTTGTCGGCGTTTCGCTGGGCGGCGCCGTTGTCCGCCAGGACCAGGCCGATACCCAAGCCTTCTATGGAAAGGACTGGACCTTCTATTCCCTGCTGAAAGGCGAGGTTGCTGCCCCCGAGCAGTCTCAGTCGCTCTTGAAGACCGTCGAGAAATACGCTCCCACGCCGAGAGTTCGTGCGCAAGCCGCACCCCCCGCCGCTCCGGAGCCAGCCGCTGCAGTTGCACCCGCTGTCAGCCCTGCGCCGGCGACGAACGCAACTCCTGCTGCGGCTCCGGTGACTGCTGCTCCGGTGTCAACTGCCGCTCCGGTTGAAACGCCCGCCCCAGCGACTGAAGCGACGCCCAGCACTACTCCGAGCGCGACACCAACCCCGGCTCCGGTGGCTTCAAACTCAGCCGCTGTTGCAACCGACGGGAACGGGCATCGGTAAACTCATAAAGATCACTCCTAGAGCGGTGGCTGCGGCCACTGCTTTGTTATGCCCCACGCCCTGGCCGTTTGACCGCACTTTTTTGACGGTGCTACCGTCTAGTTTCCAATGCGCTATAGATTGGAGTATCTGCCAGTCGCGCTGATGGTGCGCCTGATCGGCGCCTTGCCGCGCCCTCTGGCCCATGCAGCCGGAATTTCCGTCGGCGGACTGGTCTATTATCTTCACCCACGGCTGCGGCGCGTCGGCACACGCAATCTGCAACTCGCCTTCCCCGAGAAGTCCCCGAAGGAACGGCGAAAGATCTTGCGTGGCGTCTACATTTCGCTCGGCCGTTTGCTGGGAGAGGCCTGCCTGTTCCCGCATTACACGCCAGCTCACGTATCCGAAGTCGCGGTCTATCAGGGCTTCGAAAATTTCGAAGCCGCCGAGAAGCGCGGCAAAGGTGTGCTCTTCCTCACTGGACACTTCGGAGGCTGGGAGGTTGGCTCGTTCTTCCACTCCCTCATGGGACATCCCATGCAAATCGTGGTACGGCCGCTCGACAACCCTTATGTGGATGCACTGGTAACGCGCTACCGCGGGCTGCATGGCAACACGATCATTGGCAAGCAGGAATTCGCTCGCGGTCTCATCGCTGCGATGCGCGACAATGCAACCGTCGGCATCCTGATGGACACCAACATGACGCCGCCGCAGGGCGTGTTCGTCGATTTCTTCGGCATTCCCGCCTGCACCGCCAGCGGGCTGGCACGCGTCGCGCTGCACACCGGTGCGGCTGTGGTTCCGGCTTTTACCATTTGGGACTCTGTGTTACGAAAATACCGTGTGGAGTTCGACCCAGCTTTGGAATTGGTGCGCACCGGCAATGACGAAGCCGACGCCATGGCCAATACCGCGTTGTTCACCAAGATAATCGAGGAATACGTGCGCCGCTACCCTGATCAATGGCTTTGGGTGCATCGCCGTTGGAAGACGCGGCCGGTAGGCGAGCCGCCCCTGTACTAAGATCTGCGATCTACCGTACCCTCCACTGTTCACTGACCGCTATCCACTGCTATAACACTCTCATGCCCCAAACTTTGCAATCGCTGGCCGAATTCACCGCCGCCCGTCTCATCGGCGATGGTGCCATCGAAATCGCGCGCGTGGCCAGCATCGGACAGGCGAAGCCTGGCGATCTGATCTTTGTCCAAGAGGAGAAGCATCTGGATGGAGCGCTATCGTCGGATGCGAGCGCCGTAATTGCCGGCGAATTCGCTGCGTCACATGGCGGACGAAAGCCGTTGCTGATCGCAGACCACCCTCGCCTGGCCTTTGCCCGTGCTGGAGCCCTGCTGCATCCGCCGCGAAGCTATCCTCCTGGCATTCACGAAACCGCGGTCATTCATCCATCGGCTAACCTCGCTCTTACCGCGAGCATAGATGCATATGTGGTAGTCGAAGCCAATGCGATCGTCGGTCAGCGTGCCCACATCGGAGCTGGGTGTCACATCGGCGAAGGCGTGGTGATCGGGGGGGATTGCGACCTGTACCCTCGCGTGGTCATCTATCCGGGCACAACGCTAGGGCGGCGTGTGACAGTGCATGCGGGAGCTGTGTTGGGTTCTGATGGCTTCGGTTTCGTGCGTGATGAGCGGTATGGCCGCTATCAGAAGTTTCCTCAGGTTGGCCAGTTGGTGATCGAAGATTACGTAGAAATTGGCGCGAATTGCACAATTGACCGTGGCGCTCTGGACAAGACTGTCATCGGCGCAGGTACGAAACTCGACAACCTGGTGCACATTGGCCACAACAGTAGCGTGGGAGGCAACGTTGTGATTGCCGCGCAGACCGGCGTCTCAGGCAGCGTCAAGATTGGAGATGATGTTGTCGTAGGTGGGCAGGTCGGCCTTGCTGACCATGTGACCATCGAACGTGGCGCAATACTTGGAGCGCAATGCGGCGTGCCGTCAAACAAGACCATTCGCGGCAAAGGAGTTGTCTTCTGGGGCACGCCGGCCCGCCCGATTCGGGAGTATTTGAAGGAGCTTGCTGTACTGGCACGTCTGGCACGCAAGAGCAGGGACTGATGGCCATTATTGTGGTCGGTGGACATTCCCGCAGCGTTGGCAAGACTAGCGTGGTCGCCGGTCTGATCGCAGCACTGCCCGAGCTTCACTGGACCGCCATGAAGATCACACAATACGGCCACGGCATCTGCTCGGCGGATGGACAACCCTGCGAGTGTGCCACGGATGATCACTCCTGGGCTGTGACGGAAGAGCGCGATCACAGCGGTGAGAGCGACAGCTCGCGGTTCCTGGTCGCCGGCGCCGCCCGGTCGCTTTGGGTGCGAACACGCCAAGGAATGCTGGCGGAAGCCATGCCACGTCTGCGGCAGGAACTCGCCGCGGCAGAAAACGCCATACTCGAATCCAACTCAGTCATACGTTTCCTGCGGCCCGATCTTTACATAACGGTGCTCGACACCGCCACTGCCGATTTCAAGACATCGGCCCAGGAATTCCTCGACCGTGCCGATGCCGTCGTCTTGCACGAGGGCGGCGAGCAAGTCGTTTGGTCCAACGTGTCGCTCAAACCGGTATCAGCCAAACCGCTGTTCCGCATCCGCCCGCCCCAGTACGTCACGCCCGAGCTGGTTGCGTTTGTGCGGCAGAGACTTGAAGCGACCACATCATTGCACGGCGCGTCTTCGTTATCATGAACTGATGGATCCCGGTCCCGAACGCAGAGCCGAACCAGGCCAGCACCTCCTTATTGACGCCGACGATACGCTTTG
>Ga0335077_10004646_pt1 | contig 16754 bp, 15 predicted proteins | sample Lox_Sample_31_FD_207151 | JGI IMG/M metagenome (GOLD analysis project Ga0335077, IMG submission 207151) | Soil microbial communities from Loxahatchee National Wildlife Refuge, Florida, United States - Lox_Sample_3.1 | ecosystem: Environmental > Terrestrial > Soil > Wetlands | place: USA...
TTAAGTGGAAGCCCAGGCAGATCACCTGGTCATGCTCGCGGTTCGCGACGGCGACGTGGAACGCATCGGCGTTCTGTTCGACCGCCATCACCGCATGCTCTTCAACTTCTTCCTGCGGCTCACCGCCGATCGCGGCCTGAGTGAGGATCTGGTGCAGGAAGTGTTTTTTCGCATGTTGAAATACCGGCAGACGTTTCAGGCGGGAACGAATTTTACGGCGTGGATGTATCAAGTCGCGCGCAACGCCCACCTGGACCAGACGCGCAAGCACCGGCTCGAAATTGTTCCGGATGACGAGAAGGACTGGGGGAACGTGGCGAGCGCCGATCTCGATCCGCACGAGCAGATGGAACAGACACAGCAGATCGGATTGCTGCGGCGCGCTCTGGCAAAGCTGCCTCTCGAGAAGCGCGAAGTGCTGGTACTCAGCCGTTTTCAAAATCTCAAGTATGGCGAGATCGCCGAGATTCTCGATTGCGAAATCGGCGCAGTCAAGGTGCGGGTCTATCGGGCGACCCGCGAGTTAAGTCAGATTTTCTACGAACTTTCGGGCGAGAAGGCATCATGAATTGCGATGAAGTGAGGGAACAACTACCGGAGTATTGGACGGGCGCGCTGGATGAGACCGCGAGGTCCCAGATGCACGGGCACCTGGCCGGGTGCTCCACGTGCCGCGCTGAAGCGGAGACGCTGGGCGCCATCTGGAAGAAGCTGGGGGCGATTCCGGAAGAGCGGCCGGGACGAGCCTTGCGCGCGCGGTTTGAAGCGACGCTCGAAGCCTATATGCAGGGGCTTCGCCAAGCCGAACGCGGCCCATCGTCACGCGAAAAGCTGGACAAGTGGCTGGAAGGCTGGTGGCCGCGCCAGCCGGCGTTTCAGTTCGGCTTCGCCATGGCGTTTCTGGCCATCGGCCTCCTGGTGGGCTACTCGCTGACTCGTAACTCGAGCGGCGGCGGTGAGGTGTCGCGGTTGCGCGAAGAGGTTACACGCACCCGTGAGCTCGTTGCGTTGTCGTTGCTGCAGCAGCAGTCGGCCAGCGAACGGTTGAAGGGTGTGGACTGGAGCAACCGCATGGTTCAGCCCGATCCGAAGGTGCTTTCGGCGCTGCTGCACACCGTGAATTACGACCAGAACGTGAATGTGAGACTGGCAGCGCTCGATGCCCTTCATCAATCCACCTCCAACGACATGGTGCGGCGCGGCCTGGTGGAAGCGCTCGACCGGCAGACTTCGCCCATGGTGCAGATCGCGCTGATCGACGTGCTGGTGGATATCCGCGATCAGCAGGCATCCAGCGCGTTGAAGGACCTGACGCAGGAAGCCGGATTGAATCCCGAGGTCCGTGAGCGCGCCCAGTGGGCGCTGGAGCACTTGAAATGACCGTGCGTATCGCAATGTGGCTCGCGCTAGGCGCCTCGTTCGCCGGAGCGGCGATCGCGGATGACCTGAGCGTCGTCGAGAACGAAACCATCCAGCGCGTGTTTCCGGCCGCAAAATCGGTCGACGTAGACAACTTCGACGGCTCGATCACGGTGATGGGCTCAGAAACTCAAGAGATCAAGGTCGAGGTTCACAAGACCATCCGCGCGCGATCGGCCGAGAAAGCACAAGAGGCGAAACGCGAAGTGCGGCTCGACATGGCTCCGCATGACGACGGACTGCGCGTCTACGTCGACGGGCCGTTCCGTTGCAAGTGCGGCGATGGCTCCATCAACTGGCGGGGTTCGCGTGGCTACGAGGTGAGCTTTGATTTCACGATACAGGCGCCGCGAGATACAAACCTGCGGCTTCGCACGGTAAACCGCGGCGACATACGCGCTGAGAATTTCGCCGGAACGTTCGACGCGGAAAACATCAACGGCGGTTTGGAACTCCTGGAGGTCTCAGGGTCGGGGCACGCGTACGCTCTCAATCGTCCCGTCAAGGTGCTGTTCAGCCGCAACCCGGCGGGTGCGAGCGATTTCGGATCGCTCAACGGCGACGTGGATATCTCGTTCCGGACGGGGCTGGCAGCGGACCTGTGGATGAAAACCTTCAACGGTCACGCCTACACCGATTTCGATGTCAGCGCATTGCCTGGCCGGGCCGGAGTAAGGGAGAAACACGACGGCAAGTTCGTTTACAAAAGCAATGAATTCTTCGGCGTCCGAGTGGGCAACGGCGGGCCGGAGCTTAAGTTTGACGCCTTCAACGGCGACATACGGATTCGTAACCGGGAGAAATAGCTTGTCTAGGAGAAATGCAGTGAAACGAACAATTTGGATTTTACCCTTGCTGGCGTGCGGGCTGGCGTGGCCGCAAGATTCAGGCGGCCGCATCACCGTGCCTTTCAGCGACCCTTCGCGTCCACACACTCTCAAAGTTAGTCTCATCAACGGCGGAATTACGGTCAAAGGTTACGACGGCAAGGATGCCATCATCGAAAGCCGCGGCGGCGAGAACTCCGAGCGGGAGCATCGTCACGTGCCGCATGGCGCCGAAGGCATGAAGCGCATCGACAATACGGCCATGGGATTGACGGCGGAGGAAGAAGATAACGTGCTCACCATCGGCGCTCATCCCGGGCGGGAGGCGGATCTGACGATTCAGGTCCCTGTGAACACTTCATTGAAGCTGAGCTGCATCAACGGCGGCGACATCGTGGTGGATCGCATTTCCGGCGAGGTCGAAGTCAACAACACCAACGGAGGCGTCAAGCTGACCAACGTGTCAGGCTCAGTGATCGCCCATGCCTTGAACAAAAACGTGGTGGTCACCCTCAACAAGATCACACCCGACAAATCCATGTCGTTCAGCTCCCTCAACGGCGACGTGGATGTGACGCTGCCCGCGGACGCTAAAGCGCGCGTGAAACTAAAAACCGACAACGGCGAGATCTTCAGCGATTTCGACATTCGCCTGGACGCCTCCGCGCAGAAGCCCATCATTGAAGACGGGCGTCCCAATCGCGGCAAGTATCGAGTGCGCGTGGACCATGGCATGTACGGCACCATCAATGGCGGTGGGCCGGAGTTCCAGTTCCAGACGTTCAACGGAAATATTTTTATCCGGAAAGCTAAGTGAAACTATGCCGTCGCTCATCCATCTCGAAAATCTCAGCAAAGTCTTCAACACCGAGGAAGTGGAAACGCACGCCCTCGCGGGGATCCATCTGGATATCGAACGCGGCGAGTTCGTCTCCATCGCCGGTCCCTCAGGCTGCGGGAAATCGACGCTTCTTGCGATCCTCGGCTTGCTCGATTCTCCCTCGGATGGACGGTACGAACTGAATGGCCGGCCGGTCGAGCACCTCGACCGGTCGGAGCGTGCGCGCATCCGCAATCGCGAGATCGGTTTCATTTTTCAGGCGTTCAACTTGATCGGCGATCTCACAGTGTTCGAGAACGTGGAACTACCGCTCACCTACCGGCACGTACCGGGCGCCGAACGCCGCAGAATGGCGCGGGAGGCTCTCGAAAAAGTCGGCATGGCGCACCGGCAGAAACACTATCCCTCCCAGCTTTCCGGCGGCCAGCAACAGCGCGTGGCAGTGGCGCGGGCGCTTGCCGGTGAGCCGTCAATCCTGCTGGCCGACGAGCCGACCGGCAACCTCGATTCGGCCAACGGCGAGGCGGTGATCGAGATCCTTCGCAACCTGCACCGTGCGGGCGCCACCATTTGCATGGTCACGCACGACCCGCGCTACGCCCGTTATGCGGACCGTACCGTGAGGATCTTCGACGGCCGTGTTGTGGAAGAACAGATGCAGATGGCGGCTTCTTAGCTAACTGCCCGCTCGCCCGTCAGTCTGCGCAGCGATTCCGCAAACGGCGCCCTCGCCACACCGTGCTCCGTGATGATGGCGGTCACGTAGCGGTTGGGTGTCACGTCGAAAGCCGGATTCTGCACGGCGGTTCCATCAGGTGCCACCGGCACCCCGAAAACGTGCGTCACTTCCGACGCCGCGCGCTGCTCGATGGGAATCTGGTCGCCCGACTCGAGCCTCAGATCGAGCGTGGAGATGGGCGCTGCCACGAAGAAGGGAACGCCGTTCTCTTTAGCCAGCACAGCCAGCGAGTACGTGCCAATCTTGTTCGCCACGTCGCCGTTCGCGGCAATGCGGTCGGCGCCCACCACCACGCACCCGATGCGTCCGCTCTTCAGGAAATGGCCGGCCATGTTGTCGGTGATCAGCGTGGCCGGAATGCCGTCCTGCTGCAGTTCCCAAACCGTCAAGCGCGACCCTTGCAGAAAAGGCCGCGTCTCATCGGCGAAAACATCGATCTTTTTTCCAGCCGAAACAGCCGCCCGGATCACGCCCAGCGCCGTGCCGTAACCTGCCGTGGCCAGCGCGCCCGCATTGCAGTGCGTGAGCACGGTCTTGCCGTCCGGCACGAGCGCCGCGCCGTTCCGGCCGATGGCCTCATTAATGGCGATGTCCTCCAACCGGATCTGCTGGGCTTCCGAAATCAGCCGTTCCCGCAGACGCGGCAACGGAAGGCCGGATGATTGCACGTAAGCGCGCTTCATGCGGTCAATCGCCCAGAACAAATTGACGGCCGTGGGCCGCGTGCGCGCCAGCGTGTCGCAGATTTTCTCGAATTGCCCGGCAAGATCTCCCGCATCTGCCTGCGCCACGCCGAGAGCAATTCCCATGGCCGCCGCGACGCCAATGGCCGGAGCCCCGCGAATCACCATCGAGCGGATCGCTTCCGCCACGTCCTCATAAGTGCGGCAGGTGACGTATCGTTCCTCGCGTGGCAGGCGGGTCTGGTCGATCATAACCACACCCGCATCGCTCCATTCAATGGTCTCTACCATGACCGCGGCAGGCTGCCTTTCTGATTGAATAAGGTGGCAAAGAAAATAAAATTGTAAGCCGCGTGCATGATGGCCGCCGCGCGCGTGGATCCCGAAAGCTCGCGCATGCACCCGAATGCGATGCCCGTCACCGTGATCAGCAGCACATGCCGCCACGAATTACCGTACTCGTTCAGGTGAAGCAGCCCAAACGGAATGGCGGCCAGCACGATTCCTGCAACGGCTCCGAACGACCGCACCAGCACCGGCTGCAGGAAACCGCGAAAGGCAAGTTCCTCGCACAGCGGCCCCAGCGTCACGGCGAATACGGCGATCAACACAATGGAACTGCGATCCGAAAGCAGCTTCTTCATCGGCGTTTCCACATCGGGAGTGTGGATCAAGGATCCTAAAAGTGCTACACCGAACGCCAGCACGAAACCGTAGAGAATGGTTCTTGCCACCCCGGGCCGTGTAGCCACCCATTTCAGCGACGGCCAAAACGGGCGCCGATAATGCAATTTCAGCAGAAGATATAGAGCAAAGAACAGAAGTCCATACCCCAAGAACTGCGCCGGCACCAGTTCGAAAGCGATTCGCTGGATGCGAAGGTGAAATACCCAGAGAAAGGCTTTCACTGCCACCTCACCGGCCAGTAGGCAAGGGAAGGCAAGACCGAAGAAGACCACCAAATCGGCGTAGCTCCAGAACGGATACGGTTCAGGAGCCGCTTCAACCGGCCGCTCGACCGGCTGCGGCTCCGAGGACGATAGCTCCGGCTCGTTCTCCATCACTCGTAGCCTTCGATCAACGCCGCGGCCAGCAAAGGCAACATCAACTCGTGGTGCCCCGTAATGGCATAACCCCTGCCGCCTGATTTCGCGTGCGGCCGCTCCACCACGTTGACGCGTGGACGGTAATGCTGGAGAAAATCGAAATTCACAGTGGTGAAGTTCGCCAGCGGATTGCCCAGGTTACGCACGGCCGACACAGCCTTCAGGAAAACCTCAGGCATCACCACAGCCGAGCCGACATTAAGGTACACGCCGCCATCATTCAAACCCGAAACCAGCGTACAGAACAACCGAAAATCGTGATGCGTCCCTCGTCCGATCGCAGCGGCATTGGCCGCGGGATGCGTATGCGGTGTGTCGGTTCCGAAGGCCACATGCACCGTAACCGGAACGGCGGCACGGAAAGCGGCGGCCAGCAGACTCTGCTTCGCGTGCCTGGCGCCGCTCCCTGCCCAAAGAACGCGCCCCAGCGCCTCACCCATACCGATTCCGTCGCGATCGCCGCACTCGATGGCCTGATTCATCTCGCGGCCAGTCTCCTCCGCCGTGCCGAATCTTCCATCCGGCAGCACGGATTCGACATCTTCGCTGGTGCACCCGGCAATCGCAATTTCGAAGTCGTGAATGGCCGCCGAACCGTTCATCGAGAACGCCGTGGCGTATCCGCGCTCCATCAGATCCGTGAGCACCGGCGCGAGGCCGCACTTGATCACGTGGCCGCCCAGTCCCCACAGGATGGGCTTCCGTCCGGCGCGCGCGTTATGCAGCGCCTTTACCACTGAACGAAAAGCGTCCGCCGCAAGAATCTTGGGAAGCGAGTTCAGCCAACCGCGCACGCCGGCGCCTTTCGCGTAGGGCACTGCGAAATCCTCAACCCGCACCTTGCCCCCGCGCTCGCCGATCGGAATCGTCTTGAGCCGCGTGAAATCGATTGGCTGGATGTCGTACTTGCTCATCGTTCTTAATTCGGTGACGCAGAGGCAGGCAGACTCCTGGACCCTAACACCTTGCGCAGCGCTTCGGCTGTGTAACTTTTCTTGGAGCGCGCCACCTGCTCCGGAGTACCCGCCACTACCACCCGCCCTCCGTCTTCGCCGCCGTCGGGACCCAGGTCGATCACCCAGTCCGCCGTCTTCACCACATCTAGATTATGCTCGATCACCACCACGCTATTCCCCAGGCCCACCAACCGCTGCAGCACGTCGAGAAGTTTGCGGACATCGTCAAAGTGCAGTCCTGTCGTCGGTTCATCCAGGACGTAGAACGTTCGGCCCGTTTGGCGCTTACTCAGCTCCCGGGCAAGTTTGATCCGTTGCGCCTCACCGCCCGATAGCGTCGTGGAGGACTGGCCCAAGTGAACATATCCCAGACCGACATCATGCAGCGTCTCCAGCTTGGCTCGAATCTGAGGAATGTTTTCGAGCACCGGCAGCGCGTCCTCCACCGTCGTGTCCAACAAGTCCGCAATCGAGAGGCCCTTGTATTTCACCTCCAGCGTCTCGCGATTATAGCGGCGGCCATGGCAGACATCGCAGGTCACGAAAACATCGGGCAGGAAATTCATCTCAATGCGCTTGAGTCCGTCGCCCTGGCACGCTTCACAGCGCCCGCCCTTGACATTGAAGCTAAATCGCCCCGGCTTGTAGCCGCGTTCGCGCGATTCGGGGAGCCGCGAATAGAGATCGCGAATCGGCGCAAACAGGCCGGTGTAGGTCGCCGGGTTCGATCGCGGCGTGCGGCCGATGGGCGATTGATCGATGCGGATGACCTTGTCGATATGCTCCAGGCCCGTAATCCTGTCGTGCGCGCCCGTCTTCTCGCGCGAGCCATAAAGCTGGCCCGCGAGGGCACGAAACACGATTTCATTAATCAGCGTGGATTTCCCGCTGCCTGAAACGCCTGTGACCACGGTGAGCACACCCAGCGGTATTTCGACATCGATGTTCTTCAGGTTGTGCTCGCGCGCGCCCAGAACCATGAGCTTCTTGCCGTTCGGCTGGCGGCGCTTTGAGGGAACCGGGATTTCCAGCTCTCCCGCGAGATAACGCCCGGTCAGCGAAGCTGGATTTTTCGAAATACGCCCCGGCGTTCCGGTCGCCACCAGCTCGCCGCCGAGCCTTCCCGCTCCCGGGCCCAAATCCACCACGTAATCCGCGCGCTCGATGGTCTCGGCATCGTGCTCCACCACGATCACGGTGTTGCCCATGTCACGCAGATGCCCCAAGGTCTCCAGCAGTTTTCCGTTGTCGCGCGGATGCAGGCCGATCGATGGCTCATCCAGAACATAGAGTACTCCACGCAGCTTCGAGCCGATCTGCGTGGCCAGGCGAATGCGCTGCGCTTCACCACCCGAGAGCGTCGTGGCAGAGCGATCCAGGCTCAGATAATCCAGACCCACCCGAGAAAGAAATTCCAGCCGGCGGCGGATCTCATCCAACACCCGCCCCGCAATTTGCATCTCGCGTTCTCCGAACTTCCAGCTCTTCACCGTAAGCAGCGCGCGCGAGACCGGCATCTCCGTGAAGCCGGAAATGGAGAGTTCCTTCACCCGCACCGCCAGGCTGGACGGCCGCAGCCGCTTTCCCTGGCACTCCTGGCACTCGATCGGCGACATGTACCCTGTAAGCCATTCCCGATAACCTTCAGACGACTCCTGAAACGTCTGATCCAGAATTTTCAGGATGCCCGGGAAACCGTTGGCGCCCTCGAGCAGCAGCTTTTGAGTCTTCTTCGGGAACTGCTCGAAAGGTGTAGAGATCTTGAGGCGCAGCATTCGCGCGGCCTCGTTGAGCCAGTGGCTCATGTACGCCGAGCCCGCGCCAGGACCCAGCCCGCCTTCGAGTAGTGGCTTGGAAAAATCCACGATCACTTTGCCGGGATCGAAGGTCCAGCGGCTGCCCAGGCCAGAGCACGTTTCGCATGCGCCGTACGGGCTGTTGAACGAGAACGACCGCGGCTCGAGTTGCGGAACACTGGTGCCGCATTCCATGCACGCCAGCTTCTGTGAGTATAGACGCTCCTCGCCGTTCACCACCGCGATCAGCACCAGTCCGTTGGCCAGCTTGGTGGCGGTTGCGATGGACGCTTCCAGGCGCTTCTCGATACCCGGCTTCACCAGCAGACGGTCCACCACAACTTCGATGGTGTGATTGCGCCGTTTGTCCAGCGGAGTGATATCTTCATCGAGCGATCGCAGGACGCCATCGATGCGCGCACGGACAAAACCCTGCCGCGCCAGTTTTTCCAAATCCTTCTTGTACTCGCCCTTGCGCCCGCGCACGATGGGCGCCATCACCATGATGCGGTCCTCTGGCTTCAGCGCGACCACGTGTTGCAGGATCTGTTCGGTCGTCTGCCGCGAGATGGGATTCCCGCACGTCGGGCAATGCGGAATCCCGATCGAAGAATAGAGCACGCGCAGGTAATCGTAAATCTCCGTGATGGTGCCGACTGTGGAACGCGGACTGCGGCTGGTGGTCTTCTGCTCGATGGAGATGGCCGGGCTGAGGCCCTCGATCGAGTCCACCTCCGGACGCTCCATCTGGTCCAGGAACTGGCGCGCATAGGTGGAGAGCGTTTCCACATAGCGGCGCTGGCCCTCGGCATAAATCGTGTCAAACGCCAGCGACGACTTGCCGGAGCCGCTCAAACCGGTAATCACCGTCAGCCGGTTGCGCGGAATCTCAACGTCGATGTTCTTGAGATTGTGCTGGCGCGCGCCATGGATCGTGATCTGGTGCAGCATAGAGGGAATTTAAGTAACAACGGGACAGATTCTTATTGTGACCTGATTCACAGAGGCAGCGCAATTGCGAGCAATTTTCAACAGTGCGCCGTGCTAAATACGGAGTAGAGATGCCGCACACTTGCCCATTCTGTTGGTCGGTTGCCGTGCGGCGAGTCCGCCGGACCCTCTGGCAAAAATGCATCTATCGCCGAGTGTACAAGTGCCGTTGCTGCGGGCGCATCGGCTGCGTGCTGCGCATCTTTGCTTTTGGCTCCACGCCCAAGGCGCGGCTGCGCGCAATGTCTGGCGTGAATCCGCGGCGCGATCGCGCTTACGAGTCATAGAACTGTTACTCTCGCTGCTCGGTTACGAATATGGCCACGCCGGTTTGCTGAACAGCCCCCCATCCACCCAGAGGGTTTGTCCCGTGATAAATTCAGCGGCGTCGCTCGCCAGGAATGCCACCGCTCGCCCAACATCTACCGGCTCACCGACGCGCCCGAGCGGCGTGAGCTTCGCCCAAGTGCCCGCATAATCGCCCGCCTCGAGCTTTGTCCGTTCGATCTCAATCGCGCCGGGCGCCACGCAGTTCACCGTGATCCGGTGCTTCCCCAGCTCCACCGCCGCGGACTTGGTAAACATCTCGATGCCGCCCTTGCTTGCCGTGTAATCCACCAGGTTCGGAAACGCAATCTTGTTACAGCCCGAACCAATGTTGACGATGCGGCCGCCGCCCCGTTCGCGCATGTGTCGCGCGGCGCGCTGGGTGCAAAGAAAACAGCCTTTCAGATTGATGTCGAGGGTCCGGTCCCAGTCTGCTTCGGTTAGATCGAGCAGTGGCTTCCACGTCTGCACGCCGGCGTTGTTCACGAGGATATCCAGCCGCGGAAATTTCTGGAGTAGCTGCGCAAACATCCGGTCCACGTCCGCCGCTACCGCCACGTTAGCCTGGATGGCGAGCGCCTCACGGCCTATGCCATGTATCTCTCGAACCGTCGCCTCCGCGCCTGCGCTGTCCGCGTTGTAGTTGACCGCCACGTTCGCCCCACCGCGCGCCAGCTCCAAGGCGATTCCCTTGCCTACGCCCTTGCTCGCGCCCGTGACCAGCGCGACTTTCGATTCCAGCGTATGTTCCACGGACCAGATTGTATCAACGGTCAGCGCGAAGCGGCCGAAACGAACTCCACGATCACCAGATGCGGCCTCTCCTCGGTGGAGGACAACTGCGGCTGATACAGCGTTGCGATAAAGAATCGATGTTCCGGCAGTTCCACGGCCCGCAGTTCGCCGCGGTCATCGAATGCGGTCAGCCGAAGGCCAGACCTCACAAAGCGCTCGCGGTATGCCGGATTGACTTCAAAGTTGCAGAAGTATTGCTCTTCGATTTCGCAGACCCTGTAAATTGCCGCGAGCCGGCTGCCCGGTTGGATTCGTAGCTTGCAGGCGCCCGATAGCTTCGGCGCGCCGGCACGGCGATCGGGAACAGGACACACTACCGGCGCAATGATCAGATTCTTCGAAGAACTGGCGTGTTCCGCTGAATCCGCGTCGGCGATTCCCATCACGTTTCGTGCATACTCTAACAGAGTATGTTGGAACCCGCCTCAAGTTGCGACGAACGGCTTATCAGACTTCCTTGCAAACTCGATGCCGGCAAGCATGCCACTCATGCTGCGGTACGGGCTCCCCGCCGAAGCCCACAAGCCATCGTAGCCGGAAAGCGTTTCCTCAGCTCGCTCCTCGAGTCGCGGTGTGGGTATCCAGCCAAATTCAACCGCGCGTCCCAATGCTTTGCTGGCATGCTGAATCGACGAGTTTGTGGCGTGGTGCGACCGGTACTCGGGATTGAAATCTCCCAGGATTCCGATCCGAATGGCGCCTGCAGGCATATTAGTTGATTACTACGGAGCCCGGCCTCACACCAAGCAACTTACCGTTACTCGCTCTATTTCCGCGCACGCACCGCATGGCCGATCGTGCCATCCCACCGGGCGTCGCCTTGCGCCTTGTACTTTGCCCCGAGCTTGTCCCAATCCTCGCGCGTGATGCCATTCAGATCGTAGACGACTTTGCCTTCACGAATGGTGAGCTCGCAAACGAGTTTTTGCGAGCCGCGCATTCTCGCGCCATAGACATCGACAAAACCAAAGCTGCCATGCTCCAGGCGCAGAACGGCGATGTCCGCCGGCGCTCCCACCGACAGATTCCCCACCTCTTCGTGCTTGATTTCACGCGCGGGATTCCACGTCGAGCGCGCGATCACATCATCCAGCGGCATCCCTATGTTCAGAAACTTGGACATGACGTTCAACATGTTCTTCATTCCGGCGTTCATGCTGCTGATGTGCAAGTCGGTCGAGATCGAATCCGGCACGAATCCTTGTTGCACCGCCGGAACTGCCTGGCGAAACAGAAAACTGCCCGCGCCGTGTCCCACATCGAAGATCACACCGCGCTTCCGCGCCTCGAACAAATACGATTGCACTTTGCCGCTGTCATCCAGCATCGGCACGGCGTCGAGGTACATATGCGTGGAGATGTCACCTGGCCGCAGCTTCTTTGTCACCAGTTCTTGATACGGCCGCTCCGGTCGGAAGTCACCAAAATCCACCATCACCGGAATATTGGCCGCCGTTCCCGCTTCCACCGCGCGCTCAACCGGTGTCCAGTCCGGCCCGGTATAGTGCGCGGTCTTTACACCCACCACGATGCTCTTGTACCTCTCGGCTTGCTCGGCCGTGGCTTTGGCGTCCATGTCGTCGAGATTCTGTTCGATCTTGCCGCCGCCCATGCCATGTCCCACGATGTTCAGCAATGCGAAGACACGCGTTTGCGACCGGTCGATGATGTGCTCTTTGAAGTCGGGAAAGTTTCGCCACCCGGAGCTGCCGGCATCGGCAACCGTCGTGACGCCGGAGCGGAACGTGAAGCCATCGGGGTAAACGCTGTTATCGCCGGAATATGCGCCCTTCACGCCCGTGCTGGCGTACACGTGGACGTGAATGTCCACCAGACCGGGCGTCACGTACAGTCCCGAAACATCCACCACCTTGGCGGCTTTCGCCGGATCGATATGGCTCGCGACCTCCGCGATGCGGCCGTTCTGAATGCCGACATCACGCACCGCGCTGAGCTGATTCTTCGCATCCACAACGTGTCCGCCGGTTAACAGCAGATCATATGGAGGCTGAGCCAAAGCGCTCGATAGCAGGAGAACGGAAAACAAAAGTTTCATTAGCACATTCTATCGGTGCACCGGCCAGTGATGTCCGTCCGGAACTATTCGCGTGAATTCGCGTTCATGCGCGGCCCCGATTCCAGCCCCATCCGCTTTACCAGTGCCGCAAATCGAGGATCCGGCCGCAAACCGTCAAAGATCGGCGAGACGTTGATATGAGCGAGTCGAGGGTCATGCTCATCGCAGGCTTTCTCCAGCAGCTCGAACGCTCGGTCGTGATCGAACGCCAGGTACGCGCGTGCCAGCAGGTACGACGAAACACAGCATGTAGTGCAACAACGGTCCAGGGCTTGTCTCAGGCGGTCCCCTTCCGCCCTCGCGCCCGCGACATTATAGGCGTGCGCCAGCAGCGCCAGCGGCACCGGCGAATTCGGCGACAGCTCGCGTGCCTTCTCAAAGGCCGCGATGGCTTCACTGCACTTCTGCTGATGCAGATAAGACCGGCCTGCGCTCAGGTAGGCGCGAACGAAACCCGGCTCCAGTTCGAACACCCTCGCGTAATACTCGCGCGCTCGCTCGTGTTCCCGCGCAATATCGTAAACGGTGCCCAGGCAGGTCGTGATGATGAGCGAGAGCGGGTCCAGATGGTGTGCCCGCTCCAGTTCCGCGATCGCCTCCCGCAGCCGGCCCTGTGGCGCCAGGTAATCGTAGCCGTACCACTGGTGCGCCGTGGGATAGCTCGGATTTAGTTCGAGCGCGCGCTGAAAATGCTGTTCCGACTCCCGCCAGTTCCACTCATAAAGGCTGGCAACCGAGCCCAGCGACACGTGCGCCTCCGCCAGGGACGGGTCGATCTCCAGCGCCCGTGTGGCCGCGGGCCTGGCCTTGCGCATGATGCTGAGCGCCGGAACCGAGCCATGTTCGCCCAGCATGATATAGGCATCCGCCATTCCCGCATAGGCCGGCGCGTAATTGGGATCGATCTCGATGGCCTGCTCGAAGAAGCCCAGGCCTTTATAGAAGTCCTCTTCCGTGCGCTTGTTCCAGTAGAAGCGGCCCTTCAGGTATAGATGATAGGCCTGAAGATTCTCGGTATAGCGTGTGATCAGCGATCGGCCCGCCGGCCCCGTGAGCTTAATGCGCAGCGCGCCCACAATGGCGGACGAGATCTCATCCTGAATGGTAAACACGTCCTTGATGGGGCGTTCATAAGTTTCTGACCACAGGTAGTGCCCATCCTTGCTGTCCACAAGCTGGGCCGTGATGCGCAGCCGGTCAGCCGTTCGCCTGACGCTGCCTTCCAATACCGCACGCACGCGAAGCTGTTCCGCAATGCGCCGGATATCGCCCGCTTTACCCTTGAGCTGGAACGCCGAGCTCCAGGCCACCACACGAAGGCCTTCCACTTTGGTCAGCGCGTTGATCAGCTCTTCGGTTAAGCCATCGCTGAAATATTCGTTCTCCTGCTCGGAACTCAGGTTCACGAATGGCAGCACGGCAATGGCATTCTCAGCTGGGATGGCCGCCGGCGTGGAGACCCGGACTGCCTCACGCGTCGTGACCAGCGGGACGTACGCCCCCGTCGGGAAGTCTATGTGTAGCGGATCATCCAGGCCTTCAGTGTCGTAATACTTGCGCAGTTTCTCGCGCAGGCGCCGCGCTTCCACGCGCACGATGGGATCCAAGCGCGGATCGTACTTCTCGTCCTTGTCGAAGACCTCCACCCCGATGACGAACTCTTTCAGCTCGCCCCCGCGGCCGCCCAGCGTCTGCTCCACTGTAAAATTGAGGAAACGCGCCAGGCGTTCGGAACGCGCAAAGGCGCTGCTGGATAAAATTTTCCTCAGCTGCGTCCGAACGGACTCAGCAGAAAGCGAATTAGGCTGCACCGTGAATTGCGCTCCCGACTGTATTTAGAAGTTAGATTAGCATTGTTGGGAAGCGTCTCGAAGTTGTAACACGAGTTACCGTTACCGTAAGCTACACACCGTAAACTTACCTGTAGATACCTGACGAATTCGCTTCATCCGAGTCAAACATGGCTGATGAGCCAGATGATCCGGATTCTGCTAGGCAAATTCGTCCCTCTCGCGTGTTTCACGCTGGTTTCTGCGTTTGCGCAGGCCCCCTCGGCTAACGAGTGGGGGATACTGTCGGCGCAAGCCACTAGCGCTTTCAGCCGCGGAGCCTACGCGGAGTCGGAACGCCTGCACTCCTCCGCCCTTACCATCGCGGAAAAACTCGGACCGTCCGATGATCGCCTCGCCGCAAGTCTCAGCAACCTGGCAACCGTTTATCGGGCCCAAGGCCGCTACCCGGAAGCTGAAAAGCTTTACCGCCGCGCCCTCGAACTGCGTGAGCGGAGTTTCGGCGGCGGCCACCCCGAGGTCGCCGTCGTGGTCAACAACCTCGCCACCTTGTATCACGCGGAGGGGCGAACTGCTGAAGCCGAACCCCTGTTTCGCCGCGCCCTGGCGATCTGGGAGCAGTTCCCGGGCCAGGAAGACCGGCACGTGGCCGCTGTTCTCAACAATCTCGCCGGTATCTCCCGGGCCGCCACCCGATTGGAAGACGCCGGCCAGCTCTACCATCGGGCTCTTGAGCTCTTTCAAAAGGCCCTTGGCCCCGAAGATCCCAACGTGGCGCTGGTTCTTTCCAATCTTGGCGTCCTTTATCAAAACCAGGGAAAGTACGATGATGCCGCGCAGCTCCATTCGCGGTCACTGGCGATCCGCGAGCACGCCCTCGGACCGGATCACCCCGATGTCGCCTCCACGCTCTCCAGCCTCGGCGACGCCTATCGCAGCCAGTGGCGGCTCTCCGAAGCTCAGCCTCTGTATGAACGAGCCCTCTCCATTCGAGAGAAGACCCTGGGCCCGGATCACCCCCAGGTTGCCGAAACTCTGAACAGCTTGGCTGTGCTTTACAGGACCCAGGACCGCTTTGTCGAAGCGGAACAGCTCTCGCGCCGCGCACTGGCCATCGTCGAAAAGACGCTGGGGCCCCAACATCCGCGATCGGCCGTCGCTCTCAACAACCTGGGCCAGGCGGCCGCGGCGCAAGGCAAATACGCCGATGCCAAACGGCTATACGACCAGGCACTCGCGATTTGGGAAAAAGCACTGGGACCCGACCATCTGGACCTCGCTTCCGGCCTCGTCAATCTCGCGTCGCTCTACCAGACGCGTCACAAATACGCCGAGGCGGAATCTCTATTTCAAAGGGCTCTGCGCATCCAGGAACATCACCTTGGATCCATGAATGCCGCTGTCGCCCTGAATCTGAACAATCTTGCCACGGTGGCCTACGCTCGCCACATGTACGGTGAGGCCGAGGAACTCTATCGGAAGTCCATTGCCATTTTGGAGCAAACGCAAAGCCGCGACATGCCGGACCTGGCGGATCCACTCCTGAATCTTGGCGCGCTCTACTTTGCCCAGCATCGCTTTGCGGAGGCCGCGCCTCTCTTCAAACGTGCGCTGCCGCTGCGCGAAACGGCTCTTGGCTCTTTCCACCCGAAGCTGGCCGAAGCCATGGAACACTACGCGGCGGTTCTCCGCAAGCTTGAGGACTATGCCGAGGCCGAAAAGCTGCAGGCGCGCGCCACCGGTATCCGTGTGCGGAGCGCTTTGCGAGCCGGCACCGGAGCGGGGGGATAAGTCCTAACTCACCTGTTGCAGCCTGCGCCGGCGCTCGAATTGCCAGGCAGAAGAAACGATCTCGCGCAGATCTGAATGTTTCGGAGTCCACTTTAGCGTCCGCCGGAGCTTGCCGGAATCGGCCACCAGCTCCGGCGGATCCCCCTCGCGACGCGGACCGCTGACGCAGGGCACCTTCTTCCCCGTCACTTCTTCCACGGCACCCACCACCTCCCGAACCGAGTAGCCGGAACCCGTCCCCACGTTGAAGACCTCCGAGGCGCCCCCGCCCGTCAGCCACTCCAGCGCCAGAACGTGAGCTTGGGCGAGATCGTCGACATGGATATAGTCGCGGATGCAGGTGCCGTCAGCCGTCGGGTAATCCTCGCCGAAAATCGTGACCGGCTGGCCCGTGAGAATCGCGCGGAACAGCAGCGGGATCAAGTGCGTTTCCGGATCGTGCTCTTCACCTAGTTTGCCGTCCGCATGCGCGCCCGCCGCATTGAAATAACGCAGGCTGACGCTGCGCAAGCCGTGAACCTGGTCGAACCAGTGAAGAAGTCTCTCCACCATCACCTTGGATTCGCCATACGGGTTGACCGGCGCGTAAGGAGCGTCTTCTTTAACAGGCACCGCCG
>Ga0335077_10004648_pt1 | contig 16747 bp, 14 predicted proteins | sample Lox_Sample_31_FD_207151 | JGI IMG/M metagenome (GOLD analysis project Ga0335077, IMG submission 207151) | Soil microbial communities from Loxahatchee National Wildlife Refuge, Florida, United States - Lox_Sample_3.1 | ecosystem: Environmental > Terrestrial > Soil > Wetlands | place: USA...
CGTTGTTGTTGCGCGCCTGGCGCCGAAGAAGAGGCGCTCATACGCCCAGACTATCAGCCGGAAATGGAACCCTGCCTTACAAATATCAGGCTTGTGTCCATTTTGTGACACAGTAGTATTAGCCGGAAGCTGCTTAATTGAGACGGAACGATCTAAATCAGTGATGGCCGAAGAGTTTTGTGATGAGGCCGGAGTGGCCGCCTGGGAGAAACCGGGAGACGGAGACAGAACGCCAAGGAACAAAAATGAGAGAGCCGCGGCGATCGTGACAGAGACTCTGTTGAGCTGCATCGTGTCAGTCTATCGCAGAAAACGCGCTTCGTAGGATTGTACGTAGATTAGCCGGGGAACTCCGAATCACTCGCTGGCTTGTTTCATCGTCATTTTGACCTGGCTGGTGAAGACCTGATAGTGAGAGAACTGGCTGCGGCACCAGTAGGTCTTTCGATTCCATTCGGCTTGAGAAACGATTGCCGTCGGAATCAGCCGCGGAATCTCTCCGGGCCGCTGGAGCCAACCATACGTCATCACGGCCTGGTAGTTCTTCCATTTGCCTGGAAGTTCGTAATGTTCGGACATGCGAAGGATATTAGTGTCCTCGTCGGTCCAAACCTCGCCGTAACAGCTAACGGTAACGTCTTTGTTAATCGAGAAGAACCCAAGATCGAGAGCCGAGCGCCAGCGGCAGACGCGATCCTCTGCGTCGCCGCGATAGCGGAAGACCTTGATGTGCTGGCCATCGACCGAACGATCGGGCATCTGCTCAATTTCCAAGCGCGGTTCCAAGGCGACTAGCCCGGGTAGCTCGGACCATTCACCGCCAGAGACGATTGCTGTGTTGAGCGGTGGAAACGGAAGGTTCTGCAGCTCTTTCTTGCCAGCCGGATACTCGCGGAACTTCAGGTTCCCGTCGAGAACGCGGATTTCCTATGCCGCCGACGCGGAGGCTGGGCGATTGCCGGAGCCCCACTCGACAGACTGCAGGGCGATGAAATTCCGCATCTCGTCGGCGAGGACCTGAGCCTTTTGCCGCAGCAACTTTACATCTAGAGATTCGTCGGAGCGATGCTGCAGTCTCACTGACCGGCCGTGTTCGAGCTTGCTATACAGGTCCGGGGAAACCGCAGAGATGCGAGCCTCAGACGATGGAAAGACTCGTTGTGCGAGTGCGGGTTGGACGGTGGCGACGAAATCGACGAGCGACTGGACGGGCACGGCGTAGGCGGTCAACTCGTGGTTGTCGGCGATGGCACTAAGGACACCGACGATCTTCCGTGATTCGTGATCGACGACGATGCCGCCGCTGGAGCCCGGACGAATTCGGTGGCCATCCGGCATTTCGTAGTCGAAGGCGAGCAGGCCCGAAGTGGTGCGACCGGCGAAACGGCCGCGAAACCGGATCAGTTTGCGTATAGAGAGAAAGCCTTCAACCGGGTAGGTGTAGATTTCCACGGGCTGCCCGATTTGGAGTTCGTCGAGGCTGTACGGGGCGCCATGGTGATGAGGAATCGGGCGGGCCAGCCGGAAAAGAGCAAGATCGCGAGAATAAGTGAAACGCATGAATGAAGCGGTGGCCACGCGAATGGGTGCGGCGCCTTCATCATCGGGACCTGTAGCGAGCCACTTCCTGATGATCTTTTCGCCGGCGATTTTGCGTGGTTTTGCCATCGAAGCGACGTCATAATTCGTCAAAACGTGCTGACACTCGGGGTCGAGGCAAAATCCTGTGCCGGATTCAACCTCGAAATCGACTCCGCGGGCAGAAGATCGGAGAGCAATTCCTGAGGAGATGAGGTGAATGTGACGCTAAAGAAAAACAGAGGGAGCGAAAGAAATCTTCGAAGAGTCATGGATCACCGCCGCGGCTCGTTGCGAGTCGCGGGTGGTGAGTGCAGGAATTTTTCCACTCAGAGAAATTCGGAGAACGCTGAAGGAATGGGGCTTGGAGAAAGACAGGTCGATGAAGCGGAACCGTTCCGGGACGGCGCATCCATATCGGGATTCCAGAATGGAAGAAGCTGAATACACAACCGACGAACAGCGGAACAGGGGACCATTCTTGAGAACGGCTCAATTGTGGGCGGTCACAGCACAAAGGGGGGTCGGTTGTGCTAGAGTTTGGCGGATATCAGATTGGTCTCTTCCCACAGGCAGTACCTCAGCGGGGAGCACACCTTGAAGGAGACCGTATGAACAATAATCGAGCTTTGGCGTGTCTGGGCTTGGCGATGCTGACGATGGTTGGAGGGGGCTGCCAACAGCCGTACCATCAGCCGGAGGAGAAATATATTTTGGTGGCTGCGAACGTAGGGTTGCCGTACTGGCAGGAGGCGCAGGCCGGCCTGAATGATATTGGCAAGACCGCCGGAGTAAAGGTGGAACTGGTGGGACCGGCGTCGTTTTCGCCCGCGGAGGAACTGGAGGCGTTCAAGCAGGCGGTGGCATCGAAGCCGGCGGGGATTCTTGTATCGGTGACGGATCCGAAGGCGTTCAAAGAGCCGATTGATTCAGCGCTGATGGCGGGAATTCCAGTGATTTGTCTTGATGCCGACGCGCCAGATTCGCGACGAGTGCTGTTTATTGGCACGGATAACTTCCGAGCCGGTCAGGAAAGCGGCAAGCGCATGGCGGACCTGCTGGGCGGGCAGGGGCGCATCATCGTGATTGGATTGGGCGGGCAGTTGAATACGGAAGAGCGTGCGCGAGGGGTGGAAGAAACGCTGAAGAAGTATCCCGGGATCAAGGTGGTTCAGACCATAGACGGGAAGGGTGATCCTCGCGTGACGTTTGACGCGATTTCCTCGCTACTACAAAAGAAAGAAAAGTTTGACGGCATTATTGCACTGGAAGCGACGGGCGGCGGAGGAGCGGCAGACGCGCTGCACCGACTGGACATGACCGAGAAGATCAAGATCGTGGCGTTCGACAAGGACCCCCAGACGCTCGAAGGGATCGAGCGGAAGTGGATCACGGCGACAGTGGTACAGAAGCCGTACGTGATGGCGTTTTATGGCGTGAGATTTCTGGATGATCTTCATCACAACGCGGTGCACGAGTTCAAGGACTGGGCGACCGCGCCGGCAGCACCGCTTCCGACATTCGTGGACACGGGCACGGCTGTCATTGACGTGAGCAATCTGGCCGCGTTCCGAAAGGCGTTGGCGGAACACCCCAAGTCGCCGCTGCAATAATCATTGGCGGCCTCAGGCGAGGCCGTAGGCGGCGAAAGTGACGAGGGAAGCGACGCCGAGCGCGGAACCGAGCAGCGCGCCAGCCAAAACGTCGCTCAAGAAGTGCATGCCCAGAACAATGCGTGAGAGGCCGATGCTGAGCGCGAGGAAATACAGCGGCCCTTCCAGCGTAGGATAAAAATAGCTGACCACGATGGCGATGGAAAACGCGGTCATAGTGTGGCCGGAGGGGAAAGAAAACTGGTCGGGCGGAAGGATTGTGGCCCAGCAGTGCGGTTGAAGCAGGCAAGGACGGGGCCGGCGGCTGAGCCGCTTTAATGCTTTGAAGACAAAGATACCAACAATCGCTGCGGAGCCGGCGGCGCCAACAGCCACATAGCCGCGCATCCCGCCGAAGGCGAGGAGGATTGCGCCGAGCGAATACCAGAGCCAGCCGTCGCCCATGCGCGTTGCCGCAAGCATCCAGAAGCGAATCCAGCGCGGCGCCGGCCAGTTGTTCATGCGGCGCATGACGCGATGGTCGCGATTTTGGATGTAGCCCCAGACGTGCTTGCCGACGGTCATGGTGGTACCTCAACCGGCGTAATTCGCCTCAAACCTCGAATCCATCTCCCAAAGCATGCGCAGCTTGGGTGTCGAGCCATTGAGCCGTGGCCCCCACTGTTGGCAGAAACGAAGCTCATTGAGCCAGTGGACTGCGGTGATGATGGGAACCAGGAACGTGAAGGGGAGCAGGGCAATGGTCCAGGGGTTTTCGCTGACCGTTGAGCTGGCGAAACGAAAAATATCGGCGGTCAGTTTTGCATAGCTGCCATGTTCTCCGTAAACGACTCCACGACCGTTGCGCAGGCCGAGAAAGAACTCCTCGATGGTGCGTGCGCCGGGAACTTCTGTAAACGTGCGGGCCACTCCGCTCAGTGTGTGAGAATCGCTGCCGGCGATGGCAATCTTGCGAAGCTTGAGGGCAAGGTGTTCGGCGTTGCGGTTGGATTCGCGCCACATTTGGCCATTGCGGACTTCGAACGCGGGAACATAAGAGGCGAACCAGTCGAAGTCCTCTGCGCGACGCGCGCCGGTAAGTCCGGAGAAGACGTGATTGACGGAGAAGAAGAGCTTTCTTTCCGTGAGATACATGAGGAGAGAAACGAAGTCACGGCGGCGCCGTTGGATTTCAGTGTGGTCGCGCTCGGAAATGGCGTAGACGCCAAGATGCATTTCCGTGCCGGTGGGCATGCGAACCGTGACTTCTTCACTCAAAAAGAAGTCCGGAAATTTGCGGAGGGATTCGGCTGCGTCGATCGAGTCGTGGTCGGTGACGGTGACGATGGACATGCCTCTTTGTTTGGAGAGATGGTACACGTCCAAGGGTTGGTTGTAGGACTCTTTACATATGCGGGTCAGCCCCGGGGTATTGCACATCCCGGAGCCGGCGGAGTGCACATGGAGGTCGCAGCGCATAGGAAAAGGGTAGGAGAGGGATATGAACAATCCGTGAAGGAGGGGACAAATGTGTGTGAAACAGGGGATGGAACTTATTGAGCACAATAGGCTTTTCGAGTTTTCCACATGGCATGGAGAGTGCTCTTGTTGCGCGTGACGGGCGTCGTGCGAGAATGCGACGCTATGAAGAAAATCTCGATACTTTTTCATGACGCGGGCGGGGGGCACCGTAACGCGGCAGTGGCGCTGCAGACGGTGATTGAGCAGCAGGGACGCGGCTGGCAAGTCGAACTGACACAATTTCAAGAATTGACGGATCAACTGGACGTGCTCCGGAAACTGACTGGCATTCGCATCCAGGAGCAGTACAACACATTGCTGCGGAATGGTTGGACGCTGGGAGCGACGCAACTGTTGCGCGTGCTGCAGACGACGATCCGAATCTTTCACGGGCCGATGGCGAGGTTGTTGAAGAAATATTTCAAGGAGCATCCGGCCGATCTACTGGTCTCCGTGATTCCACACTTCAATCGGGAAATCGGCGAAGCGTGGAGCGCTGTGTATCCGGGGCAGCCGTTTGTGACCATTATTACGGACCTGGCGGATTTCCCGCCGCGTTTCTGGATCGAGCCGGGAAACGAGCAGTACGTGATTTGCGGAACGGAAAAGGCCGTAGAGCAAGCGCGTGCCATGAGTAAAGATGACGAACACATTTTCGCCACGTCGGGGATGATCTTGCGGCCTGACTTCTACGCTGCCAACGGCACAGAACCTGGGGCACTACGGCGCGAACTGAATCTGCGCGCGGACCTGGCGACCGGGATGATGTTGTTCGGGGGCTTCGGCTCAAAAGTGATGTACGAAATTGCCGAGCGACTGGAGGAGGCGGGATTGCCGCTGCAGCTCCTGGTGATCTGCGGAAGAAATGAATCTCTGGCGGAGAAGTTTCGCGCGCGTGCCTGGAAGTTGCCGATTCACGTAGTGGGATTCACAAAAGAAGTGCACCGGCTGATGTATGCGGCGGATTTCCTGATTGGAAAACCCGGACCCGGTAGCGTTGCGGAAGCGATGGTGCGCGGACTGCCAGTGATTCTTGAGTGCAACGCTTGGACGCTGCCGCAGGAGCGGTACAACACGGAATGGGTCACGGAGAAGCGCGTGGGGATGGTATTGAAGGATTTCGATCAGATCGTCGAAGGCGTCAAGCAGATGCTGGAGCCGGGAAAGCTGGCGGAATTGCGGAAGAATGTGAAGACGTTGAGTAATCGCGCGGTGTTCGAGATTCCGGAAATCTTCGCGGGACTTCTGAACGAAACCACTACTCGCAAAACTTAGTTGCTGGCTCGTTCGGTGCGCGACGGACGAGGCAGGTGCGGCCCGGCGCCGGGCGTTTCCGTGGTTGCCTTGGCGCGGGGCTTGGAGCAGGTGACGGCCCAGCGGTGCCCCGCATTCTTCGGAAGATCGCACATCTTTGCGCATCCACCAGCGGTCTTGGACGGACCACAACCGCAATAGCAGCCACACGAAGGAGCACTACGGAGTTTTGCAGACGAATCGGCCCACGCGGTAAAAGCGAGCAGAGCGGAAGCGAACGCGAGATCGAGCGCGAGCCAGAGAACAATGCGGCGAATGCGCTGACGAGAGTTGGCTCTCATGGAGAGAGTGTCAGGTTGAAAACAAAAAAAACCGATAGCGCGGGAATACCAAAATATTTTGGGACCCGGGTTATGGTACGGGGTCAAGCTGGAGAGCGAGTAGCGTTCCGAAATGAATCGAGTGAACCCAATTGGGAGTGGCGCCGGTCTCAGGCGCGGCACTAAGTCCCGTAGATGCAGATATTTGAGATGAAGAAAGAGGCGGAAGAGGCTGGCGCGTTCCGTGCAATAGGGGGGATGTGGGCGCGTTTCAGTTCGACGGGCTGCACGGGATTGCAAGCGAGGGGGAAGGGGCTTGCTTGCGGTTCCTGGAGCTTGTTACCAACCTGCCTCTGAGAGGGAAGCTAGGATGGATGACCCCACGCGCCGGTGTGAAAACGACACCGGCAATGAGACGCGCCTTCCGGGGCCCCCGATCCCAAGCGGGGGCCCTAGATTTTTTTTTGGCTGTCGTGGCAAAAGATCGTTGGTGAGGCAAGGGTCCGGTTAACCGAAGTAACGGAAGTGCTCCCAGAAGACAGGCCAAGGCCAGCGCAAGCTCCGACAAACATAGACCTCGTTGTAACCGTCGATCGCGCGGTTGTCGATGCCGTATGGATTCGAGAGGTGGTCGGCCAACTGACACGACTCGAAATTCTGGAGCAGCATTTCGTGCTTAAAGCCGACGGTAATGACGGTTTCGGGCGGGGGATCGCCGTAACCGCGCAGCCAGTTAGAATTCATCCCGCTGATGGCCGCTGGAAGGCCGAAGGCAGGCCCATAGAGATTGACGGCGCCGGCTTGACCGTCATCCGCAGCGAGAACGGCGAGCCGGGATCGATCCTGAGGCGGTAGGGAATCGCGGACTTTTGCGACGGTTGCGGCCAGGTCCTGCCAGCCCACCTCGTAGTGAAAATTACCATTTACGCCGTTGGCGACGTGCCACCAAGTCGAGTTAATTGGGGCAACAGGAATTGTGAGAGAGGCGGCACAGAGGCCGGCGATTGCGAATGTGGGCCAGACGATTTGCCAGACGGTCGAAGCGGAGCGAGTTGACAAGGATTGCAGCTTCCGTTCTGCCCAGACCGTGCCGGTGGCAAGAAGCGCCGGATAAGCCGGCGCGAGGTAGTAGTCGCGACCTCTGGCCAACAGAAATGCGACGAGCGGAATGACATACATCCAACCGAGTAGACGGTAACGTCTGCCGTCGGATGTGAACACGAACCAAAGGCCGGCGAAGAAGAGCGGTATCGTCACGAAGTTAATATTGCGGACGAGTTGATTTGGGAGGAAGTAATCGGTCCAGCCCCAGCGAATGTCGTGTGCGTGAATGCTACGCAGAAAGTCCAGCGAGATGAAGTCGTGGCTGATCTGCCAGAGGAAGTTCGGGAGCACGATGAGCACCGATACGAACACACCGAGGTAGAGCCAGGGACTCTTCAGGAAGCGCCGCGCTGGCGTCAGCAGTACGCCACCCAATAGACCTAAGACGAGAAAGCACATGGTGTATTTGGTCATGATGCCGACGCCAACGGTCGCACCAATCGCCAGACACCAACGCGAGTCCCCCGATTTGAGGAGGCGAACGACGAAATAGGCCACCATTGGCCACCAGAGATAGTCAAAGGTGCTGTAAGACAGGAAGGAGCCGGAAAAGAGCGAATATCCGGAGATACCCACAGCACAAGCGGCTGCGAATTGTCCTTGCCTCCTGGCGCCCAGTTCACGGGCTATCAGTCCGGTGATGAACATGAGAAGTCCTTGCGACACGGCAGCAAAGAACCGAAAACCGCGCAATGAGTTACCGAAAAGCTCCAACTCAACGCGGGCGAGGAACGGAGTGATCGGAGGATAGACGACGTACCCCCAAGCCAGGTGGCGGGCGTTGTCGAAGGTAAGTAATTCGTCGCGGTGGAAGCCGTACTGATTATTTACGAGTGTGTGGAGGGCCATGCGGGCCAGAGCGAGAATCATTAGCAGGCCGACATCGCTCGAAACCCACTGCCGGACTTTGGTCGACAACATGGATTGCGCTCCGCGCGGATCGGGGCACGGCAAAGACAAAAGAGGTTGCGACCTATGCTGGGCCGTTCTTCGCAGGAGCACAGTGACAGGTGTCACCGGCGATGGTGCTGAGTAGAACGGAACTCGGAGGCGTGAGGCGCCGGAAGGTGTGGTTGGTTCTCCCGCTCGTTATTTTTGGCCAGTTTTCGTGGCTGCGATTGCAGCGGCGACGACTTGCGTGCGGTCTTCCCGATCCAAGTCTTTTTGAATTTCATCGTCCGTCAAACCACCGATTCGGCCGAGAATCATCAGCGAAAACCACGCATGCCCAATCGATTTCCATTGAGCCATCTCGATGAGTGACGGAAGTGCCTTTTGGCGGAGTTCGGACTGAAGAACGGGATCACGGGTCTCGCTGAGCTGTGCCAGTGCGCCAGAGGATTTGTTCCGATCGGACCAGACACAGGAGTTCAGCAAGTCAATGAAGGGCTGCCACGAGATTTTGATCTTTGGCGTCGCGGGTTTTGGGGAAAACTCAGCGAAGACGAGAAGGGCGCGCGCAGCATTGTTGCGGACGTTCGGATCGGAATCACGCATAGCCGTAACGAGGTCCGGAACGATGGCTTGTTTGTTTTTGACGTAGCCCAGAACCTGAGCGGCCAGAGCGCGTTGGCCGGAATCCGACGAATTCTCGAGAACATCTTTCAAGTTCTCTAAGTGGGCATCGGCGAGAATGACAATGCGCAACTGGATGACGCGGACATCGGGGTCACCGTCCAGCGCGTGGCCCTGGGAATCGTCCTCGGAGACGTTGCCTTTCAACACGGAATTTTGTAATGCTACGTCGAAATCGCGGCCGGCATTCAAGACATCCCCGGTGAGCCGCACGGTACCTGATGGCGAGGGCTTGAATCCCAGACATGCCGAGTTGGCCTCCTCGATCCCTACGTAAAGCATAGATTTTCGATCACTGGTGCAGCACACCAGAGTCAAGAACGCCCCGCGTACGTGGAGTTGTGAGGCGATTTGTTGTTGCACTGTTTGTTTCTGGGACTTGAACTGGTCGATCAGAATCGTGTCACCAACATGATAGGGAAGAGCGCCGAGGACTTTGTCCTGAGGGATCGTGCGCAGCCCGTAGAAATCGATAATTCCGAGAGGGGGAAACGCATTTGGGGTTTGGGGTGCGAAGGAAGCGAACAGGAGAGCGATGACGAATCTCAAATAGACCTCCTCGTTCGATTGATTGGCGTGGGACTTAGTTGACTTTGCGGCTGACGGCGATGCCGGCCAGGCCGAGGACGTGGGCGACCTGAGTCTCGCGGAGACGCGAGGCGTCGTATTCGAAGGTGAGGTGGTTCTTCTGCTCGTCGACATGGAAGCGGCGGAGGCCGTAGGTGTTGGCAAATTCACCGAGCCGGGCGAGCTGCTCGAGGCTGACCGGGGATTGCAGTTCGTAAGTGATTTCGAGGAGTGTCATAGAAGAAAGTATAAGGGGAAAAGATGAACAGGCGAAAGGGCGGTCAGTCAGCCCTCAAAGAGTTGACGGCGGTCCGGCCCAGGCGTATACATAGGGGTAGGGGGTATATGGAATGAAGGCCGGGAGCGGGCGCAGAGCGGCGGGAGTTGAACCGGAATTAAAAGCGGCGAACCTGAAACGGTTACGGCGGATTGAGGGGCAAGTGCGCGGTTTGCAGCGGATGGTCGAAGAAGACCGCTATTGCGCGGACATCATCGTGCAGGTGGCGTCGGTGCAGGAGGCACTGCGCGGCGTGGCGCGGAACCTGATGAAGAACCACTTGCGGCATTGCGCGGCGAAAGCGATTCACAGCGGAAAGGCCACCGAGTCTGCGGCGATGTATGACGAATTGTTGGAACTGGTTTACAAGCATTTGCGATGACGAAGGAGCGCGGAGTGCGGAAGAGCCGGAAGGTGGGCGAGCGGAATCGCGGAAGCGAGGGACTGTGGAACGGGATCGAGTTTGTGGGATGAACGTCAATCCAGAAAGGGCGAAAGCCAAGGTCGAGCATGGGGGAATAACCTACTACTTCTGTTGCGGCGGTTGCGCGCAGAAGTTTCAGGCGAACCCGCAGAAGTACTTGGCGGGAGCGACAGACGCAGAGAAATCAGCGCCGGCGATGGCTGCGACGGGCGCGAAGACGTCGATGCCGGGCCTGGCGATCATGGGAGAAGGGCCAAGAGCAAACGACCCGGTGTGCGGAATGGTGGTGGACCCGAAAAAGGCCGCCGGGAAGGTTGAATACGCCGGCAAGACGTATTTCTTTTGTTCGAAACGATGTGCGGAGCGATTTGCGAGAGAGCCGGAGAAGTTTTTGACGGCACCGGGGACGGGGGGGATGGAACCACCCCCCACGGTGAAGACTGCAGCATCGGCGGGCGTTCGATACACCTGCCCGATGGATCCGGAAATTGTGCAGATCGGGCCGGGCACGTGTCCCATCTGCGGCATGGCGCTGGAGCCAATGGATATCGTGGCTGAAGAGCAGCCGGATCCCGAGTACATTTCAATGCGGTGGCGATTCTGGGTGAGCGCGGTGCTGTCGTTGCCGATTTTGGTGCTGTCGATGTTCGGCGAGATGTTCGGCTTACACATAGAGCAGGCCACGAAGACTGGAATTGAGTTGCTGCTGGCGACGCCGGTGGTGTTGTGGTGTGGCTGGCCATTTTTTGTGCGTTTCTGGAATTCGCTGGTGAATCGCAGCCCAAACATGTTCACGCTGATCGGGTTGGGAACGGGAGCGGCATATTTGTACAGCGTCGCGGCGACGGTGTTTCCGGGCGCGTTTCCCGCATCGTTTCGCGACATGAAGGGTGGGGTGGCGGTTTATTTCGAAGCGGCGGCGGTGATCACGACGCTGGTGCTGTTGGGGCAGGTGCTGGAATTGCGCGCGCGGCAGAGAACCAGTGGAGCCATTCGGGAACTGCTGCACCTGGCGCCTCAATCGGCGCATCGTGTTTCGGAAGGTAGCGAGACGGATGTGCCGCTCGATCAGGTGCGAGTGGGAGATTTGTTGCGCGTACGGCCGGGCGAGCGCGTGCCGGTGGATGGCACGGTGAAAGAAGGCGCCAGCACGGTGGATGAATCGATGGTGACGGGTGAGCCGTTGCCGGTCGAGAAGTCGATCGGCGATGAGGTAACCGGCGGAACGCTGAATGCGAGCGGAAGCTTTGTGATGGCGGCGGAGCATGTGGGAAGCGAAACGCTGCTGGCGCAGATCGTGAAACTGGTGAGCGAAGCGCAACGCAGCCGCGCGCCGATGCAGAGGCTGGCGGATCGCGTGGCGGGCTATTTCGTGCCGGGGGTGGTAGCAGCGGCGGCGCTAGCGTTTTTGGGTTGGATCGCGTGGGGGCCGGAACCACGGTTCGCGCACGCGTTGGTCGCGGCAGTGTCGGTATTGATTATTGCCTGCCCGTGCGCTCTGGGATTGGCGACGCCGATGTCGGTGATGGTGGCAGTGGGGCGGGGAGCGAAAGCCGGAGTGCTGGTACGCAACGCGGAAGCGCTGGAGACGCTCGCCAGGGTGGACACGCTGGTGGTGGATAAGACGGGAACGTTGACGGAGGGGAAGCCGCATCTGGCGCGGGTCGAGATTCTTGACGGTGTGAAGCTTCCCGAGAACGCGATTCTCTCACTCGCGGCAAGTTTGGAGCGGTCGAGCGAGCATCCTCTTGCGCGGGCGATTGTGCGAGCTGCGGAAGAGCGGAAGCTGCCGCTGGCGCCAGCCGCGGAGTTTCAGGCGAGCGCAGGCGGAGGAGTGACCGGCAAGGTGTTGAGTAAAAGTGTGGTGATCGGAACGGAGCGATTTCTGCGCGAGCAAGGATTGCAGTTACCTGTTACACAAACGGAATCCGCCGCTGAGGGGCAAGCGGCAGTCACAAAGGCGCTTTGCGCGATTGATGGCGTCGTGGCCGGGGCATTCTTGCTTTCGGATCAGGTGAAACCATCGGCACAAGATGCGATCCGAGCTCTGCGTGCGGATGGAATCCGCGTGGTGATGCTGACCGGAGACCGAAAAGCCTCGGCCGACGCCATTGGCAAGCAGTTGGGAATCGAGGAGTATCAGGCCGAGGTGTTACCGCAGCAGAAGGGTGAAGTTGTGCAGAAACTCCGCCATGAAGGGAAGATCGTGGCGATGGCAGGGGATGGAATCAACGATGCGCCGGCGCTGGCGGCGGCACATGTGGGAATCGCGATGGGTACGGGAACCGACGTAGCCATGGAGAGCGCAGGCATCACGCTGGTGAAAGGCGATTTAAACGGGATTGTGCGAGCTAGAAAGCTGGCGCGGGGAACGGTGAAGAACATTAAGCAAAATCTAGCGTTTGCGTTTGTGTATAACGGAATCGGGATACCGATCGCGGCGGGAGTGTTTTACTCCATTTTGGGGTGGCTACTGAGCCCAATGATTGCCAGCGCCGCGATGAGCTTCAGCTCCGTGTCTGTCATTACGAATGCGTTGCGACTGCGCCGGATCTCCCTCTGACCAGCGCTACGTGTTCCGGCCGCATGACTAAACGACCGGCGCATCGTCTATAAAAGCAGAAGCGGGAACATTTCGCCGAGACCTGCGTATCTAGGTATGAGTGTGCGAGAAGTGTAAACCGGGGGTCGGTTATGTCGTGCAATGGCAATGGTTTAACGAATGGGAAGGCGGCCAAGAAGCGGCGCCGCAGAATCATATTGGGCGCGATTGCCGCCCTGGTCCTAATCGGCGGCGGGTTTGGGGTCTATGCGGCTCTACGGCCCAACCACGTAATTGACCCATCGAAACTGGCGGAATCCGAAAAGGGTGATTTAGCACGAGTGGTTGTGGCCACGGGGAAGATCCAGCCGCTTTCGAAGGTGGAAGTGAAGTCCAAGGCCAGCGGCATGGTGAAGAAGCTGTACGTAGAATTTGACGATCGCGTAATGGCCGGACAAATCCTGTGCGAATTGGACAAGGTACAGCTCGAGGCGGCAGTGCGAGCCGCCCAAGCGAATTATCAAGCGGCACAAGCGGCTTCGGAATCGGCCAAAGCGCAGTTGGAGCGAAACAAAGTGGATGCGGAAGGCCCCGACGTGCCATTCCTGAAGCTCAACATGGAGCGCGCCCAGCAGATGTACAAAGACGGTGTGATGTCAAAGAGCCTGGTCGAAGACGCCGAGAAAAATTATCAGCTTGCGTTGAATAGACAAGTGAGCGCGCAGAGGAATCTGGCTGTCTCTGAGGCGGAGATCGCCAAGGCGAATGCCCAGATGGCGCAAGCGAAGGCGTCGTTGGAAAACGCGGAAGAGGATCTGCGGAATTCAACCATCGTGAGCCCAATCGACGGGCTGGTACTTTCGCGCGACGTTAGTGTTGGCGACGGCGTGAGCTCGATCTTGATTTTGGGATCACAGGCGACCCTGGTGATGACGCTCGGAGACACCAGCGAGGTATACGTGCAGGGAAAAGTGGACGAAGCGGACATCGGTAAAGTGTATCTGGGGCAGCCGGCGCGCATTGTTGTGGAATCGTTCAAAGACAAGAAGTATGTGGGAAAAGTGACGCGGATTTCGCCGTTCGGAAAAGAAAAAGATAACGTGACCACCTTCGAGGTGCGCGTCTCGATTTCCAACCCCACGGGCGAGCTGAAAGCCAACATGACCGCCAACGCGGAAATCATTCTTGAAGAGAAGAAAAACGTGTTGATGGTGCCGGAAGCGTCGCTGATTTATGACAAGGACCGCGCGGCATCGGTTGAGATTCCCGATCCACACGCCGAAAACGGGCGCAAGAAAGTGCCGGTGAAGCTGGGCATTTCAAACGGCGTAAAGACGGAAATTCTGTCGGGGTTGAACGAGAAGCAGCAAGTCATCCTCCAATAGTGCGGAGCGGCCATGACCTTCCGCGATCTACTGCGCGATACACTCGCGACGCTCTGGGCGCATAAGCGGCGCACGCTGCTGACCATGTTCGGCATCGCCTGGGGAATTATCTCAATCACGCTGATGGTAGCGGCCGGGGAAGGCCTGGGCCGCGGCATCCGGAAGCAGCAGGAAAACTTCGGGAAAGACGTGATGATTGTCTTCGCCGGGCGCACCAGCATGCAGGCAGGCGGAACGCGGAGCGGCCGCGTGGTGCACTGGATGGAGGACGACTACAAGGAAGTGGCCGCCGAATCGCCGGCGTGCAAGTACGTGATGCCCGAGTTGGGCAACAACGTGAAAGTGCACAGCGCGTATAACAGCGGGGACATCGATACGGTGGGATCGCTGCCGGAGTTTACGATCATTCGCAGCATCACCGTCGCGGAAGGGCGATTCTATAATCACCAGGACAACGAAGAAGCGCGGCGCGTGGCGTTCATCGGCAGCGACACGAAGAAGCAGTTATTCGCGGAGCACGAAACGATCGGGAAGACCATTGAGTTGAACGGGATACCCTATACCGTGATCGGTGTGATGAAGACGAAAGATCAGAACTCGAGCTACGACGGCGTAGACATTCGCAAGATTTTCATTCCGTTCAATGCGATGAAGCGGGATTTTCCCAACAAGCCGCCGGCCGTGGAGCACACCGTGGATCGTTTGCTTGTCGCGCCGTGGTCGCTTGAGACACATCCGGCATGCGTGCGTCAGATCCGCAAGACGCTCGGCAGGCTGCACAATTTCGATCCACGCGATGAAGAAGCGGCGAGCATCTGGGACACGGTGAAAAACGCCCAGGCGAACCGGATGATCTTTGTGGGCATGGAAGTGTTCATGGGCGCGGTTGGTGTGGCGACGATTTTTCTGGGGGGCATCGGCGTGATGAACGTGATGCTGGTGAGCGTGCGCGAGCGGACGCGGGAGATTGGGGTGAGGAAGGCGCTGGGCGCCACGCGGGAATCAATCCTTAAGCAATTTTTCCTGGAAACGGTGTTCGTGGTGTTCCTGAGCGGAGGAGTGGGCCTGTTTATTTCGTACGGATTGTGCTTTCTGGTGAGTTTGCTTCCAAAGGTGCCATATTTCGACGGGCTCGACGCAAGCTGGCAGTTGGCCACAGTGACCATCAGCCTGCTGGGATTGATTGCGGTGCTGTCGGCGCTGTATCCGGCGAACAAGGCGGCATCGGTGGATCCCATCGAAGCGCTGCGTTTTGAAGCGGGCGGGTGACGCGATGTTCACCGAGGTGTTCAAAGAGGCGTGGGTGGCGTTGGGACGGAACCGTGTGCGCAGCCTGCTGACCATGGCCGGGATTTCCTGGGGCATCGTGGCGGTGACATTGCTGCTGAGCTACGGCTCGGGATTCCGCAGCGTGCTCTTATACACTTTCGAGGTTTTCGGCAAATCCGCGGTGATCTGCTGGCCGGGAACGACGAGCGAACAGGCCGGCGGTGAGCGGGCAGGTAAACAGGTGCGCTTCGAGCAAGAAGATGCGGATTGGGTAAAGGCGCAATCGCCGCTGATCAGGCGCGTGACGCTCGAGACTGTGAAGTGGAAGGGGATTTCGCATGAAGAGCGGCTGTCCGATTCCGCTACGCGCGGTGTGTATCCGGAATATGGCGAGATGCGGAACGAAGTGCCGTCAGATGGCAGGTGGATTTCCGCGGAAGATGTGGCGGAGCGCCGGCGCGTAGTTGTTCTGGGCGCGCGGTTGAAGAAGAAACTGTTCAGCGGGACACCGGCAGTGGGCGAAACCGTGCGGATCAATGGGGTGCGGTTTACCGTGATTGGCACGATGGATATGAAGTTTTCGGACAGCTGCTATTTCAATTGCGACGACGAATCAGCGTTTATCCCGTACACCTCGGCGGCAGATATCTGGGACGCACGGTACGCGAGTGTGATGGTGATGGAACCTGTGGCGCCGGAATTTGAGGCCCAGGCGATGACGCAATTTCGAACCGCGGTGGCGAACCGACAACGATTTTCGCCCAATGACAAACGGGCGATCACGATGTTTGGGCGGCAGGAGTTCAAGCCCATTTATGACGGGATCACGCTCGGCATCGAAGGATTGCTGTTTTTGATTGGCGCGATGACGCTGGGAATTGGCGGAGTAGGCGTCATGAACATCATGCTGGTGTCGGTTGAGGAGCGGGTGCGCGAAATAGGATTGCGGCGCGCGTTAGGGGCGCGAAAGTGGCACATTCGCTGGCAATTTTTGCTCGAGGCGCTGGTTCTGACCATCGCGGCGGGAGCCGTGGGCATGCTGATTTCGTGGGCGCTGACGTCGGCAATCGGTACGCTGCCATTCCTCGGCCCGGCGTACGAGGATGACAGCGGCAAAGTGGATATTCACCTGGCGTTGTCCGGAGCGACGTTGTTGATGTCTACGCTGATCCTGATTGTCGTGGGAGTATTGAGCGGATGGTTGCCTGCCATGCAAGCAGCGAAGCTCGACCCCGTGGAAGCGCTGCGCTACGAGTAAGTCATGGTCCCCAGGGGCCCACAACGAAGGATGAAAATGGGCTCGAGATGGCGTAGCGTTTGTGCATCCGCGTTGGCGACA
>Ga0335077_10004649_pt1 | contig 16745 bp, 13 predicted proteins | sample Lox_Sample_31_FD_207151 | JGI IMG/M metagenome (GOLD analysis project Ga0335077, IMG submission 207151) | Soil microbial communities from Loxahatchee National Wildlife Refuge, Florida, United States - Lox_Sample_3.1 | ecosystem: Environmental > Terrestrial > Soil > Wetlands | place: USA...
CTCACTTCTCCGCGTCCGCGCATGGGGAACCGAGAAGCGCCTGAGCCTTCCTTTATCCCTCGATTTCTTTCAGAAACCAAGTCCGAGAAGCTCGTCAGTTATTTATGAGACCGGTTCTAGCCTCATGAATTCTGCTTGCTGCTTGAGGTCAAGTCCAAATGAAGACACATCCAACTTCTTTCCATCTTTCAGGAGCCGTGCTTGGGCGTTAGTAACGAATCTACCGTTGAATTCGAACGATTCATCTCTCACGGATATGCTTGGATCGTCATAGGAAGGAATGTAGGAAAGCAAATCCCAGTAGCACTCGTAATGCAGTTCGTGCATCCTCCCGCCTCGAATGACAAAACCACGCTCTGCCTCGCCTGCTCCATCCAGTGCGCCGCCAAACAGATTCGCTTTTTCCAGAATATGGATATTACGGCCGGGCACACCGGCGTCTTTCTCAAGATAAACGGCACTGGCAAGCGAGGCGATTCCGCTCCCGATAAGGTAAACGTGCGACCGATGGTAGTTTCCTTTTGTTCCTGATCTCATGATCGTTTCCTCTGCCGCCCTGAAGCCAGCTTGTTCTCGAAAGTAGATTAGGCTGCCCGCCCCTGGTTCGGCACTTGCTTGGCCAGCGACCGCATAGCGGAACCCACCGAGATGAGTGAGAATCCGCTGATTACGAGGTTCACCCCCACCAGCGTACCGATGGCCCACGCCCCGGACAGCGGCCACTCCCGGAGCAGGAGGAATCCCAGGATCACGCCCATGCCCGCGCTGAAAAGTATGGAGCCCCATCCGCTCTCCGGACGCACGTGGAAGGCGAGAATGGCGCTCGAAATCCCGTCTACCAGAAGGTACCCTCCAAGCATCAGAGTGAGGGTGGCTAGCCCGATTCCGGGTCGTGCCACGAGGATGAGTCCGGCCCCGAACGTGAGGATTCCGCCGATGAACGCGAGGGCGCCCTGGCCGAACGATGCGGCGCTAAGCGCCGCGATAGTCCTCGCGACCCCACCAATCGTCATCGCGACTCCGATGAGCACAACGACAGTGAGGCCACTGGCCAGCGGGGACGCGACAGCCAGAAATCCCGCGACTACGATCAGCACTCCGAGAGCCACGAGCCACCCGGCGTTCTTCTTCGCGTCTTGAACCCAGCTCCTCACCACTTCTCTGACGTTTTCCAATCACTCCTCCTCAAGAGAGATCTCACAACAAATGTTGAAGGCCAGACATCGAGAACAGCCACGCTAATAGCGCGGATTAGATTAGCGGGTCGACACCGGGTCCGTGAGCTCTACCGATGACACCCCGCTACTCGAGCAGACTGCAAGATGCAAACCACGCGCCAAAGCGTGAAACCCCTCGGATGCGTGGTAGTGCGCAGATAACAAACTAATGCGCGAAGGTTTCGATCTCAATGAGCTGGCGAGGCGCCCGACATTTCGGATTTTCCCCGAAATCTCGTAGAAGTGACGCGTCGGCTTTGACTGAAGCGAATTACTAAGTCTGGCGTCTCCGTCTACCAAGAGCTGAAAAATGGAGGCGCTATCCTAAAAGTAATGACCGGCCGGCCCGAGGGAATCCAACACGACATTTCGGAGTTTCTCCGAAATGCCGTAGACAGTTGCGTGCGACCCGACAGTTTGCTTCCAGCAATCGCAACCTTTTCAGCAATCTCCAACTCCTGAATCGACCCAATAATCGGTCGGCAGATTGCCAGAACAATTGGCGCACTACGTGGCGCAAACGTCAGAGGCTACTAAGGTGAGGACTGCATCTAGAATAGTTCCTTGGGCGCCTCCCTCGCTGCAAGGATTGCGGCGAGGAAGAAAGCCCAACTTCATGTTTTGGACCGTGTACGGTCTGCTGTTGGCCGCATCCGCAATAGTTGGAGTTTGCTTTGGTTTGGCGGCTGTGTACGGCGTCGGTCTTCCTCGTATCGACGATATTGAATCTTATCGCCCGGTTTCCGATACGTTGCTATATGACGATGAGGGCCGTGTGCTTGCGACATTCGCCACGCAACACCGTGTTATCGCAGAATACTCGGACTTTCCAAAGGTGCTTTATGATGCCGTACTTTCGATCGAGGACAAGGATTTCGAAAATCACTTAGGTTTTGAGGTATCGCGCATTGTAAGTGCGGCTTACCACGATCTTGTACACCGAGAGAAACTGCAAGGCGGGTCGACATTAACGATGCAGCTGGCACGGAACCTTTTTCTGTCCTCGGAACGAAGTTATGGGCGAAAGATCCGGGAGATCGCGCTGGCCATTCAAATCGAGCGGCGCTTTACGAAGTCGCAGATCTTCACTCTCTACGCCAACCAAATCTATCTGGGACATGGCGTTTATGGCTTTGGGGCCGCTGCCCAGTACTACTTTGGAAAAACGTTGAAGGATCTGACCCTTGAGGAGGCGGCGCTGTTAGCCGCATTGCCCAAAGCTCCTAATAGCTACTCTCCGATTCGTTTTCCCGAACGCGCGCTAGGGCGTCGGAACCTGGTCATCAGCTCAATGTGTGCCGCTGGCAAAATCAGTGTGCAGGAGGCGAATGCGGCGAAAAACAAACCGATTCGTCTCTCGATAAAGGATGATGCAAACGCTCTGGCGCCTTACTTCGTTGAGGAAGTCCGCCAATACCTTGAGCGGACATACGGAACCGAGAGGGTCCATGAAGCCGGGCTTAAGGTTTACACCACGCTGAATATAGACTTACAGACAGCAGCGAACCGGGCTGTGCTGGACGGCCTCGATGCGTACGAACGGCGGCACGGCTGGCAGGTTCGTATATCTAATGTGAGAGAGTTTGGCTCGAATCCGCAAACCTACAGCATCCCAGAGTGGGAGCTTGCTATCGAGCCGGGGACATACGTGCACGCTGTAGTGATTTCAGTCTCGTCCGATTCTGCCTTGTTAAGATTCGGACCGTATCGAGCCAGACTGCGCGGCAATGATATCGCTTGGACAAATCGTCCAATTCAGCAACTGCTCTCTGTTGGCGACATCGCCTATATAAAAGTCCTTTCCCTTGGTGCAGACTCCACGGCGCACGTGCGACTCGAACAAGAGAGAGGTGTTCAAGGCGCGCTCGTAGCGATTGACACGGAGAGCGGCGAAGTGAAGGCAATGATCGGAGGCCGCGACTTCAAAGAATCGAAATTCAATCGCGCCACCCAGGCGTTAAGGCAAGTTGGGTCTTCATTTAAGCCATACGTTTATACCGCGGCCATCGACCAAGGCGCGAGCCCGGAGGACGCGATCGTAGATGCTCCGGTTATCTTCCGGACCGCCTCCAGCCCGTACGTACCCCATAACTACGACCAGAAATTTGAGGGAACGATAACCCTACGCCATGCGCTGGCTGAATCGAGAAACGTTCCAGCTGTCAGACTGGCTGAGAGCCTTGGGATGAAGAAGGTAATCGATTACGCGCGCAGATTTGGGATCAAGGAGCCCATACCTGCATACCTGCCAGTTGCATTGGGAGCTGTAGAGCTCACGTTACTCGAGCACACGTCCGCATTCAGCACTTTTCCGAATGATGGTGTCCGAGCTCTTCCGCATTACATTAGAAGAGTTACAACCTACGATGGTCAACTGCTGGAAGAGGATTTTCCAGTTGTTCACGATGTGATCAGTGAGCGCACAGCTCGAGTGATGACCTCAATGCTTCGAGAAGTTGTCTTGCATGGGACTGGTGCAGCGGCGCAAAAGCTCCCGATTCCTGTAGCGGGTAAAACCGGTACTACAAATAATTTCACAGATGCATGGTTCGTGGGGTTTTCTCGATCCACAACGTGCGGCGTCTGGGTCGGATTTGACGAAAAGATATCCTTGGGCAATAAAGAGACCGGCGCGGTTGCCGCGCTACCCATCTGGATGAGTTTTATGAAAGCAGAGTCTGCCGGAAGTCACTCTATTGGTGATTTCCCGCCTGTCCCTCTTGACCGGGCCCCTAGCAACCTCGCCGCACTTCGAACTTCGCTGCCTGTGGCCATCGGAAAATCTGCTGTTGCTCCACCGAACCGGGCTGTCGTTCAGACCGGCTTACAGCAAGACAGATAGGCCTGCAACCGACTCTCTCAGTTTTTCGAGACATCGGCTCCAAGACACCCGGTTCAAGGGAGACAGGGCGGGGAGTAGGCACGGGGCATTATTTGCGGAGGAACATGCGAATGCATTCGTTGACCTATGGCACGCTATTCGAGACATGCGTGATTATTGAGAACCGATAACAGCTCCCGGTTGTATGTGCCGTACGCTCCGAGCCGGCATGCGCCATTACTCTATTTTCGATAGTTCGACAAGGTCCTTCCGTGCCGGCCTCCCGTGCCAGCCAGATTGGTAAGTGATTGGTTCCACACCGTTGGCTGCTGCTGGCTCGTTTAGATGTTGATGATTCTTTCGATTAAAGAGAGAAGCGATCGTTGATGCCTGAATCTGTATTGCCCGACATTTCGGAGTTCCGAGCACAGTGCAATTCCTTCGTGTGATTCTTGAAAGCGTTGGAAGTATGACCTCTTCCTGGATCTCTCGCGCAAGTTCAGTTTCAATGAAAGCTTCTCGTTTCTGACACGATATGAAACTCGACGAGTGGCGGATGAAGAAATTCGCTTGAAGCCGGCGACGTCCCTTCTACGACATTTCGGGGAAGATCCGACATTTCGGACGCGTCGCCAGCCCCTCAAGATCGTAACCTTCGCGGAATGGGCTTGTTTTCTGCGCACTACCACTCATACGAGCCGTCCTGCGCAATGGCACCTGGTTTGCATTCATTCTACCGGTGAGATGGGATGGATCGTCGAGAGAGACTGACGGACCACGTGCCGATCGAACACACTATCAACAAACTGAATGGGATTCGAACCCTCGATAGCACGCGCTGAACGCGCGAGAATGGAAGAAGAATTTTATGACCAGTAGCAGAATTGGTATTTCGCTGAGCCTCTTAGCAGTGTGCCTCTTGAGCTTGGGATCGGCCCTTGCCTCTGACAAGGTAAAAGGCAAAGGAGTGATCACCCTACGCTCCGGAGACACCCTGACCGTAGAAACTGACGAGGGAACTACAACGGTCACAGTCACCGCAGATACGAAAGTTCAACACCCGATAGGGTTGGGTGCTCGGAAAAAGCAAGTGGGTCAAGAGGTACTGATACCGGGACTCAAACTGAAGTTCGAGGGAACAGGTGATCAAAACCAGGTGACGGCGGAAACGATAACCTTCGATCAAGATGATCTGAGCCTGGCCAAAGTGATCCAGGCCGGTTTGAACCCCACCGCTCAACAACAAGCCAGGAACATGGAGGTCTACCAGGCGAATAAGGAGGCCACCGATGCAGAAATTGCGGCCAACCAAGCAGCTATCGCAGAAGCCAGGCAAGCCATCGCAGCCAACCAGGCGAGCATTGACGAAGTTGCGCAATCCACCCAGAAACGCTTTTCGGAGTTGGGTGACTTTGTTGTGAAGGGCGAACATACAGTGTACTTTGCTACGGGCGATTACAGCATTTCGGGGGCAGACAAAAATGCACTGGCGGATCTGGCAAAGAACGCCCTCGCCTACCAAAAAGGGTTCGTAATCCAAGTGGCTGGGTTTGCCGACTCGGTGGGTACCGCTTCCAGCAATCAAGTGCTGAGCAAGGAACGCGCTCAGGCAGTGGTCGCTTATCTCCTTCAGGAGTGTAACGTTCCAGTTGGACGCATTGTCGCCCCTGGTGCAATGGGAGAGACCAACCCCGCAGCATCCAACGAGACTCGTTCCGGGCGGAGCGAAAATCGCAGAACCGAGGTCAAGCTGCTCGTGAACAAGGGGATCGTGAACGCGGGCGGAAACTAAAGGCGCGTTTTTCTCTCAAAACGAACTGACTTTCCTTTGAGGGCCGGAGAAGAACCTCCATGAAGAAACGCTGGTAATCTGCCCAGGCCTTGTCATCATGAGCTCAGGTCCCGAGTGATTCAAGCTCAGGCCCAGGACGTTGATAAGATCCAAGAGTTGCAGCGCGTAATTGATCTGCAGCAGAAGCAACTCGATTCACAAAAGCAAGTGTTGGAGGATCTTCAGCAACAGCTCCACAGCCTGGCCAAGCAGGTGGAAGCGAAAGTCCCCAAAGCCCCTCAAAGAATAGTGCATCTGCCGGAAGCGGACAGGTTCGACTCGGAACATCCCGCGGGCTCAAATGCCCGGATGGACGACTCAAAGACATAAAGATAGAGGGGGTCGCGACCGAGTTCGGTCTCCACGGCTCCCCCGACTCTTAACTCACGCACGACACTCATGGCATTAATGCCAACGAGTTCGATACGCTGCTCCCGGAGCACCTGTTCACACCCGCGCAGTCCCTTCGCGTTCTTGAGCGTTAGAGTGTAGCTTCTTCCTGGATCTCTCGCGCGAGTTCAATTTCAATCGAAGGTCTACGTTTCTGACACGATATGAGAGTCGACGAGTGTGGATGAAGAAGTTCCGTTGACGCCGGCGACGTTCCTTCTCCGAAATTTCGGGGAAAATCCGAAATGTCGGGCGCCTTACCACCTCATCAACATTGGAACCTTCGCGTATTACGCTTGTTATCTATCCTTTAGGACGCATCCGAGGCGTCTCGCGCATTGGTGCGTGGATTGCACTCAATCCGCCCGTCAGCTGGGATGCGTTGTCGAGATTCGACTTCACGTGGCAGGCTCAATCTGTTGCGAGTAGCGAATCGTCCCCGGAAAGACTCCCGGAAGACCGATCGACCACACACCGTCAGGGACAAACTGGACAAGGCTTTGACAAGCCCTGACAACTGCCAGTTCTGTATATCGTCGAAGACTCAACAGAATTTAACCGCAGGAAAAGGAGAAGATCATGTTGACAGAACCAAGAGAAGTGTTCGTTCATCTGCTGAGCGAAGCACGGCAGAACAATGAGAAAGCAACCGAAATCTACCAGGAAATCAGCCAACTGGCGCAAGACCACCCGCAGATCAAGGAGTTGCTTGAAGCGCGAGCGTTCCTGGCCTTGAAGACGCGGGAGCACCTGGATCACTGCTTCAAACTCATTGGCGAACGGCCTGTAGCGGTCGCTGCCCGACATCACGAGGTTTTTTTGGAAGAGTTGCGCAAGCATTTGGCTGAAATCAAATCTCCCGTCGCCAGACATCACTTCATTCTGGCGAAACTCGCACATTTCAACCACATTCGCATCGGCGAATACGAGGCTCTACTCGCGGCTGACGTAACCGGCCATCACGGTGTTGGTGTGCTGCTGGAAGGTGCGAAGGCCGCCAGAGTGGCCTTCGCCGAGCGCACTCGGCACCTCGCCCGCCGCCTCGCCGAGGCTAGGGTAATTGAACGCAAGATTGCTGCAGAACGCGCCGCCTGAGCAAAATACAGTCCGGCTTTTTTACACATGCGCCGGTTCGGCAGAGAGTACCGGCCGGCGCAGTTAGGTTTGATCGAGCGTTCCTTCAGCATACGAAGGGCGTTCAGACTAATTAAAAACAAAGGAAAAGGAGTCCATTATGTACGCATTCAAAGCGTTCGTTTTCAACGGCAGGAAAACGGCTGGCAAAGCCTTCGAGGCTCTCGACGACCACACGCCGGTGTATCCGTGGATTGATGATGCCGCTATAGTGTCGCGGAACAGGTTCGGCTTCATCCGGATTCACAGCACGTGGGCGCAGGACGATAGTGCGGTCGGCGTCGGAACCGGGTTCGGTGCCCTAACCGGCGCCCTGCTCGGGATGTTGCTGGGACCGGGCGGAGCGTTGGCTGGGGCCGCGACCGGCGGCTCATTGGGCGCTCTGTTCGGCGTCACAGACGAGATCGCCTTCGACGACCCGCGATTGGACGACTTTGCGGCTTCGCTCGCCAAAGATACTTCAGCCTTGATTCTGGTAGCTGAGGAGATCACTCTAGCCGACTTCACCTCGGCGGTCGAGCCCTTCGGCGGAAAGGTCATCCAGACGAACCTCAATGAGGACGAGGTTAACTCTCTGAAGAAAGCTCTTAAGAAAGGGGTCGTTCCCACCAGTTCCTCCAAATGACGTTTTCGGGAGTTAAATATCACAGGAGGTGTACACCTTCCCGGTTTCCACTTCTGTATTTTTCATCAAATGCCGACGGGCCGCATCCTTGAACGAAATTGGTGCGGCCTTTTTTGTTCGAGCCTGACTGGCATCCCTTTGGTAGACGAGACGCTAGACTTCGTACTTCACTTCGATAGCCGCGACCTTCCCCTACGACATTTCGGACCTTCTCCGAAATGTCGGGCTCTTCGGCTATTCATCAAGATCGAACCTTCGCGCAACAAGTCTGTTTTCTGCCCATTACGACGATCTGAGGCTCTCACGCATTGGTACGCGGTTTGCAAGCCTGCAATCTGGTGCGAGTAGCGGGGCGTCAGCGGGAGAACTCATGGACCAGGGTGAATGCAGAACCTCGCTGTGGAAAGAAAGGAATTGTGGGCGGCGAAACTGGCAATCCGGCAGAGAGCCTCGGCCGATGTCCGGCGGAGGCAAATTCGAATGGTCTACGACAATCGGAGCCCGGGTCTGCGATGAACTGGATGCAACAGGCAGAGCAAGTCCAGACGCAAGCGCACGTCATCTATCTTGCCTTCAAACATCCACGCATGCCCTGGTACGCCAGGTTGGTTGCAGCATGCACCGCCGGCTACTTGCTGAGTCCGATTCAACTCATCCCAAGCTTCATCCCGGTAATCGGATTCCTGGACGATTTGCTGGTTCTGTTCCTGGGAGCAAAGCTGCTGCAAAGGATCACGCCACCGGACGTGCTCCGCGAATGTCTTCAGCATGCGGAGGACGCAAAGGAGCGACGAAAAGACGAGAACCGGTCGGCCGCTGCCATGGTTGCGGCCATCGTAGTCGCCCTGCTGTGGCTCCTTTTGGCCTTTACCGCCAACGGGCTGATGGCGGCTTACATTCGCCATTACCGACTACCGTGAACGCATTCGGCACTGGCACACGTCGTATGAAGCCGCAGAGATGGTGAGCATATGCCTCTAACGACTGACGACAATCTATCCGCCCGCACACCGCCGCGCTTCCACCTGCTGGCGAAGCCGAGCGGATCCACTTGCAATATCGACTGCACGTACTGCTTTTTCTTGTCCAAGGAATCGTTGTATCCCAACGAAAAGAACAGGATGTCCGAAGCCACGCTCGACGCTTACATCCAGCAACTGCTGGAGTCGCACCGCACGCCCAACGTGACCGTGGCGTGGCAGGGGGGCGAGCCAACGCTGATGAAAGTCGAGTTTTTCCGGCGCTCGATTGAACTCGTCGAAAAGTACCGCCGCCCTGAGCAGGTCGTGCAGCACACCTTCCAGACCAACGGCATTCTTCTTGACGATGAGTGGTGCGCTTTTTTTAAGGAACACAACTTCCTGGTCGGCCTCAGTGTCGACGGACCCCGCGAACTCCACGACGAGTACCGTGTCGACCGCAGCAAAAAAGGCACTTTCGACAAGGTGATGAAAGGCTGGAGTCTGCTCCACAAGTACGGAGTCGAATTCAACGTAATTTGTACGGTCAATGCAGCGAACGAGAAACACGGCCGCACTGTCTATCGTTTCTTCCGCGACGAGATGGACGCGAAGTGGGTGCAATTTATCCCAATCGTCGAGCGTGCCAGTGCGGAGACGATCGACATAGCCAACCAGGGATGGAGTGACCAGCCGAACCGAAAGCGCTTGCTCTACACGCAAGACGGGAACCTCGTAACCAAGCGTTCCGTCGGCGGCGAGCAATACGGCCGCTTTCTCGTGGATGTCTTCGAGGAATGGGTGCGCCACGATGTGGGCAAGGTTTACGTCCAGCTTTTTGATGTGACCCTCGAGGCGTATTTCGGCCGCCATCTGTTGTGCATACACGCTCCTACCTGCGGATATGGCCCAGCTCTGGAGTACAACGGCGACGTTTACTCCTGCGATCATTTCGTCGAGCCGCGTTACAAACTGGGCAATATCCACCAGACGCCTCTTGTGCAACTCGTTGCCTCGGTCGAGCAGCGCAAATTCGGAGATGACAAACGAGATCTGCTGACTGCGCAGTGTCAGGGCTGTGAGGTGAAGCCACTCTGCAATGGGGGCTGTCCCAAGGATCGTTTTGCGCTCTCGCGCGACGGCGAAGCGGGCCAGAACTACCTCTGTGCGGGCTTGGAGTTGTTCTTCAAGCACACCCGCCCTGCCATGCAGACGATGGCTCAACTGCTGCAGCAGAACCGCGCGCCGTCCGACGTGATGGCATTGACCGCTGCTGAGGACGCGAAAGCCGGGCCCTACGTGCCTTGTCCCTGCATGAGCGGCAAAAAGTTCCGTTTCTGCCACGGCGATCACGCCCCGCGATCGCCCTTCACTGGAGTGAACTTCTCGACGGCTGGAGCGGAGCAAGGAGCGGCAACGTGACAGCAAGAACGCGTAAATCAGTTCTCAAGAAATCTCGGCGCAAGCCGGCAACTAGAAATCAAGAATTAATCCAAAGGAAGGAACTAATCATGGCAACTCAGAAACCGAATATCGTAGTCATCTGGGGCGACGACATTGGCATAACCAATATCAGCGCCTACTCGGATGGCCTGATGGGCTTCAGAACGCCCAACATCGACCGCATTGGCAATGAAGGTATGCGGTTCACTGACAGCTACGCCGAGCAGAGCTGCACCGCTGGGCGCTCCTCGTTCATCACCGGCCAGTGCGGTTTCCGCACGGGCAACACCAAGGTCGGCATGCCCGGCGCCGCGCAGGGCCTGCAACACCGCGACGTCACCATCGCCCAGTTGCTCAAGGCCCAAGGCTATGCCACCGCCCAGTTCGGCAAGAACCACCTTGGCGACCGGAATGAACATCTTCCAACCGTCCACGGTTTCGACGAGTTCTACGGCCCGCTCTATCACTTGAACGCCTCCGAGGAACCTGAACTGCGGGATTATCCGCCTGCCAAGGACTTTCCGAACTTCCTCAACAATTTCGGACCGCGCGGCGTGCTGGACTGCAAGGCCACCGACAAGGACGATGCCACGGTGGATCCGCGCTTCGGCAAGGTCGGCAAGCAGACCGTCAAGGATACCGGCCCGCTGACCAAGAAGCGTATGGAGACCATTGACGATGACATCGCGGCCCGTTCCGTGGACTACCTGAAACGCCAGAAGGCCGCCGGCAAGCCGGTCTTCCTGTGGGTGAACTTCACTCACATGCACCTCCGCACGCATACCAAGCCGGAGAGCATCGGGCAGTCAGGCCGCTGGCAGAGCGCTTATCACGACACCATGATCGACCACGACAAGAACGTCGGCCAGGTGCTCAATGCGCTTGACGAACTCGGGATGGCGGACAACACCATCGTTATGTATTCCACCGACAACGGCCCGCACATGAATACCTGGCCAGACGGTGCCATGACGCCCTTCCGCAACGAGAAGAACTCGAACTGGGAAGGCGCCTTTCGCGTGCCCTGCATGATTAAATGGCCTGGTCACATCAAAGCTGGATCAGTCTCTAACGAGATCATCTCGCATTTGGATTGGGCGCCGACGTTCCTGGCGGCGGCAGGCGTTCCGGATGTGGCGGAGCAACTGAAGAAGGGGATGAAGGTCGGCGACACGACCTTCAAGGTGCATCTCGACGGCTACAATCTTTTGCCGTATTTGACCGGCGAGACGAAGAAGAGTCCGCGCGAGGAGTACTTCTACTTCAATGACGATGCCGAACTGGTCGCTCTGCGTTACGACAATTGGAAAATGGTTTTTGAGGAACAGCGCACCGAGGGAACGCTGCGGATCTGGGCTGAGCCGTTCGTTACGCTGCGGGTACCGAAGATCTTCAATCTGCGGACCGATCCATTCGAACGGGCGGACATCACGTCGAACTCGTACTACGAATGGCTCCTGGACCATGTTTTCATCCTCGTTCCGGCGCAGGGAGTTGTCGGAAAGTTCCTCGCCACGTTCAAGGAGTTCCCGCCGAGTCAGGAGGCTGGCAGCTTCAGCCTGAAGCTGGTGATGGAAAAACTGGCACAGGGTGCAGCAGGCGGCTGCCGCTAACGCCCCGCCGGCCCGTATCGAACATCCGTTCGGGACTGGCAGCCCTCATCGGGCTGCCGGTCCCATCCATGCTCGGTCATAGCCGGCGAGCTTGCAGAAGTTGCATAGGAGAGGATCAAAATGCGAAGTGCTTCGACGTCAGCGGCATCTATCCTGCGAGCGCGAGCACCCGGCGTAGTTGCGCTCGCTCACGACTTGAAGAGCTTGATCGTCCGCTCAAGTTTCACGACTAGAAACTTAATTTTGACCCAGTAGATATAGGTCAGCATGGCCACCGGGATGCGCATAGACGATGGTGGAAAGGTCTCTGGAAAAATCGTAGGCAGCATGACTCACGTAGTACTCGGGAAACGCAAACGGGACCTTCAAGGCGACCTGTGGAGCCCCGACCGTCTTACCGTCTCTCCAAGACTGACGGTAAATCGTGACCTCACCGCGAGAAAAAACTGCGTACAAGAACGACTTGCCGTCGCGAGCAAAAATCGCATAGACGGTCCCTACGCCAGGAAGCAAAGGGATGCATTTTCTATTGGAAGTGGAGACTTCGTAGATCCCAGTCTTTTCTCCATATGGCATCGCGCTAAGCAGGTAGTGCCCGCCGCGGTCGATATCAGAGACCATGCCGCAGTTATCCACAAACTTCTCCGCATGTGACCCGTCTGCATTCGCTCTCCAAACAGTTAGTGTGGGACTCCCTTTATCCGTGCCAGTCACGTAGACGCTTTTCTGGTCAGGGCTCCATACGGAATACCAAACGCTGTCCACCGGAGGCAGGAGTTGACGAAGACCGCTGCCATCGGAGCCGACAATATACGATTTGGCCCCCGCACCGGTTCTCGCCTCGTGAAAAGACAGGTGAAGTCCGTCCTGCGCCCAAGTGCCTGTTCCCAGAGATTCTCCAGTGACCAGTTTCACTTTGTTGCCCCCGTCAATGTCCGAAACCCAGAGTTCGGTCCTTTGAGGTGCAGGAAGCGTAATGTACATTACCCGTTTTCCGTCCGGCGAGATTATCGGCTGGGTTGCTTCCTCCGACACAATGTCCGTCGATTCCTTGGAATGAACGTGGTACGCGGTCACGGATCCGAAGGAACTGCCACTGACAAAGTAGATCCCCTTCCCTCCCGGGTCCGGCATCGGAGAATAGTCCTGCCCTGTACCGAAAGTAATCTGAGTGAGGTTCCGATCGTGCAAGTTGCATTTCCAGATCTTCGTCAGCCCGTTCGTCGTACGGCTGAACAGAACTGTTTTCCCTAGTTCAGCCCACACGAAGTGGTAGTCCCCAGATACCTCGCCCAAATCAATCGCCTGATGGCTGGTCAAATTTATTTTGTAGAAGTGGAATTTGGGTCCAAAGTTGCCCGGAACACCGGCAGCGAGCAGGTCGTTGCCGCCGGGAAATAGCAACTCCGGCAGGAAGAACAGACCAGTACCCTCGCCGTTGTACACCAGCTCTTCATTCAGTCCGGATTTTTCTGCACGAAATATCGCGCTGCTATCAAACTTCTTCGCGTAATAAATGAATGCGCCATCCAGCGAGGGGACTGCAGATTGGCCGGGCACAACCCGCCGGGGAGCGCCACCGAGCGTAGGCACTGCCCACACCTCGAATGGGCCGAGCTGCTTCTCGTAATAGATTTCTTTCCCGTCGGGGGAGAAATTGTCCAAAACTTTTTCGCCTTCGTCATTTGTAAGTTGAAGGGGCTCGCCGCCAGCAGCGAGCATCAGGAACACTTGCCTGACGCTGCCTACCAACGAGATGAACGCGACGGCGTGACCGTCGGGAGATAGCTTCGCGTTGATCATCGGCTTGTTCCACTGGCTGATTTGCGTGATCGTTGGGGGGCCGCTCGAACTGTTCAAGCTGGGCCAGAAGTGATATCCCAAAAAGACTGCTGCCACAAGCACGGCGCAAAGGCCCAAAACGAGGTATCGCTTCCGAATAAACTCCGCCGACGCTTGAGTCTCGCTGACGGAGCGAGTTGCAGGTTCTCCGGCCACTTCTTGAACTACCGGCTGGCTCCCAATGTCCCGTTTAGTGCCGGACACGGGCGTGTGGCCTGCAAATGCGGCTAGTCCGACGCGCTGGGAACCGGAGGACCGTCGCAAGCGCTGCAAGTCATTCTGAAGCTCAGATGCTGTCTGATAGCGCTGCTCGCGGTCTTTCTGTAATGCCTTGCTTACAATTTCTTCGATCTCCGGTGGTATCGCCGGATTGATTCGAAGAGGTGAAATTGGTGCGTGCTCCAGTATTCCGCTGAAAACGACCCCGGATGTTTCTCCTTGAAACGGCAATGTGCCCGTTGCCATTTCGTAGAGCACGGCACCGAATGAGAACAAGTCTGTGCGGGCATCCAATTCTTTGCCGCGCACCTGCTCCGGTGACATGTAAGCGATAGTGCCAATCATGGTCCCGGGCGCGGTGATTTGCTGTTCGTCGATTGAGCGAGTTGCTGTGCGAGCGACCTTCGCCAGCCCGAAATCCAGAACTTTGGCGTGGCTGCGCCGAGTGACAAAGATGTTTGCGGGTTTTATGTCGCGGTGGACGATGCCTTGAGAATGAGCAGCGTCGAGTGCGTCGGCGATTTCAATCGCCAGGGAGAGGATGAATTCGTTTTCCAGTGGCTTCCCAGCGATGAGATGTTTGAGCGTCACGCCATCCAGATATTCCATGGCAATAAACATCTGGCCGCTGTGCTCGCCAATGTCATAAATCGTGCAGATATTCGGATGATTCAGGGCGGACGCGGCCTCGGCCTCACGTTGAAAGCGGGACAGCGCCTGCGGGTCTCGTGCTCCACTATCGGGCAGAAATTTGAGAGCGACGAAGCGATGCAGCCGTGTGTCCTCGGCTTTGTAGACCACACCCATGCCGCCGGACCCGAGTTTTTCAAGAACGCGGTAGTGAGAAACCTGACTATCAATCAGCAGCGCTTCACTCGCGACTGTGTTGCGCGCGCTCTCTCGGGCAACGATTCGGCCAGCAACTTCGAGGGCGGGTGCCTCGATGAAGTGCTCGGCGGATTTCTCATGAGCCAGCAGTGACTCAACTTCGCGGCGAAGCTCCTTGTCATCTCCGCAAGCCTGTTCAAGGAATTCAACGCGGCGGCTCTTGGGCAGGTCTAAGGCGCGGTCACACAGATCCTTGACTCGTTGCCAGAGTTCAGGTTCCACCTTGATTCCCCCGGCTCAATTCGCGCAGGAGCCAGATCTTTGCTAATCTCCAGTCCCGCTGCACGGTCTCGACTGAAACCTTCAATACTTCGGCCGTTTCTTTTGCGCTCAATCCACCAAAGAATCTCAGTTCCACTACCTTGCTTTCCCGCTCATCAATAGCGGCCAACGCCTTCAGCGCGTCATCCAAGGCCAGCAGGTTTGGATCAGGTTCCTGGCACACCGACGCCACCTCGTCCAATGATAAATGGACCGCGCCAGCACCTCTTTTTTGGGAACCTCGGGAGCGGGCGAAATCAACCAGAATGCGCCGCATCAACTGCGCGGACATGGCAAAGAAATGCGCACGGTCCTGCCAATTCATCTGTCCGCAGTCCACGAGTTGCAAATAGACCTCGTTTACGAGGGCCGTCGTCTGCAGAATATGGCCGGATCGCTGGCCTGCCATGTAGTACCGTGCGGCGCGATGCAGCTGTTCGTAGACGAGCGGGGTGATCTTCTCCAGGGCGCGTTCGTCTCCGGCCGTCCAGGCTTTGAGCAGCTGAGTAACGTCGTGAGTCGAAGTCATGCCGATTGAAAGATCTCTAGGCTCAATACATTACAGGATTGCCACGCAGAAACCCAGTGATCTATCCGCCAAGCAGTTCTGAGTTTTTCAACTCTTTTTGTTAACTGGTTACGGTCTTGCCGAGCATTTTCCGTCTTATTAGATAGAGCAGCATAAAAGACCAGAGAAGAGACGAAGTTCGATGTGGTCGCTGTCGCTGGCGACTAGGCCTGATCCAGCACGAACGTGCGAAGGATTTTCATCCATGAAAGCCAAAGTTCAATACAGACAACAGGATCAACTCCCTGCTCCTCACATGATCCCATTTCCAGCTCCTCACAAACCTGTGAGCACCCAAGAAGCAGGCGAGAGCGCCGCAACCATCGCGATGATCGGGCACGTGAACGCCGCCAGCCTGTTTGAGTCCGCGCCAGACGCGATGGTGCTGGCGAACCGGAACGGTCAGATCGTAGCTGTCAATTCCAAGACTGAAAAGATGTTTGGATACCGGCGCGAGGAATTGGTGGGGGAGCCGGTCGAGAAGTTGCTGCCTCAGCGGCTTCGCAAAAGCCACCTCGCGCATCGCACCCGATACAGCGTGGCCCCGCATGCGCGGCCGATGGGGCCGGAGTTGGAACTGTTCGGACGACATCAGGACGGTCACGAGTTCCCCGTAGAAATAAGCCTGTCTCCATTAAAGACCGAAGCGGGAATATTGGTTTCGAGCGCGATCCGCGATGTCACCGAACTCCGGCGTACCCAGGAACTTCAATCAAGCTTGGAGTTCGAAAAGCTGATGTCCAGGCTGTCAGAGACCTTTGTCAACCTTCCTCTGGAGCGGATCGACTGCGAACTGAACGACGCCATTCGAGATGTTGCTGAAGTTTTGGATCTGGACCAAGTCAACATCACTCTGTTCGATTCTGACACCAAGAGCAGAACCGTCATCCATTCCTGGTCCGGGCCAGAGTTCCCTCCGCCACCAACCGGACGG
>Ga0335077_10004650_pt1 | contig 16743 bp, 16 predicted proteins | sample Lox_Sample_31_FD_207151 | JGI IMG/M metagenome (GOLD analysis project Ga0335077, IMG submission 207151) | Soil microbial communities from Loxahatchee National Wildlife Refuge, Florida, United States - Lox_Sample_3.1 | ecosystem: Environmental > Terrestrial > Soil > Wetlands | place: USA...
CCCACGACCTGCTTGCCGAAGGTATCGTCGATCTTCTCCAGGTAGTGCCCCTGCATCTTCAGCCGGTTCTGCAGGTAGGGAGGGATATCCTTGCCGACCAGGTCGGACGGCAGTACACGGTTGACAACATAGCCGACGATGGGCACGTCGAACTTGGAGAACAGTTGCGCCGCCTTCTCCGTGTCCATGATGATCATCTCTTCCGGCACCACCACGAAGAAGAACGCCGTCTTTTTCTTGTCAGTGAGAATGCTGGAGGACTGGTTGATGCGGTTCTTGATGTACTGCAGCTCGGTGAGGATATGGTCTTCCTCGGTGGTCTTCTGCCGCTTGATGCGGGCCACCATCTCCTCGTGCTCCTTCATCTCCTCGCGCAGCTTGGTAATACGGTTGATCCACTCGTCGTAGACCTTGGCCATGGAGAGGTAGTAGAGCGCGTGGCCGAGCGGCACCAGATCGTAAATGTAATAGTCGTATTCGCCGCTCACCACGATGTCCACGACCGCGTCGAAGATCGCCGATTCTTCCATGGCGGGCTCGGCCGAGGCCGCCTGGATGTACTGCTCGATCTCATCCGGCACCTGCTCCATGCCGTACATGTCGGTGATCTTCTTGCGGATCTGGTTTTGGTAGTCGCGAATGTGGCTGTCGGCATCGATTTCCTGGGCCCAAAGGTTGTCCATCACCTTCACCGGCCCTTTGCCGAAGATGTCCTTCTGGAAGATGTCGCTCAGCGAGGCTTGCGGGTCGACGGAGAAGACCAGCACCTTGTTCCCCTGCTGCGCCAGCCAGAAGGCGGTTGCCGCCGAAAAGGTGGTCTTGCCCAGCCCGCCCTTGCCGCCGAACATGATGTAGCGGCGGTCTTTGTTCTGCTCGAATGCTTCTTTCAGTCCCATGTAGTCCTCGTATGACTGCGTTTTAAACTGCTCAGTACTCGGTACTCAGTACCCAGAAGTGTCGCTGAGGTCCGCTGGTACTGAGTACAGCCTCTCAAAACATCGCGTCCGACACGTCCTTCTCCCGCAGCATGCGCCGCTTCCAGGTGGAGATGTTGGGCACCACGTAGGGCAGCAGCCGCAAGGAATAATACGGCGGCAGGATGGGGACGCCGATGAGGTCGCCCATAGTAATCAGGATGAACAGGTGCTCCATGCTGGCGCGTGTGCGCATGGCGTAGCGCGACATGTCGTGCGCGCTCATCCCGTAAGCGATCTCCTTCACTCGGCCAAAGAATCCCTGCTTGTCTTTCTTGTCCGGCTGTTCCGGCTTTTCCGGTTTGTCTGGCATGATTTGCTCCTGATGAATTCTTCGCTTTTGGCTCTTGACTCTAGCTTTTGGCCAAAAGCCAACCGCCGAGAGCCAACAGCGTTCTTCCTCACACTCCGTGCAAATGAAACTCTTCCCGGTCCGAGAGTTCGCGCTCGCGCATCACTCGTCGTTTCCAGGTGGCGATCTGCGGCACCACATAGGGTAGCAGGCGCAGCGAATAGAGCGGTGGAATCACGGGCACCCCCAGCATGTCGCCCATGGTGATCAGCAAGAATGCCGACTCCAGCTCGGCGCGCATCTCCACCGCCTGCCGTTCGAACTCGAAAGCATACATGCCATAGATGAATTCACGGATTTTTTTCAGCATTCCCACCCGCTGGCCTTTGCCGGTCTGCCCTCGCATTCGCCGCCTGCCTGTCAGTGTGCCATAATCAGCGCCGGTCAGTGTAACCGACCTCCGCATCATGTCACCGAGCCTCGCTCTCTTCATCCTCGTCGTGATCCTGGTCGTTGGCGGCTTTGCCCTCGGCACACAGCGCAACATCCGCCGCGGTGACGACGCCATGCGCTGGGCCCAGGGCGGCCTGCCCCTGGTGGGCGAAAAGACCACCCTGCACTGGCTGGGATCCTCCGTCCTGCAACTCAAAATTCAGAACGCCAAACGGCCCTTCCGCGACGCTGAAGTCCTGTTCGTGCTCGAACCCCGCGACATCGCGCCCCTGTGGTGGCTGGCGCGCGCCCGCGGGCGCCGCGATCTGTTCATCTTCCGCGGTCGCCTGAATCACCTGCCAGGCTTCGAGTTCGAAGCTTTCGCGCCCAAAGCCTGGTCGGCGCGCGGCCGTGAAGCCCAAATGCGCAGCCAGAAATGGCAGCTGGTCACCGCGTGCGAGCCCCTAGTCGCCTACGTGCCGGAGCCGCTGCCCTCGGCCAAACGCCTGCTCGATCTGGCCGCGCTTTCCGGATGTCCGCTGCAGCGACTCTCCATTCAGCGCGGTGACCCCAACTTCGAAGTGCACTGGCCGCTCGCCGAGTTGAAGAAGCTGCCTGCCAGCACCGTCTTCGAAACCCTGCGCAAGCTCGGTGAGCAGGCCTGACGCAAAATCCCGAGACGAGGACGTAGCAAGCTACGTCTCGACAGCCATTCATTCGCTACCGTGCCGCCGGGGCCAACTGAGGCTCCTTGGCCGGCACCGCAGTCGGCTTGAGCCGGTTCCAGGAACGCCATGCGTCATACGCAATCAGCGCCGAGGCAACGAACAGCAGCGCCGAAACGATGATCATGGCCACCGCCCCCATCACATTCACAGGCTGCGCCGCAATCTTCGGGTTCGACAGAATGCTGGCGTAGAGGTTGTATGCGGTCACCACCATGGCTGCCATGGTGGTCACGTACATGAACAGCATCGGGTACAAGGCAAAGCGCGGACTCCTGCCGATCGACTTCAGCCACAGGCTGACGATCAACAGGCTCAGCGCCGCCATCAACTGGTTCGAGGCCCCGAACAGCTGCCAGAGATAGACCCAGGTCCCGCTGAGCACCAGTAGCAGGGTAAGCAGCATGGAGACAAACGCCGCGATGTGGGCATTCTTGAAGCCCACCCAGGCTTCGCCCAGCCATTCACCCAAAACCACGCGCATCACGCGGAAGACGAGCTGCACCACCGTCAGCACGATCACCACGAAGACGCCGAAGCCGAGCGCCGTGCCGTAAGACAGCGGGATGGCGCCGAAGGTGACCATGCCCAGCAGCCGGCCCACGCCGCCCGCAAAGGCGCCTGCGCCCACGCCACCGGCGATGGAGATGGCTACCAGCGACAGCAGCCCCAGCGCGTTTTCGCTGAACATGCTGCCGCCGCCCACCGGCAGGCCGTCGGTCTCGTATTCCAGCTGCCGCGCCGTACCGATGGAGCCGAACAGCGCGTGCCAGCCGGAAATGGCCCCGCAGGCGATGGTGACGAACAGCATCGGCCAGATCGGCTGGATCGCCGGGTGGGCTTGCAGAATGTTCCCCGCGGCGTCCTTCACCTGGCTTATAGGCATCCAGGTCTTGAACACAGCGCTCTGGAAGGTGATCGCCTTGGCCAGTTCGGCGTTCCCCGCCAGCGCCCGTATGCCTCCGACAACTGCACCCAAGGCTGAAAATCCAATGGTCAGGAACGTCACCCAGAAGCCCAGGTAGTTCACCGGCTGGGCGAAGCGCCAAATCGGCAAGACTGTCCCCAGATAAGAGAACGCGAACACAAATATGCACCAGAAGAGGAACGAAGGCAGCATCTTGATGGCGCCGTTCTGGTTCACGTACTTGGGCACGACGTTGCCCGCAGAATTGACGATGGTGACGGCCAACCGCGGGTCGGAGCGGGTGGGATCGACCACCGTGTACATGGCATTGCCCCCGGTCAGGCGATTGATGCCATTGTCAATCTTGTCCACGATCGAGTTGATCGGACCCGTATAAGTCAGGGCTGCGGCCGGCTTGCCGTCCGGCGTTGTCCCCTTGACCATGGTCAAGCCCTTGGCTCCGATCGCGATGGAGAACAGCGTCAGACCCACGGTCACAATCGTCACCAGGATCAGGTCCATCTTCCAGCGGTAGAGAAACTGCCCTGCGAGCAGCCCCATGATGGCCAGCATCAGAATGCCGAAGGGAACGTCAGCGCGGGGATCGAAAATGCCCGCCAGGATGCCGACGAACGCACCTGCCAGCAGCAGCAGGTAAAAGAAGATGAACACGAACAGGATGATTCGTGTCCGCGGAGCAATCAACCTGTGGGCAATTGCTGAAAGTGAGTTGCCATCGTTGCGGACGGCAACCATGATCGCCGAGTAGTCGCTCGCCCAGCCCAGGAAGGTCACACCCAGGATGAGCCATAGCAGCGAAGGCAGCCAGCCCCAGATGGTAACCGCCACGATCGGGCCCACGATGGGACCCGCCGCGGCGATGGATTTGAAGTGATACCCGTAGAGCACGTTGCGGCTGGTGGGCATGTAATCAACGCCATCCATGTACATGCGCGCCGGAGTAGCTTTCTTCGGATCGGGCTGGACCACCTCACGGTCAATGCGCCGCGCATAACGCGTGTAGGCCAGCCAGATCATCAACGCCCCCAGCAAGGCCACCACAGTGGCGTTCATCGGACGGTGGGTCAGCACAAAAGCGCCTGCCACCAGGACAGGGATCAACACAAGAATCAGAATCGTCAGCCGGATATTCATGTCGAACTCCTCTGGAACCTCAGGTTCCGATGAGCAAAAGAGAAGCTGCAAACAGCGACATCAACCCGGGCCCGGTGCCTGGCCGTTTCGTGGAGCATGCGATGAGACCAGACGTAACCCCAGCGTGCTGTTGCCAACCCCAAGCATCCGCTGGGAACCCCTATGGTTTGTAGCGCCCGCCACCCAAAGGGGTGGCGATTGTACCACAGGGCTTGGAGGCTGCCTCGGATTCCGCTATGCTATTTGTTGTGTTTCTAAGCACCGGGGGTTGCCCATGCCTGAAACTCCATCCACTATGGCGCCACTGGGGATGAAAGCCCCCCAATTTCGCCTCACCGACGTGATCAGCGGTCGTACGGTATCGCTGGATGATTCCAAGGCTGCTCCGGCGCTGCTGGTCATGTTCATCTGCAACCATTGTCCCTATGTAAGACACGTTCGTGAACACCTGGCGCACCTCGTGCGCGAATACCAGGCCCGAGGGTTGGCCGTGGTCGGCATCAGCTCCAACGACGCTTCGCAGTTTCCCGACGACGGTCCCGAGGGCATGAAAGAAGAAGCCCGGACCGTGGGCTACACCTTCCCGTATCTGTATGACGAGAGCCAGGCGGTGGCAAAGGAGTACCGCGCCGCTTGCACGCCCGATTTTTTTGTGTTCGACAAAGACCGCCGGTTGGTCTATCGCGGACAGATGGACGACAGCCGTCCTTCAAATGGGCGTCCCGTCACCGGCAAAGACCTGCGCGCCGCGCTTGACGCGGTGCTAGCAGGGCGTTCCGTTCCGGCTGACCAGAGGCCCAGCATGGGCTGCAATATCAAGTGGAAAGAGAAGAACGCGCCCGAGTACGCTGGGCTGGTTGCGAAGTAAAGTTGTCATCCTGAGGAAGCCCGGCTCGGGATGACAGCTTCAAATCCACCGGAACCACTTCAGGGCCAGGAGAAACGAAACCCCACCCCAAAGTGCCATCACTGCCAGCCGCGTTCCCTGCGCGGCTAGCGGCGCACCCTCCAGAATAGTGGCCCGTAGAGCATCGTTTAGCGCGGTCAGGGGCAGCGCCCGGATGAATGGCATCAGAATCGCCGGAAAGCGCTCGTAGGAGAAGAACACGCCGGAGAACACCCACATGGGCAGCATGACCACGTTGATCAGCCCGCTGACGGTCTCGATCTTGCGCGCGCGGCTGGCCGTTAGCAGGCCGAGCCCACCAAAGCTCAGGGCCCCCACCGCTCCGATCAGAATGATGGTGATGAGCGAGCCCAGCACGCGCATGTGGAATATCAGTACGCCCAGGCCGAGCAGCAGCACCACCTCGATCAGCATCAGCACCAGCCGGCTCGAGCTGAGCGCCATCAGGAAGTCGCTGCGGCGCATGGGTGTTGCCAGATAGCGTTTGAGCAGCTTGCGCTGGCGCATGTCCACCAGCGCGAAGCCGATGCCCCACATGCCGGAGTTCATCAGGTTCATCCCCAGCAACCCGGGAATCAGGAAGTCGATGTAGCGTGAGCCCGGCTCCATGGCAGTCTCGCTTGAGGTGGCGACAACATTCTTGCGGCCGGCGGCCGCCTGCAACGCGTCGTCCACCTGTACCTGCGCCAGCACGCTCTCCGGGCGCGCGGGATCGTAACGATAACGGAAGCTGCCATCGGCCTGTGGGATCACCACCAGCGCATACTTGCCGAGGCGGAAGCGGTCGAAAGCATCGGCCTGCGTAAGAACGTCCGCGTGGATACTGGCGTGCTGGGGCGAAGCCGCGAGCCAGTCGATGGCCCGCGGCGCGCCGGGGCCCGCAACTACGGAGATGTTGGTGACACCCGCGGGCTTGTCGCGGAATGCGATGCCCAATCCCACTGCCAGCAGCAGCGGGAAGACAAACACCCAAAACACTACTTCGCGCTCGCGCTGCAATTCTTTCATGCGCGCGGTGAGCAGTGCCCAGTATCCGGCCCAGCGGCCGTTGGTGCGTGGAGGCCGCTGTGACGCGGGTACCGGACTTACCCCTTTTATCTCGTTTTGTTCTTCCACCTTCATGTTTTCGGACCGACGACCAAGAGCCGTTCTGAGCCTGCCTTGAGCGCGGCGGAGGAACCTCTATTCCTCCCGCAGATGCCGGCCCGTCAGATGCACGAACACATCCTCCAGGCTCGCCTGGCGAGTCGTGAGGTGAACGAGCCGCCACCCTCGCTGTTCCACCGCGCCGAGCAGCGCAGGAATGGTCTGGTGGGCCTCGCGCACGCTCAATGAGGTTAGTCCATTTTCCTCGTGAACCGAGTCCACGCCCGGCAGCGACCTCCAGAGTTCTCGTGCCGAGCCGTCCATAGGCGGAGCCACGGCGAATTCGACCATGTTCTGGCCGCAGTAGCGCTTGATCAGTTCCGAGGGCGTGCCTTCGGCGATGATCTTTCCGTGATCGATGATCGCCAGCCGGTCGCACAAACGCTCGGCTTCTTCCATGTAATGCGTTGTGAGCAGCACGGTGCCGCCGCGTTGCTGGAACTGCCGCACGATCTCCCAAAGCTGGCGCCGGCTCTGCGGGTCGAGGCCAGTGGTCGGCTCGTCGAGGAACAAGATCTTCGGATTGCCCACCAGCGCCGCCGCCACCGCCAGCCGCTGGCGCTGCCCTCCTGAAAGCTTGCCTACCCACGTGTCGGCCTTTTCGCTGAGCGCCATCTCTCCCATTACCGCTTCCGGAGAGCTTGGATGCCGATAAAAGCTCGAAAACAACTGCAGAGTTTCGCGCACGCTGAGGTTTTCCGAGAGGCGCGTCTCCTGTAGCGAGATACCTAGCAACTCGCGCAGCTCGCGCTCGTGCGCGGCCCAGTTACGGCCCAGGATTTCGACCTCGCCAGAGCTGGGCGGGAGCAATCCCTCAAGGATTTCGATGGTCGTGGTCTTCCCCGCGCCGTTCGGGCCCAGCAGGCCGAAGCACTCACCCAGACGGATCTCCAGGTCGAGCCCACGCACGGCTTCTACCTTGCCGTCGTAGGTCTTGAACAGATTGCGGCAGCGGACTACCACATCCATGAGGGAATGATAACGTAACGCCGGCATCTCGCCCGCAGCTGCGACGGATCGGCGTGATAGTATCACTCGAGTTTTCCAAACACTTAGCGGGCTCTCGATTCCATGGACAACAATTCCATCGGGTTGTCGTTCCGCAGCGCCGTTGCCCTCGTATTAATGGTTGTCCTCGCTCCAGTTTCTTCCTCGGGTTGGGGTGGCGAAGGGCACCTGATGATCAACCAGATCGCCGCCAGCTATGCTCCCGCGGGTATGCCGGCGTTTTTCCGCCACGCCGGAGCCCGGCTCGGGTATTTGGCATCAGAGCCCGACCGCTGGCGCGACAAGCGCGACCCGCAGTTGAAGTACGCGCAGGAGCCCGAGCACTTCATCGACCTGGAGCGCGTGGCCTGGATGGCCGAATTTCCCCGCGACCGCTGGCAGTTCGTGCACGCCCTCTACGACAAGCGCGCCACGGCTGCGAACCCCGACGATCTGCTGCCTGAAAGAGTCGGTCTGGTGCCCTATGAAACCATGGAGGTCTACCAGCGTCTGCGTGAGGCTTTTCGGCAATACCGCCAGCTTACGAACGACCATAAGCCCAGCGAAGCGGTGGAGGAAGACATCGTCTTCTACGCGGGATGGCTGGGGCATTATGTTGGTGACACTTCGCAGCCCCTGCACACGACCGTTCACTATGATGGCTGGGTCGGTCCTAATCCAAACGGCTATGCCGTCCACATCGAACCTGTCCCTGGCGCGCCACCTACGCCTGGGTTGCACTGGAAGTTTGAAGGTGTGTTCGTGGCCGCGAACATCAAGACGGAAGACGTCACGCCCTACATGCACCCGGTCCAGCGGCTGGGCGACGTGTTTCCGGAGTATCTGAAGTTCATGCGTGGCAGCCATAGCAGGGTTGAGAAGCTCTACAAACTGGATAAGGCCAAGGCTTTCGACGGCGCAGGCACACCCGAAGGCAAGCGGTTCGTGGCTGAGTGCATGGCCTCCGGCGCGCAGATGCTGGCGAATATGTGGTACACCGCCTGGTTGGAGAGCGCCGAGCTCGAACCCAAGCCGGAGCCAACGGGAGTGAAGAAGTGACTGGTCTTGCTTCTGACCAGCAACAGCGCCTTCTGGCGGCCGCCCGCGCAATGCTGGAGAAAGCCTACGCGCCGTTCTCTCACTTTCAGGTGGGGGCTGCCGTCTTGACGCAGCGAGACGGCGTGTATGGGGGCTGCAACGTCGAGAACTCCTCCTACGGCCTTACCATTTGCGCGGAGCGCTCGGCGGTGTTTGCCGCCGTCGCTGCCGAAGGTCCAGGCATGAAGATTCGCGCCATCGCCGTCTGTGCTGTTCACCAGGGTAAGGACCAGGCCGCTTCTCCCTGTGGCGCCTGCCGCCAGGTGATCTTCGAGTTCGGATCCCAGGCAGTGGTGCTGTTCCAGGGGCCGGATGGTCTACAGCAGGCCGCAATCTCCGATTTGCTGCCCGCGGGCTTTCGGTTATGATGTGCCCCTTATGAGCACAACTATGAGCCAGCTCTCGCCCGTGCCGGTCCCCGTGTCAGGAATGAAAGTGCTGCTCACCCGCGATCAGATCTCGCGCCGCGTGGCCGAGATGGGCCGCGAGATCAGCCGCGATTTCGAAGGTCACAGCGTCCTTCTTATTGGCGTGCTGAAGGGCGCCACCATCTTTCTGGCCGAACTCGCGCGCAGGATCGAACTTGACGCCACCTTCGACTTCTATGCCGTTTCGAGTTATGCCGACCGCACCCGCCCCAGCGGTGAGGTGCGTCTCACCAAGGACGTGGACTCGTCGCTCGAGGGCCGGAACGTCATTCTGGTGGAGGACATCCTCGATACCGGATTGACGATGAATTATCTGAAGAATGTCGTTCTGCAGCATAAGCCTCGCTCATTCAAAATTGCCGCTCTGCTCGACAAGCCGGCGCGCCGTATCCAGGCCATCGACGCCGACTATCTCGGCTTTACCATCCCCAATGAGTTCGTGGTCGGATATGGGTTGGATTACGCCGAGCACTATCGCAACCTGCCGGACATCTGCATCCTGCCGCCGGAGGCATACAGCGCCGGTTAGGGCTGCTGTAGCATGGTGGTGATGAGCGTCGATCCCAGCCTGAGGGCCGAGCCCGCCCTTTCCGTCCCGGAATGGCAGGCTGCGGCCTGGTGCATCGATCACACGCTGCTACGCCCGGAGGCTGGCCGCGCCCAGGTGGTGCAACTCTGCGACGAGGCCGCGCAGTACGGTTTTGCCTGTGTCATGATTAATCCTACGTGGGTTTCCTTCTGCGCCGGGCGCTTGCGCGATACTCCGGTGAAGACCGGCGTGGTGATCGGATTTCCGCTGGGCGCTTCCGTTACCACCGCCAAGCGCCTGGAAGCCGAGGAATGCTTGCGCCTGGGCGCCGACGAGCTGGACATGGTGATGAACATCGGAGCGCTCAAGTCCGGCGATCACCCGCTGGTTGAGACCGACATCTGCGTCCTCGCCGAGACTTGCCACGAGGCTGGGGCCATCCTGAAAGTCATCCTGGAATGCGCTCTTCTCACCAACAAAGAGAAGGAGACCGCCTGCCAGCTCGCTCTGGCGGCGGGCGCGGATTTCGTCAAGACTTCCACCGGCTTCAGCACCGGCGGAGCCACGATTGAGGACGTCGCACTGATGCGGCGGGTGGTTGGCGATCGCTGCCGGGTGAAGGCGGCCGGCGGGGTTCGCAATGCCGCCGATTTTGCCGCCATGCTCAAGGCCGGCGCCGACCGCATCGGCACCAGCGCGAGCGTGAACATCATGCGAGAACTCGGCGCCCCGGGATCGCCGGGAACCACCGCACCGTCTCGCAGCGCATACTGATCGCGCCCACGCCCCGCCTCGCCTGGAAACCCTGCCAGTGTGGCTTCTGGCCTGATCGTCGCGGTTACAAAACTTTTACTTTTGTTTTACGTGCCGCGTGTTGACAGGCTCAAGCAGCGGGGATAGAGTCCGCCCGCGTTTTGTGAAATGTTCCTTGCCCGCTCCCCCAGGGACCTAGGAAAGTTCCGAGATGCTCGTTTGTCCCAACGACTTCCAAGCAACCTGGCCCCTACAACCCGCCCAGCGAAGGAGGGCACAATGAAGCGCATTCTAGTTGTTGCCGCCGCAACCTTGTTGATGATGGTGGTTGCGGCAGTGGCCGCCGACGACGAAATCATACGGGTGCACCTCGTCGGCTATCAGGAAACGCCGTTGACCATCAACACAACGGGGAGCGGCGATTTCAAGATTAAGATTCACAGTGATGGCTCGGCCATCGACTACGAGGAAACCTATCGCGATCTCTCTTCGGGCGTGCTCCAGTCCCATATCCATTTCGGCCGGCCCGCGATCACAGGCGGGATCGTGCTGTTCCTGTGCACGAATCTGACTCCGCCTGCGGGTGTGCCAACCCCTCAGCCCTGCCCTACCACAAATCCCGCGACCATCACCGGCACGCTCACAGCAGCCGATGTCATCGCATCCACCAACGGACAAGGGATCGACCCCGGAGCCACCGGCTTCGCCGAGATGATTAAGGCGATCCGAGAGGGTGCGGCGTACGTTAACGTGCACACTACCAACCATCCGTCCGGTGAGATACGCGCCCGCCTCGGGCCCGTGGGCGTCAACCATCGGCACGATCACGACGGCGGCCACGACCACTAACACTACCCACCCGGGGCGCATCGCAAGGTGCGCCCTCGTTCCACTTTTGCCGGTTTCGCAAAATGGTTAAGCGACCGTCTCGTGCTGTGGGAACGCTGATATCGCTTCCTGTTGGCCGGTGAAGACCTCGATCACGGTGGGCAACCGCATAATCTCGAAAATAGATTGAACTTGGGATGACAGGCCACACAGCTTGATGTCACCGCCAAGGGCACGGGCAGAATTAACCAGACCCACCAGGGCTCCCAGTCCACCGCTGTCCACATACTCGACGGCCCGAAGGTTCAATACGATTTGGGGGCCCTCCGGCAGGAGGTCCCTTACGGTTTTACATAGTCTTGTGGTTTCCTCGCCGAAGACGATGCGCCCGCAGCAGGAAACAATAGTCAGTCCATCCGAGCGGGTGATTTCCAAGTCGAGGGACATACCCAACTCCTTCCCGTTGATTTTTTCTCACTTCTGACGATCAAGTCAGTGAAATTGGTCACGCAAGACCGTGATGCCATTTAAACAGCTGGCGACTGACCTTTTCGGTCGATGACGTGCTTCGAGCCACTAGCTACCGGCTGTCACTTACGATAAGCTTCCGTCTCTTTAATTTTCCATGGAGGGGGTCTTGCGAGCGCCTGATGGCCGGGGCTCGTTTGCGACGGTGCGCGCCATCGACGTGATCCGCAAGAAGCGCGACGGCGGCGAGTTATCGCCGGATGAGATCGAGTTCTTCATCAGCAGCTATACCGCGGACCGCGTCCCCGATTACCAGGTGGCGGCCTGGTTGATGGCCGTGCTGCTGCGCGGTATGACTCGCGCCGAGATCGCCGCGCTCACCGAAAGCATGCTGCACTCCGGCAGCGTTCTGGATCTTTCCGATATTCCGGGGCGCAAGGTGGACAAGCACTCCACCGGCGGTGTAGGCGACAAAACCTCCCTGGTGATTGCACCCCTGGTGGCGGCGGCCGGCATTCCGGTACCAATGATCAGTGGCCGCGGCCTCGGACACAGCGGCGGGACGCTCGACAAGCTGGAATCCATCCCCGGATTCAACGTCGATCTTTCGCTCGCGGAATTCCGGCGCGTGCTCGCCGCCTGCGGCTGTGCCCTGATCGGCCAGACCGCCGAGATCGCTCCTGCCGACAAAAAGCTCTACGCGCTGCGAGACGTCACCGCGACGGTCGAGAGTCCGCCCTTGATCTGCGGCTCCATCATGAGCAAGAAGCTGGCGGAAGGCATCGACGCCCTGGTGCTCGATGTGAAGACGGGCAGCGGCGCGTTCATGAAGTCGGAGGAGTCCGCGGTCTCGCTGGCCGAGCTGATGGTCGAGACCGGTATGCGCATGGGCAAGAAGATGGCGGCCCTGATCACGGACATGGACCAGCCGCTGGGCAACAAGGTCGGCAACGCGCTCGAGGTTGAGGAATGTATCGAGATAATGCGCGGCTCGGGACCGGCCGATCTGCGCACACTGTGCCTGGAACTGGCGTCGTGGATGTTGTTCCTCGCCGGCCGCGTCGCCAAGCTGGATGAAGGCCAGCGCTTGGCGGCGGAGCTTATCGCCTCCGGGGCTGCGCTGGCAAAATTCCGCGAGATCATCTCATTCCAGGGCGGGGATCCTGGCGTGATCGACGACACTCGCCGCTTGCCGCAAGCCCCGCACCGCCTGCCCATCCTGAGCCGCAGTGACGGCTTCGTGGTTTCGATCCAGTGTGAGCACATCGGCGTCGCCAGTTTAGTGCTCGGCGGCGGACGCGAGAAGAAAGAAGACACCATCGATCCCGCAGTCGGGCTTGTCGTCCATAAGAAAGTCGGCGATGCCGTCCACGCGGGCGAACCCTTGTGTACCATTCATTACAATTCCGACACCCGTTTGCACGAAGCTCGCCGGCTGCTGGAGGAGAGTTATGCCATTGGACCGCAGCCGCCCGTGTTGAGGCGGCCGCTCATTCATCGGATCATTCAGGGGACTCGGCATGGCGAAGTGGGCACATAGAGAACAGTTTCGGGATGACAGTACTGAAGGAGTCTTTGCATGGGCCGACTGATGGGATTTGCCGGTCTGGCGACCATGCTGGGCCTGGCCTTTCTGTTCTCCACCAACCGCCGCAAGATAAGTCTGAAGACCCTGGTCTGGGGAATCAGTCTTCAGTTCCTCTTCGCCTTGTTCGTTCTGCGGCTGTCCTTCGGACGTCTCCTGCTCACCAAGGCGGGCGCGGGCGTGAACCAGCTTCTGAGCTATTCGTTCGCCGGTTCGTCACTGGTCTTTGGCGAACTGGGAAAGAAGAACAGCCAGATGGGATTCTTCTTCGCTTTCCAGGTGCTGCCTACGATCATCTTTATCTCGGCATTTTTCGCGGTGCTTTATCACTTCGGCGTCATGCAGGTTATCATCCGCCAGTTCGCCAAGATTATGGTGCAGATGGGCGCGAGCGGCGCTGAGGCGCTCGACGTGGCGGCCAGCATCTTTATGGGACAAACGGAAGCGCCGCTGACCATCCGCCCCTTCCTGCCCTCCCTCACGCGCTCCGAGCTGATGACGGTGATGACGGCGGGCATGGCGCACGTCTCCGGCGGCATCATGGGCGCCTACATTCTCTACGGCATTGAGGCCAAGCACCTGCTGAGCGCGGTCATCATGACCGCGCCCGGAACCATCCTGATGGCCAAGATGCTGGTGCCGGAGACGGAAACGCCGCTGACCGCCGGCAAGCTCAAACCCGGAGCGCAGGCAGCGCCCGCATCGGTCGAGCTCGACGCGGTCGCGATGCCCAAGGACGAAAATGTGCTCGGCGCCATCGCCCGCGGAACCATCGACGGCCTGCACCTCGCGCTGAACGTGGCCGCCATGCTGATCTCCTTCCTGGCGCTGATCTACCTGGTGAATGGGATCTTCGGCGGCATTCACAATCACGTGGCCTCGTGGTTCCCATCGAGCCTGGAACAGATCTTTGGTGTGGTCTTCGCGCCCATCGCGTTTGTGATTGGTATCCCGTGGAAGGATTGCCTCGCGGTCGGCAACCTGCTGGGCACGCGCATGGTGATCAACGAACTGGTGGCTTATTCCATGCTCGGAGCACAAAGAGCGATGCTCGATCCGCGCTCGTTTACCATTGCCACTTTCGCGTTGTGCGGATTCGCCAACTTCAGCTCCATCGGCATACAGATCGGCGGCATCAGCGCGCTGGCGGAGAACAAACGCGGCGAGCTCGCCCGGCTGGGCTTTCGCGCTATGCTCGCCGGGACCATGGCCAATTTGATGTCGGCGTCGATTGTAGGAATATTGCTGAAGTGAAGGGACTGTAATGAAGAACGGGAGGGTACAGCTTTAGCCGTGCAGTGTCGACGCTTTTTGTCATCCCGAGCAGCTTTAGCTGCGAGCGATCTTGGTCGTCAGAAAAAAACCAGGATCCTTCGCCTTGCCACCCCACGCTGGTGAAAGCGCGTGGGGCCCCGGCTCGCTCAGGATGACAGTTCATATAATTTCTCAGCGGCATGGCTGAAGCCGTGCCCTCCCGACTGCGGTAATTCAAGACCGATGACGATTGGCGCACAATCCGGCCCGCTCGACGAATTCTCCCGCGCCGAAGCGGCGGCCGAATTCATCCGCTCGAAAACCGCACTGCGCCCAGAGATCGCGCTGGTGCTCGGCTCCGGGCTCGGCGATTTCGCCGAAAGCATGACCGACGCCGTCCGCATTCCCTACGGCGACATCCCGCATTTTCCGCGCTCGACCGCCATCGGCCACGCCGGCCGCCTAGTGGTGGGTCGCGTCGCTGCCACGCCGGTCGCCGTCATGCAAGGCCGGGTACATCTTTACGAAGGGCACTCCATCAAGGACGTCGCTTTCCCCGTCCGCGTCTTCGGAAGGCTGGGCATCCGCGCCGTCATTCTGACTAACGCCGCCGGCGGCATCTCGAGCGACCTGCATCCCGGCTGCCTGGTGGTGATTCGCGACCACATCAACCTGCAGGGCGTCAGCCCGGTGGCCGGCCCTAACGATGAACGCTTCGGTCTGCGCTTCTTCGACATGACTACCGCTTATGATTCCGAGTTCCAGCGGATCGCGCAGGAGGAAGCGCGGCGCCTCGGACTGTGGCTGGGCAGCGGTGTCTATGCGGCGCTGCCCGGGCCCTCCTACGAGACTCCGGCCGAGATCCGCTACTTGAAGATCATCGGCGCCGATCTGGTGGGAATGTCAACCGTGCCGGAGGTGATTGCGGCGCGGCACATGGGCCTGCGGGTGCTGGCGATCTCCTGCGTCACTAACCTGGCAGCAGGCATATCGCAGCAGCCCATCAACCATCTTGAGGTGCTGGAGATCGGTGCGCGCGTGCAGAAAGAATTCGTGGCGCTGTTGAACGCGGTTATCCCCCGCCTTGCGGCAGCGCCGGCATAAAAAAGCCGGATGCCTTCGCATCCGGCCTTTGAGTCAAGCGCGCCCAAATCCCTTAGAAGTTCAGCCGCGCGGAAAATTGCATCTGTCGTGCGCCGAGCAGAAGTCCGCTGGTGCTGGTTGGCGCCAGGAAGCTGCTGTTCGGCACAAAGCATCCGCTGAACCCGGCCGAAACCGCGGGACATCCACTGGAACCCGGGGCTGCGAAATTGTATGCAGACGTGTTCACCGCCAGGACGTTCTGGTGGTTTAGCAGGTTGAAAGCATCCACTCGTAGCTGCAACTGGGCGCGCTCGTGGATTGGAATATTGCGTCCGATGCGCGCGTCCATGTCGAAGAATCCGGGGCCAGTGAGTGAGTTCCGTCCCAGCCAGGGCGCACGGCCACCAGTATTCGTGCCGCTGTTGTTCACTACAGCGCCGGTGGGACCTCCGTCGATGCCAGTCGGAATTAAGCTGCCGCTGATGCCGCCATAGGTGGATTGAACGAGATTTGGGGTAACGGGCTGTCCGGAACCGGCGCCCACAGCGGTTGAAAGTATCCAGCCACTGAGGAAGCCCCGCTCCAGCCGGCTGCTGGCGCCCTTGAAGTACGAGGGTGTCCAAACCACGGTGGAACCGAAGTGATGCGTCTGGTTCAGGTCCGACAGAGAATTCTCGGCCTTAATGTTGAAGGGATTGACCGGGTAATCCGTGCCGTAGAACGTACCGAACTGTCCCTCAACCTGCCCGTCGTCCTGGGACTTGCTGAAGGTGTAGTCTGCGAAAAGTTCGAGATCGTGCGACATCGGCTTGCGCCAACTGAGCACCAGCGCGTTATACCAGGAATTCAGGATGCTTTCACCGGTCAGAATGACGCCGGTGGCGGGATTGAGACGCTGGGTATAGAAAGGCTCTGTGAAGGTAGTCGTGATCGCGTGTGCGGAATTTAGCACATCATAAGTCGCTGCGAGCACGCCGCTTGTGGGATTGATGTTGGCATCCACGAAAACCGGCAACCGAAGCCCGCGGCTGAACAGGTAGGACGCCGATACCGTCATATTACCCGGCAGTTGACGCTCGACGCTCAAATTGCCTTCATGAACTCTTGGCGGTAAGAAGTTGGTGGTCAAGCCATGGGTGGCGATCGTAGCCAGGCTGGCAGCGGCGGCGCAGGCCGTACATACGGTAGGCGT
>Ga0335077_10004651_pt1 | contig 16743 bp, 17 predicted proteins | sample Lox_Sample_31_FD_207151 | JGI IMG/M metagenome (GOLD analysis project Ga0335077, IMG submission 207151) | Soil microbial communities from Loxahatchee National Wildlife Refuge, Florida, United States - Lox_Sample_3.1 | ecosystem: Environmental > Terrestrial > Soil > Wetlands | place: USA...
AGAAATCTCGGACAACATCTGCGACCGCGCGCATGCCGCGGGCCTGCCCGTGCACCTCGACGGCGCGCGCATCTTCAACGCCTCGGTCGCGCTCGGCCGCAGTGTCGCCGACCTTACCGGCAAATTCGATTCCGTGATGTTCTGCCTGTCGAAGGGGCTCGGCGCGCCGGTCGGGTCGATGCTCGTCGGGTCGCGCGAATTCATCGACAAGGCGCGGGTCACGCGAAAGCTTCTCGGCGGCGGCATGCGCCAGGCTGGAATTCTGGCGGCCGCAGGACTCGTCGCGCTCGAAGAGACTCCCAAACTTCTGCACCGCGACCACGAGAACGCGCGGCACCTCGCCGAAGGCCTCGCGCGGATACCGGGCGTCTCGATCGATCCCAAGAAGGTCGTCACCAATATCCTGATCTTCGACGTAAAGGGCACCGGCCGCTCCGCCGCGGATGTCGTTGCGGATCTGGCGAAGAAGAACGTCCTCTGCTCCCCGACCGGTAAGTTCACGATCCGCATGGTTACGCATTACGACGTTGATCGCTCCGCAATGGACCGCGCCCTCTCCGTCATCGCGGGCGTTCTTTCGCCGCGCTGACGGCGCCGCCGTTTTTCGGGCAGGTCTTTGCCCACTCAATCCCCGTGCTTTTCGTCCCTTCTCGGCGCTTTCCGTGTCTTCTCTGTGCTCTCTGTGCCCTCTCCGTGTTCTCTGTGTTTCGCTTTCGTTTCCTGCCTTGTGTTTTTCTCTGCGGCCTCTGCGCCTCTGCGGTGAATCTTCCTTAAGTCTGCGGCTGTGCTTTGCTAACATGATGTGTCCAACGAAAGGGAATTATTCGACTTGAAGACCAGGCCCTCGTTCTTGGTTCTTGCGCTCGCGCTGTCGCTCGCGATCATCGGTTGCAGCAAGAGGAGATCCACCGAATCCGCCGAATCGCCGGCTCCTACGGCGCTCGTTGACCCCTCCACCGCCGGCTCGATCACCGGCACGGTGAAGCTCGACGGCTCTCCCCCTACCTTTAAGCCCATCGACATGAGCGCCGAAGCCGCATGCGTCCAAGCGAATTCGAAGCCGGTCACTCCGCCAATCGTCGTCACGGGAGAAAAGGGCGCGCTCGCGAACGCTGTTGTGTATGTGAAGTCCGGCCTCGGGAGCTATCGTTACGACATCCCTGCCGCGCCGGCCATCCTCACGCAGAAGGGCTGCATGTACGACCCGCGCGTCGTCGCGCTCATGACGCGCCAAAACCTTGAAATCAAAAACGAGGACCCCACGATCCACAACGTGCATCCCATGCCCCGAGAGAATCGCGCGTGGAATAAGTCGGAGCCCGTGGGCGATCCTCCTATTGAAGCCAGTTTTACGAAACCGGAGCTTGCCATTCCGATTGCATGCAATATTCACCCGTGGATGCGTGCGTATCTTTTCGTCTTCGATCACCCGTATTTCGCCGTCACTTCGACATCTGGCGACTTCGAATTGAAAGGTCTGCCTCCGGGCACATACACGATCGAAGCCTGGCACGAGCGCTTCGGCACGCAGGACGTCTCCATCACCATCGGCGCTAAGGAAATGAAGTCAGTCTCCTTCACCTTCAAGCCCGCCGCTTCTCACTGACCACTTCCGTCCCGTTGTCATCCCGCCTGCCCTGACGTAGGAAGGGAACCCGGCCGCGCTTTTCGCGGATGGAGGTGAGGGATCTGTTTCTCGCCTCCTGTTTCCCTCCTCTTGACAACGGGTTCGCCTGAGTGTTCGGATGAGCACAGCCACATGGTCCGGGTCATTGAACTCGAAAGCGTGCCAATGGTTGATCGGCCTCACGTCCGCGAAGGAGTCCTGCGCACGCGGCGGATTCTTACGGGCGAGCCCGGCACGCCGGATAACTTCTCTCTACAGCTGTCATTCACGCCGACGTACTCCTCGCCGCGGCATCGCCACAACTTCGACCAGGTACGCTTTCAACTCGAGGGCGATTTCGATTTCGCACTGGACGGAGCGATGAAGCCCGGCTCGGTGGCGTACTTTCCGGAAGGCACTCACTACGGGCCGCAATCGTGCCAGACCGGCAGCTCCACGCTCGTGCTGCAATTCGGCGGCGCGAGCGGCAGCGGTTATCTCTCAGCGGAGCAGTACGAGCAAGCAGCCGCCGAACTCGCCAAGCGCGGCACATTCGCCAAAGGCGCATACACGCAGGTCCGCCCCGACGGCGCCAAGATCAACAAGGACGCATACGAAGCGGTCTGGGAGGAAGTCAACGGACGGCCGCTGAAGTATCCGGACGAGCGCTACCTCCGCCCCGTTTTTATGAACCCCGCGGGCTTCGATTGGATACCGCTGGAGGATCAGCAGGGTGCGAGCTGCAAACTTCTGGGCGAGTTTTCGGAACGCCGAACGCGAATCTCGATGTTCAAGATCGAGCCGGAGGCCTGCCTTCAGCTCGAGGAGCACTCGATCTATTTCGTCGTGGCCGGGGCCGGGACCGTCGATCTGAAAGCATTCAAACGGCACGCGACGATTTACCTCGGGGCTGGAGATCAAGCAACGGCGGTCGCGAGCGAACCGACGGAGCTTCTCCACATCGGCTTGCCGAGCTTCTGGTAACCCTGAAGTAGCGCAGTGTTTGCGGACGTGATATACAGTCCCGCGGTCCTAATTCTTAGCCGATTAATCCGGAGGAAAGCGCACGATGTTTTTCACGAATCGACGTTCTTTGTGGGGACTTGCTTTCATGGCAGCCGCATTGGTTTTGTTTGCGGGGTTTGCTCTGCGCGCGCGGGCGCAGGCTGGGAATCAGGACGAGGTGATCAAGCTTCAAAAGCAGTTTCAAGACGCGGTTGTGGCGGGCGACACGAAAGCGGTCGCCGCGACGATGACGGACGACGCTTTCTTCATCCACGGCAACGGCGCGATGCAGAACAAGACGGAGTTTCTGGCCGCAATTGCCGGCGCGCCTTTTTCGGGATACGAGCTGAAGGATGCCAAGGTTGTGTTTTTCGACGGCGGCGCGATCGTTTCAGGCCTCGTGGACATCACCTTCAGGCCTCCCGCGGGATCCACGGCGCCACCTCGCGTGGTCCACATGCGCGGCTCGTCCGTATGGGTTCACAAGTCCACTGGCTGGCTTCTGCTTCTCGATCAGGACACGAGCATCCCCGAACCACCGCACATCGTCCCGGCGACACACTGAGCGTTCGGCTTCTCCGCACTGCCTATTGAATTGCGCGAAATTCCTTCACCTTGGAACGAATAATCGTTTCGAGGTGAAGGAAATTTTTGCCCCTAAAAAGCTTCCAAAAGGCTCCCAAGTCGCGTTTCTTTGCATAGATTCGCGAGTCGATTTCCGAACGGGGCATTTCTCGGCGACGCCTGGGCGGAGTCACGTTTACGGCTCGTGCTGGTCGCGGAAGGGAAGCTTGAACTTGCGGGCGATCTCGGGCCAGAACTCGCGCAGCACGTCGAATCCGGCGTCGCTAGATACAGAGTAGCCCACGCGCTCCGCAGCGGGAGAGAAACCGCGCCGATTGTCCGGATGATACGTGTTGCTCATCGCGATGGCGCTGCTGGTCCCCAGCCATTCCGAGAAGTTGAACATGCGTGTGCCGTCTTCACGGTACGCGAGCACGGAGTGTTCCAAGGCGTGGACAAGCCGTTTACCGGTGCCGCCATGGATCAAGCGATAGTAGCGAGGATCTTCGGAGAAAATGGAAGGGAACGCAAAGTCCTTGAAGAAGTCAGAGGACGCCTGATCGATGAGGTTGACGCCGAACCGGTGGCCGTACCCTGCGAACCCCTGACCAAAGCTGGGGTCGTCGTTTTCCGCTTGGCTGATGCCGGAATCAAATCCTGCGCTGATAAACGTGACGGGATCAATCGTGTCCTGAGCGAACAGAATGAATTTGTCTCTGAAGCTGAGAGTGCAGAGCTTCGCCCCGGGAATGTAGTGAGGGGCGTGCACCGATCTGCGGTCGAGTCTCTGGCCGAAGACGCCGACGGTTTTCTGGAACGGTCCCTGATAGTCGGTCCAGCTCACCATTGGCGGGGGCTGAACGCAGGTTCCGGTAACGTTTGATTGGGATGGCTGATTCTGAGTGGTCGACGCGGTGGGCGACGGCGGGGTCGGCTGCTGCTGAGCTGAAGGCGCGTCGGCTGGCGGCGGACTAGGCGAGGGTTGCTGCGCCAGTATTGCGCCAGCCCAGGTCAACACGAGCAGGGAAGCGATTCGCGCAGATGCACCGAACGTGCAGAGGATGAACTGTGCGGGCGTGGAGTCTGCTCCCGAGGCCGCGATGGTCTTGATCGGCACTGCTACGGTAGCACCTGATGGGCGCGCGTGCACGGGTCGAGGAGCGTAGCGGAAAAAATCAACGGGGCAGGGAGCTGAACGTGCTGCCCAGATAGTAGGGCCACAGCACGAGCGCAAGGATTCCCTTCCACAATCCCAGGTGGAGAAAGCCGAGCGTGAAGAGCCACGCAGCGAACCACACGCTTCCCAGAAAGCCGTGCTTTTCGGAGACAACTGTCATTTGGGCCATGGGACTCCTCTTGGACGGAAGCTGGGATCGGAGTGCTGATTCTGCGCCGCAACATACTCTGGCCATGCCCGCGCGTCAACACTCGACGCGCGGATCGGGAGACCTTAGCGTTTTCGGGCAGGGAGCTGCGAAACTCGGATTTGAGATCTGAAATTCCAGATCTGAAAGGAGGCAAGACCCAGAACGCTGGAAGCCGCGTGTGCCAGCCGCCGCATTGTTTTTTCTCCCTTTGCCTTTTCATCGACGCGTACATACAATGATGAGTCGTTTTCACCGGTGATGGCAGAGAATCCACGTCAGACTCCTCGCGGCATCTACCGCTTTGCGGTTGCGACTTCGCTTTGCACGATCCTGCTGCTGATGGCCGGGGCGCTGGTGACCAGCAACAACGCGGCGGACTCCGTGCCCGACTGGCCGCTGGCTAATGGCAAGCTAATTCCCCAACTTGTCGGGGGGATTCGATTCGAATACACGCACCGTGTGGTCGCGGCGACGGTCGCAATATTGACGTTAGTTCTTGCGATTTGGCTAGCTTTCGCAGAAGTTCGGCCGTTGGCGAAGGTGATCGGCTGGACTGCTCTAGGGCTGGTTCTTGCGCAAGCAGCCCTCGGGGCGCTGCGAGTTTATCTATTCCATCCCATCTTGTCGGCCACGGCGCACGCCACGCTGGCACAGATCTTTTTCATCAGCATCGTGGGGCTGTCGCTCTACCTGAGCCCGTGGTGGCAGAGCGATCTTGTCCCGCTTGAAGACAACGGGTCGCCGCGGCTGCGCGCGCTCGCGACGTGGACGACGGCGGCGATTCTGGTGCAACTTGTGCTGGGCGCGGCTTTCCGGCATGGCGCGTTCGGCGGCGGAAACGCGGCTCTGGTGCCGCACCTGATCGGCGCGGCGGTTGTGACGGCGATGGTCGTGTGGACGGGCGCGGCGGCGAAGCGGCGGTTCCGGCAGGTGCGCGATCTGCGACGCGCGACGATTCTCTTGCACTCGTTTTTCGGGATTCAAATTCTGCTGGGCGGCGCGGCGTGGTGGGCGGTGGCGGCCGCGGCCGATGCTGTGCAGCCGACGTTCGTGTACGTGGTGCTGACTGTGGCGCACGTGCTGGGCGGCGCGCTGACGCTGGCGGCATCGGTGATCTTGACGCTGACGTGCGTGCGGCTGATTCGTCCGGCAGCGATCGTTTCTGCCAACGCTACCGTTTCGGGCACGGCGGAAAAGGCCAGGGCATAGGGAACCGATGACCGAACTACGCGCGACCAATACGCTCTCCGCTTCCGAACGGCCGTGGGCCTACGTCGTGCTGACGAAGCCGGACGTGACCTTCCTCGTGGTGATCACGACGGTGGCGGGATTTTATCTGGGATCGCCCGGGACGCTCGATTGGCGCCTGCTGCTACACACGGTTGCGGCGACGATGCTGGTGGCCGGAGGCACGGCGGCGCTGAACCAGTATGTGGAACGCGAGATGGACGCGCTGATGCGGCGCACGGCGGCGCGGCCGCTGCCGTCGGGGCAATTGCAGCCGCGCGAGGTGCTGATTTTTGGAGTGGCGGCGATCGTGATCGGCGCGACGTGGCTTGCGCTGGCCGTGAACGGGCTCTCGGCGCTCGTGGCGCTGGCGACGTCGGTGCTGTATCTCGGGCTATATACGCCGCTGAAGACGCGTACCACGCTTTCGACCGCCGTGGGCGCGATTCCCGGTGCGCTGCCGCCGCTGATCGGATGGGCCGCGGCGCGCGGATCGCTGTCGCTCGGCGGATGGGTGCTCTTCGCCATACTTTTCTTCTGGCAGTTCCCGCACTTCATGGCTATCGCGTGGATTTATCGCGAGGACTACGCGCGCGCCGGGATTCGCATGCTGCCGACCGTGGACCCCAAAGGCAACGCGACGTTCCGGCAGATCATCATGGCGTCGGCGATTTTGGTGTGGGTGAGCGCTCTGCCGTCGGTGGTCGGGATGGCGGGAATGCGCTACTTTTTCGGTGCGCTGATTCTCGGGATGATTCTGCTGCAAGTGGGGCTGTGGGCGAACCGCTCGCGGACCAAGGTGCGCGCGAAGTGGCTGATGCATGCGACGGTCGCGCACATCCCGCTGCTGCTGGCGTGGCTGATTCTAGACAAGTTGACGCGGTGAAGATGACCGCGCCGCGTCGTAGCGGTGCACGCCTCTGATGACCTTACTTCCCCTTAGATGTCTCCCGGCTGTAAATGCCTCGCTGAACGGCGCGTGCACCGTGCTTCTGGTGACGGGCTACGCTTTCATCCGTAACAAGAAGATTGTGCTGCACCGCGTGTGCATGGTCGCGGCGTTTCTATGCTCGACGGTGTTCCTCGGACTCTATCTTTATTTTCATTTTCACGCCGGAGTGATTCGCTTCGGAGGGCAGGGCTGGATTCGGCCGGTGTATTTGGGGATTCTGATCACGCACACAACGCTGGCGGTGGTGATCGTTCCTCTGATTCTGATCACGCTGGCGCGGGCGCTGCGCGAGAGGTTCGACAGGCATCGAGCGATCGCGCGCTGGACTCTACCGCTGTGGCTGTACGTGTCGGTGACGGGAGTAGTGGTTTACTGGCTTCTGTATGTGGCGTACACGCCGATTTGGCCGACGTAGCGCGTCCTAGAACCACTTGCGCGTTCTGAGCGCGTAGAGCAGTAACATCGAAACTGCGCCGGCGCTCGTCAGATCGTAGTGCAGAAAATCCAGCCAGTCGTGTTCCCGCTCTTTCACGTAGACTCTAGCGCCGTAGGCGGCCATCGTCGGGTATACTCGGCCGGTCTCCGGCTGCGGACCTCTTGGCATGACGGAGTAATAGTGAACGGCGGTATAGAGGTTCAGAATTACGACAGATAGGCAGAACGCAAGCACAGCACCAGCAACTGCCCTCTTTGCGTAAATTCCGGAGTTCATGACAGCTCTGCTAGGCCGCTACTTGTAGGAAACCACTGCTTGGCCATTCTGGACCTGAATGTCGCTGATGTCGGCGGGTAGCCGTAGCTTCTCGCGATTTTCGGGCGAGGACATCATTTTCTCGACCGCGGAGTCGAGCGTGGATTGCGGAAGCGGCATTGAGCCGAGCTTTCCCGCGACCGGCTCGAATTTCAGATAGCCGTCCTGCGAGCCGAGATGGCCGTCGAGCTCGAGCGACAGATCCTTCCCGTGGAAATCGAACACCACGTAGGCTTTCACGAGATCGCCGTCCATATCGACTTTGACGTCCTTTACCGAGGATTGCACCTCTTCGAGCGACGGCTGATCGGGTCCGTTGAGCGCCCCTAGTGGAGATGCGGCGGAGTTTCCCGAGGCAGAGGTCGCGCTCGGATTTGCGCCTGAGCCGGCCGGGGAGGATGCCGCGGCTGCTGCCGCGGACGATCCCGCGAGTTCAAGGTTCTGCTGGAGGTAGGAATTCAGCTCGGTGCGGTCGAGCTGCACCTGAGCGGGCTGGCCGGCGGCTTTGGCCTGGTCGGCGGCAGCGAACTTCTGTTCGGCGCGGGCGGCTGCGCTGGGATCGTACGGCACGTCCGGCGCGGGCGACTTCCGCAGGATCAGGGCGAGGATCAGAACAAGTCCCGCAAGGCTCGACCAAGTCAGAATCTGGTAGATCAATTTCAGCGGCGATGGCTTGGACATAAGACCCCCCCTCAGTCTCCAGTCTAGCAACTCCGGCGGCTTCGGCGGCCCGCGCCTGCGCGGATGTCCCGAACACGGCACTGGTCCCCCGGACAGGACGTTGCGGGCGGGAGCCGACCCGCGGCAGCGACAGATTCATCCCAGGAATGGGAGGAACGTGTTCACTAGGTACTATTACCCTCCGAGCACACCGCGCGGCACCCCGCGTTGACAGTTCCAGGAGCCACACCTAACTTGGTTTCAGTATCTAGGGGATCCCCGGTCAGGCGGCAAGTCTCAGTTGTATCAAGGGCTTGAGGCGGAACATGCTACAGCCATCTCTCTCTCGATTGCGCTGCAAGGCGCGACTTCTGGCGGCGCTGCTCTCGCTCGCGGCTGTGCCGGTCGCGCACGCGCAATCCCAAGCGCAGGACTCCGAACCGATCAGCCCCGTTCCGATCTTCTCCGCTGGCTTGGCATACAACACGTTCTTTCAAGGCGGGACCGCGCACCTTCACCCCCTCGTCTCGCCCGTAATCCTGATACCCCTCGGCCAGAACTGGCTGATTGAGACCCGCGAAACGTTCGAGATCGATCTTGCGCCGGAACCGGGCAGCGACGGCGACTATAAGGGTTCTTTGGAAAAGGAAGTCGACTACCTCCAGGTGGACTACATTGCCAACCCGCACCTGACGGTCACGGTCGGCAGATTTCTGACGCCGTTCGGAGTCTACAACGAGCGGCTCTATCCGGTATGGATCCGCGATCTGCAAAGCGACCCGCTGATCCTGCCGATCTCGACGGGGCCAAGCGGCGCGGGCACCGGAGCAATGCTGCGAGGCGGATTCGACGCGACACGCAAGATTGAATTCAATTACGCGGCGTATTTTTCGACGCTGAGCACGATCAACCGCCTCGACTCGGATCGCGCGATCGGGACACGCGCTGGGATTTTTCTGCCCGGGCCGCGCGTTGAGTTCGGCGGATCGTTCCAGCATCTTTTGCAGGACGACCACTCGAATGCCTTCGGATTCCATTTTGCGTGGCAGCCGCCGCCGATCCCGCTCGACATTCGAGCGGAGTACGCGCGCTCGCACAACGGAAGCGGTTACTGGGTCGAGTCAGCATACCGATTGAGCCAGGCGCCTGTGTGGCAGAACGCGCTTCGCCACGTGCAGGTTGTCGGCCGCATGCAGCAGTTCTTCAATGGCACCGTGGCAGACGATGCTTTACCCGGAATCGACACCAGCATGTTCGAGTTCGGCCTGAACTACTATTTCCGCGACGACATCCGGTTTGTCAGCAGCTACGGCAGGCAATTCGCTTTTCAAGGAAACGAAAACGTCTGGAATCTCGGGATCACGTACCGCTTGGCGCTCCCTATGTGGCCGGGAGGTGGAAAATGAACGGACGCGGCCTGGTAATCGCTGTGCTGTTGGTGTTGGCTGCGGGCGCGCTATCGTTCGCCGGAGTGACAGCGGGCCAGGAGATGGCGAAGGCGTCGAATACTCCGCCTCCGGCCGCGAGCGCGAGCGCGCGGGTGCAGCAAGAAAGCGGCGAGGACGCGCGAGCGGAAGGCGAACGCCGGTTCCACGCGAACTGCGGCCGGTGCCACCAGTCGCCGCACAAATTCCCGCCGCGCATGATGGCCACCATCATCCGGCACATGCGGGTCCGCGCGACGATCACGGATGAAGACATGCGGCTCATCCTGCGCTACATGACGCAATAGGAGCAGCGAGATGAGCGCGGAGGAAGCCTGGCGAAATATGAGCACAACTGGTTCGAGCGGTCTGGCTGCTTTTGCACTTTTGTTCACGTTCCTTCCGTACTTTCCGCAAACTCAGCCGCCGCAGGTGATCGAAGTTTTGGCCGACCACGACAGCCGCTTCAAGATGGCGGGACGGAAGGATGCGGTGATCTCCGTACACGCCGGGGAGATAGTGACGCTCCGGATCACGGCGGTGAAAGCGAAGAATCACAACCGCGACGGCTCGATACACGGATTCGAACTGCTGCGGGCCAAGGACCGATCGCGCGTTCCAGGCTGGGACCTGCTGCTGAAGCCGGGCATGCAGGAATTCACGCTCGCCGCGCCGGCGGAGCCGGGAGAGTACGTCGTGGTTTGCACGGTGATTTGCAGCTCCGAGCATGAAGGGATGCACATGAAGTTTGTAGTGTTGCCGTGAGCCGGCCGCCGGGGAGCGGCGGGCGCAACGGAGGCAGCAGTGCAGGGAACTCAATCGCACGGGGGAGAGGAACGATGAAAACGAGCAGGCCACGGGCAGCGACAATTGCGCTCATCATCGCAGCGGGTCTCGGCTGCATGGCTGGGGGCGGCACCGAACAGATTTTCAAGGGCGAGATCGGGGACTCGCAATGCGCGCTCAACGTGCATTCGCTCAGCCGGTCTCACGAGGAAATGCTGAAAAAGAAATCGATCGGCACCACGTCGGCCGACTGCGCTCGCTACTGCGTAAAGAACCTGGGCGGAGTCTTCGTGCTCCAGGTAAAAGACAGAGTCTACAAGCTCGACAACCAGGAGCTTGCGGAGAAGTTCGCCGGAGAGAAAGTGAAGGTCGCCGGAGTGCTTGATCCGCAGACCAATACCATCGCGGTCCACTCGATGGGTCCGGTCAAGTAAGGCAGGAAGACGGATCAGGCCGTGCCGGCGACACAGGCCACGCCAGACGATTGCAATGCAGGACCCGACCAACCGTTCAAGAGTTTGTCCACCACATCCGCAGCGCTGTAGATCGGCTCGCCTGGCCGCAGGAATCGCGTGATTCCGGTGAGATCGTCGCCAGAGGTCACTAAGCCTTTCTCAACGTACTTCCCGCTCCGGACCTGGGGATGTCCGATCGTGGCCACGAGCGCGTTGCAGAGGCAAGTCCTTCCTACCGTATTTTCCTCTTTCCCGCCCTTGGAGAGGTACACGCTCAACGGCTCGCCGGGACAGCGGTAAGCAATTTTTCCGTCAGGGCCTTTGTAGGCCTCTCGCAAAAAGCCAAGATCGCAAATGCGCGGCCGAGCCGAATAGACCTCGCGCTCCGACAGCGTGCCTTCCAACTGCGCGACCTTGAACGGGAAACCCGTGGGCGAAGCTAGCGAATCGGTAACGATTCGTGCATCGCGCGAGATCACCTTCGCCAAAAGCGCTTGCTTGTAATCGTCCCTTAAACCGGACTCGGCGCGATAGGCAAAGGCGGTGCCCACCTGAACACCCGCCGCCCCCGCGGCCAGGGATTCGCGAACCTTTTCGGGTGAACCATATCCTCCTGCAAGCCAAAACGGCAGGCCGAGTTCGCGTATCTTTTCAAGGTCCACCTGATCGCGCTCTCCGTAGATTGGCTCGCCTGCTTCATTGAGCTGAAGCTTCCCGCGGGGAGGAGCATTGTGGCCTCCGGCGGTCGGTCCTTCGATCACGAATCCGTCCACTCGGCCGTTGGCCCTCTTCACCATGGTTGTGGCCAGGGTGTTCGAAGCAATGATGGCAAGAAACCTGGGCCGAGCGAGCGGAGCAAGGTCACGTTCCATGAAATCCGATGGAACGAACGTCATCGTAGTGTCGTCACCTTCCTCGGCGCCAGTGACATGCAGGGAGTATGTTGCGGGTTGATGGCGAGCCAGCAGGTCAAGCGCCCCGGGAATCTTCAGCGGCACGCCTGCGCCCATGAGGACATAACCAACACCGGCGAGCATCGCGCCATACAAAGACGGCAGATGCGGAATCTGAATCTTTTCCAGATAGTTGATTCCGACTGGATTGTCGTGGCCTTCGCGAGCGAGAAAGACTTCAACGAAATTGGCGACGATGCAAAGCTCGCTCAACTCGCGCGGCGTGTCCTTTGTGTGCATCGGGACGGTTTTGTAAGACGCGTTGGCCGGCTTCCCGCCGGCAACGTAGAACTTGTCCCACGCGCGTTCGGCCATTAGAGGGAAAGGAAAATAGTCGAGGGCGCGGCGCATGTGCCCTCCCGGATCGCCGTCTTGCAGACGCCGGGCGAAGATCTGATCTATGGCGGTTCCTGATACCACGCCGAGCTGGCCGAGCTGCGATACCGCACGGGCAAGCCGCCAGCTGGATACTCCCGCGCCCATACCACCTTGAATGATCGTAGGATTGCTCATATCGATAAGTATCGAACGTCCCGTGCGTCCTGATTGTCATAGTTTTGTATTAGTTGAGGAGAGGCAGTGAAAGATACAAGGCAAGGTCGGTAAATGACTAACGCGCCTGGCAGTGTCTGCGCAGACCACGGCGTGAATCCGGTTGCACTCGCTTAAAGCGCTGTGCCCCGACGAACAACAGCGCTCGCGTGAACGCAAGCGCGCGCTACGATTGGAGGGCTCGAATCACGTTGTCCGTGAATTCGGTGGTGGTTGCCGTGCCGCCGAGGTCTCGGGTCAGCGATCTTCCTTCCCGATAGACATTGTGCAGCGCAGATTCGATCTTGCGCGCCGCGTCAGTCTCTCCAAGGTGGTCGAGCATCATGATCGCGCTCATCAGCAGCGCCGTGGGGTTGGCGATGTTTTTGCCCGCAATGTCCGGCGCGGTGCCGTGGACGGCCTCGAAGAGCGCGACGGTCTCGCCGATATTGCCGCTCGGCACGACGCCGAGGCCTCCGACCAGACCCGCGGCGAGATCGCTCATGATGTCGCCGTAGAGATTCGTCAGCAGAAGCATGTCGAATTGCTGCGGGTTGAGGACCATCTGCATGCAGGCGTTGTCGATGATCAGTTCCTTGTATTCGATGTCCGGATACTCGGGCGCGATGTTGCGGATGGAAGTGAGGAACAGGCCGTCGGACAGCTTCATGATATTGGCTTTGTGAATCGCGTGAATCTTCTTGCGCGAGTGCTTGCGCGCGTACTCGAAAGCAAACCGCGCGATGCGGGTGGAGGCGCGCTCGGTGATGATCTTCAGACTCTCGACCACGCCCGGCACGACCTCGTGTTCGAGACCGGCATAGAGATCTTCCGTGTTCTCGCGGATCAAAACCATGTCCACGTTCTGATAACGCGATTGCACGCCCTGAAGATTCTTCACGGGGCGGACGTTGGCGAAAAGGTCGAGCGCCTTGCGCAGGCCGACATTGATGCTGGGCGGTCCCATGGCGACCGCAGTGGTAAGAGGGCCCTTGAGCGCCACGCGATTTTTGCGAATGGAATCGACTACGGAGGAATTCATGACGCCGGAGCCGCGGCGGTCGATGTCACCGCGGGCTTTTTCTTCTTCCCATGTGATTTCAACGCCTGCTGCGGCGATGATTTTCTTAACGGCGGCAGAGACTTCGGGTCCGATCCCGTCTCCGGGAATCAACGTAACTGTATGTTTCATGTGATGGGTTTAGTTTATAGGCTCCGTTCACAATTGTACCGGGCTGCGCGGTGATTTTGCTTCCTTTTCATTACTACTTCGAAGGGATTAATTCGCTGTGGCGGCGGGCGCTTGGGATCGCGGGCCGTAGTGCGGAAGGGGGCGGTCGGATTCATAAGCGCCGAGGTCGGGAGCGCGGCCAGTGAAATCGTCGTTGATCGTGGGAAGCAGAGTGCCGGCGTCGATGGCGGCTGAGCCCGGCTTGAGACGAAAATCGAAGTCCGCGGGATGGTACAGGCGCTGCGGGTCCGACTTGTCGGGGATTCTGGCATTCACGAAGATATCGTAGTCGATTGCAACGCTGTGCCGATCCTGGCCGGTGGCCTGGCTGTACTCCTTCAGCGACTTGAAATGCCGGGTGACGAGCTGGCCCTGATAGTCCGCCGCGACTTCGAACGGCGGCGAATTCCACTCAAATGCGTCGTCGACGTCCGGATTCGGCCTAAATCCGTTGTAATCGGAGGTGGAGTAGTTCGTGTACGTGCGCAGATTAAGCACGGGATCGGCCCAGCCGTCTCCTAGGAACAAATTATTCAGGAAGTGCACGTTGGACGCCGGACCCATCAGCCGGCCTTGCCCGAAGAATGTGTTCTGGTAGATCAGGACTCCCGCTGGCGTATCGATGAGCTTCAAGGGGCCGCCTGTGGTCGTGTCGTATGCGAGATTCTGGTAGAAGTACAGCGGACCGCCGAACGTGGGCTGTGCGCTGAACGCTCCACCGGCCGAATTGAAGCAGCGGTTCCGAAACACGCGGATGTTGTGTGCGCCGCCGTCGGCTTCGATGCAATTGTCCGCCACGTTGTAGATGTCGTTGTTGTAGAAATCGATGGAGACGGGCACGCGATCCGGCGTTTCGTTCGGAGTGCCGTCGGGATCGCCATAAGTGGCGATGTCGATGCCATCGTGCCAGTTGGCGACTTGGTTGTACGCGACCACGTGGCCCTGCCCGTAAATCTTGATCGCGTATTCGGAGGTGATCGGCGCGGGATAGCCGGGAAACTTCCCCCAGACCGCCGGCGTCCACCAGCTTTGCAGCTTGTCGGGATCGTGCCGCCCGATGAAGACGTTGTCCGCGATGTAGAAATTCTTCGAGCCGGACCAATCGTCTTGCACGCCGCGTCCGATATTTTCGAGGCGCGAATGTTTCAGCGTGAAGCCGCTGGCCCCCGCGATGTTCTTGAGTCCAAGCAGAAATGCGACGTTCGTGTTGCGCACCGTGATGCCTTCGAAATAGTTGTAGTTTCCCGCCATCAAGTTGAAGAGATTCTGGCAACCGTCTCCATCGAAGATCACCTCGCCGTCGCGAGCCGCTTTGATGACGATCGGCTTGTCGGGCGTGCCGCTCTGGGTCAGATAGTACGTGCCGTCGAACGGAGTGCCGTACGCGGCAATTGTGCGGTCGAAGCCGCTGTAGATGAACCGGCTGTCCTTGTATAGCCCGGCGTGGACCAGGATGATGTCGCCCGGCTGAACGCGCGCAGGCCTCACATTTGAATGGTCGGATTCGTCGGAGCCCATGTAGTAGGCCGCAAGCAATCCGGTGAACGATGGCTCCTGCTTTGATCCTTTGTATCCGAATGGATAGACGTGAAAGACGCGGCCGCCTTCGGCGGGCTGCGGCTCCTTGCGCGTGCGCGCGACGACGGTTCTCTCGGCCTTGCCCTTCACCCCGTCGGGATCGGAGAGCACGAAGCGGCACTCATATTCGGTGTCCGGCTCCAGGTTCAGAATGCTTCCGGCAAACATGTTGGGCGCGACGTAGCTGAAATAGTGGCCCGCACCATCTCGCGGCGCTCCGCCGAGCACCTGCTCGTGCTGAAGCCGCAGAAGCGGCAGCGCCTTCCGCCACTCGCGCTCGCCTTTCTTCCGGAAGGTTACGTCAACCTGCGCGTCCCGATTATCGTCGCCTGTGATACGCCACTCGAACCCGAGCGACACAAGCGTCGGGGGATCAACGACGAAGCCGCCCGGCACGACGTACTTCTGGCACCACGCCGGAAGCGGAGCGATCGCGGTCAATAGAAGCAGGATTCCCAGCGCGAGCAGGTGTTTCGCCACGCGCGGGAGGATGCATTTGTTCTCGGAGCGGCTCATCGTCTGCGGGAGGGATTGTACCGGGCCTTGCCTGATTCATGCCTTTTTTTCGTCGTTGCGTGGCGGCAAACGTTTGAATGTACGCGGCCTCGCGATGTTGGGATATCGCCTGCTTGACCCGCGCGGCGGCGCCGAATAGTATCGTTGGACCATGGCGGAACAAGGCTCCCTGGTAGGCCAGACAGTCTCCCACTACAAAGTCACGAAAAAGATCGGCAGCGGCGGCATGGGTGTGGTGTACGAGGCGGAAGATACCCAGCTGGGCCGCCGCGTGGCGCTGAAGTTCCTGTCGGGCGAAATGGCGCAGGATACGCAGCTGCTCGAACGCTTCCAGCGCGAAGCGCGGGCCGCCTCCGCCCTGAACCATCCGAATATCTGCACCATTCACGCCATCGAACAGCACGAGCGGCAGCATTTCCTGGTGATGGAGCTGCTGGAGGGGCAGACCCTGGCCCACATGATGAGCCGCACGCCGTTTCCCATGGACAAGCTTTTGCCCATGGCGATTCAAGTGGCGGACGCGCTGGAATCGGCCCACGCGAAGGGAATCGTCCACCGGGATATCAAGCCGGCAAATCTTTTTGTGACCGATCGCGGGCAGGTGAAGATTCTGGATTTCGGGCTGGCGAAGATCGACCGAAGCGAAATTCCATCGTCGGCTGGTTCAGGACCGCAATCCGAGACGCTGGTGGTTCCGGAGCTGACGATTCCGGGCGAGGCGCTGGGGACGGTTTCGTACATGTCGCCGGAACAGGCGCGGGGTCAGCTCGTGGACGCGCGGTCGGACCTTTTTTCGTTCGGCACGGTGCTGTATCAGCTGGCGAGCGGAGTGCTGCCGTTCAAGGGCGACACCTCGGCAGTGGTCTTCGATTCGATCTTGAATCGCGAGCCCGCGCCGATCGTGGACGTGAATCCATCCGTGCCCGCGGAGTTCGGGCGGATTCTTTCGAAGCTGCTGGAGAAGGACCGCAGCCTGCGCTGTCAGACGGCGACGGAGCTCAAGACGGATCTGAACCGGTTGAAGCGGGATTTGGATTCCGGCAGCAAGCGCGCGGCCGATCTGGGCGAAAGCAAAACGGGTTCGTCGAAACAGGGCACGAAATCGGTGGCGGTGCTCTACTTCGAAAACCTGAGCGG
>Ga0335077_10004652_pt1 | contig 16741 bp, 7 predicted proteins | sample Lox_Sample_31_FD_207151 | JGI IMG/M metagenome (GOLD analysis project Ga0335077, IMG submission 207151) | Soil microbial communities from Loxahatchee National Wildlife Refuge, Florida, United States - Lox_Sample_3.1 | ecosystem: Environmental > Terrestrial > Soil > Wetlands | place: USA: Florida...
CGGGACCGACTCAGCTCACACGAATTCCGAGTATTGCTTCGCGGTCACTTTGCTGAAGACTCACGAAGGACCGTGTGGAACCGGAATCGCTCTCACCCTCGGTGAAGGGAACCGGCTAGTCTGCGATGCTATCGGCCTGTTGTCCCGGCCGCTCGCGGGGAAGACGATTGAAGAACTGATGCGGGACTTTGGAAAAGTCTGGCGTCACCTGGCGGAGGATCCTTCTCTGCGCTGGCTGGGACCGCATAAAGGTGTGGTACATCTTGCGCTGGCTTCGATCACCAATGCCTGCTTCGATCTATGGGCCAAGAGCAGGGGCAAGCCGCTCTGGGCCTTGCTGCTTGACCTTAAGCCGGAAGACCTGATCCGGCTGCTGGACCTGAGCTATCTGGAAGAGGTTCTCGGTCAGGAATCGGCACTTGCACTGTTACAGACTCAACTGACGAGTCGGCCTGAGCGCGCGGCGATTCTGCACAGCGGCTATCCCGGTTACGACACGTCGGTGGGATGGATGGCGTACGAGGATGAGAAAGTGCGGGAATTGACTGCCCGCGCCATGGACCAGGGCTTCAATGCCTTCAAACTGAAGGTCGGATCGAAGGACGAGAATCGCGACCTGCGGCGCGCCGCGATGTTGCGTGAATGCGTGGGCAACTCCGGAACCTTGATGTTCGACGCCAACCAGCACTGGAACCTGCCCGCGGCCATTCGTATGTGCCGCCAACTGGCCGCTCACCGACCGCTGTGGATCGAGGAGCCTACGCATCCCGACGATATCCATGCTCACGTCGTGCTGGCGAAAGAGATCGCGCCGGTCAAGATCGCGGCAGGCGAGCATATTCCCAATCGCGTCCTGTTCAAGAACTTCATGCAGTCCGGGGCTTTGCACTACGTGCAGGCGGACTGCACGCGGCTCGGCGGAGTGAGCGAGTTTCTTACGGTTAGCCTGCTGGCCACGAAACTCGGGCTTCCTCTGGTACCCCATGTGGGAGATATGGGGCAGTTGCACCAGCATCTCGCGCTCTTCAATCGCATCGCGTTGGGGCAGGAGGTTTTGTTCCTGGAGCACATCCCGCATCTGCGCAACCAGTTCGTCTATCCTGCGCAGGTGCGGAGCGGCCGTTACGAAACGCCGCAGGAGCCGGGTGCTTCGACCGAGTTGAATCTGCTTGCCGGGAAGGCCTGCTGAACGATGCATTCCCGCGGTTGGGGGCGTGACTGGCCCCGCCTGGCCAGGGATTTGGCTGTAGTATAGTGCGGGGTTTTCGGCCGGCCTGAAGACAGCGTCCGTGGCCGGAGCAAGGGAAGGATTGACGATGGGTACGACCTCGGAGATGCCGACAACGGCGGCGCAGGAGTCCGGAAAGGCTTCTCTCTTTCCCGCCGGCAACTTCCTTCCGTTTTTTCTCGTCACCGCTCTCTTCTTTCTGTGGGGGATCCCCAACAATCTGAATGATGTGCTGATCCGCCAGTTCATGAAGTCTTTTGCGATCACGCGGTTTCAGGCAGGCCTGATCCAGTCGGCGTTTTACATGGGATATTTTGTGCTCGCCCTGCCTGCCGGACTGCTGATGCGCAAGCGCGGTTACAAGGCGGGATTCATCACCGGGCTGGTGCTCTTTGGGACCGGCGCATGCCTGTTCTGGCCCGCGGCACTCGCCGGGCGCTATGCGTTTTTTCTTTGTGCGTTATTTGTGATTGCCAGCGGGCTTTCTTTCCTGGAGACCGCTTCCAATCCATTTATTGCGCAGTGCGGGGACCCTGAGACTTCGGCGCGCCGCCTGAATTTTTCGCAGGCATTCAATCCCATCGGATCCATCACCGGAGTCCTTATCGGGACCATTTTTATATTCTCCGGGGTCGAGCTGAATCCGCAGCAGGTCGCGGCCATGCAGGCCGCAGGCAAGTACGAGGCGTATCTGCGGCAGGAGACTCTACGGGTGGTTCATCCCTACATCGGCCTAGGGATCGTCACATTCGTATGGGCGGTTTTGATTGCGATGACGAAGTTTCCCTCCGTGCGGGGAGAGACGCAAGCCGGCGCGGACGACAGTGGACGCGTGGCGGATCTGTTCCGGCAGCGGCATTTCCTGCTGGCGGTGGTCGCGCAATTCCTCTACGTCGGAGCGCAGGTAGGGACCTGGAGCTATTTCATTCAGTACGTGCAGGACTACACTCACCGGCCGGAGAAAATCGCGGGCTATTTTCTCACGGGGACGCTGGTCGCCTTTGGGGTTGGCCGGTTTGCTTCTTCCTATGTGATGAAATTCATTCCGCCGCCTACCCTGATGGGGGCTTACAGCCTCATCAACGTCGGCCTGGTTTTCATCGGCGTCTTCTTTCCCGGCGGTACAGGGCTGTGGGCTATCTTTCTAACCAGCTTTTTCATGTCTTTGATGTTCCCAACGATTTTCGCGCTGGGGCTGAAGGGGCTGGGAGCAAACACCAAAATTGCGGGATCATTACTGGTGATGTCCATTATTGGCGGAGCCGTGATGACACCGGGGATGGGGCTGATTTCGGAGGAGTTCCACAGCCTGGCGTTGGCTTACCTGCTGCCGTTGGCTGCTTATGCGTTCATTGCGTACTATGCGTTCCGGGGCTCGAAAGCATCGCCAGCTGGTTAGTGGAAACACCAAGCTGTTATGAGGGAAGATCCAGTGTCTGGAAGCATCGGGCAGTCTCGGTTCCGTGCGATCTTCTTTGCTTTCCCGGCGAGTTGAGAATTAGGTTGCTGGCCGAAGATCCGCGCCACCGGGGGGAGCCGATTTCTTGGTGTCATAAATGATCCAGGATCCGAATGACCAACTTCGCCCTGCTGAAGACGAACCGGCGAGTCCGGCCAATTCGCCTTCCCGCGACCATGAGCACGATTTCCGCCAACGCGTGGCCGGAGGCGGGCTCCTCAAAGAGAGTCTGGCAGCACGCCTTCGCGAGGAAATCCTGGCTGGCAACATCGCTCCGGGAGAAAAGATCATCGAGGGCCGATGGGCACGGCGTCTAGGGGTAGCGCAAGTTTCGGTGCGGGAGGCGCTCAATATCCTCATCACGGAGGGATTTGTCACCAAGGGCCATGGCCGCAGTGCACGAGTGCTGAAGCTGAGCGATTCCGACATCATCCACATCTACCAGTTCCGGGGCGCGCTGGAAGGGTTGGCAGCTCGGCTTACAGTGGAGCGTCGGCTTCCGATCCATGACCTGGAGGCAGCGCTCGAGGGGCTGCGAGAGGCGGCGCAGACCAACGACGTTCGGCGGGTGATCGAGCGTGTGCAGGGATTTCACGTCTGCCTGCTGGATAAGCCAGGCAACCCATTCCTGCGCGAGAATGGCCGACGCGTGGTGGTTCCTCTCTACGCTTTCACTCTGATGCGTGTGCTGGCCAAGAACCTGGATGCTAGCCCCTGGGTGGTGCAACTCCCCAATCACCAGTGGATTCTGGACGCCATCCGCATGGGGAACCCTCAACTGGCGGAGCAGGTTGTGATTCACGTGGTGGGGTTGTTTCAGAAGTCTGCCCTGGAGGTCTGGGCGCACTGAGTGGCACTTTGTCGAATCAAGGGAAGAACCTCCGCTTCACCTGTGGCCACGATTTCCCCAATTGCCGCGTGCCCAGTGGCTGTGCGCTTGTCCCTCCGCGGCAGGTGAAACCAGGAAATTGGAGGCGCCCATCCGTGCTATCTTTGCGCGAATACTGCCGGGAGTTTTTAAAAAATGTTCCTGCCAAGCCGACGCCTCTGGCTGTCCTGGATAGGGCTGGTCCTGATGTGCACTGCCAGCGCGCAAACAGCCGCAAACCCTGGGGAAGTCGTTATTCAGATTGACGCCTCGAAACGGGCAAACTACAGAATTCCGCGCTCGATTTTTGGTTCCTTTCTTGAGCCAATTGGAAATTCCACTTACAACGGGCTGTGGGCCGAGATCCTGCAGAACCCGAGTTTCGAGGATGGTCTGTGGGATGCAAAGAAAGTCGCGGCGATGATCGCCGAGGAGCCGCCGTTGGCCCGAGCGTCGGAGTTGTCGCTGCCGCTCCCCTGGGAGCCGCTCGACTACGCGCAGGGCGCGCGCTACGCGCCGCAATGGAACGACGCCGCGAATTCGTACCGCTCTCTACTCCTCATGGCACTTCCCGGGCTTCAATCGGGAGTTCGCCAGAAGGTGTACCTTCCAGTCCACCGCACTCTGCACTACAAGGGAAGCGTGTATCTGAAATATCTGAGCGGGCCTCGCGCGGCGGAGATTTCTCTGCGTGAACGCAATCAGAAAGATAAAGTCCTGGCCGCACAGAAAGTGGACCTGAACGGCTCCGGCTGGCAAAAATACGGGTTCACCCTGGATCTTCCCGAAAGTCGCCTGATGGCGTTGCAGCCCGCGGATTTCGTGATCGCGGCCAGCGACGAAACGCGCGTGCTCGTAGACCAGGCCTCGCTGCAGCCGGGAGATGCTATCGATGGAATGGATCCCGACATGGTGGCGATGGCGCGTGCCATGAAATCCCCGATTGTCCGCTTCGGCGGGAATTTCACTTCTGCCTACCACTGGCGCGATGGCATCGGCCCCCTCGATAAGCGCATGAGCATGTTAAACGTGACCTGGGGAATCCCGGAATACAACCAGTTTGGCACCGACGAATTCCTGCGCTTTTGCGAGTTGGTCGGCGCGCAACCGCAGATCGCGCTCAACCTCGGTACCGGCACGCCCGAGGAAGCCGCGGAGTGGGTGCAGTACGTTAACGCACATTGGGCTGACAAATCCGGCGGGCTGCTGTGGGAACTTGGCAATGAACTGTGGGGCAATTTTCAAGTGGGGTATCCGACGCTGGAAAAAGTTGCCGCGAAAACCAAGGCTTTCAGCGAGGCAGTGAGAAAGGCCGATCCCAATGCCCGGCTGATCGCGACCGGAGCCGACCCTGACCACTTTGAAACCTGGAACGCAGCGCAGCTGGCAAACGCTCCGCAGGCTTTCAACTATCTCTCCACGCACTTCGTAGTGACCACAAATTCGCTGGTCGATCACAATCCGACACCTGATTCCGTCGCACGCGCAACGTTCGCTCTGCCGGTTGAACTGGAACGCAGGCTGCGAGCCATGCATGAGCAGTTCCAGAACTCGCCCGGGCGGGACAAAGTTCTGACCGCTTTTACGGAGTGGCTCTTCTGGGCCAACAACGACACCGCTCCGCGCTACGACAATATGGGGGGCGCGATCGGCACGGCCGGATTTCTCAACATGCTGCTGCGCAGCGCGGATATTGTCCCTATTGCCGACATGACCGGGAACATCGAATTTGGCGGAATCTGGAAAAAGCGCGGCCGGGCTTTCGGAGTGCCGGCTTATTGGGTTTTCCGGCTCTATTCCAATGCCGATGCGACGCAGGCGGTCGAGGTCCATAGCAGCAGCGAGACCTACAACGTCGAGAAGGGCTCGACCCGGTTGCCTGAGATCAAAGATGTGCCTTATCTCGAAGTGGTTGCGGCCCTCAACGACGCCGGAGACAAGCTGACACTATTTTGCCTAAATCGTGACCTGGCCCGGGACTTCCCCGCTCGCATCCGAGTTGCCGGTTTCCGGCCGCGAAGCGGTGTGGCACATGCCTTGTTCGCGGGCAGCATCTATGAAAAGAATGACGAGACCGAGCCTGAACATATTCATCTGCTGGAAAGCACGCTGCAGATGACCTCTCCGGAATTCGCGTACACCTTTCGGCACGCCAGTGTGGCTGTGATCGAGCTATCGAGCCGGTAACGTGCCACGAGAAGCCGCGTCCGGCAGTTTGTTTTGCGTGTGAAGAAACCTGCTGCAAGCTCCCAAACTTGAGGTCACAATTTGTGACCTCAAGATTGCAGTGACAGTCAGGCCCTGGTTGTCGAATACTTCTGGCTTCGGATAATTCCGGAACCTTCGCGGATCACGACCAGCTGATCAGCGCCGACCTTTGCGAGGCTCTCGGTCGCGCCGTTGGTCCAGCGGATGCTCAGGTCCACCGTAGTTTCTGCGCCCAGTCCGAAGTGGAGACGGCGGTCGTTGGCGGAGTAGAAGCTGGATTGCGCCGTGACTTCCTGTGCCTGGCGCCTGCCTCCATAGGAAACGACGACGCGCGATCCGATCGCACTGCGGTTGCTCTTGACTCCTTCGAGCAGGACTTTCAGCCAGTGGCCGCCGCTGGAAACATCGTTGCGCAGCAGCGATGGAGGTTCGTTCATGTTCATCACCAGTACGTCCACGTCGCCATCATTGTCGAAATCCCCGAAGGCACAACCACGGCTCACGTGGGCGGCGGTGACGCCGCTGCCGGCCTCATCCAGCAATTCTTCAAAGCGTCCGCCTCCGAGATTGCGGAAGACCAGGCGCGGGGTGTGGAACGGATAAGCAGGCACTCGCTTTTCCACCTCGGGGTAAACACTTCCCGTGACGGCGAAGATATCGGGCAGGCCGTCGTTGTCCAAATCAAACATACCGGTGCCCCAGCCGACGTATCTGGTTTCAACGCCCAGGCCGGAGCGGATGGTCACGTCGTCGAAGTTTCCTTTTCCATCGTTGTGATAGAGCACGTTGGTGTCGTCGGCGAAGTTGGTTTTGAAGATGTCGAGATTGCCATCGAGATCGTAGTCGCCCAGTCCAATGCCCATGCCGGCCTGCTCCAGGCCGTCTTCGCTCAGCGCCACGCCCCTTTCCAGGCCCTCTTCACGAAAGGTGCCATCGTGCTGATTGCGGAACAGCCAGCTCGGGGTTGAGTCACACGCGACATAAATGTCGGGCCAGCCGTCGTTGTCGTAATCGGCGGCGACAGCCGTCATCGGGTATGCGCCGGCGGCGGCGGCAACACCTGAGGGCTTGCTCACCTCGGTGAAAGTCCCGTCGCCGTTGTTGTGAAACAACTGGACAGAGCCCGTGGGCAAACCACGCGGCCCACAATTCACCGGCACGCCTTTCCAGGTGCAGTCAGCGTTTTCGCCGGGCTTCGGCAATTTCTCCAGTGTGGTGTTGAGGTAGGTAGCTACGAAGAGGTCGAGGCGCCCGTCACGGTCGTAGTCCACCCAGGTGCAGCCGGAACCGTAGCGAACCGCCGGCTGGATGAGTCCAGCCTTTTCGGTTACGTCGGAGAAGGTTCCATCGCCGTTGTTGTGGTAGAGAACATTCTGACCATAATACGTAACGAAAAGATCATCGAACCCGTCGTTGTCATAGTCGCCCACCGTCACGGCGGAGGCCCAGCCGGTGCGCACGAGGCCAGCTTTAGCAGTGACGTCCGTGAAGGTACCGTCGCGATTGTTCTTGTACAGGCGATTGCTCGTACCGGCTGGCGGGCTGTCCAGGCGAGTCCCGCTGAGGACCAACAGATCCATCCAGCCGTCGTTATCGTAGTCGATGAATGCGACCCCGCAGCCCACGACTTCGATGATGTAGCTCTTGCTCTCCTCCCCGCCGTAGATGACCGGCTGGGTCAGGCCGGCTTGCCTGGCGACGTCGGTGAAGCGCGCCAGAAACGGCCGACCGGAAGGTTTTCCGCGCGGCTGGGGCCGGACATTTCGCGACGAGATTCCCTGGCCGAACGAAGCGGAAGGCGAACTGAGCGCGAAGGTGCCGGCCGCACCGGCGATGGCGGCAATCATTCTGCGACGGCTGATCAATCGAGTTAAGCCGTTCACGTTCGGCGGCGGCGTGGTTGCCAGACTTGCCTCCCTTCAGGTACGGGTTGCGACTGAACTCCGTTCTTGCGATCGAGAGCTGAAGGCGATGATACGCGAATCCGAACGCCGCTCTTGCCGGTGTTTCTCACCGCGCTCTCGGGCTTCTTACTTCGCGCACCTTGATTGCTCTGGAAAAATCTTAACCCGCCGAGGCCGCTGAGAAATGCCGCCGAGAGCGCGGAGAGTGGGCAAGGGCCGTCGAGTTTCTTCGGGCCCGGACAATGCCTGGTATGGGGTTGGCATTGACAAAGGCAGCGCAGTTCTCTACTTTTCTTGCCCGTGTAAACGATTGTTGCCGGGCAAGCGGCTATTCCGCACTGCGCGGAGAAGTCCTGGGGAGTTCCGAATGTTATCTGACAGCAGAAGAACTTTTCTCAAGCAGGTTGCGGGCGCCGCCCTGACCTGCACTTCGGTCCACTTTCTGCGGCATCCCTTGTTTGCGCAAACGTCAGCGTCTTCCACCGAGTTGGCTCGCATCTATATCGATCCCCGGCGAACCATCGCGCCCCTCGACCGCAATCTGTTCGGCTCATTTCTTGAACACCTGGGACGCGCCATCTATGAAGGCATCTATGACCCCGGCTCGAGGCTGTCCGACGCGAACGGCTTCCGCAAGGATGTCGTCGACGAACTGCGCAAGCTCTCCGTGCCGATGGTCCGCTATCCCGGCGGCAACTTCGTCTCGGGCTACAACTGGCTTGACGGTGTGGGGCCGAAGGAGAGCCGCCCCCACGTGCTCGACAAAGCATGGAACACGACCAACAGCAATCAGTTTGGCACCAACGAATTCATGGCGTGGTGCAAAGCCGTGGGTACGGAGCCTCTCCTTGCCGTTAATCTGGGAACCGGAACGCCCGAAGAGGCAGCTGCCCTGGTGGAGTACTGCAACATCGACAAAGGCACCAAGTGGAGCGAACTGCGGCGTAAACACGGCATCGAGGAGCCTTACAAAGTTCAGCACTGGTGCCTGGGCAACGAAATGGACGGCCCGTGGCAGATCGGGCACATGACTGCCACCGAGTACGGCATGAAGGCGCAGGATGCAGCGCGCCAGATGCACTATGTGGATCCATCGCTGAAACTTATCGCCTGCGGGTCGAGCAATATCGCCATGCCGACCTATCTGGAGTGGGACCGCGAAGTGCTGGAGCAGTGCTACGAGTATGTGGACGCTCTGTCATTGCATCGCTACCTCGGGAACACACAGCGCGAAACCGGAGGAGACAGCACCAAGTACGTCGCCATGAATCTGAGCATGGAGCAGCAGATCGCGGAGAGTCTGGCGGTATGTGATCTGGTGCAGGGGCACAAGAAATCTCCGAAGAAGCTTTGGCTCTCGTTCGATGAGTGGAACGTGTGGTATCGCGCCCGTGGGGGAGAGTTCGCGAACGGCCACCGCAAGGAAGCTCCCCATTTGCTGGAAGAGGTCTACAACCTCGAAGACGCGCTGCTGGTGGGAGGAATGCTCAATACCCTGATGCGCCACGCCGACCGCATCAAGATCGCTTGCCTGGCGCAGCTGGTCAACGTCATTGCTCCCATTACGACCAACGCAGACGGCATGCTTCGGCACACGATCTACTACCCATATAGTTGGGCATTGCGGTACGCGCGCGGGACCGTGCTTAACCTCGTGGTGGAATCGCCAACCTACGAGGCTGCCGGCCTGAGTGCGGTTCCATATTTGGATGCGGCGGCGACCAGCAACCCGGCGGATGGAACGATTTCGTTGTTCGTCCTCAACCGTGATCTTGCAAAGTCCCGCATCCTGGAGATCCATTGGCAGGGCAGCGGGCCGGGGCCGGCACTGGTTTCCACGACCATCACCGGCAGCGACCTGAAAGCATTCAACGGCTTCGAGGCGCCGCAGCGGGTGGTTCCCCAGAACCTGGAGAAACCGAGCGCCACGAACGGGCGCACGCTTCTTGAAGTCCCGGCCCGTTCATACACATTGCTTCAGTTTGGAGCATGAGCATTCCGAAAATGCACCCCGAAGGCTCCGGCAGCCACACTCCGACTGTGTTTCCCGGTCAAGTTTTCCACAGCCTGGAGTAATCGTTATCTCGAAGCGGTATTTTTTCGCAGAAGAATTGAAAGGAGAGAAACGGGCCAGACCCGAGGACGCCGGACAAAGGGTATTGTAGCGTGTAAGTTATTATGTTTATGGGTACTTATGTCTTTTCTAGCCCTTCTGGCCCAGCTTTATCCCCGAGTCGAGAATCAGCGTCAGTAGTAGAAAAGTATTAGATTTTTCTTGACAGGCCCTCCGCCCCCGTCGTACTTTGTGCGGCATCACGGGGCAAGCGTTTACTTGGGGAAACGTAATCGGGAGGCTGCGATGCCTAAGGCTCACCTTGTTGTGGGGCTGTGCATTGTCCTTGTTGTTCTCTGCCTGAGCGGTTCACTTCTGGCGCAACGATCGGACCGCGGAATCATCGCCGGGATCGTCACTGACCCCAGCGGCTCGGCAATCTCGGGTGCGACGGTCAAGGTTCGTGACGAGGGAACCGCCGTCGAAACTGTCCTCACGACTAACGACGCGGGCGCGTATACCACGCCGCCTCTCGTGCTGGGCACTTATTCCGTGATTGTGGACCACGCCGGGTTCAAGACCTCGATCAATTCTGGCATCGTGCTTCTAGGCGCAGAAACGATCCGGCGCGATGTCACGCTGGCGGTTGGCGCAGTGACAGAGTCGGTGGAAGTCAAAGCCGAAGCCGAACAGCTCAATGTTTCAACTCCCGACGTAAGTCACACAGTGGACAACAAGTATTATCAGGACATCCCGATCATCACGGCCTCCGACGTCCGGCTTGCCGAGTCCATGTTGCAGATCCAGCCCGGCTATCTCCCGATGAAGCCGAACGGCGACCCGATGTTCCGCGGCAGCCAGTTCAACTCGCGCATCAACGGCGGACAAACGATGGCCACGGAGAACTTCTTCGACGGCGCTGCATTCGGCTACGCCGTGGGCCACCAGCAGAGCCACGAAAGCTCGCCGCCGGCCGAGAGCATTCAGGAGATGAAGGTCATCACGACGACCTATTCCGCCCAGTACGGCCACACCAGCGGCGGATTTATCGAGTACACGTCGAAGTCGGGCACCAACAAAATCCATGGCAGCGCCTACGAGTACCTGGCCAACGACGCGCTGAACGCACGGGGCTTCTTCGCGCCTCCGCCATTAAAGAAGACTCCGGTGAAGAGCAACAGCTTCGGCTTTGCCGCAGGCGGGCCGGTGGTGATCCCGAAGATTTACGACGGCCACAACAAGACATTCTTCTACACCAACTTCGACTGGACGCGGTTCCGCTCGGGCGTGCTGCCTGGCTTCGGGAATACCACCCCGACGGACGCGTTCAAGTCGGGCGATTTCAGTTCACTGCTGACTACCAATCAGATCGGCACGGACGCGCTGGGGCGGCCGATTTTCCAGGGGCAGATTTTTGATCCTTCCACCACGCGCCTCGTGGGGAACATTCCGGTACGGGATGCCTTCCCGGGAAATATCATCCCGTCGACAGATCCGCAACTGAGTGTCGTTGCTTCCAGGGTTGCAACCCTGATGGTTCACCCCGACCGGCCGGGCAATGCCTTTAACGTCGCTGGCAATCCCTCGGGCGATCAGAACTGGTTATTAAACGCCCGAACCATTGAGTTTCGCGTCGACCACGCCTTCACCCAGAATTTCCGGATGAGTGAGAGCTTCTACTGGGGCCACCGGCCATCCATCCGAAACTGCGGCGAAGTCGCCGGATGCGTAGTTAAGTTCGACGGTGAAACCTCGCCGGAGAAGAACACTGACTATTACGGAAACGGCTTCTACCAGCGCATCACCACGCACCATGCGCACACGCAATTTGACTGGATCATTCGCCCTAATCTGCTGAATCACACGACCATCGCCTGGGACCGCTGGTTCATGGGCGGCAACCCGCTGTCTGCAGGTGCAGGCTGGCCAAGCATTCTATGGTCGGGAACATCGGGTGAGAGCAATCCGCTTGCCGTTGGCGGACTTCTCGACCAAACGGCGGGGCCGCCCGAAATCGATTTCCAGGGCAACATTCCTTACAACTCCATCGGCGACTACGGCTGGGGAAAGTTCGGCTTCCTGACCAACAATCGCTGGCAGTTCTCCGATGATCTGTCCTGGGTTAAGGGAAAGCACACCATCAAAGTCGGCTTTGAGTATCGCTGGCACCAGTTCCCGTATGCCGGCTGGGCCGTCGGAGGGCAAGGCGGAGACTTTGTCTTCAACAATCAGGAGACCGCCGGCTACGACAACGCAGGAAACAATCTTTCCGGCCAGACCGGTGAGTCCTTTGCTTCGTTCCTGCTGGGGCAGGTGCACACTGGCAGCCAGACGATTCCTTTCCACCCGACCTTCTATGAAGCCTACATGGCTCCGTGGATCAACGACGAGTTCAAGGCGACCAGCCGCCTTACGTTGACGCTTGGGCTGCGTTTCGACTACCAGTTCCCGCGCACCGAGATGCACGATCAGATGTCCACGTTTGATCCAACGACTCCGAACCCTGGAGCCGACAATCTTCCGGGCGCCTTGATTTATGCCGGCAAGGGAAGCGGGCGATCCGGAGAGCGGAGTTTCGAGAAGCCAAATCACGATGCCTGGGGCCCGCGCTTTGGCTTTGCTTATCGTCTCGGCGACAGGACCGCGATTCGTGGAGGGTACGGAATTTACTATTCCGGAATCTCGTTCGATCAGTTTATCGGGCAGCCGACAATCGGCTTCCAATCGAACCCAACTGCGCCGAACATCACCAACGGACAATTCCCGGCCTTTCTCTACGATAATGGCTTCCCGAAGACAGATACAGACGCGGGGACGCATACGAGTTGCGGCGGCAACTGTGTCAAGATTCCACCGTTCATCGATCCGACATTTGCCAATAACACGTCGCCACTTGCGGTGGCCAAGAACGGCCTGACCTTGCCACGCTACCAGAACTATTCACTCACCTTCGAACAGCAACTCACCAACAACATGCGGATTGATGTTTCCTACATCGCGAACCGTGGCAGCCGGCTGACCAACAACTGGCAATCCATGGGCATCCAAGCGAATATGCTTGATCCCAGCGTCTTATCCCTGGGAGCGAACACCCTCGGCACGGCCTGCAACAGCACCGTAGCGCCGACCGGCACCTGCGCGGGCGGAGTTGCGCTGCCCTATTCGACTTTTAATGGCAGCGTGGCGCAGGCACTACGGCTCTATCCCCAATACCAGAACATCCTCTGGCGCGACGTGCCGACCGGCAGCAGCATCTACAATGCTCTGGAAGTCGTCCTGGAGCAGCGCGTCTCGCACGGCCTGCAGTTCCGCGTCGGCTACACCTACTCCAGGCTGAACAATGACGGAGCGGAGAGTGCCCAGGGCGGCAACGGCGTCAATGCTACGGTGCAGAACCCCGCTTGTCCCCACAAGTGCGAATGGGGTCTCAGCCAGGACGACACTCCCAATGTCTTCCTCGTGGGTTACACCTATGAGTTGCCGGGCGCCAAGCGCTTCAAAGGTGCTGCGGGCGCGATTTTGGGAGGCTGGAACCTGTCGGGGGCCCTTCGCTATGAGAGCGGGCGTCCTCTGAACATTTTCATGAACAACGATCTCGGTGGCCTGATCTTTAACGGGCAAAAGCGGCCCAATCGTGTGAAGGGCACGGGCGCGATTGCGTCCCACAGCGGCTTCTTTAACCCCAACACGATGAATTACTTCGACAAATCTGCGTGGACCGATCCCGGCCCGGACGCGTTCGGAAATGCGCCTCGCGCCGACGGCTCGGTTCGTGGCTTCCCGACCTACAACGAAGACGTAAGCATGTTCAAGGTCTTCACGATACGCGAACAGTTGAAGATGCGGTTCAATGCGGAGTTCGGCAACATATTCAACCGCACGGACTTCTGCAATCCGGATACGAACTTCAGCGATGGCACGTTCGGAACCATCAACACGCAGTGCAACCAGCCGCGCTCGATTCAGTTTGGCTTGAGGTTTGATTACTGACCGGCGCTGAAGAGACCTCAGCAACGGAGTTAAACTCAAGGGCGCGGCAACAAGCCGCGCCCTTAATGTCACGGCAGAAAGAACGGCATTCTACACATCCGGGTCCCACCTTCGGGGCGCCGGCGGGAGTTCGGGTGACATCGCGCAGTAACAGGCCCTTCTCACGCTGGAAGATATTGTTGACCGCCCGCGGCCTTTTCTGGGTCTGCGTTCTGTCCTCAGGCATCGGCGTCTGGGCCGATTCGCGTCAGGCACTACAGAACGCCACCAGCCTGGTTCAGCAAGGAAGACTCGATGAAGCGGACAAGCAGGCACGCCTCGCGCTCTCTGATCCTGATACCCGCGCTGTGGCCTGCTCTGTACTTGGCACGATTCGCCTGCAACAGAGACGGCTCGCGGAGAGCGCCACATTCCTTCAGGAGGCGATCCGCCTGGAGCCGCATCTGTTGGGAGCACGCCTGAGTCTGGCGGAAGTGTATTCGCTCCAGAACAAGCCTCAACAGGCCTCTGCCATGTATCGACAGGTCCTCGACCTGGATTCCTCGAACCTCACAGCCCGCCTTGCTCTCGCTCGTTCTGAGGCCGACAAGGGAAATTATCGCCAGTCGCTGGAGCTGGCTAGGCCGGCATTCGATCACCTGAAGCGGTCTCCTGACGGGCTGTTTCTGTTGTCCACTGATTATCTTCAGCTCGGCGATCGCGAAGCCGCCTCGGCTTTAGCTAAGGAATGGCTGCAACTTCCGAATCCGTCGCCTTCCTATTCCATCAAGTTTGCGGTCCTGCTGGCCAAAGGGGGAGTGACAGACCAGGCCGTCGAAATCCTGGAGAACACGCGGCACGCCGGCGGCTCATCTTATGAGCTGGTGTTCAATCTCGCGGGTGTTTATCTGCTGAAGAAGGACCCGGCGAAAGCGCTTGAGTACTATGATCAGGCGCTCATTTTCAATCCCAAGTCAGTTCCCGCGACGAAGCAGGCGGCGGGAATCACGGAAGGGCAGGGCGAACTCGAGCACGCGCTTTCCTACTGGATTCGTGCCAAGGAGCTTGAGCCCAACGATCCTGAAGTCCTACTGGGCTTTGGCCGGGTGTGTCTAAAGATGGACCTGCTGGAAGATGCCGAACCCGCCCTGACGAGGGCGGCCAGCCTGCGGCCAAAGGATCCGGCATACCAGTACATTCTTGCGTCCGCCAAAGTCGGTAAGAAGCAGTTTGCCGCGGCACAGGAGCTGCTGGAACGCCTCGTCCAGCAGCAGCCGGCCGAAGCCCAGTTCCACTATGCGCTGGGATCGGTCCTATACCTTCAGGGACGTCTGCCGGAAGCGGCTTCGCAATTGCAGGAGAGCATCCGCTTGCAGCCCGACCAACTCGCGCCCTACTATTACATGGCTCTCGTTGCGAGAGACCAGGGCAACGAGGCCGAGGCAATCCAGCGGCTGGAAGATCTGCTGCGCCGCTATCCGGATCACGCGCTTTCGTGCGAAGCCTTAGGCAGCCTGCTGATGAGCGCCCACCGCTATCCCGAAGCGGAAAGCAACCTGGAGAAGGCTGTCCGCCTGAACCCAAAGTCGGTAAAGGCCAACTACCAGCTCGGCCTGCTGCTCGCGCGGATGGGGAAGAAGGAAGACTCGGAAAAACAGCTGGCGCTCTCCAAGTCGCTTCGCGAGGAAGATGAAGCCAACTCGCGCCTGCAACTTCGTCTCCTGGATCCCGACCGATGAATACTCGGACAATCACTTGCCGATGGGTTGTTGTACCCCTGGCTCTCGGCCTCGTCCTTCCCGCCTGGGGGCAGAAGGATCAAAAGCCTGCTCAGTCGGTCAGTCAACTCCAGGACGCCATCAAGCGCGAGCCGGGTAATTCCAGGCTCTACGTGTCGCTTGGCTTGGCGTACTGGGAGAGAAATGATTATCCGCACGCGTACGAAGCCTTCCAGCGTGCGGTGAAGATAAGCCCCTCCTCGGCGGAAGCGCATAACTGGCTGGGCGTGGCGATCATGGGGAAAGCCGATCTGCCCGGCGCCATCGCCGAATTTCGCAAGTCAGTCGCGCTCGATCCGAAATACGCTCGTGCCTACACTAATCTCGGCTCTGCCTTGGCCAAGAGTGGCGACCTCGCCGAAGCTGTTGACGTGTTTCGCAAGGCGCTGACGCTGGAACCGAATGACAAAAGAGCGCGTATGAACCTGGGCGTCGCGTTGCGGGAAAAGGGTGACGCTGAGGGCGCGCTGCCCTACATACGGGGAGTCGCAGCGGCTGAACCCGGCAACGCCGGGGTGCAGTATGAGCTCGGGCAAACGCTGCGTCAGAACGGGGACCTCGTCGGCGCGATCTCTGCTTTCGAGAAGGCGCTGCAGATTGATCCGGAACTGCGTGAAGGCTATTACGGCCTGGGCCTGGCTCTGAAGCAGCAGAGTGCCGCGGTACGAAAGGCACCGCAGGTATTGGAAAGCCCGGCCAACGACCAGTACAAGCGAGCTCAGGACGCCGCCGCCCGAGGTGAACTCGATGCCGCTCGTGAGCAGCTTACTCAGATTCTCAGCAGTGATGACAACAACGCCGAAGCGCATAACCTAATTGGATTCATCCTGGGCCAGCAGGGAGATCTGGCTTCTGCACTCGACCACCTGCAGCGGGCCGTTACGCTCCGCCCAGAGTCATCCGAAGCTCATTACAACCTTGGAGTAGCGCTCTGGTACAGCGGTGCCAAGGACAAGGCGATTTCCGAGTTGCGCGAGAGCACTCGCCTCGACCGTGCCGCGGGCGCGAGCTACGCTTTTCTCGGGACTGCTCTGCGAGAGGCAGGTGACCTGAACGGCGCGCGCGTCAACCTGCAATGTGCGTTGGCGCTTCTTCCTCCGTTGCCCGCCACCTATATTGATCTGGGGATTGTCTTTCTGCGCACGGGAGACCTGGATAAGGCCCTGGGGCAGCTTGAGGCCGGTCTGAATACCCCCTCCTCCCCGCCGCCCGCGCCGGACTGGGATGGCGCGATCTCCGGACTTCATACCGCGCTCGCCAAAAAGCCGGACAAT
>Ga0335077_10004656_pt1 | contig 16731 bp, 11 predicted proteins | sample Lox_Sample_31_FD_207151 | JGI IMG/M metagenome (GOLD analysis project Ga0335077, IMG submission 207151) | Soil microbial communities from Loxahatchee National Wildlife Refuge, Florida, United States - Lox_Sample_3.1 | ecosystem: Environmental > Terrestrial > Soil > Wetlands | place: USA...
ATTCAGAGAAAAGGTGATCGCCATATCTACCTCCCTGGGGCCGGAGCAATATCCTACACCAGCGCCCTTGTGGATGGAAATGTGCGAAAAAGCACGTAAGCCTGCTTCGCGGCGGCGTATCTCCTGGGCGCGTCGCGGCGGCGCTCGTCACTGCCACGGATCAGTGTGAACTGCTAATATTAACCCGCGCCAGGAACCCTATCGTGGCTTCACATTCTTAAGCGGACTGGACTGGGCCGTGACCGTGGAATCGACCCGCAATCTAATCCTCGAACTATACCCCCCGCGGGAACGCTCGAATGCGGCCCTGGTGCAACTGGCCGGCCGCGTCGATGCTCTCACGAGTGCAGAAGATCTCCATTCGCGGCTGGAGACTCTTGTCGCGCTGATGAGCTGGCTGAGGCAGAAGGACGACAGTATTCCGCTGCTTCAACCGCCGCAAGGCCTGGACGGGTGGGCACACGCGGAGCGGCGAAGGGAGTTTGTCTGGCTTTGCATTCTTGATGCGTCACCGGAAGTCCGGGAGCGCCACGGCGCGGCGTTGGCCGCCATCCTCGAGGAGACCGACGGAGTCTCGTTGTTTGCCCAGGCCGGTCTTCCCACGGACCGTGGACTGCTGTCCGAGACCTTTGACCGCTTGCTGAACAGCGTCCTCCCTGCGCCTCGTGAAGAGCGGGATTTGGCCAGGCTCCTGGTCAGACTCTTTCCGACACAGCACGAGGTGGAACGCTTCTTCAGCTTGCCTCCCGACGCTCTGGCCCACTTCATCACACGGGTGGCACCCCTGGACAGGGCAGAGGCCTGGGAGAAGCCGACCGCCTCGTTGCTCGATGCGTTTTACATCCTAGCAGCGCGCGTGCAAGGGCTGGGGCTCTCGGAGAAATTGCGCGTTCGCGGGAGGGGTTGGCCGGTGCAGCAATCCCCGTTCTGCCGGCTGGCGCGCGCTTCGGACGTTCTTGTGGACGCCACAAAATCCCAACAAGGAATCGCGGAAACGGCCCAAAGCTGGAAGTCCGCCGTGGTGGATTGCCGCGCGGAGCTGCAGACCATCGTCAGCCATCTGGACCAAAGCGGCGTCAATCTGGACATTGTTTACGCGATGGACGTTATCGAGCAAAGCCTCAAGCGCATGGAAATCATCTCCGGTGTCCTGGTGGCGCAGCCGGGCCGCCCGAAGCTGATCACGTCTCAGCGGTTGCTGCGCGAAGTGATCCATGGGCGTCTGAACGACCGCAGCCTCTGGGGCCTGGCGCAGAACACCTTCCGCTTGCTGGCAAAGAAGATTGTGGAGTGGGCCGGTAAGACGGGCGAGCACTACGTCACAGACAACCGCGAGGAGTATCGCCAGATGTGGTACGCGGCCATCGGGGGCGGCTTCCTCACCGTAGGTACGGCCGCGATCAAGCTGATGGTGACACACCGCGACCTGCCGCCCTTTGTGGAAGGCTTTCTTGCGGGACTGAACTATGCGGTGAGTTTCGTACTCATGCACATTTTCCACCTGGCGCTGGCGACGAAGCAGCCGTCCATGACCGGAGCGGCGCTCGCGAAGATCATTCATCGTTGTCAGGATGTCTCGAAGAGCGATGAATTGGTCTCCTACGTTCAGCGCATCGTGCGGTCGCAGCTCGCTGCAGCCCTCGGCAATATCCTCGCGGTTGGAGGCGGAGCCGTTGTGTTCAGCCTGCTCTGGAAGTGGGCTTTTGGTGCCTCGTTTCTTCCGACGGAGACGGCGGAATACGCCGTGAAATCGATGAATCCCATCGGCAGCGGCACCATCTTGTTCGCCATCCTGACGGGCATCATCCTGTGGCTTTCAAGTCTCGCGGGGGGCTGGATCGAGAACTGGGCCACCTACCACCAACTGCCCCGCGCCATCGCCGAGCATCGTTTGGGCGCGCGCTTCAAGCCGGAATCGGTTCAGAAGGTTTCTGAATCGCTCTCGAAGAACGTGGCCCCGTGGGGCGGCTCCATCGTTCTGGGCTTCATGCTGGGGATGACCCCTTCGATCGGGCGCTTCTTCGGAATACCGCTGGACGTGCGCCACGTGACCCTGTCCACGGGGACGCTGGCGCTAGGAATCACGTCGCGCGGCCCGGAGGTGCTGGGGACCGGGCTGCTGATCTGGTCGGGTGTCGGGATTGCCGTAACCTTTGTGATGAACCTCGGCGTGAGTTTCTATCTGGCTCTGCGGCTTGCGCTCCGTGCCCAAGACGTCTCGCACGCCGACCATCTCGAAATCCTGCGCACACTATGGCGGCGCTTCAAAGCGGCGCCGAAAGAATTCTTCCTCCCTCCCAATCAGAACATTTCCCTGGCCGCCGAAGAATCGCAGCGGAGTTGAGGCGGGAAGGTCCGCAGGTTCGCCACAGAATAACGCAGCGCTTCGCTACAACGTGGCGGGTTCCGGCGTGGGCCGCGGCGGCTCGTGCTCCACGCCTTTCCATCCAACGGGCCGGCCGCTCACCGCTTCCTTCACGGAGCGGAACAGCACGATGTACATTAACTGGCGGTAGTAGAAGCGCTGCAGGAGCACCGGGATGAGCAGCGTCCAGTCCTCGTGGCGCTCGAGGGCGAACGCAATCACGCACGTCAGGACGTCGATGATCAGAAAGCCCAGGAAGAACACGACGGACCGCTGCACATCGGCCGTGGTCCAGAGTTGAGGAATCTGCGTGATGTGCAGTTGGGCCAGGCCCCAGAGCAACAGGCTCCCGAAGAAGAGCAGGTCCAGCACAGGAGAAATCAACGGGAGCACGATTTGAAAGACAAAAATATTGGGCAGGGCAATCCAGCCCAGCGTGCTGTACTTCGGCCGGAACAGAGTGTCGCGATGCTTCCAGAAGGACTGCAGCGTGCCGAAGGTCCAACGAAACCGCTGGCGGATGAGGGCGGCCGCAGTCACGGGTGCCTCGGTCCAGGCCAGCGCCTCTTCGTCATAGGTGACGCGCCAGCCAAGCCGGCGGATGCCGATGGTCAGGTCGGCATCCTCGGCCACGGTTTCCGCCGTGATGCCGCCGGCCTGCTCGATCGCCTCTTTGCGCCACGCGCCGAGCGCGCCCGGAACTACCGTGATGCAGTTCAGAAGATCGAAAGCGCGCTTTTCCATGTTCTGGCTGGTGACGTATTCGAGCGCCTGCCAGCGGGTGAGCCAGCGCGAACGGTTCCCGACCTTGACATTGCCCGCCACCGCGCCAACCGTCGGGTCGGAGAAATGGCGCAATAGTTTCCGGATGGCATCGGATTCGATTTCCGTGTCGGCGTCGATGGTGACGACGATGTCGGTCCTGGCGTGAGACATCGCATTATTCAGCGCCGCCGCTTTTCCCCGGTTTTCCTGGTGAATGATCTGCACGGCCTCGTTCTTGCCGAAATTGGTTTGCAGCAATTCCAGCGTGCGGTCCCTCGAGCCGTCGTCCACCACAATGACGCGAATGTCGTCCAGGTCAGAGAGCAGCACGGACGTGACCGTCTGCACGATGACCGGTTCTTCGTTGTGGGCGGGGATCAGCACGGTCACGCCCGGCGGGGGATTTGCGAGGGTTGCACGATCCGGCCGCAGTTTCTCAATAATTGCCAGGATGCCGATAATCAGCGCGCGGCCGCTGACCAGAACGATGCCCAGGATGAACACGGTCGCAATCGCCAGGCGGAACCATTGGAAGATTCCGAAGATGACGCCGTCCGCATGCGCGCTGAGTTTTTCCCGGAACGTGAGCGGCGCCATGACTTCAGCCCGGGTCATCCCGAGCAGATTGGAAACGGCGGTGAACTCGTAGCCCCTTGCGCGCAGCTCGTCGATGATCATCGGCAGGGCCACCACGGTCTGCTCGCGGTCCCCGCCGCCGTCGTGAAGCAGCATGATGTTGCCTTTACCGGCCTGGCGCAGCACGTCGTCAACGATTTCGCGGGCCGGCCGCTGCGGGGCAAGCTCAGTCGCGCGCCAATCGTCCGGGTCGATCCTTTGACCGACGATGATGTAGCCCAAGTCCTGGGGGTAAGGCAATTGGGTGACTTCTTCGGCGTATTCCGGTTGGTGATCGATGCCGTAGGGCGGCCGGAAGAGAAGGGACTTCACGCCCAGGGTGCTTTCAATCAGGCGCTGTGTCAGGTTGAGTTCCCATTTAAGTTGCGTGTGAGAAATCTCGTCAAATTTCGGGTGCGTGAAAGTGTGGTTGCCGATCTCGTGACCTTCGTTGTATTCGCGCTTCAGGATATCGGGCGAAGTGTTGGCCGCTTCGCCAATGACGAAGAAAACCGCCGGCGCATGTTTTTCTTTCAGCACATCCAAAATGCCCGGAGTCCAGCGGCGGTCGGGCCCGTCGTCGAAGGAGAGGACAATCTTGTTCTTCGCTGCGCCAATCTGGTCGATATCGTAAGAGAGGGGGATCGCGTCGAATCTTTCGCTGGTGATCAGGTCCGTGCCGGAGTCATAGGTGAAGCTGCGACGGCCGGGCTTGGGCACGTCGATGATCCGCCAGATGTCGCCAGCGCCTTCAAGGATCAAGTCGGGTCCCGGCGGGAGATCCCGCAGCTTCTCGCGAGTCGGATCGTCGGAACGGGTGGCGTCCCAGATGGGCCAGATCGAAGTGTCCGCCGAGCCGAAGCGCCAGAGGGCCGTGCCCTGCACGCCGAGGCGCTCGCTTGCCCGCAATTCGTTGTAGGCGGTCACCGCGTCCAGCATCCACACCTGATGCGTGCGGTTCTCCTCGTCATCGTAAGAATAGTGGGGGTTCAACGAAGCGGAATCGAACTCGACCTCGGTCTCCGATTCATGGGCGTGCAGTAGCGCCTCCTGCACGCTGAACTCCTCTGCGTGCGGAGTGTTTTTCTTGTCCGTAGATTCGGTCCAGTCATACGCATAGTTGCCGATGCCCACCACGATCTTTTGCGAAGGAACCACGTCGCGAATCTGGCGGAGGTTTTCCATGAACCAGTCTTGACCGGCGATCGGTCCCGGAGGTGAAGTGAGCCAGTGCTGGTCGTAGTTCATCAGGATGATGGCGTCTGTCTCGCGGCCAAAGAAGGCATAGTCGTAATCGTCGTCGCGGGCCGGGAGCGCGATCATCAGTTTGAGATTGGCGGCGTGGAGCGCCTGCGCCAGCTCGGCGGTGAATTCGCGGAAATGCGGCTGGCTCTTGAGCGGGATCTCCTCGAAGTCCACCACAATTCCGGACTGTTTGGCGAGCGCCGCGTACGCCACGGTGTCGGAGACGAGGCGTTGGCGGGCGGCGGGGTTGGCGAGCATGCCGGTCAATTCGGAAACGCGCCAGACCTGGCCATCGTAGTTGTTGAGCACGCCCATCATGGGCAATTCCACCGGCGGGTTCATGGAGTGCATCCACTGGTGGAGTTTGTCCGCCTTCAGCCGGACCAAAGCTTCCGCGGGCGACGCTTTCAGCGTCTGGTTCAGTTCGTAGTCGACAATCGTAATCGCGCCGTCTGGAGAAACGGCGTGAAGCTGCTCCGGCATGAGCAGGTCGATATCCTTGTAGTGCTTTTTCAGCGAGGCCAGGCTGTTGGCGTCCCAACTCACGAAGAACGCCGCGCGCAGAGGATCATAGCTGGCCGGGACCTGGCCGATACGGGCAACGCGGCGATGGCGGCCTTCGCGCACCGTCACCGCTTTCAGATTCTTCTTCTTGGCCGAATGGTAGGCCGGGCGCGTATCAGGAAGCAACGAGGACGGCAGCTCGATACTGCCGGCGACAGTGACAAAAAAGTAGCCCAAAAGAAGCGTCAGCAACGCCCCGCTCACCTCCAAAATCCGGCGAGTGCGGCGCCAGCGGACCTTCTCCGCGTCATAAAAAATCGGTTTTCGTTCCTTCATGCAGCGTGGCCGCCGCCTCGCCAGGGAGGGCACCTGGGAGACTCGTTGTTTCTCCGTCGCGTTGAACCGAACCTCTCTATTGTAAGATGCAAGAAACGGAATGAAACGCTTTTTCTACCACCCGTTCCTGGCGTTGATCGCCGGGGCCTGCCTGCGCTTGTTATTTGTGCTGAAGTTTCCTTCCGGCTCGGGCGACACGGTTCTCTACGACCAGCTCGCGACGAACTGGCTGAAGCTCGGCAAGTTCGCGATGGACATCGGTGGGCAGCCGATCCCGGTCGACTTGCGTGTGCCGGGCTATCCCGCGTTTCTCGCGATCGTTTATGCCATAACCGGACGAACGGGCGAGCGCGCGCGATTTCCCGTGATGCTCGCCCAGGTGGCCATCGACCTGGTGTCGTGCCTCGTGATCGCGGGGCTTGCCGCGTTGCTGGGGCGGATTGCGGGGCAAGGGGATCAGGCGAAAAAGGCGTTCCTGGGCGCGCTTTGGCTGGCGGCGCTCTGTCCCTTCACGGCGAATTACGTCGCGGTGCCGTTAACGGAAGTGTGGGCGGTGTTCCTCACCGCGATCGCATTTGTGTTCTTGGCGCTTCTGGCGACGGTGGCCAGCGGAAATCCCTCTCCCCCAATCGGCAAGCGGGAATCCTCAACGAAAGATATCTGGAAACTGGCGGCGCTCGGAGGGGTGACAGTCGGATTCGGGGCACTCTTCCGGCCGGAGACGCCGCTGCTGCTGGCAACCACGCTTGCGGTGCTCGGGTTCTGGATGCTCGCGCGCGCGGATGGAAAACGCTGGCTGCTGCTTTGCGCTCTCATGGGCGCGGCGTGCATCGCGCCGCTGGCGCCTTGGACCATCCGGAACGCGGTCTCCCTGCACGAATTTCAGCCTCTGTCGCCAAAGGATGCCACCCTGCCGAGCGAAGTGGATCCCAAGGGATTCGCCGCGTGGGAAGGAACCTGGCTGTACCGGATGAGGGACGCGTACCTGGTTACCTGGAAGCTGAACGAAGAGGAAATCCAGTTGGAGGACATCCCCCCGTGGGCATTCGACACGCCGGAAGAGCGCGACCTGGTGGCGATGGTCCTGGAAAAGTACAACGACGAATTGAACTGGACGGAAGAAGAAGACGCCGTGTTCGCGAAGCTTGCCCGCGAGCGGACCGAGCGGTACCCGCTGCGTACCCATTTGACGATCCCGCTGAGGCGGATGGTGCGCATCTGGTTTACGCCGCGCATCGAACAACTGCCGGTTTCGGGTCACGTGTTCCCGTTGGCCCACCAGTGGGAAGAGGATCCCGTCGATCAGCGCGTCACCGCCCTGATCTTCTTCCTGAACCTGGTCTATGTGGGGCTGGCTTTGCTCGGTGCCCGGAAGCTATGGCGTTACGCGGAGGTGCGTCCCGCGCTGACAGTGCTGGTGGCCTACATGGCGGTGCGCACGGTTTTCCTGACGGCCCTGGAAACGCCTGAGCCGCGCTACGTCCTGGAGTGCTTCCCCGCACTGATTGCGCTTGGCGCGCAGGTGCTGTGGAAGGAGAGAACGAGCGATCCCGGGCGCGGCCGGTGAAAAATCCGGGTTAACCCTCATCTGGTGGTTCGGGATGGATCGTGACGCGGGAAATCTGCGGGAAGCGTTCCTTGACGAGATCCTCGAGAGCGGCGAGGACGTCGTGAATGCGAGTGATCTGCAACTCGCTCTTCATGATGCAGTGGCAGGAAACCAGGATGTGATGCTCCACCTGCCGCACGTGGACGTCGTGGCAGTTGATTAGCTCGTCGTAATTGCGGGGCATGTGGTTCAGGAAAGTTTCCACGGCGAGCTCGAGCTGACGCATCTCTCCCTCGCCAATCTCGGGCGTGGCGATGTGGCGGCCAAGCGGCTCAATGTGAATATTGACCTGGAACGGGGAATTGCTGTTGCCGAGGGCACGAATGGCGTCCTCGAGTTCGGTAGCGCGCCGATGAGCTTCGCGGAGAGAGAGATTTTCGTCGACTTCGAGGTGAAGCTCAACGAAGAGGCTCCCATCCTGCTGGTATGCCGCGATGTCATGGATGGCCAGGCCCATGCGCTGGGCGACGGCGCGAATGGATTCGAACAGATGTTCGTCGCGGGGTGCGCGGGGTTCCGTGTGAACCACGACATCGGCCGGAACAATCTCGCCCACGCGCTGCTCGATGGCGTCGGTTAGTTCGTGGACTTGCTCCAGGCTGGCGGAGCGCGGAACGGAAACCGTGGCGTCGACAAAGTGCCGGTTGCCGGCGCGTCGCACTCGGACGCGTTCGACGCGCAAGACGCCCTTCATATGGCCGATGGCGTCCGTGATTTCGTTCTGCAAACCTTCGGGAGCGGCGTCCAGAAGCGCATCGAGAGTGCGCCGGCCCAGCCGCGAACCCACCCAGATGATGACGCCCGCGACCGCCAGGCCGGCGAGCGCATCGGCGTAGGCCAGCCAAGGCACGTTCCAGATGTTACCGGCCCAAACGAGGCCGATACCCAGTATGACGACAATGGTGCTCCATACGTCCGTGGAGAAATGAAGCGCATCGGCCTCCAAGGCTTCGCTCGTGTGCTTCGACGCGACTTTGTTCAGTGCGCGCGCGCGCGTCATGTCGATCGCCAGGGCGGCAAAAAGGATGAGGATGGCCATGAGGCTCGGCTCGATATGGACGGAGTGGAAGAAGAGCCGCTGGAAGGCCTCGTAGATGATGTACATGGCCGTGAGGATGAGCAACCCGGTCTCGATGAAGGCAGAAAAATTCTCGAACTTGCCGTGACCGTACGGGTGGCGCTCATCGGCGGGCCGGTCCGCGACGCGGACGGACAGGAACGTAATGACCGCGGCGACCAGGTCGAGGCCGGAATGGAGCGCTTCGGAAAGTACGCCAAGGCTGCCGGTGCGCCAGACAAGGAACGTCTTCAGGCACAGCAGCAACGTGGCTGACCCGATGCTCAGAAGCGCAGCCCTCTTCTTCTCCTGAATGACCTGGTGGAGGCGCCGGGAAAGGACCATGAATTAAGACTACCTCAAGTTCCAGGACGAAAAAGAAATCGGCTCACCCGGGCAACCCGGCGCTTCAGCGGGTCAGCTTGGGGCTCATGGGAGGCTCGGGAAGCAGGGGAAGCCGCTTCGGTTCGCCCCGCGCGCCGCGAATTTCCACTTCCTCGAAGAGCAGCGAAGGCGCGACCACCGCGGCGGGCAAACCGTTCTGGGCGTTGCCGAAGGCGCCGAGCGCGGTGCCGGACACCCCTACGGTCTGGTTCTGCATGTAGTTGTAGACGTAATCGTCATCCCCGATTCCCGCGATGTTCCGCAGCATGCGTGGACTGAAACCGGTGATGCGCGCGCCGCGCACCAGTTCCTCCCGGCCGTCCGCGGGATACACCTTGAAAACGACAAGGGGGAGGCGGTCGGTGGCCGCGTTGCCGCCGAAGCTGGCAAGCAGTTCGGTGAAATCTTCCTGGTGCATCAGGCTAATGGAAGGGTTGTCCATCTGACGGATGATGACGCAGTAGTCCAGCTTCTCCGCGCGGCAGGCCTCCAGGAGTTTCTTCTTCAACTGGTCCTTCGAAAGCGTTTCCGAAGAGCTGAAAAAGAGATTGCTCATCGTGGGCTTGGGGTCTGCAAGCAGGGCGGCGCGCCCGTGGCCGTTGGATTTTTCGAAATCGGGCCCCGGCCGGCGCGACATGAGCAAATCCTTCAGTTTGCCATCCTGTACGAGGATGACTTTTTGCGCGGGAACACCCTCTTCATCCACGGTGTAGCCACCGACGAGGGGCTTGCCCTTGTAGTCCTTGGCCAGCGGGTCGTCGATGAGATTGACCGTGGCGGGCAACACGCGGCTCTCGACCTTGCCGCTCCAGTCGCTACGCGCGCCGAGGCTGCTCATCAATTGATCGACCACCGGTTGGAAAGCAACCGGCGGGCGTGCTCCGCTGAGCGAAGGACCCAAGACTTGCGAGAGCAGGGCGGCAGCGGCACGCGGCTCAAAGAGCACCGGTCCGGTGTAGTCCGAGGCGGGAGCAGCCGCGCGCATACCCATGAGTTCGCTTCCAGCGACGTTCAGTTCTCTGCGGACCGCATCCGCGCCGGGAAGATCTCCGGGGCGCTGGGCGTACGTCGCGTAGTAGTGATTGACGAGGGTTCCGTCGTCGGCGAGCGCGTTAAGAGCCGCCTCAATCGCGGCGTAGGAATGGTTGGCGCGGATTTCAGTGCCTTCGCTGGTCAGGAAGTATTCCGTGACGTAAACGAGGTAATAGGTTACGCGCGATTCGTAAACCTGGGGAAAAGCCCGGAGCGCCGCCGAGGCGTCCCGCGCTTCCTGCTCCCAATTCCGGCTGGTCCAATCGGAGCTGGCGAGGGGCTCAACGTGCTGGATGGCCTGGACCTGGGAGAAATCACCGATGTCAGAGGGCCGCGCTAGGCTGCTGAGATACGCCTGCTTGCGCGAGTAGGTTTCGACGGCTTCTTTGAAGGCCTGATCGGTGGCAATCCAGAGATCCTGTCGGAGCGAATCGTAGTCGCGGTCGATGCCGACGGTGCCGGTGGGCCCGATGAATCCACGGAAGCCTTCGTCGCTGATGAAGTTGGAACTGTCCAGCTTGTAGTCGCCGACGCGCGCGCCGACGTTCATCAAGCGGTTCCGGGTGTGGCCAGTGGTGAGAAGCGCGCCAAATTCGGCGGAGATCTCACGGACGTCCATATCGAGGAGGCGGTACTCGACGTAGTACGGCCGCACCGGCTGATTGGACGGAGGAATCTCGAGTTCCAGGCGCGATTTGGCCCGCGCCATTTCGTCGCGCATCGCCTGCATGGTGTGGTCGTTGTCGCTGCCCGCCTGGGGAAAAGCGGCGGAGGCCAGCGAAAGGGCAAGCAGCAGAGAGGCGAGACGAAGTGCGCGCATCACTGTAGGCCTCCCGAGGTCACAGTCTTGACGGTGTCGTGGGCCGGCGGCGGCAAAATGGGTGGCCGGTCCGTGGAAGACTGCTTTTTCTGAACTTCGAGTTCGGAAGTCAGGATCGCGGGAGCCACGGCCGAAACGGGAACGTAGCCGGACTCGGCGCCGCAATAGCCGTTGAAGACTTCCAGGGTATCGCCGGTGGCGACGATCTTGGTGAGTGCGGCAAGGGGCGTACCGACGATGTCGACGCCACGCACCAGTTCATCGGGCCGCCCGTCGGGGAAAACCTTGTAGACCACCAGCGGCTCGACCTGGAACGCCTGCGGCTGGCCGCGGCCGGTGAACGTGAAACCCCCGGCAATATCGTCGATCAGCAGGCCGTACGGCTTGTTCTGCTGCTTGATCAACTCGACAAGCTTGGCGCGCAGTTCCGTATAGCTGACGCTCTTCGCGCTTTCCACAATGAGGTTGCCCTGGCGCGATACGGGCTCAGCGCCAATTTGGCGGCGGCCGTGACCGTTGGAGTGGGGGAAGTCGGCCAGAGGCGAGCGGGACATTTCGAAGTTCTTCAGCACGCCGCGATCGACGAGCATGACGCGCTGAGCAATTACGCCTTCGTCGTCATACTGATAGTAGCCCAGCAGTTCCTGGGAACCGATTTTCTTGCGGGTGGGGTCGTCGGCGATGCTGAGAAAGTCCGGAAGGATGGACTCTCCCACCTTTTTCGCGAACGTCTGCCCCTCATTTACGTCTTTCTGGCGGTGGCCTTCGGCGCGGTGGCCGAAGACTTCGTGAAAGAACACCGCGGCCGCGCGCCCCGTGAGCAGCGCCGGCCCGACGGTGGGATCGTTAAGCGGCGACACCACCAGCCCTTCCATTTCCTTGCGAACCTGATCCGCGGCCGCATAGACGGCCTTGTCGTCGGGAGCTTCGGAAGCGTCCACCCAATCGAAGTTGTAGTAGCGGTTGATGTCCATCCCGTCGCTTGCCTTGCCCTGGATGAAAATCTCCAGGCGGTAGCGGATCTGTCCGAACTGAAGCTGGGTTCCTTCGGAATTGAGCTGGATAGTATCCTGCGCGACGGCTGTGAAGGTGACAATGGAGTTGATGACCGCGGTCGATTTCCGGAAATACGCCGTGTAATCGCGGACTTTCTGCTCCCAGGGTTTGCGGTCCAGGGAGAACGAGACCCACGAGCCCGCATACACTTGCGGCTTCTCGCGGGAAAAATCGGGCGCGCGGCCCTCCTCGGTCTGAACCTTCACCTCTTTGCCGGTTTTGATCTTGATGAGGGCCTCGGCGGCGGCGCGGTATTGCTTGTCCGTTTCCAGCCAGATGGCGCGGCGAAGCACCTCCGGATCATCGTCAAGAGGCGCGTTGGTGCCCGGACCGCCGGTGGGAGGCTGCCGGCCATCCACCTTGTGCGTATTGTCGAGATCGTAGCTGCCGGTTCGCACGGAAACTTCCAGCCAGCGGTTGCGTACCTCGTCGCTTTGCAGCAGCGCTCCGTTGGAGCCGGAAACCGTGGCACGCTGTGTTTCTGTGAGCGTGTAACCGATGTAGTAAGCCGGGGGGTCCTGGGCGCCGAGCGTCTTCATGGAGCGATCCAGCTCCGTCCTCATGGCCGTGAGGAGCGACGAAAGCTTCGGGGCATTGTCCGGTGGAGCCGCCAGCAGACTCGGCAACGCGACCAGCGTCAGGGTGCCGGCAATGGCTGCAAGCAGAAAGACGGGGAATCGACAAAAGCGCCACGAGGGGCGCGGTTGATGGGTCAAGGGTGCCTCACTTCGGATTAGACACAAATGCCAAGCGTACAGTGTACGCTACCGACTTCCTTGGCACAAAGCAGGGTTTGTGCGGCGATTGGCTGAACATTCATTCAAGAAGATTGGATGATCCCGCGGCTGACCGCGTTGCCGGGAGTAGACAAAGCCCTGGGCCCATCGAAAGAATGGCGACGCCGGCCACGGGTACGCACTTCCTGGCAAGGATGCGAGCGGCTAACGTGGCGAATAGTGAAAGACCGCGGCGGTCATATCGTCCCATTGCCGGCAGTCGCCGGTGAATTCCTGAATCGCCGAGAACACATGGCAAGACCGCGTATTGAATCGCGCTGTGCCGCCCCGGAATGCCGCGCAGGAGGAGTCTTTTGTTCAGCAGATAGAGCACGCGACAGGGATCCATGCCGGTCTTGTGCACGCCGCGGAGCGTGCCGACCGCCAGCGCGGCGTACAGTGCCGCGGGAAGCCCTTTTCCGGACACGTCTCCGAGATAGAGGCCGATGGTGCCGTCGGAGAGCGCGAAATAGTCCAAGTAGTCTCCGCCCACTTCAGCGACCGGCTGAAACTCGTGAGACACGACAACGCTTCCCACATGGAGAGGTTGGGCAGGAAGCATGGCGCCCTGGATGATGCGGGCCTCCTCCAGTTCCTGCTCGCGCAGTTTTTCGATAGCGAGAAGATCGCCCAGGGGCGTAGCGGTAACCATCGGACTGTCCGGAGGGGAAAAGTACGCCGGGAGGGAGGCGGCGCCAGAACAGGAATAACACAAGGGAGAGTACCCGGAGGAGGGATTCCGGGGTATTGTTTCCAACCGCACCAGGAGCCGGGAAAATCTTGTCGGGCGGCAACCGCGGGGACACAATGATCCTATGCGCGCCTTCGCTTTGATTCTTGTCGCAGCCCTCATTTTGTTCGGAGTGTACCAATTCTATTTGACGAAGATGCCTACGACGGATTCGGGCACGGCGCCAACGCAGGCGATTAGCCTGACCGGCGTGCGCAGCGACCTGCTGCAGATCGCCCAAGCAGAGCGTGGCTCTGTCGCGCTGAATGGCAAGTGCGTTTCTCTCGACGAGCTTATTTCCTCAGGATCGCTGACCATGAACCGGAAAGAGCGGGAGGGGTACACCTATGAAGTGAGCTGTTCCGGCTCCGACTTCCAGGTTCTCGCCGACCACGCCCCAGCCCCGCCAGGTTCTCCAATTCGCTATCCCAAGCTGATGATTGACAACACCATGCAGGTCCGGGAAGTGCAGTAGATCGCTCCCGGCAGTTTCCGCCTTTCCATACGGAACTTTTTCCCCTGTCGGTTCGTACCTTCCTGTGAGACCGCAAAGAGCGGCCAAAAGTGGTGGAGCCGCGGAAGGAGTGTCCTATGGGCGGAGATCTGATCGGATTGGTTGCAGTGGTACTGACGTGCGGATTGCCGGTGGCCGCGCTCTACACCTATTATCGGGTACGAAAGCTTCGCACCGAGGAGCGATTGGCGGCCTTGGCTCGCGGAGCGCAAATTCCCATGGAGGCGGAGCTATCGCAATACGGCCGTTCGCGCCGGGCGGGAATCCTGCTGGTCAGCGGCGGATTGGGTTTCATGATCATGTTCGCGGCGATCGCGCGGGTTGTGGAGGAGCCGCAGACCTTGGTCGCCGCGGCGTTCGGCATCCTTCCCCTGGCCATCGGGATCGGCTATTTCCTGGACGCGGCACTGATTCATCGCGACATGAAGGCGTCCTGAAGTTCGCCGCGGCACGGCCGCGACTGAACATGGACCGCCCGAAACACGGTGTGCCTCTCGATCACCAGAGGCACACCTTTTTTGCATCTGCGCGGGGCCACCCGCCCCCTCGGCTTCACAGGGGTCCTCGCGGGGGCTGTGCTAGAATCACCCGGCATGCATCCTTCCGTTCCACAGCTCGTTGAACTGCAGAGACTGGATCAGTCGATCGCCGCCCTTCGCGCGGACCTTGAGGCGCTGCCCAAGCGTTTGCGGGAAGCGGATTCCAAGCTGAATGGGGCGCGCACTGCCGTGACCACCGCAAAAGAGGCGCTCACGCAAGGGCTGACTCAGCGCAAGAAACTCGAACTCGACGTGGAGCAGTGGAAGGAGCGCGCCAAGAAATACCGCGGCCAGAGCAGTTCGGTGAAAACCAACGAAGCGTACAAGGCTCTCCAGCAGGAAATTACCACCGCCGAAGCGGAAGCCTCCAAGGCGGAAGACCTCGTGCTCGAACAGATGATGGCTGTGGAAGAGGTCGAACGCCGGGCCAAGCGCCTTGAAGCGGAACTGAAAGAAGCGGAGCGAGGCATCGCCACGGAAAAGAAGCAGATCGAAACACAGTTCGGCGAGGAGAAGAAGAAGCTGGCCGCGGCCATCGCGGAACGCGAAACCGTCTCCAAGAAAGTGCCTGAGGAATTGCTGGATCTATATACTCGCTTGGCGAAGAAGCATCCGGGCTCGGTCATGGCCGAAGCTCGCGGGGAGCAGTGCCGCAGCTGCGGGATGCGCGTCCTTCCGCACACGCTCCAGCTGCTCAAGTCCGAGGCGGATGAGGAAGTCTTCCGCTGCGAGGGTTGCGGCCGGATTCTGTACAGTCTCGAGCCCATCCCGCACGCCGCGCCCAAGGAAAACGTCAACGGGGCTGCGAACTCGTGATGGACCGGCGCGGCCACACGCCCAAGAGCGGGGGACTTTTCGGCGAGGCTGCCCCAGAACACAAGCACGTAGCGGCGTACCGCGCGAACATTGACGGCGGAGCGCGCGGCAATCCCGGCCCGGCGGCCTATGGTGTGGTGATTCGCGATGGAAAGGGAGAAATCGTCGCGCGGCTGAAAAAATACATCGGGCAAAGCACCAATAATGTTGCCGAGTATTTCGGCCTGATTGCCGCGCTGGATTATGCGCAGGTGCGCGGAATCGAAGCGCTGCGCGTGGAAAGCGATTCGGAGCTGCTGGTTAAGCAGATGCGCGGGCAGTACAAGGTGAAGAGCGGCGATTTGCGGCCACTCTACGAGCGGGCGAAGAAAATGAGCCAGGCATTGCGGTCCTTTCGGATCGAGCACGTGTACCGCGAGCAGAACCGCGAAGCGGACGCATTGGTGAACCAGGCCTTGGATGAAACCGCGCGGCCAGGCTCGATCGCTCCAGCGGAGAGGCCGGCGCCGCGGGACCACACGCTGCGCATTGTCGCGCGTTACAAGGACGGTGTTCTGTGTCCTGAGGATCCGCTGAACCTGCCTGAGGGAACCGAAGTGGAGATCGTACTCCGCCCTCGCAAATAGGGCGGTCAGGCGGCGTTGGCCTGCTTTGAGGGATAGGGCGACTTCAGAACATAGGAGCGGTACAGCGTGTCGCGCTGCGCCGGCAGGAAGCCGGCATCGTAGATGATGCGGCGAAGTTCTTCTTCGTTAGTGCGGCGCTTCACGCCCGCGGCGAAAACCACGTTCTCTTCAATCAGAATGCTGCCGACGTCGTCGGCGCCGAATTGCAGTCCCACCTGGCACACCTTGATGCCGGGGGTAAGCCAGCTCGACTGGATGTGATCGATATTGTCGAGATACAGGCGGCTGACGGCCAGCGTTTTCAGGTAATCGACGGCAGTGGTTTCCTGCACCTTCTTGCCCAGCGCGGTATTTTCCGCGGCAAAAATCCACGGGATGAACGCGGTAAAGCCGCCGGTCTCTTCCTGAAGCTGGCAGATGCGCTCAAGATGGTTGACGCGGTGGCGCAGCTCTTCGCCGCAGCCGAACATCATGGTGGCGGTGGTGCGGAGGCCCAGAGCATGCGCGGTGCGGTGTACTTCTACCCATTCGTCGCTGGTGCACTTTAGCCGAGCGATTTTGCCGCGAATCTCCTCATCCAGAATTTCCGCGCCCCCACCGGGGATCGATTGCAAGCCGGCGTCCATCAGGCGTTGAATGGTTTCGCGGATGCTGAGTTCGCTGACCTCCGCGATGCACAGAATCTCCGGCGCGGAAAAACAATGCAGGTGCACCTGGGGATAACGCGCCTTCAGCGAGCGAAGGAGATTTTCGTAATAGCCGATCTGGAGATCGGGATGCAAACCACCCTGCAACAAGACGCCGGTGCCCCCGAGTTCCAGCATTTCGTCGATCTTGGCGTAAATGGTCTCAAACGGAAGAATGTAACCGTCCTTGGCGCCCAGAGGGCGGTAGAAGGCGCAGAAGGAGCAGTACTCGGTGCAGAAATTCGTGTAGTTGATG
>Ga0335077_10004658_pt1 | contig 16721 bp, 14 predicted proteins | sample Lox_Sample_31_FD_207151 | JGI IMG/M metagenome (GOLD analysis project Ga0335077, IMG submission 207151) | Soil microbial communities from Loxahatchee National Wildlife Refuge, Florida, United States - Lox_Sample_3.1 | ecosystem: Environmental > Terrestrial > Soil > Wetlands | place: USA...
TCATCCCGAGTCCTGGAACATGCCGGTAGTGCTCGGCATCTCCACTATTCTTGGCATCGCGGGAGTCGTGGCTTCGTTCGGCCTTTTCTATCTGGGAGAACGCGTGTTCCACCTGGGGCGAGATGCTATTCAATCATTCATGTATCTCAAGCTTTCCGTCGCCGGCCATCTCACCATCTTCGTAACCCGCACCCGGCGTGCCTTCTGGACCATTCGGCCGGCAACCATACTTCTGCTCGCGGTGGGCGGTACCCAGCTCCTGGCCACCCTCATCGCTGTGTATGGAGTTTTTATGGCCCCGATCGGATGGCGCTGGGCGCTCGTCGTCTGGGGATACGCCCTGGCCTGGTTCCTGGTGAACGACCGCATCAAGCTGGCGGCCTATCGTATCTTCGATTCCCGGGAAAAAAGTTTGCTCGCAAAAATCGGCCTTTCGGCGCATCGCGCGCCCGACGTGGTTTCGTAATCAAGCTGAATTTCGTAAACTTGTGAGAGTAGAAAGTAAAGTAAACCCACGGGATTGATTCACCGGACCCCCGCGGCACGATCGCTCAAACAGTCAACCAATCGTTAATCAGCAAGCCTTCTCTCCAGGTATCCCAATGGCGCAGGATGCGCGACAGCGAATTCTGGCGATCAACAGCGGCTCATCCAGCCTGAAGGTGTCGCTGTACCAGATCGGCGAAACAGAGGAAGCTGTCCTCTCGCTCGAAGTGCGCCGCATCGGAATTCCGGGCGGGCACATGCGCGCCGTCAATTCTCAAAGCCAGGTGCTTGTCGATCGTGACATTGATCTCCCCGACCATGCGGCCGCGCTGAGTTCCTCCCTGGCATGGCTGCGCGATGAAAACCATAAATTCGACGCCATCGGCCATCGCGTGGTTCACGGCGGTCCGCACTTTACTGAACCGCAGGCAGTCACTCCGGAACTGATGTCGGCACTGCAGGAACTGGTGCCGATCGATCCCGACCACCTCCCGCAGGCGATTGCCGCCATCGAGGCGGTGGCGCGCGAGCATCCGTCGTTGCCTCAAGTGGCATGCTTCGATACTTCGTTTCATCGCCAGATGCCGCAGGTTGCGCGGATTTGTCCCTTGCCTCTTCGTTTTTACGACCAGGGCGTTCAGCGCTACGGTTTTCACGGACTTTCTTACGAATACGTGATGTCGGAATTGTGCCGCCTGGAAGGCCGCCTGGCCGCCGGCCGCGTGGTGATCGCTCACCTGGGCAACGGCGCCAGCATGGCGGCGATTCACCACGGCCGCAGCGTGGACACCAGTATGGGTTTCACCCCCACCGCCGGCTTGCTCATGGGCACGCGCTGCGGCGATATCGATCCCGGCGCCCTGCTGTATCTGATGGAAGAAGAAAAGATGACCGCGCATGCCGTCAACCGATTGCTCAACAAGGAATCGGGGTTGCTGGGAATTTCCGGCATCAGCGAGGACATGCAGGATTTGCTCGAGCGCGAGGAAAACGACCCGCACGCCGCCCTCGCCGTAGAGTTCTTCTGCAATCGTGCCAAGAAATATCTCGGCGCTTATGCCGCCGCCCTTGGCGGGCTGGACATTTTAGTCTTTACCGCGGGCATCGGCGAGCACGCGCCCGCGGTACGCCAGAGCATCTGCTCCGGCCTCGATTTTCTCGGGATCAAGCTCGATCCCGCCGGCAATCGTGGTAACGCGCCGGTAATTTCCGCAAAAGACAGCCAGGTAAGAGTTCGCGTCGTCAAAACCAATGAAGAACTGATGATCGCCCGCCACACGGCCAGGCTCGTAGGCCATAACCGGTAGGAAAGGAATTGCCATGGCAACCAAAGCAGTGAGAGTGAGCAAGACGAGACGCAGCCCGGAAGAGTCCCCGCAACCGCGCGGCAAACAAGTTTCCCCATCGCAAACCGCTGTTTCGCCCGCGGAGACCTTCGAATTCGATGCCGCCCTCTCCACCGCCATCGAGAAAAAAAGATCCGGCGCGGTTCGCAAGAGCGCGGTCGAGGGCCCGCTTTCCCCGCAGATGCTCGACCGCATGCAGCGCTACTGGCAGGCCGCCAACTATCTGACGGTCGGCCAAATCTACTTGAGCGACAATCCCCTGCTCAAAGAGCCGCTCAAGCCGGAGCAGATCAAGCCGCGCCTGCTCGGCCACTGGGGAACTTCGGCCGGGCAGAATTTTATTTACGTCCACCTCAACCGCCTGATCAAAGAGCACCACGCTGACGTGATCTATATCTCCGGCCCGGGCCACGGCGGCCCCTCGCTGAACGCGCACTCGTACCTGGAAGGCACGTACTCCGAAGTTCACCCCGAGGTCACGCAGGACGCCAACGGCATGCGCCTGCTGTTCCGCGAATTCTCCACTCCCCGCGGCGTGCCCAGCCACTGCGGCCCGCACGTGCCCAACTCCATGCACGAAGGCGGCGAACTCGGCTACGCACTGGTGCACGCCTTCGGCGCCGCCTTCGATAACCCCGATCTGATCGTAGCCTGCGTGGTGGGCGATGGCGAAGCCGAAACCTGTCCCCTCGAAGGAAGCTGGAAGGGCGTAAGGTTTCTCAACCCGCGCCGCGACGGCGCGGTGCTGCCCATCCTTCATCTCAACGGCTACAAGATCTCGGGGCCTACCGTCGAAGGTCGCACTCACGACGAAGATCTCATGGCGCTCTACCGAGGGCACGGCTACGAACCGCACTTCGTCGAAGGCGACGATCCCGCCAGCGTGCACCAACTCCTCGCCCAGGCGCTGGATGAATGCTACGACGGAATCCGCTCCATCCAGGACCACGCCCGCGACCGCGGCCCGGATCAAAAGCCGGTCTGGCCCATGATCATCCTGCGGACGCCCAAGGGATGGACTGGGCCGAAAGTGGTCGATGGCGTGCCCATCGAAGGCACCTTCCGCGCCCATCAGGTTCCCCTGGCCAACGTCCGCGAAAACCCCGAGCACATGAAGCTGCTCGAAGCCTGGATGAAGAGCTATCAACCGGAAAATCTTTTCGATCAAAACGGTCGCCTTGTGCCCGAACTCGCCGAACTCGCGCCCCGCGGCGATCTGCGGATGGGCGCCAATCCGCATGTGAACGGCGGTCGCCTGCTCGACGGCCTCGATCTTCCCGACTTTGCCAACTACGCGCTCGACGTGCCCAGCCCGGGAACTGTCGCCGCGGAGGCTCCTCGCAAGCTGGGCGAGTTTTTCCGCGATGTGATTAAGACGCATCCCAACAACTTCCGGCTCTTCTGTCCCGACGAAACCAACTCCAACCGCTTGAACGCCGTGTTCGAAGTCACCGACCGCTGCAGCACCGGCGAAATCATTCCGCTCGACGACCACGTCAGCCCCGGCGGCCGGGTGATGGAAGTGCTGAGCGAGCATTGCTGCGAAGGCTGGCTCGAAGGCTACCTGCTCACCGGCCGCCACGGAGTGTTCACGTCCTATGAGGCTTTCGCCCAGGTGGTGGACTCCATGGTGACGCAGCACGCCAAATGGCTGGAGCAGTGCCGCGAGTTGCCCTGGCGCAAGCCGCTGGCTTCGCTGAATGTTTTTCTCACCAGCCACGCCTGGCGCAATGATCACAACGGCTTCAGCCACCAGGCGCCGGGCTTTGTGGATAACGCCCTCGCTCGCCGCAGCGAAATCATTCGCGTGTACTATCCTCCCGATACCAATACCCTGCTCAGCGTTTTCGACCACTGCCTGCGCAGCCGTAACTACGTAAACGTCGTTACATGCGGAAAGCAGCCCGAATTGCAATGGCTCAACATGGAGGAAGCCGTAGCCCATTGCTCGCGCGGCGCCTCAGTATGGGATTTCGCCTCTAACGACGGCGGCACCACGCCCGACGTGATTCTGGCCTGCGTCGGAGATGTCCCCACTCTGGAAACCGTGGCAGCTTCGTGGCTGTTGCAGAAGCATGTGCCCGGCATCAAGCTGCGCGTGGTCAACGTAGTCGATATCAGCGTGCTCATGAGTCCGACCGATCATCCCCACGGGATGGACAACATTTCTTTCGAAGCGCTCTTCACCCAGAACACGCCCGTCATCTTTGCTCATCACGGCTATCGCTGGGCCATCCACAGCATGGTGCACGGGCGCGCCAACGAGGGCCGCTTCCACGTGCGCGGCTTCATCGACAAAGGTAGCACCACCACTCCCTTCGATATGGTGGTCCTCAACAAGATCAGCCGCTACCACCTGGCGGTGGATGCGCTCAAATACATTCCCCGGCTGCGTTCCAGCGTCTCTGACGTGATCGACGCCTTCAACCTCAAGCTCTACGAACACAACGTGTACATTCGCGAGCACCTGGAGGATATGCCCGAAATCAGAAACTGGCACTGGACCAAGGACTTCACCGACCCGAGCGGGCCGCCATCCCTGGCGAAAGGCCATCCCAGCGGGCAACTGTTCACCGATTCATAGGCGGAACCCTAGCGCCGGGCCCCGACCGTAGCGCCCGACGACGCGAGTAGCAAGAGAAACGCCGGCTCGCAAACCCTAGCGCCGGGTCTGAGCACTTAGCGGGATGGGAGGGGTTATATTTGCATATATGTACATACATAACATCTGTCATCCAGAGCGAAGCGAAGGACCCCACACCAGCGTCGAGTTTCTCGAGCGCTGCCAGGCATTTCTCCACGCTCTGTCTGCCGGCGCGGAGAGAATGCCTCGCAGTGTCGCGGCAGTTTGACGCTGGTATGGGATCCTTCGCTTCGTTCTGGATGACAGCCTGCAGAAAAGGCGCGCCGTGGCGGCGCGCCTTTTCCTCATAAGCCTGGGATCACGCGGCCATCAACTGTTGGACGTGCCCGAGTTGCGTCAGGAGAGTGTACTGATCGTAGTAGCAGCCGCCCGAAATTATTTTTCCCTGCTTATCGAAGTGAATAATTTCACAGAACGGCAGGGAAACCCGCCGCCCGGTGGGCTTAAGGGAGCCAAGGGAGCCGTCGTTGGTGCCTTCGACAGTGAAGCGGGCGATCACAAAATCGCCGGCGTCGATGTAATCCGGTTTGATGATTCGCCCATCCGCGAAGGTTTTGGCCCAGGACTCGGTCCACTCGCGGAATTTGTCGCGGCTGTTCATGGTGCGGTTTTGCGCGTGATCGGTGTACACCAGGTTCTCAGCCGTGTTGCGGACGAGGCTCGTAAAGTCGCGCTTGTTCCAGCTATCGTGCGCAGCACGAACCGTTTCTACATTTTTCGAAGCCATAGATTATTTCTCCTTTAGGAAAAAGAGCGCCGCGCGAACCGGCCTCGTAGGGCCCGCCCGCCGCGCGCAAGTCAGGATTGCGTCAGGCAGCGCGGCCGGCAACAGCCTTGAGCCCGCTGGATGCATGAACGTCGAAGGTACGGATCGAGGGTTCGGTGGCCAGCAAAGAACGAAGCGTCTCACCGACATTCTGATATTGCTCGCGGTGAAAGCGCTCAGCATCTTCCCGGCTCCTCCAGAAACTGAGGGTTAACACACGATCGGGCTCTGCGTTTGAAATCAGCACGATTACTTCCACAAAGCCGTTTTGTCTCTTCAGGATGGGTAAGGCCTTTTCGTTGATGGCGTTGGAGAGTTCCTGCGATTTGCCGGGTTTGCTCTTCAGTTCCACGACACGCGAAAACATCAATATGCTCCTTTCTGATTGGAAGGTTGAAAGGAAGCATCGCCGCAGCGGACGGCGGTGACTTGATTTGTAGGATGCAAAAAGTATAGGCCGTGGCTGCAGGTGGGTCAAACCGCGCAGCCTGCAAATCCTCTGCGTCCTCGGCGGATTTTCTTCGCGCCCTCGGCGTTTTCAGATTTTGATTTTGCGGGCGGCAAAGACCTTAAATTGCCGAGGACGCCAAGAAGATCCGCAAAGAACGCGGAGGGCGCGGCCGGGTTGGGTCGCGCCCTTCGTCGTTCGCCATGGTCTCGCGGTTACGAGCCTTGGCCTTCAGGCGAGTGCAGCACCCGGAAGCTGTTGCCACCATTCGACCACACCAGCACCAGGGCATCCTGGCCGTTGGGCACGCTGCCGAGGTCTTTCTGCACGTCAGCGGCATCGCTCACCTTGTGGCGGTCCACTTCCAGGATCACATCGCCGGAGCGCAATCCGGCGTTGTCGGCCGAGCTTCCCGGCTGCACATGCTCGATCACTGCTCCGTGCACGTCGCCCGGAATATTCATCTGCTGGCGCACGTCGGGAGTCAGGTTATCCACGCCCAGGCCCCAGCGCATCTTGCCGGTGCCCTGGCCGGAATTGCCGGCTTCGGCGCCGTGGCCGTTCATGGCTTCGAGCGTTAGCGGCGCGCTCATGCTCTTGCCGTCACGCAGCACCTTGAGTGTGATCTTGGTTCCAGGACGCATCTCGGCCACCAGCGCCTGCAACTCGCCGGCGTCGGTCACTGTCTTGCCGTTCATCTCAGTGATCACGTCGCCGATCTGCAAACCCGCCCTGGCGCCCGGCGAATCCGGCTCCACTTGCGTGATTACCGCTCCCGTAGCCCGCGAATCGTTGAAGAACTTGGCGTTCTCCGGAGTCACGTCGGTGATGCCGATGCCGATGTGGCTGTGCTCAACCTTGCCATCGCGGATCAGCGTCTCCACCGTGGGCTCCGCGATCTGCGAGGGAATGGCGAATCCCATTCCAGCAAAACTGCCTGAGGGAGAGATCAGGAAGGTGTTGATGCCGATGACTTCGCCGCGCGCGTCCACCAGCGGTCCGCCGGAGTTGCCCTGATTGATGGCAGCGTCGGTCTGGATGAACTGGCCGGGCTTACGCGGATCGTCGGAGTCCGGATTGGGCCGGTTGATGGCGCTGACAATTCCACGGGTCACGGTGAAGCGCATTCCAAAGGGATTGCCGAAAGCCAGCACGGTTTCACCCGGCCGCACTTCGGAGGAGTTTCCCCAGGGCACGCTGGGCATATCGGTGGCGTCCACCTTGATCACCGCCAGATCGGTCAGGGGATCGGTGCCGATCAGCTTGGCCTTGAGAACTCTGCGGTCACTGGTGGTGACGCGGATATCGGTGGCGCCTTCGACCACGTGGTTGTTGGTGACGATGTATCCCGCGGGCGAGATCACAACGCCGCTGCCGATGCCGTGTTCAATCTGCGGCTGCTGCGGCATCATACGCTGGCCGAAGAACTGGCCGAATTGGCCGTCGCTCCCCGGGCCGTTCGGGCCGAAGAAGCGCTGAATGCCTTCGGGAAGCTGCTGCGAGGCCGCGTCTGCTTTGGCGCGCGAGGTTACGGTGACGTTTACCACCGCCGGGGTTACGTGGGCGGCCAGCGTCTCCATGGCCTGGTCGAGTGAGAGCAACGCGCTGACGCTGTTATCGCTCAGGGCCGGAGCCGCCGCAGGCGGAGGGGGAGCGGGCGTTGCCGCTCTGGCGGCTAACGGCATCAGGCATTCGTAGCCGCCGAATGCTGCGAGGGTGAGCGCCAGCACCGGCACCACCAGCCGGGTAGCCCATTTGGTCTTGATGTATTCCTTCCATTGCATAACTGAAAATCCTTTCTCGAAGTTTATTTTCTAACTAATTCTTTAGTTTCTCGGGACGAAAAATCGCCCCGCTCCTGCCTTACTGCTTAAGTCTGCTTGCGAGGAATCTTGCCGGACGAGGGCGCGACTACTGAACCATCGCCAGTTGAATGAATGAGGGCGCCCTCGGAAGTGCGCAGCACCGTAAAGCGCCACACCGTGACCTGGTACCCAGGAGAACCGTCTGCCGGGCCTTCCACCACCACGAAGACAGCCTCGGTGGTGGTTGCCTGCGAGCCTACCTTCAAGCCCGCCAGGTGGAGTGCGCTGGAGGCGTTCGCCCCGGCGAGCGGGGAGTTGCGCACGCCTGCAACCTCCCTGCCCCGCTCGGAGCGCTCGGCCGGCCTAGCCTGTTCGGTGGCGCGAACGGGAGTGCGTGCGGCCGCCTGAGTGGTTGAACGTGCTGCCGGGCGCGACGCCGGTCTCAATCTCCCCATCGGCGGTTCCGCCACTGGGAGAACCGCCGGCACGACGCGCAGACTCGCCTCTATCGCGGGGGGAGAGAACGAGGCCGCTGTCGCCGCCACGGCGGGAGCAGCGTCCTCAAAAGCAACCAGCTTTGGAGCTTTGGAAATGCAGACTGCGCAACCTGCAGCGAATGCGGCGATTGAGAGAACGGCAACGCTCCAGCCGCGCCGCGTGTGTGCGGGCCGGTTGTGGTCGAGAATCTGCGCGATGCGCAGCGAAGTCTGCCGCACCCGGCCCAGCGCCGCCTGCGCCAGCGCTACACTGCGCCGCACAAAGCTCTTCTCCGCCAGGTGCGCCAGGCATTCCGCATAGGCGCGCGGGCTGGCGGTCTGCGCCAGAACGGCGTCGTCGCAGGCCATCTCGCGCTCCAGGGAAATCTTCTGTTCGATCCACCACACCGCGGGATGAAAGAAAAACAGTGCCCGCACGATTTTCTGCAGCAGGTTGGTCCAGTCGTCCCAGCGGCGCAGGTGCGCTAGTTCGTGCAGCAGGATCTGGTTCAGATCTGCGGGGGAAAGCTCCTGCATCAGCCAGCGAGGAATGATCACCAGCGGCTTAAAGAAGCCGAGGGCGGTGGGCACGGCGACCCGGTCTGAGACGCAGAGGGTCGCGGTTCGCCCGGCACGGGCATGGTCTAGAGGGGAGCGCAACGCGGGATCGAGCCTTTGCGGATCAACAGGAACGCAACTGCTTCGCAGCCGGTGCAGGTGCACCAGGCCTGCAGCCACGCGGGCCAGCGCCAGGACAGCAATTGCAGCCCAAGCCGCCAGAAGATAGAGTGCCCATGAATCGGGAAGGGTGATCTCGGCAGGGGAGGCGCTCGCGCCCGCAGCCATGCCCGCCGCGCGCGACCAGGATGCGGTTCCGGCCAGCGGCAATATGGCAATCGCCATCAATGCCGCGAACCACACGGCAAATCGCGCTCCCGCGCTTTGCCGGTGCGTAATTCGCAACATCAGGGCGGCGAAGCCGGCAATCAGAGTGCCCTCGAGGAGGCAGTCCACGATGCGCGCGGCAGAAGCCTGAGCGATGACACTGAGATCATAATGACTGAGATTGAGGACCGCACCCGCGAAGATCACTTTTGCCCTCCCAGCAACTGGCGCACACGCTCCAGTTCTTCCGCGTCTATGCCCTGCTCTTCCAGGACGTTCAGCACCAGCAGTTCATGGGAGTTTCCAAAAAAGCGGCTTACCAGATTGCCGATTTCGAAGCGGGTGGCGTTTTTGCGGTCCACCTGAGGAATATAAAGATGAGCGCGGCCGTCTTTTTCGTGCTTTACGTAGCCCTTGTTTTCCAGAATGCGGATGATGGTCAGCACGGAGTTGTAGGCAAGGGCGGGGCTGCCGGGGAGGGCCTGCTGCACCTCGTGAACGGTGGCGCGGCCCTTCTGCCAAAGCACATTCATGATGCGTAACTCGGCTTCCGTCAACGTTTTAGACTTACTACGCGCCAATGCTCCCTCCCCGTCGAAGTGCGCCGGTATTCGTAAGACGAGCCAGCGGCTAAAAGGTCAACTAATTTATTAGTTGCGGAGCGGCCGTTGTTTGGTTGCCCCTCGGCAGGGAGGGGTTCCTTTGCGTTCTTTGCGGTTTGAACTCACCGCGAAGAGCGCAAAGGACGCCAAAGACGAAAATCGAAGCGGAATGCAGATGTTACAAGGGTGTGAAACCTGCGTGCTTTCCTTGTTCCCCGCTCCCGCGGCGGTGGTATAACTTCTTTTCCTGGTTCATCTTGTACTGATTCATCCTGCGGCGAGCGGTGGAGACGAAAATCCCGATGGACCCGAATTTCTATGATCTGGTGGTGGTAGGCAGCGGTCCGGCCGGCCAGAAGGGCGCCATTTGCGCGGCCAAGCTGCGCAAGAAAGTGGCGATCATTGAGCGCAAGCGGACCATCGGCGGGGTGTGCGTGCACACCGGAACCATTCCCAGCAAAACGTTTCGCGAGGCGGTCCTTTACTTGAGCGGCCTGCGGCAGCGGGCTTTTTACGGGCGCGGTTACGCCCTGAAGGACCAAATTTCCATGCAGGACCTGGCTTTCCGCGCCGATGCGGTCATGGCCAAGGAGATTGAGGTCATCAAGGCCCAGCTTCGCCGCAACCAGATCACGGTGCTGGAAGGGAATGCGCGCTTCCTTGATCCTCACACCATCGAAGTGGCGCGCGACGAGGGATCGCTGGTGGTGCGCGGCAACAATATTCTGATCGCCTGCGGCACGCGCCCGGCGCACGATGCGGGCGTTCCGGTGGACGGCAAGCGCATCTTCGATTCCGACCAGGTGCACCAACTGGAAGACCTGCCGCGTGAGTTGGTGGTGGTGGGAGCGGGAATCATCGGGTTGGAATACGCTTCCATGTTCGCCGCCCTGGGAGTGCGCGTCACCCTGCTCGATCAGCGGCCGGTGCTGCTGGATTTCGCCGATCGCGAAATTGTGGAGAGCCTGTGCTTTCAACTACGGCAGCTTGGGACGGTGTTTCGCCTGGGAGAAAAGGTCACTTCGATCGGGGTGGAGGAAGAGCGCGACCGCGTTTTCGCCAAACTGGAAAGCGGAAAGACGGTGCATGGGCAGGCGCTGCTTTATGCCGTGGGTCGGCAGGCAAACAGCGACCAGCTTAACCTGGAAGCCGCGGGGCTCACCATGGATGGCCGCGGTAAGCTGCAGGTGAACGACAATTTTCAGACTTCGGTGCCGCACATTTACGCTGCGGGAGACGTGATCGGCTTCCCTGCCCTCGCCAGCACGTCGATGGAACAGGGGCGCCTGGCCGGGTGCCACATGTTCGGTAAGCCGAGCAAGATCGCATCCAACCTCGTGCCTTACGGGATTTACTGCATTCCGGAAATTTCCATGGTGGGCCATACCGAGGAGCAGCTCACCAAAGAGAAAATCCCCTACGAAGCCGGACTGGCGCGCTACGCTGAACTGGCCAAGGGGCAAATGCTGGGCGACGATCAGGGCCTGCTCAAGCTGCTGTTCGATCCGCAGTCGCTGCGGTTGCTGGGGGTGCATGCCATCGGAGAGCGGGCGGCTGAAATTATTCACATCGGACAAGCCGTGCTGGCCCTGGGCGGGACCATCGAATATTTCCGCGACAGCATCTTCAACTACCCGACGCTGGCGGAGGCCTACAAAGTCGCGGCGCTGGATGGGTTGAACAAGCTGTGAGGGAACGCAGCGATGAAACATCGGTAAATCAAACAGCATGGGCCTGCCTAGGTGTGCTGTCCTGTTCCTAAGCTCCTTTTCCCTGCGTTTTCGTTGCCTTTCCCTTCATCGCCATGATGGCCGTGACCACGGCGTTGGAGGCGGACCCAAATTCGCTGTGTGAGCCTAACGCGGTTTCTTCGGAAACACTCTGTCCCGAGGCCGCCTTCCTGATCACATCGCCCACCGCCTTGTGGAAGCGGGCATGTTCCGATTTCAGCTTCGCGTATTCCGGCAGCCTGGAATAGCTTGCACCGTCGCCCGAAATCCATTGTCCCAACGCGCACTTGTTGTCGAGGCTGGCAGTAGCCGCGTCCAGGCTACCGTCGGGGTGCGAGAGATAAGAGGACAGTTTCATTTTCCACTGCGCGTGCGCAGCCACCGCGTCATCGAAATTCATGTTGGCTCCTCATTTTCCTGACATTCAAAGTCGGGCAAGGCCTTGGGCAGGGGTAAGAATGAACCTTCCCCGGTGCTTCAAGGCTTAAGTCTGCTGAAAAGTCACGAATTTGTCGATCAACGTGGTAGAGCGGCCCTTTTAGGGCCGCGCGAAGCCGCCTCCAATCAATGAGGGCTTCAGCCCCGGTGGTCGTTTCTCCCCGGCGAAATCGACTTTTTTCGTGGCCTTTGCTGGTTAAATCGGCACCGACGGTCGAGAGTTTAGCAATGCCATCTGAACAGTTAACAAGCGTTTCCCGAAATGGTTTGGCGGTCGGGCGCGGGCACGCAAAGGCAAACCACCAAGGACACCAAGGATGCACGAAGGTTCACGAAGGGTAAGACCTCCCCGTGGTAAGCGCTTTTTTCGAAAATACGAGACGAGCAGGTGGGGTTGGGAGAGCGACTGCAAGTTTCAGCCTAGCCGGATCGCTGGTGTACGGCCAGCACTCCCGCCAGAGCCGTGATCGCCGCGATGATGGCCAGCGACGAAAGGCACAGCAGGCACCACGCCGCCAGCACGTAGCCTTCGATGTAAGTGAGGTAGAGGGCAAACGCCAGGCCGGCCAGGGACGCGGCCAGCAACATTCTTGGCGCGTCAGGACGGGCGCGGCGGAAGACGGCCACGGCGAACAGGCCGGCATATCCCAGAATTCCAATCAGAGCGACGGGAATTCCGAAGACTTCGGAGTACACGCTGCGGTTGACGATATCGCAGTTGAAAGTTTCGTTGATATTGCAGAAAGAAGTTTCTGATTTTTCGTAGTGGTGATACAGGGAGAGAGACGAAACTGCAATTCCCACAACCGCCAGGACGGCGATTGCCGCGAGGATCCGGCAGCCGATCGGGCTCATGGCAGGCTGCACCCTGTCTTTTGGGCCAGGGCGCTCAAAGGGAGGGTACCCTCGACGTGGCTGCCGTCGGCGAACCACCAGGTGGGATAGTTTTTCACTCCTGCCTGCGTGCAAACTGGCTGCTCAGCGCGCGAGCCTTTGACGCCGCACTCGATGTAGGGCGCATATTCGAACGACGAGCCGAACATCTCCTTTTGCTCCTGGCAATGCGGGCACCAGAAGGCGCCATACATTTTGGCCTGCCGCTCGGTGAGGCATTTGGCGAAGGCATCCAGGCGGCCGGGGCGCTTGCGGGTGGCAAGATAGTAGGCGCCCACAGCCACCCCGACTACGAGCACTACCACCGCTAGCTTCTTCCCGAGACTCCACTCTCGCTGTTGCGAGTTGCGCTCTTCCCGTCGCTTTCTGCGTTCTTCCGACATGGCGTGTTTATACCACGACGTTCAGCGCCGAAGGCAGCACGTCGAGCGTCTGGCAATGCAAGGTGAGCACTTCGCCGTCCACCATCACATCGACCGGCGCGTCGAGCGAAAAATCGATGCGCTTCGCGGCGCGGCGTTCCGCCAGCGGATGGTTGATGTGGGTGCCGTCGTAGAGCGTGGGCAGGTTGCGGATCAGGCCGATGCGGCCGATGGGTCCCCAGCGGACGTATTCAATGAGGCCGTCGTTCACTTCGGCTCTGGGGGCGATCATCATCGTGCCGCCGGTGAATTTACTGTTGCTGAAGGTGAGGAAAAGGCAGGGGCGGCGGTCGATTTCGCCTTCGCCATCGACGCGCAGAGGAAACGGCCTGCGCCGGAAGCGGGCGAGGCTGATGAAAATAGAGGTCTGGTAGCCGAGTTCACCCCAGGCGCTGAAACGGCGGGCGCGCAGCGTAGCCACGTCGGCGGAGAAGCCGACGCTCAGGAGATTGATGTAATAAATCGTACCCTGCTGATGGCTGAGGCGGAGAACGTCGCAGGGCTGCCGGCGTTCGGTGAGGAGCGATTCCAGGGCGTATTCGACCCCGCGGTCGCTGAAGTCGCGGAGAAAAGAATTTCCAGTGCCCAGGGGGAGGAATCCCAACGTTGGAGGCTCGCTCTGCTGCGCCTGGGGCAACAATCCGTTCACTACTTCGTAGGAAGTGCCGTCGCCGCCGACGGCGATGAAGTGGCGGCGGCCCTGAGCGTAAGCTTCGCGGGCGATGCGGCTGGCGTCGCCGGGGGCGGTGGTTTCGCGAACTTCCACTTCAATTCCGCCCGCCCGCAGACGCTCGAGCGCGGGGCCGATCAGTTTGCGCCAGCGCCCTCCGCCCGCCGCGGGATTGACGACTGCGAGGAAGGGATCGGTCACGGGGTGTGGCTCATGGGTTGTGAAGTTTCCGGTGCGAAGGTGCGGCTGAAACCGTAACCTTCAACCGCACAAAACAAGCACTCCTGTCATCCTGAGCGAAGCGAGGGACCTCATGCCCGCGTCGATCTGCGGCGGCGCTTCGAGGCATTCTCTTGTGCGCGCCGGATGAAACACCGAGGAGATGCCTGCCGGGGCCGCGGCAGTCCCACGCGGACATGGGGTCCTTCGCTTCGCTCAGGATGACAGACCGGTGCTCCGCTCAAAAAGAAAATCGAGTCGAACTGTTCAGCGCCCTCACAGATCGACCACGGCGGTGCGGTCCAAAGTTTTGCCGATTTCGCCGGCCAGCACCGGGCGCTTGATCTTCATGGAAGCGGTGCGGGGGAAATCCCAGTTCCACACCAGGTATCCGCCGACACGTTTGTAGTCCGGCAGCAGGCGGTTGCGCTCCAGGATTTCCTGCTGCAGAGTGACGGTGACCTCCTGGTTCGGCTCCAGACGCAGCACCAGCACCAGGCGTTCGCCACCGAGACGTTTCTCGGACCACAGAAAATTGGCCGCGAAGATGCAGTACTCCTTCACCGGCAGGCCGTCGAAAGTGTTCTCAATATCTTCGGGGTAAACATTCTTGCCGCCTTCGGTGACGATCATGTTTTTCTTGCGGCCGTAGAGTTGCAGGTGGCCGCTGCCGTCGAAGCGTCCCAGATCGCCGGTGCGCAGCCAGCCATCCACGATGCTTTCGGCGGTGAGTTCGGGGTCGTCGAGATAGTGCGACATCACGGTCTTGCTGCGGGCGGCCACTTCACCGATGCCCTCCTCGTCCGGGTTCATGACGCGGAGGTCCACGCCCGGCAGCGCTTTGCCCACGGTATCGGCGCGGAAGGGCTTGAAATCGTTCAAGGTGAGCGAGGTGCCGGCCTCGGTGAGTCCGTAGCCGTTGGCGACCGGAATTCCCAGGTCGTAGAAGAAGCGCAGAGTGGCGGGCTCCATGAAAGCACCGCCGGTGAACATGGCGAGCAGTTCGCCGCCGAAGGCCTCGTGCACCTGGGGCATTAGCTTGCGGCTCAGAGGCACATTGGGGCGGCTGGCGGTCAACAGTCGGTTGAGCGCGATCATCCGGTTGAGAGCGAATTGCTTAAAGGAAGAAAGCTCTTCAAATTTGGCTTTGAGGGCGCGCTCCAGGTTCTTGAGCACCATGGGAACCAGGGCAACGTAGGTGATCTTGTAGGTGACGAAGGCATCGCGCACGAACTCCGGCCGCAGGGTGCGCAAGTGAACCACGCACGCGCCACAGACGAAAGGCCCGATAAAGCCGACCATAAAATCGATGGCATGGTTAGTGGGCAGAATGCTCAGGTAACGCACCCCCGGCCAGAAGGGATACCAGGCGGTCAGCGACTTGCACTGCTCCAGATAATTTTCGTGAGTAAGCACGCAGCCCTTGGGGCGGCCGCCGGTGCCGGAGGAATAGACGATGCAGGCGCTGTCTTCGCGCTGACGGGGCACAAAAGCGGGATCGCCTTTGCGGCGGAATTCTTCCCAGCGGAAGGCGCCGCCCAGTTCCGCGCCGGGCGGGGCTTCGGTCACCAGCACGACCCGCAGCTTGTTGTCTTTGAACTCGGGGGCCTGCATCATGGCGCGCCAGAGGTAGTACTCGATCACCAGAAATTTGGCTTTGCAATGCGCCAGAAGCTGCAACTGCTCGGAGGCAGTGAGTTTGTAGTCGAGGGGGACCAGCACGCCGCCGATATAGAAAATCGCGTAGGCGGAAACCAGCCACTTGGACTGGTTGGTCATGATAATGGCGGCGCGCTCGCCCGGCTTGAACTCGGCGTCTTCGAGAGCGCGCGCCAGGGGACGGGCCATCTCTTTGAAGTCGGAGTAAGTGAGACGCAGCTTTTCGCGGTCGCGGTCGGATTCGATCAGGCAGACTTCATTCGGCCATCGCTCCAGGGCGGCGCGCAGCGCCGCGCCCAGGCAGGTGTATTGATCGAGATCAAGCATTGAAGGATGGTACTGACTGATTGTCGGCTTTCACTCGTGACTTTGAAAATGATGACCTAGATTCTCTCTGATTTCAAAAGAATCGACAAACGTGCGTCGCGGGCCGCGCCAGACCGTGTGTTACTACAGCCTGGCTTGAACCCGGCTGGCCAGCGTGCGGAAGTCGGTGACGCCCTGCATTTCGTAGTCGGGCAGCTCGATGTGAAAATGATTTTCCAGGCGGGTGAGCAGGTCCAGGGCCTGCAGGCTGTCGATGCCGAGAGTTTTGAAGAAATCATCGTCGGGGGTGAGCTTCTCCGGAGGAACTTTGAAGTGGGCGGCGGCGAGCTGCAGAATCTCGTCGAGAGTCTGGTCGGCAGTTTTCATGGGACAAACAAAGATTCTACGCAACCCGGCCGGGCTTGTCATGGGTCTCTCTCGGCGGCGGTCGTCGGCGATCTCGGCGATTTAGGCTTTTTGCCGGCGGTCGGCTGAAACCCAAACCTGAAAACGCCGAGGGCGCGGAGGAACCCCGCTGAGATCGCGGAGTTTACGGCAGGTATGGGTGGGCGTCGGTGCTTTCTACGAATTTCTTCAGGCCGGCTTCGACTGCGGGTTGCGTGAACAAATGACAGAAGAGGTCGATTTCCTGCTTAAGTTCGCCGTAGGGAATCGGCTTGATGAACTTTTTTGCGGCGGCGGCGGTTCCACGATCGAACTTGCCGAGTTGCGCGGCCGTGGCGCGGGCGATACGGAGGGCTTCGCCTTCGGCGACTAACTGGCTCACAAGGCCGATCTGCTGGGCCTTGCTGGCGTTGAAGCTGCGGCCGGTGAGCAGCAGGTCGCGCACCACGGCGTTGCCCAGATCGCGCTTCAAGCGGGGGATGCCGCCGAAACCCGGCACCAGGCCGAGGCGCAGCTCGGG
>Ga0335077_10004659_pt1 | contig 16720 bp, 15 predicted proteins | sample Lox_Sample_31_FD_207151 | JGI IMG/M metagenome (GOLD analysis project Ga0335077, IMG submission 207151) | Soil microbial communities from Loxahatchee National Wildlife Refuge, Florida, United States - Lox_Sample_3.1 | ecosystem: Environmental > Terrestrial > Soil > Wetlands | place: USA...
CGGCCTGTGCCTGGTCCAGCTTCGCCTTGCCCTGCTCCGCTGCTTCCCTGGTCTGCTGGGCAAGCTGGTTAGCCTGCGCCTTGACCTTGTCCATAAGTCCCATATGTCGCCTCCAAGGGCTGACCGGGCCGCTGCCGCGGCTTGGCTGGCGGCGCGCCGCAAGCTCTCCCGGCCAGCATAGGGCCAGCCCTCTGGCGGCTGCCATAAGCGTCAGACTGACGCGATCCCGTGGCTGGCGGCCGTCGGCCGCCGCCTCGTCAGCAGGCCCGCCTGGCCGCCATTCGCCAGCTCCGTGCCGAGCGGCGTCTGCTCGTACATGACCGCGTGCCGGTGCCGCCGGCGCGCGACCAGTCCGGCCGCATGCAGGACCGCAAGGTGCTCGGACACGGTACTCGGCGCGAGACCGTGTCGCCGGGCCAGCGTGTGCGTGGACGCGGCCTCGGCGAGCGACTCGAGCAGCGCTGCCCGCGTCCTGCCGAGCAGCCGGCCGAGCGCGTCGAAGTGGCGCGTATGCGCCGGCTGCCAGAGCTCGGCGATTCCCCTGGCTGGATAGATGACAGCCGGCCGGGCCGGCGGGTCGACGATGGCCACCACGTCTGGCCAGATGAACGCGCTGGGCAGGAGCAGGAGCCCGGAGCCGGCGAGTCGGTGCCGGGTGGAGTCATGCGTCTCGATGACTAGTGACCGCCCGGTCCAGCCGATCCGAGAGTGGAGATCAGAAAGCACCCGCTCCAGCCCGTAGTCCGCGAGCACCCGCGTCCGGTACAGCATGTCGGCGTGCAGCACGTCGTGCAGGCGCGGCCAGTGCGCCTCGATCAGGAGCCGCCAGCAGTCCGCCAGCATGTCGGCGAGCATGTCCCTGGTCGCGGCCGGATCGTCGAGCAGCCGCCGGGCCGACTCGGGAACCTGCCCGCCGCGGTCGGTCAGCGACCGTCGCACCTCCCGCGCGACCTGCTCGGCCGGCGTCGCCCGCACCGCCGCGAGCTGGCCCGCGATCCCGGCGTGCGGACCCTCCGGCGACGGCGTGAGGAAGTCGGGCGTCCATCCCCGACGGGGCGACAGCAGGTACAGCGGCCACGGGTCGAGCCGGTCCAGGTCCGCCGTGACCGCGTCCAGCCAGGGCAGGTGATAGGGGCGGCGCTCCGGCTCCAGTGCGACGCGAAGCGCCGCCAGCGTCTCCCAGAGTGGCGAGATCGCGAACCGCAGGCGTGCCGCATCGTCGCGCCCGAAGATCAGCGTCAGGCTTACGGCGCTACCTCCCGACCGCGTGCCGCGGCTACCGCGTTTCCGCGGAAACGTCCGCAGCGCGTGCGACCCGCACGACGCGTTTCCGCGGAAACGTGCGAGACGCGGCGTCAGACATCTTATATTCGGCTGCAGCCGAATATATAGCCGACTTTCCTGGCCTCTGCCAGGGTCGATGTCATGTCTGCCCATGCCGCACCTGAAGAGGCCATCGCCCCGGCACAGCCCGCGGCACCGCAGCGGGCCAGCTACCGGGCGGTACTTTCCGTGGCCGAGTTCCGGGCCATCTTCGCCGCCAACGTGGTCTCTATGCTCGGCAGCGTCGTCGCCGCCGTCGCGCTTACCGTGCTCGTGTACCAGCAGACACACTCGCCCGCGCTTGCCGCATCGGTGATGGCGCTGTCGTTCCTGCCGTATCTCGTCGGCGGGGTGCTATTCGGCGCGGCCGCCGACCGGATGCCGCCGCGGCGGGTGCTGGTGACGTGTGACTTGGCCAGCGCCTGCCTGGTCGGCTGCATGGTGATCCCGGCGATGCCGCTGCCGGCGCTGCTCATGCTGCTGTTCGCCACCGGGCTGATCTCGCCGCTGTACCAGGGCGTGCGGTCCGCGGTGCTGCCCGATGTTCTGACTCCCGGCCCCAGCTACATCCTCGGCCGGTCGCTGATGCGGATGGTCGCCCAGGGCGCCCAGGTAGCCGGCTACGGCGCGGGCGGCCTGCTACTCGCGATCTTCTCGCCGCGCGGAGCGCTGGCCGCGGACGCCGTTTCGTTCGCCACGTCCGGTCTGGTGCTGCGCGCCGGCATGGCCCGGCGGCCTGCCGCGGGCGGACCTCGGCAGCGGTCCATGGCGCGCGACTCCCTGGCCGGGCTGCGAGCCGCGCTCACCCACCGGCCGACCAGGCGCGTGCTGCTGTTCAGCTGGCTCGTCCCCGCCTGCGCAGTCGCACCCGAGGCGCTCGCGGCCCCGTACGCGACGCACATCGGCCAGCCCGCCCGGGTCGCCGGCTTCCTGCTCACCGCGATCCCGGTCGGCACGATCGCCGCGGACGTCTTCGCGGCCCGGTTTCTGTCCACCCGGCTGCAGCGGGCCGCCATCGTGCCCGCCGCGCTGGTGTCGTTTGTCCCGCTGGCCGGCTTCGCCGCGAGTCCCGGCCTCGGCCTGGCGCTGACGCTGCTGGTCGTCGCCGGGCTCGGCAGCGCGTGGGCTGCCGGGGTCGACGGTGCCCTGCTGGACGCTGCGCCGCCCGACCTGCGCAGCCGTGCGCTCGCGCTGTCCAGCGCCGGGCTCATGTTCACCCAGGGCGTGGGGTTCGCCGTCTGGGGGGTTGTCGGTCAGTACCTGCCGCTGCCGGCCGCCATCCCGCTCGCCGCGGCCGCCGGGGCCGCCGTGGTGGTCGCCCTGCGCCCCTCGCGCAGTAACGCGGAAACTTGTGGCTCTGAGTGAACGCCAGGTTTCCGCGCTGATTATCTCGCAGCGGCCAGCGAGGCCGCGGCGCTGCGCGTCAGTGCCGCGGAGTCGGCGATCACGGTCACCAGGCGGCAGCCGTTGTCCCTGTACAGCCGGGCGGTCTCGCCATCCTGCGCGTGCACACCCACGGGCTTCCCGGCCGCCGCGCACGCCGTCCAGATGCGCTCCAGCGCCGGGCGCAGCACCGGGTCGTGCGGGTTGAGCTCGCAGCCGAGGGAGTACGACAGGTCGCGCGGCCCGACGTAGACGCCGTCCACACCGGGCAGCCGCAGCGTGGCCGGGAGCTCGGAGAGGGCGTGCGATGACTCGACCATCACGATGCACAGCGGCAGCGCGGGTGGCGTGTACACGCCGCCCGCGGACCGGTAGCCCTCGGGCGGGTAGCGCACGGCGCCGGTGACCTCGCGCGCCTGCTCGGCGGACTCCACGTTCGGCACGATCACACCCTCGCAGCCGAGGTCGAGCGCCCGGCCGATGTCCGGCATGCTCGCGTGCCGCACCCGCGCCATCGGCGCGGCGCCTGCCTGCCGGATCGCGGCGGTCATGCCGGGCAGGTCGCGCTCGGCCGCCTCGCCGTGCTGCAGGTCGATGCACACGTAATCCAGTCCGGACGCGGCGATCACGCCGGCGCTCACCGGGCTGGCTACCGCCAGCCAGCCGCCGTACACAACCTCACCGGCTCGGACCCGGTCCGCAAAAGGGGTGTTAGTCACGTCGCTAAGCCAAGCACAACGGTGGGCGGGCCGTCACCGGAGTCTGACCGGGTCGCCCTTGCCGCTGCCAAGGCGCCGGCCGTGCGCGTTGTAGGCGACCCAGCTCGCAAACCCCCCGTGCGCGGGCCGCAGAACGGCCGCGAGCCCGTATGGATAACCGGCCACGTACGCCACCTTGACGCGGACCACGGAGCCGTCCGACCTGGTGATCATCAGGTAAGCCACGTCGTGGCGGGCCAGGCCGACCTCCACGTTGTCCGCGACGCCGCCGAACTGCCCGGTAACCAGGCCGAAGGACACCTGGCTCACGGCCTGGCAGAATCCACCCGGGCCGATGCCGCCCGGGTCGTACACCGTCACGCAAAGCCCCCAGGGACCCACGTACGCCGTCGCGGACCACTGCGAGCTACCGGAACCGATCAGGGCTGTCGCCCGGGCCGATCCTGCCTGCCCCGGCCGCAGCCAGGTCTGGAAGCTGGCATCGGCTCCGAAGTAGAAGGGAACGGCGTAGCCGAGCATGCCAGCACGGCCGTAGGCGACCGCCTTCCTGACCCGCAGCGCGGCAGGCAGCACCATTGCCACGTACCGGTGACCCGCCCATGGCTGCGGACGCAGGATGAGCTGCTGGCCGTCCGCCAGGCTGACGGTCAGGTACCGGACCGGGGCGGCAACCGGGCCGACGTAGGCGTAGCGTGACGCGCCGTCCGACGTCGACTCGAGCAGGGCGAGGTCGTCGGCCAGGTACGGGGTCCCGATCGCCAGCCGGGGGAAGTCCTGGCCGAGACGTGCGCCGACACTGTTGCCGGTCCCGGACAGCGTCGCCTGCCAGTGCCAGCCGTTGACGCTGCCGGTGGCGATGACACCGCGCCTAGCGGCATTGCCGGGGGGGCTGACCGAGACGCTGTAGTGCGGCGCCGGCCCGGGCGCGGCCGACCCGGCCGCTAGCTCGCTGCGCAGCACGGTGGGGCCGAGTACAGCCGCGGCGGCCACGACGGCGATGCCGCCCGCCGCCGCCGCCTGCTGGCGCCGGCTGATCCTCCGGCCCCGCCGGATCACCGAGCCGACGGGCGCAGGAGCCGGGCTGATCTCGCCGAGCAGAGTGCCGAGCCGGGACCTGAGCCGTGCTTCGTCCTGAACGCTCACAGCAGTCCTCCCTCCAGGAGCGCAGCGCTGGCCCTGAGTTTGGCCAGGCCGCGGGCGGCCTGGCTCTTGACGTTGCCGACCGAGCAGCCGAGGAGCGCGGCGGTCTCGGCCTCGGACAGGTCCAGCCAGTACCGGAGCACGACGGCGGCCCGCTGGCCGGGAGACAGCCGCATCAGTTCCTGCACCAGGACCGCCCGGTCGTCGCGCTGGCTCACCCCGTCGGCGGGTACCGACAGCTCCGGCAGCGACTCGGTCAGCAGCTCGCTGACCCGCGGCTTGCGGAATCTGTTGCGATTGGCGTTCACCACGATGCGCCGCACGTACGCGTCCGGGTTGTCCGCCCTGCGCACCCGCCACCAGGACGCATACGCCCGCGCGAACGCCGTCTGCGCGAGATCCTCGGCCGTCTGCAGATCGCCGGACAGCGCGTAGCCGAGCCGGACCAGTTGCGACCAGCGGCCCTGCATGAACTCGCTGAACTCCTCGTCAGCGCTCGCGACCACGGCCACCTCCCTCAACTGCTCAGACCACGAGGGTCACAGAACAGTTGCACGGAAAGGCGCGCTACGGCGAGATCAGCCGGCCGTGCGCGGACCTGATCCGGCGCAGCGTCTCGTCCCGGCCAAGGACCTGGAGTGACTCGAACAGCGGCAGCCCGACGGTCCGGCCGGTCACCGCCACCCGGACCGGCGCCTGCGCCTTGCCGAGCGAAAGGCCGAACTTCTCCGCGATCCGCTCCAGCCGCGACCGAAGCTCCACCGCCTCCCATGGAACGTCGGCGAAACTCTCCAGCGCGGCCGTCAGCAGATCCGCGGCCGGGTCCTTCATCGCCTTGGCCCAGGACGCCTCGTCGTCGACGGGCTCGGGCAGGAACGCGAAGTCCACCATGCCGGTGATCTCGGCCAGCAGCGCGATCCGGGTCTGAGCCAGGGGGGCGAGCTGGGCGAACACCGCCGGATCAAAGCGCTCGGCGGGCCACGGCGCCCGCTCGGTGCTGAGCCACGGCTGACAGGCGGCGATGAACTCGGCCTCGGGCAGGGCCCGGATGTACTCGCCGTTGAAGGCGCGCAGCTTTTTCACGTCGAAGAACGCGGGCGACGGGTTCACGTCCTCGATCCGGAACTCGGCCACCATCTCGTCGAACGGCATGATCTCCCGGTCACCGCGCGGCGCCCAGCCCAGCAGCATCAGGTAATTCCGCATGGCGTCGGCGAGGTACCCCTCGTCCCTGAAGCCCTCGAGCGCGACCTTGTCCCGGCGCTTGGACAGCTTCTGCCGCTTCTCGTTCACGATGATCGACAGGTGCCCCCAGGCGGGCGGCTCGTGCCCGAGCGCCTGCCAGAGCAGCTGCTGCTTGGGCGTGTTCGGCAGGTGCTCCTCGGAGCGCAGCACGTGCGTGATCCGCTGGTCCATGTCATCGACGACGTTGGCCAGCAGGAACAGCACCGAGCCGTCCGCACGGGCGAGCACGAAGTCCTCGATCGTGGAGTTCTCGAAGACGGTCCGGCCGCGGACCAGATCCTCGATCACTGTCGCGCCCTCGTCCGGCGACCGGAAGCGCAGCGCGCGGCCGGGGCCGGGCTCCAGGCCGCGGTCCCGGCAGTAGCCGTCGTAGCCGCGGTGCTGGTCGCCGGTCCTGGCCACGACCGCGTCCCTGGTGCAGTCGCAGTAGTAGGCGCAGCCCTCCTGGTAGAGCCGGACCGCCGCCTCGGTGTGCAGGGGCAGATTGTGCGACTGGAAGTACGGCCCCTCGTACTGGTCCTGGCCGATGCCGAGCCAGGCCATCGCGGTCAGGATGCCGTCGATCCACTCGGGCTGGTTGCGGGCGGCATCCGTGTCCTCGATCCGCAGCACCAGGGTGCCGCCCTCGTGCCTGGCAAACGCCCAGTTGTAGAGGACCGACCTGGCACTGCCCACGTGGAACATGCCGGTAGGCGACGGCGCGAACCTTGCCCGCACCGCAGAACCCGAGCTAGTCACGGGAGCCGAGTTTAGCGGAGGGGCTCTCGTCGGCCGGGCGGGCGGCACGGGCGGCGGGCGCGGCCAGCATCGCGACCGGGACCGCGCAGAGCACCACCATCGCCCAGCCGAGTCCCACCTGCTGCGCGAGCAGCCCGACTACCAGCGGGCCGGCCGCGCCGACCAGGCTGGCGCCGCTGCTGAGCGAGACCGCCAGGCCGCTGCGGCCGGGCAGGCTGGCGTACAGCTCCGCCATCAGGACCGGGTACCACGGCGCGGTCGCGATGCTCAGTGCCGCGAGGATGACCAGCTTGGCCGCGACGCCCGGCATCAGCAGGAACGCGGGGAACAGCAGCCCGGATATCAGCACGCTCGCCCGGAGCACCCGCAACGGGCTGAGCCGTGCCAGCACGGGACTGAGCAGCGCGTACCCGGCCAGGCCGGCGCCGAGCCGGACGGCCACGCCGAGCGCGGCCGTGAACGGCGAGGCGTGCACCGCCGCCACCAGGTACAGGGCGAGGAACGCCGTGAAGACGTCGAGCAGCAGGTCGGAGGTCTCCAGCAGCAAAAGCCAGCGCAGCGCACCGGACCGCACCGTGACCAGCACGGCCGGGCGCAGGCCGGGCCAGCCGCCGGCGTCATCCTCGGGGTCTGCCGCGGGCCCGGCGACCGGACCGGTCACGGCGATCGCAACCCAGCTCACCGCGCCGGCGACCGCGACCAGCACGAACGCGAGCCGCCAGCTGCCCCCGGCGGCCACCACCGCGGCCACGAGCAGCGGCCCGGCCACCGACCCGAGCGCGCCCGCCAGCGTCCAGCGGGCCATGTGCTGCGCTCGCCGGTCCGGGTAGGCGTCCATCAGCGCGGACTGGGTCAGGCTGACAAACGCGCCGGACGCCGGGAAGAAGATCACCAGCGCCGCGAGCAGCACCGGGAACGAGCCGGCCAGGGCCGCCAGCAGCATCGCGGCGATGAACACGATGCCGCCGGCCAGCACGAACCGCCGGCGGCGGCGCCCAGACCCGGACAGGACGCCGACGGGCAGCTCGATGAGGCTGCCGAGCAGCAGCGGAACGGCAGCGAGCAGGCCGACCTCGAAGTAGCTGAGAGCGAGGTCGTGTCGGATGAGCGGTGTCGCGGCGCTCTTGGTGCCGTCGACCAGCTCGTCCGCGAACTCCACCGCCAGGGCGGCCAGCAGGCCAGCGAGAAGGGGCCTGGACTTATGTGCCGAGCGTCAAGGGAAGCCCACAATCCCAGGCTAACTCACGCCCGCGGGCATGTCGGGTTCTGTCGGCGCCCAAGTCCGCGCCGGTGAAGATCAGCTGCCCGCGGGGAGCTCCGGGGGTGGCGCGGAGCCGGCGATCTGGGCCTTGAGCGCCGCGAGCTCCTTGTCCACCGAGGCGGCCTGGCCTGCCTCGTCCAGCTCCTGCTGGATGTCGTCGGTGCTCCCGCCGACGTCCTCGAGAACGCCGGACTGGATGAGCTCGTCCATCGCGCCGGCCCTGGCCTGCATGGTCGCGATCTTGTCCTGGGCACGCTGCAGCTCGGCACCCGCGTCGCCGAACGTGCCCGAGATCCCGGTCGCGGTCTCGCTGATCGAGGTCTCTGCCTGCGCCGCGGTGTACTGCGCCTTCAGGACCTCCTTCTGGCTGCGGAACTTATTGACCCGGTCCTGCAGCGCGGACAGGCTCTGCTCGAGCTTCTGCTCCTGCTCGGCGAGCTCCTGGTGCTGGCCCTGCAGGCCGTCAATCTGCTGCTGCGCCGCCGCCTTGCGGTTGAGAGCCTCCCTGGCCAGGTCCTCCCTGCCCTGGGACAGGGCGGCCTTGGCCTGGTCGCTCAGGTGATCGACGGTGTGCTGCAGCTGCTGCTGCTGCAGCTCGATCTGCTTGCGGGACGCGGCGATGTCCACCAGTCCGCGGCGGACCCTGGTGAGCTGGTCGAGCATCTGCTCGTAGGACAGGTCGAGCATCTCGTCCGGCTTCTCGGCCGCGTCGAGTGCCTTGTTTGCCTTGGCCGCGACAATGTCGTGCGCGCGCTGGAAGAGGGACATTTCTGCATGCTCCTTGTCGGCGTCGGACGGAGCTCGACTTGCAGCCCAGGCTACCGCCCGCCGCCGCCGGGCCGGGCAGCCCGCCGCCATGCGATAGCGTTGCCGCGGTCACCATGCGGGGGCCGGGAAGGGACGCCGTGACGGTACCGCGATATAACCGGGTCCTCGTCAAGCTGAGCGGTGAAGCGCTCGCCGGGCGGGCAACGACCGGAGTCGACCCGGATGCACTCGCCATGGTCGCGGACGAGGTTCTGTCGGTGCGCGACCTCGGCGTGCAGGTGGCAGTCGTCGTGGGCGGCGGCAACTACTTCCGCGGCCGGATGGCGGAAGGCTGGGGCATCAGCCGTGCCGAGGCCGACAACATCGGGATGCTCGGCACGGTCATGAACGCGCTGATGCTCCGCGGCGCCCTCACCGCGAGGACGAAGGCCGACGTGCGGGTCATGACGGCGATCCCGATGCAGAGCGTGGCGGAGCCGTTCATCCGGCTTCGCGCCGTGCGCCACCTTGAGCACGGCGCGATAGTGCTGCTCGCAGGCGGCATCGGCCAGCCGTACGTGACCACCGACTACCCAGCCGTGCAGCGGGCGCTGGAACTGGACTGCGACGTGCTGCTCGTGGCCAAGCGCGGCGTCGACGGCGTCTACGACAGCGACCCGAGGGAAAACCCCGACGCGGTCAGGTACTCGCGGCTGACCTACGAGGACGCGCTGACGGCGGGCGTGCGCGTGATGGACACCAGCGCGTTCGTGCTGGCCAACGAGCAGGCGCTGACGATGCACGTGTTCGACGTGGCCGCCGTCGGGGCGATGAGCCAGATCTGCCAGGGTGCCGACCTCGGTACCCGCATCGCCGTCGACTAGCGCGCCCGCTGCTGGCCGCCCGCGCGGCACGAGGCGGGACCCGCCTGGACAAAGGCCAGGCCGTAGCGTGCCCCCGTGGCCGACAGATGCATGCTGGCGAGCACCGCCTGCCACGTCGCGGCCTCCGCCGGCCGGATGCGGGTGCGGACGAGCCAGACCCGGCCGCAGCCGCCGGCCCCGATGACCGCCAGCGCGCTTGTCATCGCCGCCCTGATGGCCCCCGCGGTGCGGCCGCGCATCATCACGATGCGGCGCTGGGCGGCGAACACGGGCGTGTAGCCCTGCAAGTTGGCCGTGCTGGCGGCTATCGCGAGCCGTGCGTCCGGCCAGTAATACGCAAGGCCCCAGGTGCTGGTCGCGCCGACCACGACCGGATCGCGGCCGGAGCGCGCCGCCAGGTACCGCGCCTGCTGGCGGGTGCTGACCGGCGGGATCGGCTGGCCGCGCGCGAACGGCACCGCCTGCAGGACGAAGGCCGCGAGCGCGGCCGCGGCCAGGAGCGCGCCGGCCCAGGTGGCAGTGCCGCGAGCCGCGGCGCCGAGCCGCCCGCTCCGCAGTCGCGCGGTCGGCCACGTCCGCACCAGCGAGCAGCAGCCGGCCACTCCGATCGCGGCGATCACCACGCTGGCGGTCGTCAGGAACGTCGAGGTCCTGACGTCGAGAAACGGGTACTTGCCGGCCGCGGCCAGGATGATCATCTCCAGCCAGAGCCCGCCCGCCGCCACTGCCGTCGCAGGCCGCCCGAGACGCGCCACGGCGACGAGCCCGATCAGCACGAGCACGACCGCCAGCCAGGCCGGCCCGAGCCCCAGGCGGCCGTGGATGTACTCGAACCTGCCGACGGCAAAGCTGGCGCTCGCGCCCAGCCCGTCGTGCACGGGTATGTAGTAGGAGCGCCAGTAGGCGGCCAGACCCGGCACGAACGCCCTGGCGTCGAAGGCCTCGTAGACCGCCGCGCCGAGAGCCGCGGTGGCCGCCGACGTCACGGCTGCCTCCGCCAGCCGGCCCCACCGCTTGCGGGCCAGCTGCACCAGGCAGATGCCGCCGAGTGCCGCGGCACCGGCGAAGGCCGCGGCGTCGCTGAGCAGCATTCCGCCCCATGCAGCCACCGACAGCAAGGCGAGCCCGCGGCGTGACCACTGCCGCTCCAGCCGCGCCGTGGCCGCCAGGATGACCAGGGTCAGGCACGCGTCGGCGGTGTACTGCTTGAGGTCATCGCGGATGAGCATGGCGGGCACCAGCAAGACGGCGACGGCCGCGAGCGACCCGGCCGCGACGGCGGTCCCGCTGTCGTCCCAGTCCAGCCGGCGGGCGAGCAGATAGGCGGGCACGACAGCGAGGGCGGCGAAGCCCAGCGGCAGCAGCCGGCCGCTCTGGCCCTGGCCGAAGGTCACGAGGCGGAGCAGGAAGGCCCAGCCGATCGGCGTGCTGGATGCCGCGGACGGCAGCCGCGCGAGCGGGAAGCGGGTGGTGAGCGCCACCCATGCCTCGTCCGTCCAGTAGGGCTGGCGGAGCAGGTAGCTCACGTCGTGCAGGGCCAGGACCGACAGGCAGAGCGAGAGGACAAGGCCGTACTCCCAGCGGGATAACGGCCGCGGCGCGCGCCGCCGCGGCAGGACCGGAGCGGCCGTCCCGCGGGTCCCGCCCGCGGGCCGGGACGTGCGCAGTTGCATCTGCTCCTCCCCCCGAAGGTGCAGTTCGGGAACGGAGCCTGGGTTACGCGTAGGGAGCAGGCGCGGCAGGCTTATAGCGGGGCAGGAACCGGATCTTGGTCAGGATCCACAGCGCTTCCACCCCGTCGCGCCAGGTCAGCTTCTTGCCGGCTTCCCGCGACCGTGCCTTGTAGGAGATCCCCACCTCGTACGGCCGGATCCCGCGCCGCAGCAGCTTCGCGGTGACCTCGGCCTCCATCCCGAACCCGGTCTCCCTGACTCCAAGGTCCCGGTACAGCTGGGCCGGGACCAGCTTGAAGCACGTCTCGAGATCCGACAGGTAGCAGTTGAACAGCACGTTCGCGCACAGCGTCACTGCCTTGTTCCCGAGCACGTACACAAACGAGTACGAGTTGTGCGACCCGAATGTCCGCGTCCCGTACACCACCCGGGCGTCTCCCGCCAGCACGGGCCCGAGCAGGCCCGGAATCTCCGCCGGCGCGTACTCCAGATCCGCATCGCACATGATCACGTAGTCCCCGGTGGCGACCCCGGCGGCAGTCGCGATCGCCGCGCCCTTGCCCTGGTTGCGCTCGTGCAGGTGCACGCTCACGCGCGGGTCATCCAGCCAGGCGCCGTACAGCTCCCTGGTCCCGTCCGTCGAGCCGTCATCCACGATCACCAGCTCGATCTCGCACGGGAAGGGGACATCGAGGACGTCCTTGACCGCGGCAGCCAGCGTCGCCCGCTCGTTGTACACGGGCATGAGGATCGACAGCTTCACGAAGGAACCTACCTATTTCCTTACCGGCTCTAAACCAATTGTTTGCTTAAGCTGAACTGCGGTTAATGCATGAAACCGAACTAAAAAAGCTGCATTGCCCGGCCGGGCCGCAGGTACGCATGGACTCCCGTTTCCCCAGTTCAAGCCGTCGCCCAAGGACCTGGCCGACGGCTTCGAACCCACAACTCTAACTGCTAGCCCTGCGACCTTACGGCCGGCTGCGGCAGTTACCCTCCCGGAGAATACCGCTCCGCCGCGAGTTCGAACCGCCGCGGGAATGACAACCTTGGCCGCCCCGCGGCCACCGGCCGGGGAACAACCGCGGGAAAAGGCAGCCAGCTCGGCAGCCTGCGCACGCGCACCGCGCGCAGGCGCCGCGGACCCGGTCCACGGCCAGGTGGCCGCCGTCGTCGTCTCTCACCTGCACGGAGCTCATCTCGGTGGCCCGCCGTTCCTCATCCCGGACAGGCAGGTCCAGCGGCACGGCGATCACCCGCAGCGGGTCCGGTAGGGTCGCGCCATGTCGCTCTTCCGCGAGCCGCAGGTGATCCTGTTCAGCGAGAATCTCCCGCGTGCCGTCGAGTTCTACTCCCGGCTGGGTTTCACCGAGACATTCCGGGTGCCGGCCGACGGCGAGCCGATCCATGTCGACCTCGTCCTCGACGGTTACACGCTCGGCATCGCGTCCGCGGACTCGTGCCGAGACGATCATGACCTCGATCCGGTTACGTCGGGCCAGCGGGCGGCGGTCGTCCTCTGGACCGACGACACCGCGACGGCGTACGCCGGGCTGGTAGCGGACGGCGCGGCCGCGATAGCGGCACCGCACGTCTGGCTCGGCCGCCTGCTCATCGCGTGGACGGCCGACCCGGACGGCAACCCGGTCCAGATCGTGCAGTCGCTGGAGTAAGGCCGCTCCCGCGGCCCGGCGGGAGTCTGGCCCCCGAGCGCACGGCAGCGACCCTGGCGCGGGATACGCCGGGAACGGGCAGGCCCCGCGTTCCTGCCCGTTCCCGTCGCGCGCGGCCGGTCAGGAGCGGAAGCTCGGATCTGCCTCGCGTGATCCGGCCGCGCGGCCCGCGGGCTCTTCCCACTCCTCCTGGCGGCCGAGCGCGGTCAGATCCAGCAGCGGGTAGCTGAGACCCCCGGTCAGCTCGGTGCCGCGCGCGTAGGTCGAGTAGGTGTGGTAGACGGTTTCGCCGTCGCGCAGGAAGCAGCTGACACCCGGCACCTCGGTTGACTCGAGGTCGAGCCAGTCGGGGTCGCTGCGGGCCCATTCCTGCTGGGAGCGGTAGTTGTAGACGGGCGGCGCCACGGCCGGGTCGAGGGTGACGCCGAAGTCGTAGTTGAAGTCACTGCCATAGGACGAGTACATAGGGAACGTCCAGCCTCGTGCCTCGCCGTACGCCACGATCTTGGCGTACGGGGCGCGGGCGATCCGCACGTACCGGGTTTCCCTTGCCTTCAGGTGGTCCAGCAGGGCCTGCGTCGTCTCGTCCAGGCTGGCCGTGCAGGACGGGCACGCCGCGTCCCACTCCGGATCGAACATGACGTGCTGGACGATCAGCTGCCGGCCGTCCCCGAACAGGTCGAGCAGGCCGGCAGTGCCATCCGGGCCCTCGAACTTGTACTGCTTCTCGATCGCGACCATCGGCAGACGCCGGCGGTCGGCATTCAGCTTGTCTCGCTCGCGGGTCAGATCCTTCTCTCGCGCCAGCAGCTGCTCGCGCGCGACCAGCCACTCCTCGCGGGAGACGATATCGGGCAGACTCATCGCAACCTCCATCTGCGGCCCGCTGTCGGGGTCGTCCGCAAGTCCGACGAACGGACGTGCTGGTGATGGACATCTCCGCAGCGGGCGGTTTGCCGTGTGCGCCTTGACCCCGCAACTTGGTTAGAAGATACTAACGGTTAGTGAATCCTAACCAAGAACACGGCAGCTGGGGCGCGCTGGCTGACGGCACGCGGCGGGCCATCGTCGCGCGCCTCGCCGACGGGCCGCTGCCTGTCGGGAAGCTCGCGGCCGGCCTGCCGGTGACCCGGTCGGCGGTCTCGCAGCATCTGAAGATCCTCAAGGACGCCGGCCTCGTCGACGACGAGGCCGCGGGCACGCGCCGGATCTACCGCCTCAACCCGGTCGCGCTCGCGGCGCTGCGGGATCAGCTCGACACCTACTGGCGCAGGGCCCTGACCGGGTACGCAGATGTCGCGGCAGCACCGACCGAGGAGGACTGATGGACCAGGCCCGGGCACAGACGGTCCGCAGGCAGATCGTCATCGACGCGCCGATCGAGCATGCCTTCACCGTGTTCACGAATCGGTTCGGCGACTTCAAGCCGCCCGAGCACAACCTGCTCGGGGCGCCGATCGCCGAGACGGTGTTCGAGCCCTGGATCGGCGGCGGCATCGTGGACAGGGCGGCAGACGGCACGGAGTGCCGGTGGGCGCGGATCCTGGCCTTCGATCCGCCGGACCGGGTCGTCTTCAGCTGGGATATCAGCCCGCAGTGGACCATCGAGACAGACCCGGCCCAGTCCAGCGAGGTCGAGGTGCGCTTCTACGCCGAGTCGCCGGCGCGGACCCGCGTTGAGCTGGAGCACCGACACATCGGCCGGCACGGCCCCGGCTGGGAAGCGGTAGCCGGCGGTGTCGACGGGCCGCAGGGCTGGCCCCTGTACCTGGACCGGTACGCGGCGCTCCTGAACCAGGGCCGGTGACTCGGCCGCGATCGGGACCAGCACCGAAGCCGGCCCGGGCCGCGGGAGGCTAGTCGCCCCGGCTACTCGGGCGTGTACCGGCCGTTGCCGTCCTCAGGCCCGGCCGGAGATACGACAGTTGGCGAGACGACCGGCTGCACGATCAGCATCTGCTCGGCCATCGCCACGTCCTCGGCCGTGCCGGTGGCGAGCGGCGGGGCCTGGTGCGCGGCCCGCTGCGATGCCTTGTCGAGCCGCCGCCTGCCGGGCAGGTGCGCGCCCGGCCTGAACGCGTGCCACAGCAGCGGGGTACCTTCGACCCCCACCAGCAGGAAGACGAGGGCGATCAGCAGGAGCACGACCGTCCCGGCCTGATTCGACGAGGCGAAGACGGCGAATATCCCGGTGCCGCCCGCGACCGCGCCGATAGCGACCGCGACCTGGCGCTCGCGGGCGCTCAGCAGCCGCGCGTGGCGCTCACCATGGTCGCCTGGCCGGGTAACTCTTTCCTCAGCGAGATTCATTGTCAGCTTCCGTCCACCGTTCTGTAGCCACGCCCAGGCGCGCTGACGCACAAGTTCGGTCAGGGCACCGGCATATGCGAGCCCGCGCGCGCCGCCGGCGGCATCCTGCGGCACCCGCAGCCCGGCAGCGTGCAGCCTGCGCACCAGGACCGCGCGCAGATCGCCGTCGTCCAGGCGCAGCACGATCGCACCGAAGATGACGACTACCAGGACTGCCGCGACCGTGCCGGCGCCGAGGTCCGCCAGCTTGCGGCTCACCGGAAGCACCAGGCTGACGCCGACTCCGACCAGGCCGGCCGCGGCTGCGCCCGCCAGGCCGGCGAACGTCGCCCGGCCCAGACCCTGAACCGACGCCTTCCCCAGCACCCGCTTGGTGACGATCACGAACGGGATGGCGACGACGGTCATGCCCACCGAGTTGCCCAGTGCCAGTCCCGCGACCACCAGCCGGGCGGGCGCGAGCTCAGCCAGCGCCAGCTGGGCGACCGTGCCCACGAGCGTGCTTCCGGCGACGGCGACCGCCGCTATCTTGAGCCGTCCGACCGCGAGCATCGCCCGCGCCAGGTTCGCGATCACGGCGAGACCGATCAGGCCCGGCGCGAAGCACACGAACCCGAGCGCCAGCTCCGGCACCTGGTCCGGCTTGCTGGCCAGCACGTGCGCGGCGGGCACGCTGACGGCCGCCATCAGGGCGACGCCGAGGCATCCCACCAGCATCACGGCCCGGGTAGATCCCGCGCAGGCACGATCGAACTCGTCTCCGTCGCGAGCCGACAGTACCGGGAACGCGCTGACCGAGACCGCCAGGGCAAGCACGGCGTTGAGGGTGGCGAACACCTGCGACGCATAGTTGAACAGCACCAGCGCGCCGGTCGCGCCCCGGCCGTTGGCCAGGCCGATCACGACGACGGCCGCGATCTCGGTCGCGATGATCTCGACGACGCCCACGAGCGCCAGGCCGCCCGCCCTGCGCCCGATGCCCGCGGGGAGCCGGAGAGCGGGCCGGAGCCGGAGGCGCAGCCGCCAGGTAGGCACGAGCGCGACCAGCACCATCGCCCCGACCCCGAGCGTCGCACCGGCCGCCAGCACGAGTTCTGCGAACGCTGACACGCTACCGAGCGAGGCCCCGCTCGCCAGCGACGCGAACGCGACGCAGGACACGATGACGACCAGGCTGTTCACCAGCGGCGCGAGCGCGTACGCGCCGAACCTGCGGTACGCCTGGAGCAGGCCAAGCAAGACGACAGACAGTCCGTAGAGCAGCCCCTGCGGCGCGAAGATGCGCAGCATGCTGGCGGTGGTGGAGACGACGTCCGCGTGCACGCAGTCGGCGCCGGAGTTGGCCGGGTTCAGCATCGCGGCGACCGGTCCGGCAGTGCCGACGATGATGAGCGTGAGCGGCACGAGGATGAGCACGCACCAGGTCAGCAGCGCCGAGGTAATGCGACTGACCTGCTCCCGCTCGCCCGGATCACTCGCCGACCGCTCCGCGCTGCGGGCCAGCAGCGGAACCATGACGCTCGACAGCGCGCCGCCCAGCACGAGCTCGTAGACCAGGTTCGGAACCTGATTGGCGGTGACGTACGCGGTGCCGAGGCACGTCGCGCCTACCGTCTGGGAAAAG
>Ga0335077_10004661_pt1 | contig 16719 bp, 12 predicted proteins | sample Lox_Sample_31_FD_207151 | JGI IMG/M metagenome (GOLD analysis project Ga0335077, IMG submission 207151) | Soil microbial communities from Loxahatchee National Wildlife Refuge, Florida, United States - Lox_Sample_3.1 | ecosystem: Environmental > Terrestrial > Soil > Wetlands | place: USA...
CACACGTGTGCGTTCCCAGGCTGCAGGCAGCCGGCGACACGTTGCGACAAAGACCACACCGTGCCGTACCACACGGGCGGCCGAACGTGCTGGTGCAATCTCGCCCCGCTCTGCCGATTCCATCACAAGGTGAAACAGGCGCACGGGTGGGAACTCGCGCAACCAGAACCGGGGGTCCTGAACTGGACAGCGCCATCCGGCTGGACCTACCGCGTCACCCCGTATCAGCGTCCCAGGTGACACAGTAGCCCAGCGGTGCCCACGTCAAAGGCAGCCAAGGCGTCAGGCCTTGCCGGAGACGAGCTGGGCGCGGATCCTACGAGCGTGCTCGCAACCGGAGTGGTCCCGGGCCGCGACGTCATGAGGATGCCGCGTCTCGCGCGCCGGGATCGCCTGCCCGTTCATTCCCCCACAACCTCCACGGCAACCTCCACGGCGCGTGGGCACCGCGGCACCGGCTGGTCGTCCGGATCCGGCACTCAGCAAGCGCCGCGCACGTAACGCGATCTCGAGTTCGAACCGCATATCGGGGTAGTGCAGCAGATCTCCGCCTGCTGGCGGGCCGCAGCCGCCGGACCGGTGCGAGTTGCTTGGCGGCGAGTGTGGCAAAAGCTCCTCGCCCGACAAGATCAGCAGCGTGGACGGGTGGTCGTCGGAGCACACGACGCGATTGCTGCGCACGATGACTCTGCGTCGCGCCAGCGCAAGAGCCTGCCGGGCGCAGCGGAACGAGCTACTGGCCCTGGCAAGCGGCACGGCGGGCCGGACCGCCGCCGCCCAGCCGCGTAGCCCGCGCTCGATGAGCTGTGCACGGCCCGGGGGATCAGAATCGGGCATAAGCAGGCACGGATCCCCCGCCGGGTCAGATCGATGAGAACCTCGGCGGGCAGCGAAGGCAGCGGCAGGAAACGGTCGTCGCCGCGATCCTCGTCGAGGGCGATCGCGGCCAGCCTGCGCGGTAGCCGCCACGCGGCCGTCCTGGCGAGGTCGGAGATGGCCGCTGGAGGCCGGAGGGTCTGCTACCAGATGCGCTCCACGAACTGCTGGGCCGAATGCGACACCCCCCTCCGGATCATTTGGGTGTACCTACCGTCAAGCGGGCGCGCCTACTCGGGCACTTGTCGGTAGGGTCGGCGATGCGGCGGCGCCATAGCGGCATCGGGTGACATCGGCCGCCATGGCTGCCGCTGGCAGGTGAGCTGGTGGCCACATCGTCGTAAAGCTCAGCATGCAGGATCGGCAGATCAGATTCGTGCCGCGACCGGAGCAGCACCTTCTCGCAGGCGCAGCATGCGGCCTTCTAATCAGCTGCGGCGTGGCTGGAGCAAGTACAGTACAGCCCCGCTCGGCGCCCGGCGACGTCGGCGCGCCGCTCCCTGTGGTCGTCCCGGCTGAGGATCTCGAACGTACCGCCGAGCTTGAGACCCCGCCCGCAGGCTGGATGGTCCCGCACAGGAGGCGGCGCGACCGTCTACCTGTGCAGCTACAGCTCGGCGTGGGCAACGTGATTTGATCCAGAACGGCTGTCGCAGGGGCTGCCTCCCTTGGCTGCCTTGACGAGGATTCGCAGAACTTCGTACGGCTCGTCAGGCCGTGGATCGGCTGCGGGTGGGAACTTGCGCCGGACAGGACCGAGGGACAGCAGTGAGCGGGTGGGGGACCTCGGCTTCTTCGTCGGATCCTGAGACTGGTGTGGGCCTCGCACAAAAATGATCAAGGTTAGGCTGAGCTTGCACGATTTGCGGAGGTTGCGCCGAAGTCAGTTGGCGGCTCGCCCCGCCGGGTTGGCCAAGGGGCGCGCACGGCTGCTCACGAGAGGGCCTTCGATATTGGCAATCGACAGGAATGCACATGAGCAGCCAGCCTCCACGCACACTGGCGCTGATTCTTCAGATCGCTGCGCGCCACAGGGAACCGGCAGTAGCGAAGTGCTACGGGTGCCCAGGGCGGCGCTGCGGGCCCAGGTCGGGCGGCTCATCGGCGCCATCAGCAACAGCGACAACGCGACGGTCGAGGATGCGCTTCGCCAGCTAAGCCGTTCGCGGCGACTGTTCGCTCCGCTGGCGTTCGCCGTCGGCGCGCTTGCCATGCTCTTCGAGGGTGTGAAACTGCTGTTTGCCAACTGGCGGCTCACCCTGATCCAGGTGCTCCCTGCGATGTGGATCTGGGCCGCCATGGTCGATCTGAAGGCCCATGTGCTGCACGGGAAGTCCCTGCATACGCTGCGCGAGCCGGTCATCGTGGTACCTCTCGTGCTGGCTGTCGCCGCCATTACCGCGGCGAGTTTCTTCCTCAATGCCGTCTTTGCCTTTGCCATCGCGAAACCGGGCCCATTACGGATCCGGCCAGCGTTCACCGAGGCCAGGTCCCACGCCGCTGTCGTCGTGGGATCGGGCGCAGCCGTCGGTGTCTGCCTCGGCCTGTCGACCGTGGTCTTCGTACGCTGGGGACTGTGGTGGTTCGCGATCTCGCTGAGCGTCGTCATCGCCGTGATGATGCTCTGCTATGTCGCCGTGCCTTCGCGGCTCATCGGCATGAAGACCACCTATTCGAAACGGGACAAGCTGACCGCTAGCGCCGTAGGCGGCGCAATCGGCGCGGTGGTCTGTACCCCTCCATACGTGCTAGCCCGCATCGGGCTTATCATGCTCGGGTCGCACACGCTCTTCATCCCGGGCATCATCGTGCTCGCTATCGGGCTGACCTTGCAGGCGGGTGCCACGGGCGCGGTCAAGGCTATCAAGATGAGCGCCAAGCTCGTCGCCGGGCACCGACAGGCACCCGGCGATCAGGCACCCGGCGATCAAGCGCCATCGAGCGATGCTGCCGCCTCTTGAACGACCACGAGCGTTCGCTGGCTGCCCCCGCTCGGGCCAGCTCCGGAGCCCCCATCTCGAGCCGGCGCCCGTGAAGTGAGGGACATTCGCCTCTGCCAACAGCCGCCGCCGTGCCTTCATTATGCAAATTGACATGGAGGCGTGGTGATCACATGACAATGACCAGTTTTGCCCGAATTCAGCCGGCGTACCTCCGGCGCAAGCTCATGACGGCCGACGATGCCGCCTCACTGATCACTCCAGGTGCGAACGTGGGAATGAGCGGGTTCACGGGGGCCGGCTATCCGAAGGCGGTGCCTGCCGCCCTGGCCAGGCACATCAACGTCGCGAACAGCGAAGGGCGGCCTTTCAAAATCAGCGTGTGGACCGGCGCCTCCACGGCGCCGGAACTGGACGGCGCCTTGGCGGCGGTCGACGGTATCGAGCTCAGGCTGCCCTACCAGTCCGATCCGATCAGCAGGGAAAAGATCAACTCAGGCCGGATGGAGTATATCGACGTCCACCTTTCCCACGTCGCGCAGATGGTGTGGGAGGGATTCCTGGGACCGTTGGACTTCGCCGTGATCGAAGCAGTGGGCCTGACCGGGGACGGTGAGATCATCCCGTCAACTTCCGTCGGCAACAACAAGACATGGATCGACCAGGCCAGCAAGGTGATCGTCGAAGTCAATTCCGCCCAGAGCATGGAGCTTGACGGGATGCACGACATTCACTACGGCACGGCGCTTCCGCCGCACCGCACGCCGATCCTGATGACGTCCCCGGGCGATCGGATCGGCGTGCCGCACCTGCTCTGCCCGGCTGGCAAGATCGTGGCGATCGTCGAGACGGACATCCGGGACCGCGACAACGCCTTCACCCCGAACGATCGGACATCCGAGCAAATCGCTGGTCACGTCATCGACTTCCTGGAGAACGAGGCGGCTAACGGCCGGCTGCCGCATAACCTGCTGCCCATGCAGTCCGGCGTCGGCAACATAGCCAACGCTGTGCTGGACGGGTTCCAGAGCAGTCCCTTCGAACGGCTCACCGCCTACACCGAGGTCGTCCAGGACGGCATGCTCAGGCTGCTGGAGTCCGGGAAGCTGGTGATGTGCTCGGCGACCGCCCTGTCACTTAGCACCGAGGCGTTCGACGTGCTCAACGGCCGGCTGCCCTACTACCGGGACCGGATCATCCTCCGGCCACAGGAACTCAGCAACCATCCTGAAATCATCCGCCGCCTCGGCTGCCTGGCGATGAACGGGATGGTGGAGGCCGATATCTACGGCAACATCAACTCCACCCATATCATGGGCACCAAGATCCAGAATGGCATTGGCGGTTCGGGCGACTTCACCAGGAACGCCTATATCTCCATGTTCGTCAGCCCATCGACGGCCAAGGGTGGTGCGATTTCAGCCATCGTGCCGATGGTGTCCCACGTCGACCACACTGAGCACGATGTGCATGTGATCATCACCGAGCAGGGGGTCGCCGACCTGCGCGGGCTGGCGCCAAGGCGCCGCGCCCGTAAGGTCATCGACAACTGCGCGCACCCTGATTACCGGCCCGCCCTCAATGACTACTATGACCGCGCACTCGCCGACTCCTACGGTAAGCACACGCCTCATCTACTCGACGAGGCGCTGTCGTGGCATGCCCGCTTCCTAAGTGACAAGACAATGATGGCCACCTAGCCGAGGCCGTCTTCATCTGCCGGCGGGGGCTTGCCAGGGTGACTCCCGCGGCCGGACCTGTGGCGGTCGCACCGAGCTAGGGCGTGCCGCCGTGGGGACTCCCTGTGCGGGCCCCGTGCAGGCGGTTGGGGAAGGGGCGTGCGCGGCACCGGCCGCGGGCTATCTTGAACGCGCGTTGAGGATTACAGGTGAGCTGCGGTCCGGGCCAGTCAGCGGTCGTCAGCCGTGACGGTCGGGCACCGGTCGCGTTGCATCACTCGGGCCGGGCGATGACGTTGTGTTACTGATTATTACGTTTTGTATGCAGCTCGGTTGAGCTGCCAGGCCGGACTCGCTGGCGCGCTCGCGGCACATTCGCCTGGCGCTGGGCACATAGGTCGGAGCGCTTGTCGCAGCGAGCCTCATCGGCCGCCTCGGGCAGCATTGGACCATCATGCTGCAGGTTTTTTGCGCTGGGCGCGGCGGGAGGCGCTGGCGCGCGGCACCGCGATTCCGGTCATCGGCCGCCTGCTGGCCGGTTTCAAGGTGGGTGTCGCATCGGTTGCCGCCCCCTATACGCCTATACGCCGCGGAGATGGCACTCAGCCAGTGGCGCGCACATTGGTCTCGACCAATCAGCCGGGGTGTCGGTGGCGACCGCAGCCAACTGGTGCGCGGCCTCGCCCGTCACGCGATTGCTCCTGAGCCTCACCGACTTCGTCTGCGAAGCGGGCACATTCTGGCTTTTCGGGGCGATGTGCGTGGCCGCATTCCGATTTGGTCTGCCGCCGGCGACCAAGCGGAAGACACTCCCGGAAATCCGGCAGATGCGGGTCCTCAGAGCCGCCGACCGCGCCGCCCGGCCAGACACCCGATCACCGGCGCCCAGCCTGAACACGCCGGGCACGCCAGAGGTGGCGTGCCCGACCTCGGTCCGTCTGGATCCCTGCGGGCTAGGACTGATCTGAACGGACCGGCGGGATCAGCGGAACTCGCCAGGTAAACCGAGTGCCGTCCGGAATCGGCTCGATACTGATCCGGACTCCGGCCTGTGTGGCGCTGTCCCTAAGCCCGTCGATTTGCTGTGAGTACCCCTTCATCTCAGCGATGTGCGGCATCGGCCCTGCCTCGATCGTGGTCAGACACGACTCATCACCAGCGGCGATGCCGATACGGGCGGGGATGGCCCGCTGCCCGATCAGGCTGAGGGCTTCGCGCAGTATCTCAAGTAGCTGGGTTCCCGTGCTGGGGTGCAGGGCGCGGTCGACCGGCCCGCTGAAGCTGATTTCGGGTACCGGGGACAGTTCGCCGCACAGGTCCAGGATCTGCTGGCGCAGTCCGCGGCCTTGCATCTTGTGTTCGAGGCCGAAGACGGTGTCCCTGATCGCCCGAATCGCCTGATCAAGATCGTCGACGGATGCGCCGACCCTGCGCCGCACGTCGCCCTGGGTCGTCAGGGACGCGGCACTTTGCAACGTCAGCGCTGCTGCCATGATCCGCCCAATAACCTTGTCCCGTAGCTCGGCGGCGATGCGATCCCTGTCCTCGAGGACGGTGAGTTCACGGAGGCGGTTCTGCAGTCGCGTGCTTTCTTCTTGCGAGCGCCTGATCCGGTCCCGAAGACCATGCGCGGCGACGGAGATCAGCGCACCGAGTGAGGCCCACAGCAGCACCCGGCGAACGACCACAGAATCCGGGACCGCCACGGGCGTCAGCGAGATGATCACCTCGACGGCCACGATCGCGGCCACGATGCAGGAGGACTCCCACCGCCGGTGGAACAGGGCGGTCCAGACCAGGGGGATCAGGATGACGATGCCCACCCCCGAAGTAGCGCCTGCTGCCAGGATCAGAGCCAGGATCGAGCCGGTATATACCAGCGGGACGAGCACCGATGTCCATGGCGGCAGCCGTGACCACGGAAGCAGGAACGCCGCCGCCACCGCGAGCAACAGCACGACGCTGACAATGGCTGCTGACCGCGATTGCGGGCCGGGTGGGAACGCAAGGCTTGCCTCTGCCAAAACCGCGACGACGGCAAACGGCGCAGCCCTGGCCATGAGCCCGGGGCTCTGGAACGCAGACCCCTGTGATGCGCCAGGAGCTGGCGATGCTTCAGACGGGATGGAGGGTTCAGCTTGGGGTCCCATCGTGACATCCTCCGACGCCGCAGAACCGCGCTAAATTCGCTGCCAGGGTCCGGAGCGTCACCGGCCCTAGGCCTGGAGCGACACGGTCAGCCGCGCACTGCGCTTCGCCAGGCGCAGCTTGATACGGACAATTACCGGTCTTGAGCCTACGCTGGCGCTCTTTTCCTGCCTAGATCTCCTGCCTGGACGTGGTGCGGCTTCCCCGGATTCGGAAAGGGCTCCATCGAGGATGGCCAGCGGCTGTCGGGTGTATCGCCGCTAGGCGACCGAGCGAATCCGCATACGCCGGAGGCGACCCCCATGGGCTGCTGTCGAGCGCTTGCGAACTTGCCCAAAGGGTGCGCGAGGCGCAGCGCGCGACCTGGTTTCCCCTCCTGGTGTAAGGGGGTGATCTTCGCAGCAGTACCCGTCGACCGCTTCGGCCACGACGCGACGACCTGAAGGGCGGTGCGCGCCCGCGGGGCCCGCAGCCAGGGTCTGCATCGCCTATTTCACTGCGGGGTTGGTGTACTGGCTGACCGCGCTCGTGCTGGCCTACGTCGCGATCGCGGCCTTCTACGTTCACGCGGCTTAGGCTCCTAATCAGCCGGATCGAACGCGCCGACACGTCGCGGAGCTGCCCGGGCGCCTCGAGACCAGATCATTGACGAGGCCGCCGCCTTCCCCGGCGGTCCCGCGAGCGCTCGGGTCTGTGCGCCGAAGCGCGGGTACATTCGGGAGCATCACCGGGTCTGTCGGAGTACCGTGACGTATGCATGAGCAGCCTTCGCAATAGTCCCGTCCCAGCTTGGAAGGCTGCGACTAGACCCTGGCAGATCAGCTCACGCAGGTCATCGTCATGGCGTTGGTCTCGGCAGTGACCGCGAGTGTCCGTCTCTGACCGCCTGAACGGGCACGCTGCGGGTTCGACGGAGCCGACGGTTTCACAGATGGTGACCTCTGTAGGACACGGTGCGGGCCAGGTGGCTAACGGTGCGGGACCGGGGCAGCGGAGGCGAGGCCAATGGGGTGGGCCGAATCGGGCCAGGCCTGGGGTGAGCGGGCCACAGACTGGGCGTACCTGATGGAGCCCTATGCGCGGCGCGCGAACGACGCGCTGTTCGACCGGGCTGAAGTGGGCCCGGGGACGCGGCTGCTCGACATCGCCTGCGGCTCCGGATACGCGGCCAGCGTTGCGGCAGGCCGTGGGGCCGAGGTCGTCGGGCTGGATGCCTCCGACGCGCTGATCGCGATCGCCCGGGCGCGCACCCCCGGTGCGGACTTCTGGGTCGGCGACATGTTCGCGCTGCCGTTCGAGGACGACCGCTTCGATGTGGCGACGAGTTTCAACGGGATCTGGAAGGGATGCGAGGACGCGCTGCGGGAGGCCCGCCGGGTGGTACGGCCGGGTGGCCTGGTCGGGTTCAGCTTCTGGGGATCTCCCAAGCGGCTTGGGCTGCTGCCGTTCTTCGCAACACTGCTGGAACTGTCGCCGCCCGGCCACGTCGATGCAACCCTCAATCAGGGTGACACCGGGCGGCCAGGCGTGGCCGAGCAGATGCTCGCCGACGCCGGTCTGGAGTTCGTGGACCGGGGAGCCGCGCAGGTCGTCAACGAATGGCCCGACCTTGACCTGGCGACGCGGGCGCTCGCCGCTGCCGGCCCGTCCTGGCCGGCCCGGCAGTCGGTTGGCTACGACCGGTTCGCCGAGGCGATCCGCGAGGCCATCCGGCCGCTGTGCACCGTAGGTCTCGGCGTCCGGATCGTCTCGGAATTCGGCTGGATCATAGGACGGGTCCCTGGCGCCTGATACCTGCGCCCTGGCCGCCGTGTGCTATGGACATCCGTCAACCACACCGGCCTGAGCGCTCGCCCGGTTGGGAAGGCTGATCTTGAGGTCAGCGCGAGGTCTGTGCAGTCCTGCTCGGACAGGGCGGAGTGTCATAGGAGCGCCCGGCGGTGCCATGTTCCCGGCGGGTTTGGGATCGGGGGAAAAGTTCGCGCGCGGTCATGCTCGGCGCCAGCGCAGGGATCAGAGAAACCAGGTCGCCGGCGTAGATTCCGTGCCGAGATGACGTCGGGACCGACGCGGGGAGGTATCCGGCGTGCTGGTGTGCGGTCCGCTCTTCACCGAGCCGGGGATCGAACGGCTTTCTGATCTTGTGTGGGTGTGCCCGGCGTGTCGCGGTGCGTGTGTACGGCCTCCGCGTGATCACGTGTTCTCACCCAAGAGCACCGATGATCACAACGAAGGCTGACCTCTTGGTCATAGCGGGTCACTGCGCCGTCCACAACTCGGTCATCACACCACCGAAGATCAGCATCGATCTCAGTCCGACACCGAGCGCGGCCGCATGAGCGACACGCCCAAGCCCCGCATATCAGCGGCACCCGCGGCATCACCGGTCGACGGACAGCGCCGCTTGGGTCGAGCGCTGCCAGGCGAGCGAGATGCCGCGGGGGTGGGGCCGAACCGGTTCCTCGTTGAGAAGACGGCCGACTTGGTGCCGGAGACCGCCCTCGACGTGACGTGCGGTGAGGGTCACAATGCGATCTGGCTGGCCGAGCAGGGATGGCGGGTGACCGGCGTCGACTTCTCACCCGTAGGGCTGGCCATTGCTCCGCTACGATCTTTTCTGCCTGAATCACCTGGACAGCCAGAACGGGCGGGGATAGGCCGTTGCCCTGAACCGACCCCGTTGCAGATTGGTGCCACCCATGGGACCTCCTACCATCGAAACAGAACCTGACCCATTCTTCTGGTTCAGAGCTGGGCGACCCGGAAGGTCGCTGACCCACGCACACGACAGGAAAAACTGAGGCTGTGGCTGTGGCCGGTGTGCTCGAACTCGACGGCCTGAGCCGTCAGTACGGCGCCGTGACGGCCCTCGACAAGCTGAGCTTCTGCGTCCCATCGGGCCAGGTCGTGGGGTTCCTCGGGCCGAACGGGGCTGGCAAGACCACCACCATGCGAGCCATCTTCGGCCTCACTGACCTGGATGCCGGCTCCGTGCGGTGGAACGGGGCGCCAGTCGGGCCGGCCCAACGACGCCGGTTCGGCTACATGCCCGAGGAGCGAGGCCTGTACCCGAATATGCTCGTAGCCGAGCAGGTCGAGTACCTGGGCCGGCTCCATGGGATGGACGCCGCCGCCGCCGCTGCCGCCACAAGGCGGTGGCTGGAACGCCTGGAGGTCGCGGACCGGGCCACCAGCAAGGTCGAGGCGCTGTCGCACGGCAACCAGCAGCGCGTACAGCTGGCTGCGGCGCTCGTACACGACCCGGGGGTGCTGGTGCTCGACGAGCCCCTCGCTGGCTTGGACCCGACCGGCATCGATGTCATCGGCGAAGTCCTCGTCGAGCAGGCCCACACGGGTCGCTGCGTGCTGTTCTCAAGCCACCAGCTCGACCTGGTCGAGGACCTGTGCGAGTCGGTGGCCATCATCGACCACGGGCGCCTGGTGGCGAGCGGGAGCGTCGACGAGCTGGCCGCCACGGGGGCGCGGCGTCTCACCGTTCGGGTGGAGGGGGACCGCCAGGGAACATGGGCCCGCGCCATCCCCGGTGTCAAGGTGTCGGAGGCGGATGGCGGCGAGGTGCGGCTCGTCCTCGACGACTCCACCAGCAGCGATGTCGTGTTGGACGCGGCGCGCGCCGCCGGTCGGGTCACCCAGTTCCTCTTCCAACGCCGCCGCCTCTCGGAGGTGTTCCGGGAGGCGGTGAGCCGATGAAGGCCCTCCCCGTCGTCGTCGCCGCCTTGGTAGCGGTCACGGTTATCCGCCTGGCCCTGCGCGGCAGGGGCCGAGGCCGGTCGTCACCCATAAGCCTGCTCGTGGCACGACTGCGTGGCCGGAGGCTCCTCGGCGACACCGGCCTCGTAGCCGGACGGGAGATCCGTGAGCGGCTTCGGAGCCTGGTGTTCCGAGTAGTGACGGTCATCCTCTTCGCCGTCGTGGCGGCCGCCGTGGTTATCCCAGCCATCCACAGCGGGACGACCAAGAGTCAGAGGGTAGCCGTGGTTGCCAGCTCAGCGTCGCTTGAGGCCGAGCTGCACGACCTGGCCAAGAGTGTGGGGCTGTCCGTGGAGTTCGTCAACGTACCCGACCGGTCGCAGGCGCGCGCCGCCCTCAGTGCCGGCCAGCTCAATATGGTGGTCGACGGCGCAGGGGAGATCCTGGTGAAGAATCCCATCTCGGCTTCCGACACGTCCGCCGGGGCCCGCTACGTGCGGGCCGTATCGGTGACCCTGGGAGCACAACGTGCCTTCGCCCAGGCCGGCTTGACTCCGGAGCAGGCGGCCACCGTCGCCAATGCCAAGCCTTTGCCGGTCGAGAGCATCCAACCCGGCAAGAAGGCCCGTACGGCGGCGGCGGCCACGGCGCTGCTCGGCGTGATCCTCATCTTCATCGTGCTCACCCAGTACCTCACATGGACGCTCATGGGGGTGATGGAAGAGAAGGCCAGCCGGGTGGTTGAGGTCCTGCTCGCCACGGTACGGCCGACCCAGCTGCTCGCTGGCAAGGTCATCGGGATCGGCGCAGTCGCCCTGGCGCAGGCGGTCGCCTTGGTCGCCTTCGCGCTGGTGCTGGCCAAGGCGGTGGGGTCGAGCCTCGTGCATGGCGCCGCCCCACTCGTCGTGGCGGCCACACTCGTTTGGCTGATCCTCGGATATGCCTTCTACAGCTGGTTGTACGCCGCCGCCGGCTCGCTGGCCGAGCGCCAGGACCAAGTGCAGAGCCTCGCCTTGCCGCTGAGCGCGCCCCTCATCTTCGGCTACATCGTCTCCCTCACTGGAGTCAGCTCAGGCAACGCCTCCCTGCTGGTGAAGGTCCTCGCTTATCTGCCCCCCACCGCCCCGTTCGCCATGCCAACCTTGGTCGGGTTCGGGGAGGCGACCTGGTGGCAGTTCATGCTGTCGGTGGTGGTGAGCCTGGTCTGCACCGTCGTCATGGCGATCGTGGCGTCCCGGATATACGGGACGGCGGTGTTGCAAACCGGTGGACGGGTGCGGCTTCGCGAGCTCGTCCCGACGCTGACCAAGTAAGGGCTCTTGGAGCTGGCTCGGCTGCTGCGACTGGACTCACTGCCGCCTGCATCGCCCAGCTGAGGGTGCGGGAGTTGCGGGAGCTGGTTATCTGGATGCCCGCGTGGTGCGGATCACCCGCCAGCTCACCGAAGCGCCTGGCGCCGGGCTGGTATTCGCTGCCCCCTAAGACTGATGCGGGCGGGCGGATCGTGGCCACACCCGAGGTGATCGTTCCTGAGCTGCGCTGGCACTTGGCACGCTTCGCCGCAGATGAAGACGAAGGGCTCGTGTTCACCAGCATGGACGCAACCCTTCCCGCCTGCCGGCCGCGGCCGTGGAGACCTTGGTCCTCACCCTGGTTCAGGGCGGGTCTGCTGGTAGATAGTCTCCCCGCTCGACAGCACCTTCGGCCCGACCCTCAGGCCACGACGGGCACGACCGTATCGTCGTCGTCCCCGGCATAGCCTTATGTCTCGGGCAGATCTTGCCAGATGACTCGGTACCGGTCATGGCAGACGTGCGCCCTTCGGCAGCCCTCCCACTCGCCGCGCATTTCGATGCCGAGACCGCTGGTCTTCTCCAGCTCCCTGAAGAACTTCTGAAGCTCACCGTGGGCCTTGCGATCCTGTCGCCTGATGCGGCCCATGTCCTCCCGCGCGACAGGAACTAGTGCTACAGCCGTACTTTGCTGGAGACACGTCCGTGACCAGCAACGACGTCAAACGATCTTCCTCGCCACGGAACGTTTCTCTAACTCCCTGACCAGCACGTTCTTTCTCGGCGATTCGAGAGTGCGGCTGTAGTACTAACGGGGCTTCGCCCCAGCCGGACGAGCCGTGCCTGCTCTGGCTGATCTGAGCGAATGGGCTCCGGCCGGTGCCTGACGGTGACACGCTGTGTCCGGTTATTGACCGCTCGTTAGCGGTAGGTGGCCTATGGCCGTGGCACGACCGGAGCTTTTCATGACGCTACCGCGCAGTGTCGCCGACGTCTTGTCCGATCACGTCGTGTTCGAGGTCGAGTGCATCGACCGGATGTACCTGAACCTGCATGTGCCGCAGCTTCAGCGGGAGCTGGGCCTGGGAGCACCAGGTGCCGGTGGTGCACTTCGCCAAGGGACAGCGCAAGGACGACGTGATGCAGCAGTTCCTGGCCGGTCACGACGGCAGTGAGGGAGTGCTGTTCATCGGCCGCGCGCAGGAGAAGACCAGCGTGTTCCGGACCGAGAAACGCCGCGGCGCCGACGGCGTGTCCTATCCGTGGATCGTGAAGACCACCGGTGTGGTCAACCGGTGGTTCGATGAGCTGGTGACCGAGCCGGGAAAGCTCACCGTGTACTCTGCGGTACCCGCAGGCCGGGTTCTCTCGCCAGCCGCAGCACTAAGTCGCGGATCCCCTGGCGGGCGGCCTGGCCGGTTCGGATAGGTCCACTCGCGCATGAGCGGGCGGCGGTGCCTGGCCAGCAGCGTGCCCGGTGTGACGAGCCGATGGGCGCGCAACGCGGCTGGCAGCAGCCGGGCCAGCGCCGCCAGGACCGCCCGGTCGGCCCAGTCCGGCTTCGGCCGGGCGACCTGACGCCCGAGCACCGCGACCTCATGACGGAGCACCATGATCTCCGCGTCCTTGGAAGCGTGGATGCGGCCCAGCAGGAGCAGCCAGCCAAAGACCCGGATCGTGATCAGGTAGAGGACACGAAGAGACACAAGCCGCGATCCTGCCCCAACCTGCTCATCCGGCCAAACCGCAGGTCACAGCCGCCGTGTCGAGTTCTGAAGCGGTACAAGCGGTGCCAGCGCAAGATCGTGGCGGGAGTCACCGGCAACACTGCTGACCAGAGGCGGCGGGGGAGAAGCCGGGACAGAGCCGCAAACCAGATCCGGTCCACCGGCTGGTAGCGGGGACCCGGGACCTGGCGGCGCAGCACGGTTCTCGTGACGGAGTACGAGTAACTCAACGTCCTTGGACACATCACCGCGGACCAGCATCGCCACCAGTGAGAGTACGGATCTGATGATCATGTAAGCCAGGGTGAGGGGCATCTCGCGAGGATCCCAGCTACAGCGACCGCCTGCAGGCGAACTTCCAGGTCAAAGCCTCGGTTGAGTTTTCGAGCGGCACAGGACCTACGCCCGCACTCAGGACACCCCGGCAGCCACTAACGCGGTCGGCAGCGCGCGGTGTATCAGCCACCACCGCAGTGAACTTGACATTTCCTGCGTCCTCCCGCCCGCCGTCGGCGCGAGCAGCAGCGCGTCGTTCCCGCCGAGGACGGGCTCGATCGCGGCCAGCTGCAGGGATCCGGAGCGGGGGAGCGACGCGGCCCGGCCGGGCTGTCGCCCCTGGGGTCGCCGCGGTACGGGCGGACACGGATATTTCAGCTCGACAACGTCGGCACGGTGGAGAACGCGGCCATGGTCATCGCGTCGCGACACTGTGGCCAGAAGCGGCTGGTGTTCTGCGATCAACTGGTGTTCTGCGATCAAAACGACTGATGGAGTTTCTCGGCTCGAAGGCTACGCGCCCGCGGAGTCATGACGTACCCGGTGCACCCGTCGCTGTCGCTGGATGAGCGCAGACGTGCCGAGCAGGCCTCGCCGAGGGACGGGACTGCATCATCGTGTCCACGTCCGCGCTGGAGCTCAGCATCGACATAGTGGACCCCGACCGCGTGATCCAGGTCAACTCGCCCGTCGCGGGGTTCCTCCAGCGGTTCGGGCGCAGCGGACGCCGCGAGGGAGCCGTGCCGAACTGCCTGATCCTCGCCTTGAACGAGGACACCATGCTGCTATCTGCCGGGCTATTGCTGGCTTGGAGCCGAGGTCACGTCGAGCCAGTCAGCGCGCCGCCATGCCGACCCGGAACACGCAAGCCAACTGTTCACGGAGCACGTACGCTTCTGTCAACTGCTTTGATGCGGACTAGCCGGCGGCTGGCCAGCTCTTGTTGAGCCAGGCCAGATCGGTGATGGCCCGCTGTAGCGCCTTCCGCTCAAGTTCGAAGAGCGCGTCGGTCTTGGTCAGGATCAGGGTGTACGGGCTGCCCGCACGCAAGGTCTGATGCCGGACAGGCAACTCCGCCGCGCGGATCGACTGCCGGATGTGCTTGCGGCGCGCCTCGGCGAGCGGCCATTCGACTGTGCGACGGAAGCTATCGCCGAGGAACTCGCCGAAGGGGACACACAGTTCACAGCCGCACGTATCGCGCCAAGTGATCGTCCAGTCGTCCTCGGCGCGCACCGGCCGTGCGATGAGCTCGCCGAGGCGCGACGCACACAAGCTCGCGAGCGTGTTCAGGCCCGACGCCGACCAGTCGGCGGGCGACAGCGCCGTCGCACTTCGCAGCGCCGAGACCAGGAGCGCGCGCAATTCGTCGCCGCGCTCGCGCAGGAAACCGAGGATCTCGTCCCGCAGGCCGGTCTCGCCAGCCACAGCGGTGGCTTCCAGCAGGCCCGCCAGCGGATTGCCCAGTTTGCCGAGATGCTCCTCCCGGGTGCTGACAGCGAGTAGCCGAGCCAGATCCGGATCTGGTCGCTGAGCCAGCGCCACGACCCGGTGAGCAGCCCGCGGGTCACGCCGCCCTCGCCGCCAAGCGCCCCGCACAGCCCAGGCAGCGAGGCGAGCCATTCCGGCCGTCGCAGCTCGGCGTCGTGATTGGCCCGCGAGCGCTCGCCGAACCATACCGCGAGCATTCCACCCGTCCATTCCGGCCCGTAGTGACCGGCAAGGGCCAGGAGAGCTCCCGCGTGATCGGGGGTCAGCATCTCCACACAGAACGGCCGGAGCAGCATCGTGGCTGTCTCCGGTGCGTCCAGGACCACGGCGACATTCAGGGTCCGCTCGAAAGCCTCCTCGACCCGCAGCAGGCCCGCGGCCAGCGCGAGGCACCAGGGGCGGTGAACCGCCGGGACGTCGGCCGCGGTGCGCAGGCGCGCGGGCAGGGGCACGCCGATCACTGCGGCGGCGGCCGGCAGATCGGGCTTGCGGAGCACCCGTCGCGGGGTGACCGGGCGCGATCCGGCAGGGCTGATCCACCGGCCCAGCGCGACCGCCTGGGTCATGACAACGCAGTCCCGCGCCAGCCGTACAGCGTCAAGGATTCCGGCTTCTTCCACGCGCCCGACTTTAGCGGCGGCACGCCCGGATCGCTTGGCGTATCAGGCGTAGCTGCCGGTCGGCGTGACCAGGTGCGGAGGCGCCAGCCACCTTGCCGAAGGTGTGAGTGCCGAGAATCCCATCCATGGCTGTGAGCAGCAGAGTTGCGGTGTCGGCCGCGCGGTCCTCGGTGCTGTGCACGCCGAATGGAAGCGACGGGTCGAGCACAGGCCGCCCGGACAGCTCGGGCAGGTGAGCGCCGAGGGTGCCCGTCGCGTCAGCGGCCACCGCAGCCGCACCAGCTCCGCGGCAATGTCGTCAGCCGGGACTGCGTAGGACGGCACGATCCGGCGCGTTTCCAGACGAGCAGGGGCGGCCTGCGACGGCATCGAGTTGCTCGGCGTGCTCGCCGCGGCCGGCGAGCGCTTCTCCGACGCCGCCCGCCGCCCAGGCGCCGGCGGCCGCTGCAATACCTGGCACCCGGGTCGCTGCAATGCCTGGCACCCGGGTACACCGCCAACCGCGGTACGGCGGCAGACGCCGCCAGCCAGGCCCGGTGCGTCCTCGGTGACGACCGCTTCACCCAGTCATGGGAAGGGGGCGAGCGCCCACACGGCGTTGGCCCGATCCTGCAGTGGTGCGGTGACGGCTGGGGGCGTGCAGCCCGGCTGTCCCGTCTCTGGTAAGTCGGCCTATCTCACTGATTGCGGCCCATTAAGGCGCGGATCTCAATTGAGGCGGCACACTGCTGTCCGGCCTGCTGAGATTTCGCTTGCTAGTGCTGGCTCCACAGGGCCACAGGGCCGACGTTGGTCCCTTGGCGGTGGAGGCCGTTGGCTCCTTGCCTGGCGGATGCGCTCCGGCTGAAAGCGCGTGCCAGCGACGGGCGAAGGATGTGGTCATCATGCAGGCGCTGGTGGTCTACGAATCGATGTACGGGAACACGCATGTCGTCGCCAGCAACATCGCGGACGGCTTG